>Ga0335070_10009211_pt1 | contig 11585 bp, 12 predicted proteins | sample Lox_Sample_13_FD_206722 | JGI IMG/M metagenome (GOLD analysis project Ga0335070, IMG submission 206722) | Soil microbial communities from Loxahatchee National Wildlife Refuge, Florida, United States - Lox_Sample_1.3 | ecosystem: Environmental > Terrestrial > Soil > Wetlands | place: USA...
GAGAAAGAATGCTGATTCATCGAGGAGTCTTGTGAGTGTGGTAGCAGACAAATGCATCTTCGTAGTTGCGAATTACCCGGCGGCGCGAACAACACGTTAGAGACGGTCCGCTTCGCTGGTCGCCAAAAACAGACCTCGTACCGTGCTCACATTGAGCGAGCGCTGCGTGAGCCCGGACTGCGGATAAGCCGCCAGCGTGTCGTTCTCGCGGAGTTGCTGGACCAATCTGAGCGACGCCGTGTGACGGCCGAAGCTCTTTATTCTGACGCGCTCAAGGCGCGCTGTGAGGTCTCCAGAGCGACGGTAAGCCACACGCTGCGGCAACTTGAACTGGCCGGCATGCTCAAGCGCGTGGCTGTTCCAGGATCGAAGAAAGCTTGGTTCGTCGTCGAGCGGCCGATCATCGGGCGCGAGCATGCGAGACGCGAGATCGGGCGGTTCGAAGCTACTTAGGGGACGAGTTGGGGGCGATTAGATGAATTCTCTGGTAAGCGTGCGGCGGCGAGTTGCGAATGACAGGCAATCGCAATCCCTCGGTTGGCGATCTCGGCCCGATATCTCTCGAAACCGCCTTGATGCAGCGTGGTTGGCGATGCTCCGGCTGGGTTTGGCGGTCCTGCCAATGATCGTTGGCACTTCAGCCGACGCTGACGAGCCAGCCGGTCAATTAGCGCTAAAGGCGCCGCCCACTCTTGCGCCTCGCGTTGACTGGAGCGGATTCTATGTCGGCGGCCACGTCGGCTATAGCGGCGGTTCTTCGTCCTGGACTGCGACTGATCCTAGCGGAAGTGCAGCAAGCGGCACGCTGGATCTTTATAACGGGTTCGATCTGTTCAAAGGCACCGGCAGCTTTTTTGCGGGATTTCAGGGCGGCTACAATGTTACATTGTCGTCTCGGCTGCTGCTGGGCGTTGAGGCCGACGCCTCGTTTCCTAATACGCTCGCCGGTTCTGTGATCGCGACATCGGCGTTTGCCGGAACGGCGAACTTCACCGATATGGTCCTACATTCAGGGACGATCCGCGGGCGCGTCGGGTATGCATTCGATCATTGGCTGCTTTACGCGACCGGCGGCTTCGCCTGGAGTTACGATAAGATTACGCGCACCCAGGTTACTGGGGGAACGCTCGATACTGGCAGCGAGGAATCGGCGCTGCTGTGGCGGCTGGGCTGGACAGCAGGGGCAGGCGTCGAACTGCCGGTAGCGCCACACTGGACCGCCAAAGCGGAGTATCTGTTCAGCGATTTCGGAAGCCGCAGCAATGTTTTTCCGGCGACGCCGCAATCGTTCGTTTCCGACCTCACCATGCAGCAGCTCCGGTTCGGACTGAACTATCAGTTCTCCGATGCTGGCATGGCGGCGGACAACACGGCATCGGTGCCAATTGGTCCGAAGGAAGACATCTGGAATGTTCACGGCCAGACCACGTTCACGTCACAATATGCGCCGCCGTTTCGTGCTCCATACGCCGGACCGAACAGCCTCGCGCCGAACCAAGCACGCGAGACGTGGGACGCTACCGCCTTTCTCGGTCTCCGGCTGTGGGATGGAGCGGAACTCTGGGTCAATCCGGAGATCGATCAGGGGTTTGGTCTCAGCGGTACGCTTGGTGTTGCCGGGTTCACCAGTGCAGAGGCCTATAAAATAGGCGCCGACTATCCCTACACCCGCCTACACCGCGCCTTCATCAGACAAACCATCGATCTCGGCGGCGACACGCAAAAGGTAGCTGCGGGCCTCAACCAGTTTGCCGGGAGCCAGACAGCTGATCGTCTTGTGGTAACGGTCGGAAAGTTCAGTGTCGCTGATGTCTTCGACACCAACAAATACGCGCACGATCCGCGTAGCGACTTCCTGAACTGGGCGGTGGTCGATACGGGCACGTTTGACTATGCCGCCGAGGCATGGGGCTATACGCTTGGCGCGGCAGCCGAGTGGTACACGGGAAACTGGACACTGCGCGGCGGCGTCTTCGACCTTTCGATCGTCCCCAACAGCACCGAGCTCGATCCGAGTTTTCAGCAGTTCCAGTGGGTCGGCGAGATCGAGCGTCGGTATGAATTGTGGGGCCACCCCGGCAAGATCGCCATCACGGGATTTCTCAGCCGCGGGCGCATGGGCAGCTACCAGGATGCAATCGCATTGGCCCAGATCACCGGAGGTCCAGCCGATATCGCCGCGGTCCGGCAATATCGGAGCCGCGGCGGCGTCAGCATGAATCTCGAGCAGGAGATCACATCAGACCTGGGTGCGTTCCTCCGCGCCGGCGTGGCCAATGGGAATGTCGAGCCCTACGAGTTCACCGACATCGACCGCACCTTGGCAGCAGGGCTGGCGCTCAGGGGCACGCAATGGGGCCGGCCGGACGACACCTTCGGATTTGCCGGCGTCATTAACGGGATTTCGGCCGAGCACGAAGCCTTTCTCAATGCCGGCGGGCTCGGCATTCTCGTTGGCGACGGAAAGCTGCCACATCCCGGTCCCGAGCAGATCATCGAAACCTATTATGCCTTCCCATTTTCGTTCTGGCGTGTCACGCTCGACTATCAGCTTATCGTGAATCCTGCTTACAACCGCGACCGCGGACCGGTTTCCGTTCTTGGTGCACGGCTCCACGCCCAGTTCTGAGGAAAGGTGTCTCGGCTTGTGATAACGATAAGCCTGCCGCATGGCCACTTGGGGCCGCCCGGACGACAAGATCGGGCTGGGCGGCGTGATCGAAGGCTTTCGTCGGAGGCGGGCGCCCATCCGCGGCCGGCGGTCTTGGAATTTTGATCGGCGACGACAGGCGCAATTGCCGCAACGAGAAAGTGCTGGAGGCCTACTACGCCTTCAGCCTGAACAGGTGGGCTACGCTTACATTCGACTACCAGCTTATCGCTGACCCCGCCTACAACGCCGATCGAGGACCTGTTTCCATCTTCGCCGGCCGGCTTCATGCCGAATTTTGAGCTTTAGAGTCTAGCACAGAGGCAACCGCATCGGAGCAACGAGCGGCCGCCTAGTTGTGGAGCCTCAGGAGGTTATTCCCGGTCAAACCGAGTCGGCTGATGGGTGTGTTGGCCTTCAGGCTACCATGGGGCCGGTGCCAGTTATAGCGGTGAAGCCAGTGGGGTAATTCGGCGGTTCGCTGATGTGAGTTTTGATAGGCTTGCGCATAAGCCCATTCGCGAAGCGCGGTTTGGATGAAGCGCTCGGCTTTGCCGTTGGTCTTGGGAGTATATGGCCTAGTGAAGATCTGGCGAAGGCCGAGGCGCTTGCAGGCTGCTCGGAACATCTTTGAGCAGTAGCACGACCCATTGTCGGTCATCACGCGCTCGACGCGGACCCCGAGCTTAGCGAAGTAAGCGACAGCAGCCTCAAGAAAAGCTACAGCACTTTCCTTGCGTTGATCGGGCATCACCTGCACGAAGGCGACGCGAGAAGCATCATCGATGCAGACGTGGACGAACTCCCAACCGATGCCATGATGGCGATTGACCGCGCCAGGATAGCGACCGGTGATGCGATGTCCCACAGAACCGATCCGGCCGAGCTTCTTGATATCGAGATGGATAAGCTCGCCCGGGTGCTCCCGCTCATAGCGGCGGATCGGCTCGGCCGGCTCCAGCGCAGCCAGCCTATTGAGACCGAGCCGGCGCAGGATCCGGCTGACGGTTGCGGGCGATATCCTAACTTCGCCAGCGATCTGCTTACCCGTGTAGCGCTGCCGGCGTAACGCCTCGACAGCGGCACATGTGGCTGCCGGGGTTTGGCCTGGCAATGAATGGGGCCGTGAGGAACGATCCCGCAAACCACCCACACCTTCGGCGCGGAAGCGGTTGACCCACTTGGCCACAGTCTTTGACGTGACGTTGAATTGGCGTGCAGCTGCGGCCTTGCTGAGCCCTCCTTCAACAACACCGCGTACCATGGCCTCTCGACCTTTGGGCGTCAGAGGCGCATTCTTGTGAGTGTCCATTCGGTCCCCCCTGCGAATCGCTGGTGTTTGGCGACTTCAGCGTTCACGGTCCGGGCCGAATGGACAACCTCCTGAAAGTTCACACCTAGTTTGGCTCAATCTGGGTCCGAGTTACCCTTGAGCGCGACACTTCGTCTTAGGAACAGGTGGCTCTCTGCGCAGCCAGTTTCTGGGCGAGCCGGAAGGGGACATAGTCAACGCCTTGCGCCATTTCGGCTGGCGGACGCTGATAGTCGTTCTTCACGAGATGGAGGACTTCGACGGACACCTGCTTCGGTCCTTGACGATTGCCCGGGGCGCCTCCGTCGTTGGTCACCTCGGATCCCGCCACTCCCATTGGGGAGACCGGTCACGGCTTCTTGCAAATCGGCGCCGGTCGCGGCGGCGACGCTGGATGATCCTTCTTTTATTGAGCGAGGATCGGCTCGAGAGTTTGTCGTGGCCGAAATTTCGGAGAGCCGATTTCTGTCAAGCAGGACGCGTTCCAATACAGGTTCGCGCGCGATAGCGACTGGCGAGCCGCAGTCGCATGCGCGACAGTGTCGATGTCACGTGATTCAGGATAGATATAAGCGGTCGTCGGATTGTCCTTCAGCATTGTGATGATTTGCCGGGTGTCTGATGGCGACCACGTGCCCCATCCCATGATCAGCGTCGCACCCGGAGCTACCGGACGAAGCCTCTCGGGCTTGATCTTCGCATTCCGCAGCATTTGCCTCGGCCACTAATTGCGCGTTCCGCGGAGACAGCATGTCGGCGACCTGAGCCCCGCGTACCGCCGGGTCAACACATTCGTCTTTGGCCCAAATCGAATTTCTGGGTGCAGAATCGATTGCAATGCAAAAGGAGACAGCTTGGAGACCCTCTAACTTTCGAAAGACGCCAAAAACTTAAGCTATTGATTCCAAATAATTATTTAGGCCGACAGTCTACGAATCTGAGGGTCGGACGTTCGAATCGTTCCGGGCGCGCCATTTGCGTTTGATTTTTCAGCCTTTTCTCGATGCGCCCCGGTTTTGTTACCGAGTGTTACCCTAAGCGTTACCGAGTGGTCGGCGCCACGCCTTTGAGCGCCGCCGCAATCATGATCAGCGCGTCTCGTCCAACCGCCCTTACCTGAACTAGTTGATGGCTCGGATATTGCCCGAGCACGTCATGAAATTCCGCCGGGCCCCTTTCGTCCGCGTCCTCCTTGGCCCCGGCCCGATGCGGATTTCGCCACTGGCCCGCGCTCCCGAAAATGCGCCGCTTGCTGTGTCCCTCTCGCTCCACCCATCGCACCACCGCGTACCGCGGCGCCTCGGCGACGTTCTCTCCAATGGGCTCGTATAGCTGGAGTGCCGTCTGCGCCAAACGTTGCGACCCAAACGTTCGTGTGTTTCGGCGCGGGGTCCCGCTAATGATCGGCACAGGGGTCACGGCAGCCCTCTTCATTGAAATCAATAAAGTAGAGGGGTCACCGGAATGCCGATAAGGGGCGTTGTTCGATCAGTATTCACAGTGTTCCCTACCATCTGGATCGTGGTCTGAATGCGCTTTGGACAGACGGCGGGCTCTTGCGTCCACTGCCGATGAGATGACAAAACGACGCCAGCTCCCTTCTTCTATCTGCGGGACCGTCTCGGCCGCATCGCCCTGGACCTCACGCGCAGGTGTATTGCCCCATCATGCCGGCATCCTCATGTTCGAGGATGTGGCAATGATACATGAAGGGATGTTCGCGCGTTGCCGGCTGCGTGAAGCGCACCACGAGTTCGGCTTTGTCCTCGACCAGCACGGTGTCCTTCCAGCCTGCGAGGTGCGCCGGCGGCGGCGCGCCGTCGAGGGACAGAGCGCGAAACATCGCGCCATGCACATGGAACGGATGCGGCATGCCGACCGAGACGATCTCCCATATTTCGGTGGTGCCGAGCCGGGTCTCGACGTCGATTCGGTTCGGATCGTGCGTGCGTCCATTGATCCCAATGAGAGCGGGCATGTCGGACTGACCCGACATCCGCATTTTCTGCCCGCAGACGCCGTTGTTGAGGACGAACTGCCGGCGCTGTACCGCATCTTTGGCGTTTACGGCCGCCGGCTCCGCGAGCTGCTGGGGCAGCCGCGTGACGGCCGCGGCCCTCGCGATCGGCTCGAAGCGCATCACTGGAACATATTGGTCGCTGTCGAAATCGGAAATCTGGCCGAAGATCCCCATCACGCGATCAGGGCCGGTCTCGAGCACGACAGCTTTCCTGTCCGAAAAGTCGACGAGAACCTCGAACCGCTCCGCCGGTGAAATGCGCAAGACCTTCATGGCCACGGGCTGTGCAAGAAATCCTCCGTCAGACCCTATGGCGTAAAACGTGCGCTGGTCGCGGAAACGCAGCTCGAAATTCTGCGCATTGGCACCATTCAGGAGCCGTAGCCGCACCCATCCGGCCGGCACGCGGGCGACCGGCGCGATCACGCCGTTGACGATGATGGTATCGCCACGCAGCCCATAGATAGTGCTGAGTTCGCTCGTGTCGTAGTCGAGGGACCCATCAGAGCCGAAACTCCGGTCCTGAATGATGATCGGCAGGTCGTCCACGCCAAACTCCTGCGGCAACCCCAGGGAGCTCCCATCATCGATGATGATGAGTCCGGCGAGGCCGAGATAGACTTGGCGCGCCGTCTCATGATGCGGATGCGGGTGGTACCAAAGTGTCGTGGCAGGCTGATCGATGCCGAGAGTCGGATGCCAGGTATCACCTGGCCCGATTACTTGTTGAGGGCCGCCATCGCAGTCGCCGGGGACCAGCAAGCCGTGCCAATGAACGGTCGTTGGCGTATCGAGCGCGTTCTCCACGATCATCTGCACGCGATCGCCGCGGCGGAAGCGAAGCACGGGTCCCAGGATTGGCGCCGAATAACCAAATGTCCGCGCGGGCTTTCCTTTGTAGAACTCATGGCGGCCGGGCGCGGCCCTTAGCTTGACGACGTTTCCCAGTTGGCTTGCATTGATCAGTTCCGGAACGGGCAGGCGGCCGCCGCCGCGCGATCTTTCGCCTCGGCCGAACTGCGCATCCAGCGCGGTCGCCGACGCAATGATGCCCGCACCCAACGTTAGCGCTCGACGCGTGATCATGATGTGTTCCGAATCATGATGTATCTGTTCCGACGGCCGCCACGCCTCAACTCTCTATCCGGGCGTCGAGCGACCAACGCCCGGCCCCTACGATCAGCAGATAGAGGCACCCCAGCAGCATCGTGAGATCGGCCCACGATTCGTGTATCATGCTCCGAAATCCGGTCCGTTTGATGTCCTGCGCGAGATGGAACATCCAGACGTCGTGGCCGACCAGTATCGGTAGCTTGGTCGAGACGAGCGCGACGATCTTGATGATGATGAGCGGAATCGAGGCCAGTCGAGTCAGCAGGCCGAGGATGATGAGGAGGCCGCAAACGGTTTCGACCACCCCGACGAAAGGCCTCATGAGATCGGGGAAGGGGATCCCGATCCTGGTGAAGCGGCCGGCCCCCAGAATGTCCGGAAAGACCAGCTTCTGGATGCCCTCCGGGAAGAAGACCATCCGCCCGACCTGCAGTCGGATGAGAACGGTCCAAGCAGGTGCCTTTGTGTCGAATAAGTTGTGCCAGCACATTCGCTATCCTTCACGCTTGACCGATTGTAGTGGCAAGCCATTCCTGACCAGTTCGCCGAAGTTGCTCCTGTCGCAGCCCGCCGCACTTGACAGCCCGATGATGGACCGCCTTTGTTCTAAGGTGGTTGGTGAGGGCTGCTCTCGATGAAGTTCAAGGACCTGCTCAGCGGATTCGTTCGTCTCCACGTGCTGCACCATGCAGCCGAGCATGAGATCTACGGCCAGTGGATGATCGACGAACTCGCGCGGCATGGCTACAAGCTCAGCCCTGGCACCCTCTATCCTATGCTCCATGCCATGGAACAAAGGGGCTACCTGCGATCCCGAAAGGAGCGCGACGGGCGTACGGTTAGAACCCTTTATCGGGCCACGGCGTTGGGACGCAAGGCCCTGGCCCTCGCCAAGACACGTCTGCGTGAGTTCACCGGCGAAGCGATGAAGGCGTAGCGAGCTCCTCATTCCGGTTCACGTGATTTCACTTGCGGCATCGTACCTCATTCGTCACGATATCGGAAATCGATAGCGAAGGCTAACCGCCATCGCTTCAAGAAACCGGGAGGCCTTCCTATGATCGACCGCCGCACTCTTCTTGCCTACGGGGCCATGCTCCCGCTGGTCGGTTCGGGCTCACCTCCCGCGCGGGCCGCCGAACAGGTCGCCGGCGACCAAGAGAAAGCCGACTACACCCTGCGTATCGCGACCGGACTGGCCGAGCTGGCTCCGGATCACATCGTCTCGACGACGCTCTACAATGGCCAGTTCCCGGGCCCGCTGCTGCGCTTCAAGGAAGGACAGCGCACGGTCGTGGACGTCTACAACGACACCGACACGCCGGAACTGGTGCACTGGCACGGCCAGATGATCCCGACCGAGGTTGACGGGGCCGCCGAGGAGGGCACGCCCTACATCCCGCCGCACGGCATGCGCCGGATCGCTTTCGTGCCCAAGCCGGCAGGCTTCCGCTTCTATCACACGCATGTCGTGGCCGGCGGCGACCTCAACCGCGGCACTTACACAGGCCAGGTCGGGCCGGTCTACATCGAGCCGAAGAACGAGCCAGGGGCCTACGATCGCGAGGTGTTTTTGGTGCTGAAGGAGTGCGAACCGTCCTTCAGCCAGGGCGGCGACATGGCGATGGATTTCCTCGCTGGCGAGCCAATCAAAGAACTCCAGGAGATCGGCAGGAAGGCCGACGACGAGGCAAAGGAGAAAACCAAGGGTTACGAGGTCGGGTACGACCTATTCTCGATCAACGGCAAGATGCTCGGACACGGTGAGCCCATCCGCGTCAACAGGGGCGAGCGCGTGCTGTTTCACGTCCTGAACGGAAGCGCCGGCGAGATCCGCAGCCTCGCGCTTCCGGGCCACACGTTCACGGTCGTCGCCCTGGATGGGAATCCCGTGCCGACGCCGCGGGAGGTGCCGCTGCTCTGGTTGGGGACGGCGGAGCGGATCTCTGCGATCGTCGAGATGAACCACCCGGGCGTGTGGGTCATGGGCGATCTCGCCGACGACGACCGCAATCGCGGAATGGGCATCGTCGTCGAGTACGCCGGCGCCAAGGGCAAGCCGCAATGGGTGAAGCCTAAGCCCTATCATTGGGACTACACGCTATTCGGCAAGCCCGGGGCGACGCCGGCCAAGCCAGACGAGACGATGGAGTTCACCATCGTCAAGCACAACGCCGCCCTGAACGGCTTCAATCAGTGGATGCTGAACGGCAAGGCGTTCTCGATGGAAACCATGAAGCCGAGCTATATGGTCCACGAAGGCCGCCGCTATCGGCTGAAATTCCGCAACGCCAGCGACGATATCCATCCGCTGCATCTGCATCGGCACAGCTTCGATCTGGTGACGGTAGGCGGCAAGCCCACGGCCGGCGTCGTCAAGGATGTCGTGATGCTCGGTGGCTTCCAGGAGGCCGAGTTCGACTTCGTGGCCGACAATCCCGGAATGACGCTCTTCCACTGTCACCAGCAGCTGCACATGGACTTCGGGTTCATGTTCCTCTTCGACTACGCGTAAGGCCACAGCGAGCGGGGTGATCCGTGTCGACGCAAGCGCATCCCATTTGGTCCCCTAAATCCGGCCTCTACTTTGTCCTTCTGTTCGGGGCGGTGAACCTGTTCGCCGACATGACCTATGAAGGCGCGCGCAGCGTCACGGGTCCTTTCCTTGGAATGCTCGGAGCGAGCGGCTTTATCGTCGGCACCGTCACCGGTTTCGGTGAGTTTCTCGGTTACGCCTTGCGTTTGGTCTCGGGCCGCTGGGCGGACCACAGCCGCCTCTATTGGCCGATCACGATCGGCGGCTACATCGTGCAGATGATCTCGGTGCCCGCTCTTGCCCTGAGCGGAAGCTGGCCGGCCGCCGCCATCCTCATTCTGCTCGAACGTATTGGCAGGGCGGCGCGCAATCCTCCTCGCGACGTCATGCTCGCGCAGGCCGGCGAGCAGATGGGACGCGGCTGGGCGTTCGGCGTCAATGAAGCGATGGACCAATTCGGCGCGCTGATCGGCCCATTGGCGATCGCAGGCTTGCTCGCCTGGAAGGGAAATTTCCAGCTCGCATTCGCATCGCTCGCTGCTCCCGCCGCGATCACGCTGCTTCTCATCTTCGGTGCGCGCGTGAGCTTTCCGAATGCTGGCCGCGTCGAGCGGGAGCCGCAGACCTCGCAGGCCGGACGTTACCCGGCGGCCTATTGGTGGTACTGCGCGGGAGCGGCCCTCGTCGGAGTTGGTTTCGCCGACTTCTCGCTCATTTCCTTCCACTTCAGCAAGAATCAGATTGTCCCTGACCATTGGATACCCGTGTTCTACGCTCTCGCGATGGGGGCAGGTGGGCTCGGTTCGCTCATCATCGGCAAGCTTTTCGATCGGCTGGGCCTGTTCATTCTCCTGCCGGTCACCGTCGTCGGCGCCGTCTACGCTCCGCTCGCGTTCTTCGGCGGCTTCACGCTTTCGCTGATCGGATCGCTGCTGTGGGGCATCGGACTAGGCGCCCATGAATCTGTCATGCAGGCTGCGGTCGCACAGATGGTCTCGCAAGAACGGCTGGGATCGGCGTACGGGCTGTTTGGAGCGGCGTTCGGCATGGCCTGGTTCGCCGGCAGCGCTGCGCTTGGCGCCCTCTACGACGTCTCCATTGGGGCAACGGTGGCGCTCGCGGTCGTAACCCAATTGCTGGCGGTCGTGCCGATCGCGATCGCCGCGCGCAGAATGCGGACTCATGAGGAAGAACGGGGGGTAAATTGATGTCATCGGCTGCGGAAGCCGTGCGACCGGTCGGCAAAGTCGGTTCGGGCGAAGTGCTCGGATCTTCGCAAAGCTCGGGCTCACATGCTTCGGCGGTCCGATCGCTCACATCGGCTACTTCCGCGAAGAGTTCGTTGTACTTCGGAATTTGATCGACGAGCACGCCTTCGCCGATCTCGTCGGGGTGTCCCAATTCCTGCCGGGGGCCCGCCGAGCAGCCAATGCGGATTCTCAATCGGGCTGATCCGCGCCGGCTACCTGGGGGCGCCGGCCGCCTGAACGTCCTGCTCGCCCTCTTCGCCAACCGCGCCGGTGCGCTGAGCTGGCCCGTCGGCGTCGGTTTCCTGCACGGACTGAAACTGACCGCGGTCGCCGCGAACCTCGGAGCGGAGTATAATCCCCGAGGGGCACCTCCGAGGAGCAAGTGATGATCCAGCACATTCCCGAGGAACGATCGGATCGCATCCGCTGGCCTCTCATCGAGATCATGGGCGATCCTACGCCACCCCGAGATCCTGATGACGAGGACGAAGACGAAGAGGACGAAGAAGAGGATCGCGACGACGTACCGCCGGTGGTGCGCGAGCCGGACGAGGACTAGGGCGAACCGTCGGAACACCAGAGGCGCTCAGCTCGGAGCGTCTGTGTTTCGGCGTGGGGTCTCAGCCATGATCGGCGTGTTGGGGTGGACGGCCCCCGACGGCATCGATTGTGCCAGAATGAGGTCGTTGCAGATCTCAGACAAA
>Ga0335070_10009212_pt1 | contig 11584 bp, 10 predicted proteins | sample Lox_Sample_13_FD_206722 | JGI IMG/M metagenome (GOLD analysis project Ga0335070, IMG submission 206722) | Soil microbial communities from Loxahatchee National Wildlife Refuge, Florida, United States - Lox_Sample_1.3 | ecosystem: Environmental > Terrestrial > Soil > Wetlands | place: USA...
TATCATTGACCCTGAATACCTGGACGAGGGGAAAGACCGTTTGGTCGATTATTTGATGAAAGAAACAGATTTCAAATGGGATCTGATGAGATGGAGCGGAATTCTTGAAGATTCCACCTGTTGGGACCTTGTGCGACAATTCAAGAAGCAGGGTTACGAGAGCGCCGGAGAAGCGATGGATATCTGCCCCTATATCCCCCTGCCCGAAACATGGGAAGAATATTTGAACACACTATCCAAGAAAAGTCGTTATAATGTCAGGAAGAAAAGAAGAGACCTGGAAAAAGAGTACAAAAACAGTCTCTTTTCTATCGTGGGCGATGAAGATTCTTTGGCAAAAGCCATGGAATGGACATGTCAACTCCATCGGAAAAGAATGGTGATGAAAGGAATAGATGGTTTTTCTACCTCGCCCGAATTTTGGACATTCCAGAAAGAGGTGGCAAAAGAATTTTTGTCCAAAGGCTGGCTTTTCCTCGGAATTTTGGAAGTAGAAGGATCTCCGGTATCAGCGCAATATGGTTTTAAATTTAATAATAAGTTCTTCCATTATCAGACAGGTTTAGACCCTGATTATGAGAAGCATAGCACAGGATTGATTTCAACCGGATTGATGATCGAGAACGCCTTCAAAGAGAAACTTCGGGAATACGACTTTCTGAGAGGAAGGGAGGACTACAAATTTCATTGGGCTCAGGATGTTAGAACAATCTATTGTGTATTGACCGCCAATAAGAACTTCGGGGGACGTCTTTATTTTCTGGCCGAAAGGGCTCTCAAGAGAGTGAAACCAAAAATAAAACAGCTTTTGAATAGGTCAGGGATCGATATCAATATTCTATCAAAACTTATTTCACGAACAAAGGAAAACGGATAATCGGAAGGAAGTTTGTGTTTTATGAGGGTTCTCGTCAAAATTTAATTATTTACTTCGTCAACCTCCAAGAGAAAGTCAAGATTACGATGGTAAAGCCATTTCTGGCCTGAAGAAATAAGCCTCAAAAGGGCGATCCGTGTCTTTTTGCCCGTTGTGGCATCCCCGGCCTGAAGCTGCTTATCCGATTCCGCTCCGAGCCCGAAATATCAGATTAAGTCTGGCGTAAGAAAATGAACGGGAATTATTTCTCTTTCCTTTCTGGGAGACGTCTAATACAGGCGGGATAGCATCAGGCATAAGCTGACGTGCATGGTGCAATAACGTGGGACGAGCCGAACCGCTGGACACCAAAACGGCAAGTGCTCGACAAACGATGAAGAGATGGCGATGCATAAGCGGAAGGGAATATTACTCTTAACGGATATTTTCCATGGCATGGGCGGGTCTGAACGAAATATCACTCAGCTCGTTGGAGGTATTGACAAGGACAAGTTTAGCCTCTATGTGGCACGCTTTACGTCCGCTAACCTTCCAGAATATAAGAAAGATCATGGCTTCCCTATCCTGGGTCTCAATGGGGCTGGTATTTATACAATCTCCGGCTTAAAGAATCTTGCCTTTTTAAGGAAATTCGTTAGCGAAAAAGAGATATCGCTTATCGTAACGTATCATGAAAGCTCCGACTTCTATGGCCTAACGCTTTCAGTCCTTTGTGGTATTCCGGTCATTTCCAGCAGGCGGGATATGAGTTTTAAGACAAAAGCACATCATAGACTTGCCTATAGACTTGGGGGAAGATGCTTTGACGCTGTGATCGCCGTTTCGGATGCGGTTAAGCAAGAGATGGTGAGACGTCGCTGGTTTCCTGAGGAGAGGATTCACACGATCTATAATGCAATAAACACCGCCAATTATGGAAACGGAAGGGATGGCGGTGCCTTAAAGCGAAGACTTGGAATTCATCCAGAATCTCCCGTGGTGGGGATGGTTGCAAACGTACGGAAAATTAAAGGATACCCGTACTTTCTTCAGGCTTCCAGCATGATCCATCGATATAATCGGAACGTCCAATTCCTGATGATTGGCAATGACTACACACAGTCTGGTTTCACCATATCCGAACTCAAGCGGTATGGGGAGAAATTAGGAATTCCCCAGAACCTTCATTTCCTCGGAGAAAGGGAGGACATAGCCGATTTAATCTCCATTTTTGACGTGGCTGTCCTTGCGTCTTTGAGTGAAGGATTTTCGAACGTCATCCTGGAGTACATGGCCTCATCAAAACCGGTGGTGGCGACGAAGGTCGGTGGAAATTCTGAAATCGTCGTTCATGGCGAGACTGGAATGTTAGTTCCCCCGGCAGACGCTCACGCACTTGCAAATGCGATCCTGTACATCCTGAAGGATAGAGAAGCGGGCTTAAGATTTGGTATCGCTGGGAGGAAACGAGTTGAAGACAAGTTCGAATTAGGAAAAATGATAAGGCAGTATGAGGACCTATTCGAGAGAGCAATGGCGAGGGAACCGAGCTAGATGCGTTCTTGTTCGATGACATGTAACTCAAGGGACCGTTAGGAAAAACCGTTTGTCTTTCACTTGAGATGAGGAAAAAGAAATGAAGGATCGCGAACTCAGAAACAATTTTACACCCGAGAAAGCCTATCTTGATCTACTAAAGAAGTGCTTAACTCGCTACCTCTTCGGCGAGAGGTACAGACCTCTAAAACGCCCCGAGAAATTTGAAAACGCCGTCCATAGGTTGTTGTGGGCTCTTTATCATCCGGTAGAAAGGCTGCTTTCATCGCGAGATCTGGAGATTGTTCATCGTGTGCCCTTTGATCCGCTGAAGCGAATGATGGGGGATGATTGGCCTGCCGAGGCAGAGACGCTGATCGGCCTCAAACGTTTGGATAATCTCGAATGGTGCATTCAAGATGTCGTTAAGCGCGGAGTGCCAGGAGATCTGATTGAAACCGGGACCTGGCGAGGCGGAGCTGCGATATTTATGCGCGCAGCGTTAAAGGCCTACCATGATACCGAGAGAGTTGTCTGGGTGGCTGACTCCTTTGAGGGGTTACCTACCGCAGAAATACATCGCTATCCGGAAGATGAAGCGGCGGACTGGTTGAACCCTTACTGGAAACCACTGGCCGTTCCGTTGGAAGACGTGAAGGCGAACTTTGAGCGATATGGTCTCCTGGATAATCAGGTCCGTTTCCTCATTGGTTGGTTCAAGGATACTTTGCCGAATGCACCCATTGAGCGCCTCGCGGTCTTAAGGCTGGATGGCGATATGTACGCGTCGACGATGGATTCATTGGAGAATTTGTATTCCAGACTTTCGATCGGGGGATATACCATTGTTGACGATTATGACAAATATCCATGTAGAAAAGCCGTGGAAGACTTCCGATCCAGGCGCGGGATTGTGGAGGAATTGATATCCATCGACAAGCAGGGAGTTTTCTGGCAGCGACAGAAATAACGGCGGTGAACGAGCTCGAATCGAAGACGGGGTTGAATTGGAGAAAATGCTTGGGCCATATCAGGACTTATTTGAGAGAACCCTGTCAAGGAAACTGGACTCAAAGCGTCCCGTAATCGATAAAATGAATGTAAGACGAAGCAGTTATACTTTAGGATCTAAAATAATTGCCAAGACAAGAATACCACAGCTGTTTCAGAAGTTGGCGTATCGTCGTGAGCTGACTATTATCATGTATCACGGAATCATTCGGTCTCCCCTCGCAGTCTCTGACTGGTGTTTTGTTGATGAAAAATCGTTCAGCATGCAAATAGCCTATCTTAAGAAACATTTTGAAATCATGAGCCTACCCGAAGCCGTCGAGCGCATGAGAAGCGGAGGGATAGAGCGTCCGACCGCAGTCATCACCTTTGACGATGGATATCAAAATAATTTTGATGTGGCTTTCCCCATTTTATTCAAAGAAAAAATACCTGTCACTATTTTTCTCGCGACAGGACTCATCGATACGAATGACACGGTGTGGTATTGTCGCATCAATCTTGCACTTTCGCAGACGGGAAGGCCTCAGATTGACAGGAGTGGTTTTAAGTTCGACCTTTCCACCTTAGACCTGAAGGCGAAGGCTTCAACGGTCATTCAAGAGAGCTTGAAGGGACTGCCGCACTCACGGCTCATGGCTTCGGTGCGCGATATTATTCTGGAGTTGGGCGGCGATCCTGAATGTTCAACCGAGGTGGGTTCTCCCTACCGCATGCTTAACAAGGATGCGATTGCGGAAATGGTCGCTTCTGGGTTGGTAGAATTCGGTGCACACACCCATCAGCACGCCATTTTGAGTCGGCTCTCTGAGGAGGAACGCTTCAACGAGATCAGACAATCCATCGACGCGGTTTCTGAGCTGACCCGACGTCCGTGCAGGTGTTTTTCCTACCCGAATGGGCGGATGCAAGATTATGACTTGGAGAGTATCAACCATCTTAGAGCCTGCGGGATTCAAATGGCGGTGACGACCACCACCGGCCCCAATAATAGGATGACTCCTACGATGGAATTGAGGCGCTACGGAATTGGCGCGGATTTACCGATGGCAGAATTTCAACTTAGGGTCCATCATTTTCTGTAGTTGCGAGGAGAGGGGACTGTGCTTCTGGGGCATTGGTGTATACAGGGGAGGAAGGCTAAAGAAGGAGCGGGGAACTGCGGCGCAACCATCCGACGAACCTCGTTTGTGGGGAGAGCGACTTCATTCGCTTCCGAAAAGTCCGCAGGTTCTGAAAAAAGCCCAAGGGGATGCGATGGCTGCAGCTCTACGAAAAGGTTGAATGCTGAGGTAAGTGATGAAGAATAAAGTAGCCATTATATTTGACGACTCAACGCATGGGGAAGGTATTTTTCATCGGATCGAAAAGGTTCTGATAAAGATACAGGTGAAAAGTATTTTGAGAGAACAAGATGGAAGCAGTATTCTTTGCGTAAACACCCCGGAAGAAATTAAGGAACAGTTGAAGAGTTGCAATATCGTATTTAAAGAATACGAGAATGGCAACCCGAAAAACATCTTTGATGAACCAGCATCACTCATATCTCGAGCGACATTCTTCTCGCAAAACTGGTACAAGATAAGGGGAAAGGATGTAACCCTGAAAGAGTTAGGCGCGGGCGTAAAGATCTCGATAGGAACGGTATTAGAACATTACCTCGCTAAAGATATATACCCCTGGCTGGTACTTTATGAGACGCTTCAAGCATTCATTGAGGTTGAACGACCAACAAAGATATTTGTAATACATAAATACTCTCTGTTCGGGGTTTTAGTATCCTTGGGACGCCCAAAAGGGGTAGAGGTTGTGTTTCTTGCTCCCTATTTCTGGAGGAAGCTTGAGAGGTTGTTGAAATTAGTTGCCGTCATTCCCGAAAGCGTGAAGAGAATAACCGAGGCGGTGGTGAATGTGCTGAAATGGAAGGGGAGCTATAAATTGGGAAGGAGTCATGCTAAAAACGGGGTAGCCGTTTTCGTGAGTACCCCTAATCCCACAAAAATCCTAGTTCCAGTACTGGAAAAGTTTCAGAACGTGGGAATTAATTTTGTGACCCTCAATTTTGATTTTGATGTGAGATCGAATGTTAAAGAAATACTGAAGAAGAGGAACTTAGAATTTGTGAGAATAGAAAGCTATGGAACCTTAAAAGATATTTATGAAAACATCAAATACATTACGAATCTTCGAACTCTATTGGATGAAATTCAGAAAAATGAATCGATGTCGTATAAAAATCTTGATTTGCGGGAAATCTTGTCGGATTTGGTGAGTTATCACGTCCATAGTAAACCACTTATGGTGGGCTTTGCTAGGATGTCTTCGCGGGCCATACAGAGAGAGCAACCCAAATTAATAATTACAGCTAATACGAAGAACTGGGATGGGAGGGTATTTACTGAGATAGGAAGTAGCTTGGGTATCAATACGTTAACTGTTCAAGAGGGGCTGTATGAAACCCTTTCATTCCATCACATGTTCAATAGTAAAAGGATTGCATTGCAGGGCGAGGAGGTAAAAAACGATTTTCGCAGAAGCGGTGTTGAAGAGGAAAGACTCGTCGTTACTGGTGCTCCTCTATACGATTTTATAAAGGAGGGTGCGAGGATTAGGAAAGAGGGGAATAACTTTAAGTATTTGGAGGAACATGGAATAGATCTAAAAAAGGGTTTAATAGTTTTTGCGTCTCAACCTCACGATAAGAAACTGTATAAAATTGAAGAAAAAAGAAGAATCCTTACGGGCCTTAAAAGGGCGATGGCGAATTTTCCAGATTGTATGCTCATTGTTAAATTGCATCCCTATGAGAGGTATGAGGAATTGGGCGATAGTCTGGAAAGGAATGGCGATAAGAATATCGTTGTCGTGAGGGATATTAATATCTTTGATTTAATAGATGTATGTGATTTGTTAATTACAAAGTGGTCAACCTGTGCACTCGAAGCGATATTATTGGGCAAGCCTGTGATGACGATAAATTTAGGCGGCACACCAGACCCCTTCCCGTATGCTGCTAATCATGTGGCATTAGATGTATGCAGGGAGGAGGATATCCTCCCTGCTCTGAGAAGAATACTGTATGACAGAAATACGAAAGAAATGCTGAAAGAAAGCCGTCCCAAGTTTATTGAAAAATATGCTTACAGATTAGATGGAAATGCGACCGATAGAATTCTGTCCTTAATACAAGAAATGATGACAAGCTGAAGGGCCGTGAAGGCGTCCGCGGTACCGCAGGAGAACTGGAGCCTGGCTCATCAGGAAGGTATCGACGACATGGGAAGGGATCCGTTAGAGAGGTTGATTCCGACTCATTTTCAATTTCTGGATAGAGAGGGCGGACAAATTATTTCTGTGTTATCTTATCAAATAGAATTCCTTCGCTATCCTTTTTCACCGGAAGGCTGTTCGTATCGGACAAAATCCGGCGCTGATCAAGACCCGTCCTAAATGAACAACCCCATCCAAGGTCAAGAAATGAGCCGACTACTCACAATCGTTATGTATCATTATGTTCGGAATCTAGAGCATTCGCGGTTTCCCGAAATAAAGGGATTAACGACAGACCAGTTCAAAGAGCAAATTGCTTACATAAAGAAGTATTACAATGTTATCGGAGGCAATGATCTTTTGGAGGCAATGAGTTCGGGAGACGACATCCCGCCTAAGGCGCTGTTGCTCACTTTCGATGACGGTTATAGTGATCATTTCACCCAGGTATTTCCGGTGCTCGATCGAGAAGGAATCACCGCCTGTTTTTTCCCCCCGGCCAAATGCATCGTTGAAAGAAAGGTGCTTGACGTAAATAAGATACATTTCATCCTGGCCTCTGTTCCAAACAAAACGGAGTTGGTTGATAGCATCCTCAGCATGGTCACGAGGTACTGTGGTCAGCCTTTAAATAGAGATTACTACTGGAATCAGTTGGCTGTTGCGAACCGCTTTGATTCAGGAGAGGTGGTCTTCATCAAGCGAATGCTACAGCGTGAGTTGCCAGAAAATCTGCGGAAGATCATCGTAGATGATCTGTTCAGGGAATACGTAAGTTCTGACGAACGAGCATTCTCTGAGGAACTTTACATGAGTCCTGATCAGCTCCGGTGTTTGGATAGGCACGGTATGTATATCGGCAGCCACGGGTACGATCACTACTGGCTGGACCATTTGGAAAGTGGAGAACAAGAAACAGAGATTAACCAGTCTAGAGAATTCCTCAGGGGTATCACCGGGATGGAGGCAAAAAGATGGATCATATGCTATCCCTACGGTGCCTACAATGACTCGCTATTAGCGCTTCTTGCCAATCATGGCTGCAACCTAGGCTTAACGACGGAAGTTGGGCTTGCGGACCTTAATCGAGATAACCCTCTAACGCTACCACGTTTGGATACGAAGGACCTGCCCACAGACGCTGAGGCTCAACCGAATCAATGGACTGCAAAGATCGTAGGATGATATGAGATGTCATTCGATGAGAGCGTCCACTGCTTATTAGGAATTCAACCAAAAGTAAGTCGTATTTTATCATCGGGGTAAATTGAAATGATTATTGCACTTATTCCTGCGCGAGGCGGTTCTAAGAGGATCCCGAGGAAAAACATTAGAATGTTTGGCGGGCGTCCTTTGATCTATTACAGTATTGCAACGGCAAAAGCCAATAAGGAAATAGATCGATGTATTGTTTCAACAGAAGATCATGAGATTGCGAATGTCGCAACCGAATGTGGCGCGGAAGTTGTCTATCGGCCACTCGAACTTGCAGATGATTTAACGCCCACTGTCAGTGTAGCCAAGCATGTCCTGTCGGAATTAGCCAAAGAGGGAAATAAACCCGACGGGGTCGTTACCCTTCAACCGAACTGTCCACTCAGACCTGTATTTCTTCTAAATGAAGCCATGGAGCTCTTTTTGACGAAGGATGTTGACTCGGTAATCTCGGTTACTGCGAGCCATCAAAAGTTGGGTGAAATCAAGGGGGACTACTTCATACCGAATTATCCTGTTGGAATTCGGGCCCAAGATATGAAGCCATTATATTTTGAAAACGGACTCATTTATGTAACTCGAACGAGTGTTATCCTTGAAAAGGGTGATCTTTTTGGAACCCGGACACTTCCGTTATTAACAGATCCCCTTTATGCCCATGGAGATATCGACACTGAATTGGATTTTCAGATCTCCGAGTTTTTATTTAGCAAATTTAGAGATCATTTTGCAGCTGGCAGGAATTACGAAAACAAGGGGAAGGATTCTGAATAGAGTGGAAAATGCGTTGCAGGGCGCGATGGGTTTTATGACCTTTAATAACGTCAGATGCTTTCAGTGTTCTCGGGCTACCTTTTAAGGACTTCCCCTCAGTTTAAATCATTTAATCTCTGTAAGAACTTCATCGGAAAATATTGAGCGAAAAGAGGTTTAGCGATGGCCCCAGAAATACGATTAGGACAGCGCACGGTAGGCCCAGATCATTTGCCCTTAGTCATTGCAGAGATCGGCATCAACCATGAAGGCAATTTCGCTAAGGCCATTCGCATGGTTGACGATGCACACGCTGTAGGCTGTGAATGCGTAAAATTCCAGTCTCACGTCATCGAAGATGAAATGATTCACAACGATGTTGTTCCGGGCAATGCAAGTGAGAGCATCTGGGATATTATGTCGCGATGTGCATTATCCGAGGAAGAAGAGAGGCAACTGAAGACATACACAGAGGCCAAAGGCATGATCTATCTTTGCACGCCTTTTTCACGCGCTGCAGCCGAGCGTTTAGAAAAGATGAAGGTCTGCGCCTATAAAATTGGATCTGGTGAATGCAACAATTATCCGCTCGTACGGCATATTGCTTCCTACGGAAAACCCGTCATCCTGAGCACAGGGATGAACGATCTTTCATCGATCACAACAGCGGTTGAGATCCTGCGACAAGCGGGGGCCTCCTTTGCTCTTCTTCATTGCACTTCGATGTATCCAACCCCTTATGAAAAAGTGCGATTGGGAGCTTTGTCGCAATTGGCGACCCATTTCCCGGATGCCGTCATAGGCCTAAGCGACCATTCATTAGGTAACTACACCTGTTTCGCTGCCGTGGCCTTGGGAGCCAGCATCTTAGAGAAACACTTCACTTCGGATAAGAATTGGCCAGGCCCTGATATTCCAATCTCCATCAATCCTTTGGAACTCAGAGATCTTATCGAAGGAACAAAGGCGATCCAGAGGGCGGTAGGTGGAACGAAAGCTATCCTCCCCGAGGAACAACCGACCATTAACTTTGCGTACGCTTGTGTGGTCGCGATTCGGGATATCAAAGCGGGAGAAAGGCTGAGCGAAGAAAATGTATGGGTCAAACGGCCAGGAAGTGGCGAGATAAAGGCGGTGCATTTCGAAAGGATTTTGACGAAGAAAGTACGAAAAGAAATTAAGAAGGATTCACAATTGAAGTGGTCAGATCTGTGGTAAGTAGATATACAATAATGGACAAAAAGGACGGCGTATGAAGACTGGAGTGAAGAAAATCCTTTTTATTACGGGAACGCGTGCAGACTTTGGCAAACTCAAGGCCTTAATCCAAGAAGTGACTAAGTCAGAAGAATTCGAACCGTATATATTCTGTACTGGCATGCATATGCTTGCACGGTACGGCTCTACGGTTAATGAGATTAGGAAAGGGGGGTTCAAAAATATTTATACTTATATCAATCAGGATGGGTCCAATAATTTTGGCATGGATGTATTGCTCGCCAATACGATTCTTGGACTAACATACTACACGCGTGAAGTGCCGCCTGACTTGATCGTGGTGCATGGGGACCGCATCGAGGCGCTTGCGGGTGTCATTGTTGGTGCGCTAAATAATATTCTCGTCGCCCACATCGAAGGTGGCGAGGTTTCAGGGACAATCGATGGACTGATCCGGCATGCCATTACCAAGTTAGCGCATATACATTTCGTTTCGAATGAAGAAGCGCGCAGACGCCTGATTCAAATGGGTGAAATACCGGAGACAATATTTGTGATTGGTTCACCAGACATTGACATAATGCTCTCAGATAACCTGCCAAGCTTGACGAAAGTAAAGAATCGGTATGGAATTAAATTTTCGGAATATGCGATTTTCATCTACCATCCCGTAACAACCGAGATCCATCTCATGAAAAGAAATATCGGAATTATCAGAGAAGCCCTGGAGGCTTCTCATTTGAATTTTGTAGTTATTTATCCAAATAACGATAATGGATCCCATATTATAATGGAAGCTTATGAGCACCTGGCCAACAACGCGCATTTCCGATTTATTCCCTCGATGCGGTTTGAATACTTTCTTTCTCTTTTGAAAAATGCTATGGCCGTTGTCGGAAATTCGAGCGCGGGTATACGGGAAGCCCCGGTGTTTGGAGTGCCCACCTTGAATATAGGATCCAGACAAAATAATCGTTTCAATCACACTTCTATCATCAATTTAGCTGAAGATAAGGAAGAAATTCTACGGGCTTTGCAAAACATCCCAAAGAATGGATCACGATCAATGCATTTTGGGAATGGAAAGAGTGCCGAGATGTTTGTAAGAGAGTTAAAAAACTTTCGGTTATGGACCACCCCCTGCCAAAAACAATTTCGCGACGTTGACTTAATCCTGTCGGCTTAATGAATCTTAAGGTAGGGATTGAACCTGGAGAAGGAACATAGGCCGCACCGCAAAAGTGAGCTGATACCGATCCAAGGAGTAAAGGGCGAGAGGGAATTTAGGGACGGGTCGTGGGACTACGTTGTGCCTGCGAGGGCGTCAGGTTAGAAAGTAGTGAAAATGGCTAGTTTTAGGTCGGGTGCTGGGAAGTTATGTTAGGCATAAGAAACATTATAAGGCAAGGGTCTATTTACGCCGTAACGAATGTACTATTATTGATGTTTAGTGTGGTTACGTTCCCTATTTTTACGAGGATATTCTCTAAAGAAGAATACGGTTTGATGAATCTATTAACGATCACGCTAACTATGGCGTCTCTCGTTTGCTCCGGTGATTTGAAGGACGCGATATTAAGATATTACGGTGAGTTTGAGCAGAAAGGGGAAGTAGGAACACTGATGTCAAACACATTTACAGGATCGCTTTTGATATCGGTGATTGGATATCTGCTATCGGTTGGAGTCAGCTATGCATTATTCCAACTTAACATAATATCCGGG
>Ga0335070_10009213_pt1 | contig 11583 bp, 10 predicted proteins | sample Lox_Sample_13_FD_206722 | JGI IMG/M metagenome (GOLD analysis project Ga0335070, IMG submission 206722) | Soil microbial communities from Loxahatchee National Wildlife Refuge, Florida, United States - Lox_Sample_1.3 | ecosystem: Environmental > Terrestrial > Soil > Wetlands | place: USA...
CGTGGCGGCAAGATGGTGGCCCGCTCCGCTTCGCAGGCCTTGCTTTGGCGCTTAAAATCGCTATATTCCCGGGCAATTAAGCGTATAGCCGTCCAGTCGGCACAAACAAAAAAGTGGGCCAAACGGCCCACTTTTTTGTTGGTGGGTCCGGCGGATGGCGAGCCCGCAAGGACCCTCGCAAGACCGTTATGGACCGTCAGGATTCTTTAGCCGCCTTGATCGAGCCCACGCTTTCGGGCCTGGGCTACGAGCTGGTACGCGTCGTGGTCTCTGGCCGCGACCGGCCGACCCTCCAGGTCATGATCGAGCGCGTCGATGGTGCCGCGATCACGGTCGACGATTGCGAGGCGGCGAGCCGGGCGCTTTCGGCCAAGCTCGACGTCGAGGATCCCATCGCCTCGGCCTACACGCTGGAGGTCAGCTCGCCCGGCATCGACCGGCCGCTGGTGCGGCCCAAGGACTACCAGCGCTTCGCAGGCCACGTCGCGCGGATCGAGGTGAAGGCGCCCGTTGCCGGCCGCCGCCGCTTTACCGGCCGTTTGCTCGGCGCCGATGACAAGAGCTTGCGAATCGCGGTCGAGGAAGGCGAGGTCGCGATCCCGTTCGCGGAGGTCGCGCGCGCGAAGCTGCTGCTGACGGATGAATTGATCGCCGCTACGGCGAGTGCGCCGCCGCGCCACTGAGCGCGCGCGTCGGCATCGAGTGAGAGAGAAGAGCCATGGAACGAGCGACGGCATATAACCGGATCGAGATGCTGCAGGTAGCGGACACCGTTGCCCGCGAGAAGTCGATCGACCGCGAGCAGGTGCTCGAGGCGATGGAGCAGGCGCTGCAGAAGGCGGCCAAGGCGAAGTACGGCCACGAGCACGACATCCGCGCCCATATCGACCGACAGAACGGCGAGATCCAGCTCGGCCGCTACCGCCAGGTCGCCGATCCGATCGAGAACGAGGCGACGCAGATCAGCCTCGAAGACGCCGCGGCCAAGAATCCGGACGCCAAGCTCGGCGACTTCATCGTCGACGCGTTGCCGCCGATCGAGTTCGGCCGTATCAACGCGCAGACCGCCAAGCAGGTGATCGTGCAGCGGGTGCGCGAGGCCGAGCGCAAGCGCCAGTACAACGAGTACAAGGACCGCGTCGGCGAGATCGTCAACGGCATCGTCAAGCGCGTCGAATTCGGCAACGTCACCGTCGATCTCGGCCGCGCCGAGGCGATCCTGCGCCGCGACGAGTGCATCCCGCGCGAGAGCTTTAAGGTTTCCGACCGCGTGCGCGCCTATATCTACGATGTCCGCGAGGAAACGCGCGGGCCGCAGATCTTCCTGTCGCGCACGCATCCGCAGTTCATGGCGAAGCTGTTCGCTCAGGAGGTGCCGGAGATCTATGACGGCATCATCGAGATCAAGTCGGTCGCACGCGATCCCGGCAGCCGCGCCAAGATCGCGGTGATCTCCAACGACTCCTCGATCGATCCGGTCGGTGCGTGCGTCGGCATGCGCGGCAGCCGCGTCCAGGCCGTGGTCGCCGAGCTGCAGGGCGAGAAGATCGACATCATCCCGTGGTCGCAGGATCCCGCGACGTTCGTCGTCAACGCGCTGGCGCCGGCCGAGGTCGCCAAGGTCGTGCTCGACGAGGAAGCGCGCCGCATTGAAGTCGTCGTGCCGGATGACCAACTATCCTTGGCCATCGGCCGCCGCGGTCAGAACGTGCGGCTTGCCTCCATGCTCACCGGCTGGGCGATCGATATCCTGACGGAGCAGGAGGAATCCGAGCGCCGCCAGGAAGAGTTCAAATCGCGCTCCGCGCTGTTCGTCGAGGCGCTGGACGTCGACGACGTCATCGCCGGCCTGCTCGTGACCGAGGGCTTCGCCAAGGTCGAGGACCTCGCGATGGTCGCGACCGAGGATCTCGCCGAGATCGAGGGCTTCGACGAGGGCATTGCCGAGGAACTCAAGAAGCGCGCGGAGACGTGGATCGAGCAGCAGAACGAGAAGATGACCGCGCGCTACAAGGAGCTCGGCGTCTCCGACGAGGTCGCCGCGATCGAGGGCCTGACGCCGGCCGGTCTGGTCAAGCTCGGCGAGAAGGGCATCAAGACGCTCGACGACCTGGGCGATCTCGCCGGCGACGAGCTGCGCGAGATCCTCGGCAAGGATGAGCTCGAAGAGGATCAGGCCAACCAGATCATCATGGCCGCCCGCGCCCATTGGTTCGCGGACGAGGAGACGAAGACCGCTTGAACGCCGCAGCACAAACGATCGAAACCGAGGACGGCCGGGGCCGCATGCCCGAGCGCCGCTGCATCGTGACGGGAGAGGTGCTCCCGCGCGAGGCGCTGATCCGTTTCGTCGTGCGCCCCCCGGAATCAGGTAGCCCTGATTCGGGCGCGAGGGGCGAGTTGGTGCCCGATCTGGAGGGACGCCTGCCAGGACGCGGTTTGTGGATCACGGCGCGGCGCGATATAGTCGACCGCGCGGTCGCGAAGCATTCCTTTGCCAAGGCAGCTCACGCGCCTGTATCGGTAGCAGCGGATCTCTCGGACCGGCTCGAATCGCTCCTGGCCCGGCGGTGTATCGACCACCTGGGTCTGGCGCGGCGCGCTGGGCAGGCGGTCGCAGGCTTCGAGCAGGTCAAGGCCTGGCTCGACCGTGGTCGCGCCGGCGCAGTCGTCGAGGCGAGCGACGGGGCCGCGGACGGGCAGCGCAAGGTGATGGCAAAGGCGGGCTGGCTGCCGACCGCGCGTGTCCTCGCCGGCTGGGAGCTCGGTGCCGCGTTCGGGCGCGACTGGATCGGCCATGTGGCGCTGGCGCCCGGGCGGATCGCCGAAGGATTTTGCCGCGAGGCGAACCGGCTTGCCGGTTTCCGCGCCGCGGCTGGTGAGACATCAAACAGCGAATGACGACGGACGGCTGATGACGGATACGAAGGAACAGGACGCCAAGAAGCGGCTGGGGCTCGCTCCGAAGGGCAAGCTCGAGCTGCGCGCGCATGAGACCGGCCAGGTGCGGCAGAGCTTCTCGCACGGCCGCAGCAAGACCGTACAGGTCGAGGTCAAGAAAAAGCGCGTCTTCGGCACCGCGACCCCGGGACTGGTCGAACCCAAGCCGCAGGCAGCGGCGGCGCCATCCGGCGCCCCCGCCGCACCCAGCGTCGCGGCCCCGCAATCGGCGGCCTTGAAGCGGCCGCAGGTGTTGCGTGCCCTGACGGACGAGGAGCGCGCGGCCCGCTCGCGAGCGGTCACGGATGCTCGCCGCGCCGACACCGAGGCGCGCCGCCGCGACGAGACCGAGGCGATGCGCCGTGCCGAGGAGGAGCGTCGCCAGGCCGAGGAAGACCGCCGCCTGCACGAAGAGCAGGAGCGCAAGCAGTTGGAGGACGCGGCCCGCCTCCGCGTCGAGGAAGACGCCAAGAAGAAGGCCGAGGAAGAGACGAAGAAGAAGGCCGCGGAGGAAGAGGCGAAGCGCCGCAAGGCCGCAGAAGAATCCGGCCGGACCGCGGCCGCGAAGCTCGGCACGGTCACCGAGGAAGAGGAAGAGGCGCGCTCGCGCCGGCCCGGCACCATTCCGCCGAAGCGCCCCGTCGTGGCGCCGCGCCGCGACGAGCCGCGCCGCCGCCAGGGCAAGATGACCTTGAATCAGGCGCTCAGCGGCGACGAGCAGGTCCGGGTCCGTTCGATCGCTGCGTTGCGCCGCCGCGCCGAGAAGGAGCGCCGGGGCCACATTCAGCAAGGTCCGGCCGCGAAGATTGTGCGCGACGTCGTCGTCCCGGAAGCGATCACGGTTCAGGAGCTCGCCAATCGCATGGCGGAGCGCAGCGTCGACGTGATCAAGGCGCTCATGAAGATGGGCGTCATGGCCACGATCAATCAGACGATCGACGCCGACACGGCAGAACTCCTCGTGACCGAGTTCGGCCACAAGATTCGCCGCGTCTCGGAATCCGACGTCGAGATCGGCCTGGGTGGCGTGGCGGACGAGGACGAGGCGCTGCAGTCGCGCGCACCCGTCGTGACCATCATGGGCCATGTCGACCACGGCAAGACGTCCCTGCTGGACGCGTTGCGCGAGACCGACGTCGCCAAGCACGAGGCGGGCGGCATCACGCAGCATATCGGCGCCTATCAGGTGCGGCTCAAATCCGGCAAGCAGATCACCTTCCTCGACACGCCGGGCCACGAGGCCTTTACGGCGATGCGCGCGCGCGGCGCGTCGGTCACCGACATCGTCGTGCTGGTGGTCGCCGCCGACGACGGCATCCAGCCGCAGACGATCGAGGCGATCAGCCACGCCAAGGCGGCGAAGGTGCCGATCGTCGTCGCGATCAACAAGGTCGACAAGCCGGACGCCGATCCGGAGCGCGTCAAGCGCGACCTGCTGCAGTACGATGTGGCGCTCGAAGGCTACGGCGGCGACGTGCTGGGCATCGAGGTATCGGCGCTGAAGAAGACCGGCCTCGACAAGCTCGAGGAGGGGATCTTGCTGCAAGCCGAGCTGCTCGATCTGCGCTCCAACCCCGACCGCGCGGCGCAAGGCGTTGTCGTCGAGGCGAAGCTGGAGCGCGGTCGCGGTCCGGTTGCGACCGTGCTCGTGCAGCGCGGCACGATCCATCGCGGCGACATCTTCGTCGCCGGTGCCGAATGGGGCAAGGTGCGTGCGCTGATCGACGACAAGGGCCGCGAGGTCGAGACGGCCGGCCCGTCGGCGCCGGTCGAGGTGCTGGGGCTGAACGGCACGCCATCCGCGGGCGACGAGTTTACCGTCGTCGAGAGCGAGGCCCGCGCGCGCGAGGTCACGGCCTTCCGCCAGCGCAAGAGCCGCGATGCACGGGCCGCCGCCGGGGCCCGCAACACGCTCGAGCAGATGTTCTCGAAGATATCCGAGGGCACGGCCAAGGAGCTCGGCGTCGTCGTCAAGACCGACGTGCAGGGCTCGCTCGAGGCGATCACCGGCACGCTTACCAAGCTCGCGACCGACGAGGTCGCGGTGCGGCTGCTGCACGGCGCTGTCGGCGCCATCACCGAAGGCGACATCGCGCTGGCGAAAGCCTCGAACGGCATCGTGGTCGGCTTCAACGTGCGTGCTTCGCCGCAGGCGCGCGAGATTGCGCGCCGCGACGGCGTCGAGATCCGCTACTACTCGATCATCTACAACATCATCGATGACGTGAAGGCGGCGCTCTCGGGCATGCTCGCGCCGACGTTGCGCGAGAAGTTCCTCGGCAATGCCGAGATCCGCGAGGTGTTCAATATCTCGAAGGTCGCGGGCTGCCGCGTCACCGAGGGCATGGTCAAGCGCGGCGCCAAGGTGCGCCTGCTGCGCGACAACGTCGTCATCCACGAAGGCACGCTCAAGACGCTGCGCCGCTTCAAGGACGAGGTGCGCGAGGTCCAGGAAGGCTACGAATGCGGCATGGCATTCGAGAACTACCAGGACATCCGCGTCGGCGACGTGATCGAGGCGTTCGAGATGGAGTCGGTCGCGCGGGTGCTGTGAGGCGCGGCCGATAGCGAGCGGCCAGTTGTAGGGGCGGGTCTAAGACCCGCCCTTTTTCTTTGGCCGGATCATCGCGCGCAGCCGCAGCGCGTCCTTCGCCGCATAGCCGCTATCGTCGTTGTCGAAGAAGCACCACACGGCTTTGCCCTCGCGCGACCACGCGCGCATGCGGCGCGCCCATCTTCGTAGGGCCGCATCGTCATAAGTGCCCTGGTACTTGCCGCCCGGCCCGTGCAGGCGGATGTAGACGAAGTCCGTCGTCGACTCGATCGGCGATGCAAAGCCGGCAATGTGGTAGAGACACAGCGCCGCGCGATGTTTTCGCAGAAGTGCATACGCGTCCTCGTTCAGCCAGCTCGCCTCACGGAACTCGAAGGCGTAGCGATAGCGGCGCGGCAGCGCCTTGAGAAATGCTTCGAGCCGACCCTTGTTGAAACGCCAGCGCGGCGGCAGCTGGAACAGGATCGGGCCGAGCTTCGGCTCGAGCGTGCCGATCCCGTCGAAGAAGCGATCATAAAGCGAGATCGGCAGGGCCAGCTTCTTCGCATGCGTGATGAACCGGCTCGCCTTCGCGGCGAAGCGGAAATCGTCGGGCACGGCGTCGCGCCAGGCGGCGAGCGTCTCGATACTCGGCATGCGATAGAAGCTGCCGTTGATCTCGGCCGCGGCGAAGCGCTCCTTGTAGAAATCGAGATAGCGGCTCGCGGCCATTTTCGGCGGATAGAACGGCCCGACCCAATGCTTGTAGTGCCAGCCGGACGTGCCGATATGGATGGGGCCTGCGGCCATCTCGGATCACGGCCACGCGGACAAGACGGCCTCGGTATCGGCGGTCTCGATCTGTTCACTATAGCGGTTGCGATAGATCGTCAGCAGGCAGTCATGCCCCTCGTCCGAGCCGCTGCACACGCCGTCCGTCACCAGGACCACCCGGTAGCCGCGATCGACGGCACCGAGCACCGTCGCGAGGACGCACACATCCGTCTCCGATCCCGTGACCACCAGCGCATCGGCGTTGCGCGCCTGCAGATGCGTGGACAGGGTGGTCAGCGCGAATGCGGAATAGCGTGTCTTGTCGATGACGTGCGCTCGGGGCACCAGTTTCGCCAGCGGCGGCACGAGCTCCAGCAGCCGCGGGTCTATCCGCTCTCGCGTCGTGTTACGCCATTTCTCGTAATAGCGACGCCAAGTTCCGGGCATGGCGTCCGGACGCGGCGGCGGGACAAATCGGGTGAAGACCGTGCGCTCCGGAAAACGCTCGGCAATGCGTGCGACATTGGGAAGCACCTTCTCCATCCACGGCGTCGGCCACGGGCCTTCGGCAGTGAACAGACGCTGCTTTTCGCGCAGCGAGGCCGACATCTAGGCGCCTCGACGGCGCGCGCGGCCCATCATCTTGGTTTCAAGCTCCATCGTCACCCATCCAGCGCGGCCGTTGGTTTTAACCGCCGCGGCCGGGGGAACGTTCCCGCCGCGTTGGGGCTCCTGTTTCGCGGGCGCGCCCGGCGTGCCATAACCTGCCCCGATGAAACGCAATCGTTCCGACGACCGGCCGCACGGGCCCAGCCAGCGCCAGCTCCGCGTCGGCGAGGAGATCCGCCACGTGCTGGTGGAAGTGCTCGCGCGCGGCGACCTGCGCGATCCCGAACTGCAGGGCGTGTCGATCACGGTGACCGAGGTGCGGATGAGCCCGGACCTCAAGCACGGCACCGCCTATGTGATGCCGCTCGGCGGCGGCAATATCGCTGTCGTCGTCAAGGCGCTGAAGCGGGCCGCGCGCTTCCTACGCGGTGAAGTCGCGCGCGCGGTTCGGTTGCGCGTGGCGCCGGAGATCACTTTCGCTGCCGATCGCTCCTTCGAGGAGGCAGGCCGCATCGAGGCGGCCTTGCGCCGGCCCGAGGTGCAACGCGATCTCGCGACTCCCAAGGCCGAATCCGACGATGGCGCGAAAGGGCGCTGACAAGGTCGATGGCTGGCTCGTCCTCGACAAGCCGGCCGGCATCGGCTCGACGACCGCGCTGGGGCGCGTCCGCCGCGCGCTGAACGCGGCGAAGGCTGGCCATGCCGGCACGCTCGATCCGCTCGCGAGCGGCGTGCTGGTGATCGCCTTGGGCGAAGCGACGAAGCTGATCGGCGCGGTCATGGACACCGACAAGATTTACCGATTCACCATCCGCTGGGGCGCCGCCACCACGACCGATGATGCGGAGGGGCCGGTGATCGAGACGTCCGGCCAGCGACCCTCGCGCGAGCAGATCGAGGCGGCTCTGCCCACCTTCCGCGGTCTGATCAACCAGGTCCCGCCGGTTTACTCGGCGATCAAGCTGCAGGGAAAGCCTGCCTACGCCCGCAGCCGGGCGGGCGAGGCGGTCGCCATAGCGCCGCGCCAAGTGCGTATCAACCGCTTTGATCTGGTTGAGATTCCCGATCCCGACCACGCAACTTTCAGGGTCGAATGCGGCAAGGGGACCTATATCCGGAGCCTCGGACGGGACCTTGCCCGGGCCCTGGGCACGGTCGGCCATGTCACGGAACTGCGCCGCCTGGCGGTCGGCAGGTTCACGGAAAATACCGCGATTCCGCTGGAAAAACTGGAATCTGTGGGGCATAGTCCGGCCGCTTTGGCGTATCTGCGAGCGGTTGAGACCGCGCTGGACGACATCCCGGCGCTGGCCGTGACCGCCGAAGACAGCCTCCGCCTCCGGCAGGGGCAGTCCATCGCGATACCGCGCACAGCGGAGACTCCCGTCGACAGGGATGCGGCGCCGTTCGCCACTGGACAAGTGGTCGCGGCAACCGCTCTTGGCCGGCTGGTAGCGCTGACCCGGATCGATGGCGATCGGCTGCGCCCGCTGCGCGTGCTCAACCTCGAACCGGGCCCAACGGCCCAGAACGGAGCAACGTCCGATGTCGATTACGGCTGAACGCAAGGCCGAGCTGATCAAGGCCTATGGCACCAAGGAAGGCGATACCGGTTCGCCGGAAGTGCAGATCGCGATTCTCTCCGAGCGGATCAAGAACCTCACCGATCATCTCGGCACGCACAACAAGGATTTCCACTCGCGGCGCGGCCTCCTGATGATGGTCGGCCAGCGTCGTCGCCTGCTCGAGTATCTGAAGCGGAGCGACGCCAAGCGCTACGAGACGGTCATCGAGCGACTTGACCTCCGTCGCTGAGCCGATCAGGGCGAGCCGGCTCGACCCGTGACAGGGTTCACTCCCTCAAGACCAAGACAACGCACGGCGCGCGCGCTTTGGCGCCGCCGTGCCAGCAACGCGCCGCGCGGGTCGGAGCTGACAGCCGCGCGCGCGTCCAAGTCCAGACAGCGGCGGGATCCAGCGTACTGCCTGCCGCTCCAGGCCTCCGATCGATTAACTGTCACTGGCCAGTCTGAGAAGGGCCGCATGCACCGCGCCAAGGCGCGCTGCGGCAGCCCCTGCGCATGGGACTGTGTAGGCGCGAGGGAGGATGGCCATCCGGGCCGTCCGGCGCGCCAGCGCCGCTCGTCCATCCGGGACGCGCGGTGACGTACGTGGAAGGAAGGAAAATATGTTTCAGGTTACACGTAAGGAATTGATGTGGGGCGGGCGCAAGCTCGTCCTCGAAACGGGGCGCATCGCGCGCCAGGCCGATGGCGCGGTGCTCGTGTCGTATGGCGACACGGTCGTGCTGTGCACCGCGGTGGCGAACAAGGCGCCGAGGCCCGGCATCGACTTTTTCCCGCTGACGGTCAACTACCAGGAAAAGACGTTCGCCGCAGGCAAGATCCCCGGCGGCTTCTTCAAACGCGAGGGGCGCCCGAGCGAAAAGGAAACGCTCGTTTCGCGTCTCATCGACCGGCCGATCCGGCCGCTCTTCGCGGAAGGCTTCCGCAACGAGACACAGGTCGTCGCGACCGTGCTCTCGCACGACATGGAGAATGATCCGGACGTCGTCGCCATGATCGGCGCCTCGGCGGCGCTGACGATCTCCGGGATCCCGTTCATGGGTCCGATCGGCGCGGCCCGCGTCGGCTACATCGACGGACAGTTCAAGCTCAATCCGCAGGTCGATGAGATGTCGACCTCGGACCTCGACCTCGTCGTCGCCGGCACGCAGGAAGGCGTGCTGATGGTCGAATCCGAGGCGAAGGAGCTGCCGGAAGACGTGATGCTGGGTGCCGTGATGTTCGGCCACCAGCAGTTCCAGCCCGTGATCAACGCGATCATCGAGCTGGCTGAGCGCTGCGCCAAGGAGCCGTGGCCGATGCCGGAAGTGCCGGCGGAGGTTCAGTCCGTCACGCAGAAGCTGAAGGCCGCCGTGTGGGATGAGCTGCGCGCCGCCTACACCGAGACGGTAAAGCAGTCGCGCTACGAGAAGATCGGCGACGCCAAGAAGAAGGCGCTGGCGCTCGTTGCCGAGATTCCGGCCGAGGCCGCCGTCGCGCCGGGCGTGTTCAAGGAGCTCGAGAGCCAGATCGTCCGCGGCAACATTCTCGCCACGGGCAAGCGTATCGACGGCCGCGACACCAAGACGGTGCGGCCGATCCGCTCCGAAGTGGGCGTGCTGCCCCGTACGCACGGCTCGGCGCTGTTCACGCGCGGCGAGACGCAGGCGCTGGTGACCGCGACCCTCGGTACTGGCGAGGACGAGCAGATCATCGACGCGCTCGACGGCGAGTACCGCGAGCACTTCATGCTGCATTACAACTTCCCGCCCTACTCCGTCGGTGAAGCGGGCCGCATGGGCTCGCCGGGCCGGCGCGAGATCGGCCACGGCAAGCTCGCCTGGCGTGCGGTGCGCCCGGTGCTGCCGACCAAGGAGAAGTTCCCGTACACGGTGCGCGTCGTCTCGGAGATCACCGAGTCGAACGGCTCGTCGTCGATGGCGACGGTATGCGGCTCCTCGCTGGCGCTGATGGACGCGGGCGTGCCGCTGGTGCGGCCCGTGGCCGGCATCGCCATGGGCCTGATCAAGGAGGACACTGGCGTTGCCGTGCTCTCCGACATCCTCGGCGACGAGGACCATCTCGGCGACATGGACTTCAAGGTGGCCGGCACCGAGAAGGGCGTGACGTCGCTGCAGATGGACCTCAAGATCACTTCGATCAACGAGGCGATCATGAAGCAGGCGCTGGCGCAGGCGAAGGACGGCCGCATGCACATCCTCGCCGAGATGGCGGCGGGTCTGACGGCGCCGCGCGCGGAGATCAGCAAGAACGCACCACGCATCACCACCTTCAACATCCCGAAAGTCAAGATCCGTGAAGTGATCGGCACCGGCGGCAAGGTGATCCCCGAGATCACCGAGACGACCGGCGTCAAGATCGACATCGAGGACGACGGCACGATCAAGGTGGCCGCGGTTGACGGAGAGGCGTCTCAGCGTGCCATCGACTGGATCAAGGGTATCGTCGCCGAGCCCGAGGTCGGGCATATCTACACCGGCAAGGTCGTCAAGGTGATGGATTTCGGCGCGTTCGTGAACTTCATGGGAAGCCGCGACGGGCTCGTCCACATCTCGGAACTGGCGCCGCGCCGCGTCGAAAAGACCGGCGACGTCGTCAAACTCGGCGACACCGTGAAGGTGAAGCTGCTCGGCTTCGACGACCGCGGCAAGGTGAAGCTGTCGATGAAGCGCGTCGACCAGCAGACCGGTGCGGATATCTCCGACCAGTTCGAAAAGCCGCGCGAGCCGCGGGAGGCCCGCGCAGCACAGACCTGAGGCAAGGCTGCCGTTGTATCAGGGGCGGGACGGGCTTCACGGCCCGTCCCGACAACGGATGACCAAGACGATTCACATTCCGCAGATCATCGGCCATCGTGGCGCCAAGGCGAACGCGCCGGAGAACACGCTGGTGTCGCTCGGCAAGGCCTATGAGCAAGGGGCGACGTGGGTCGAGTTCGACGTCAAGCTGACGTCGGATGGCGTGCCGATCCTGATCCATGACGCAACGCTCGAACGCACCACGAGCGGACAGGGCGAAGTCTGCAATCGGTCGCTCGAGGACATCCGCCGGCTCGATGCCGGCCGCTGGTTCGGACCAGCCTTCGCTGGCGAGCGCGTGCCTACCCTGGCCGAGGCGCTCGATTTCATGGCTTCGCGCAAC
>Ga0335070_10009214_pt1 | contig 11582 bp, 11 predicted proteins | sample Lox_Sample_13_FD_206722 | JGI IMG/M metagenome (GOLD analysis project Ga0335070, IMG submission 206722) | Soil microbial communities from Loxahatchee National Wildlife Refuge, Florida, United States - Lox_Sample_1.3 | ecosystem: Environmental > Terrestrial > Soil > Wetlands | place: USA...
CTATCACAATGTGGTCGGACGGCTCGGCATCATGTCCGGCCCCTGGAGCGATCTGCGGCTTGGGCTCGCCAGGCAGACCGTGATGAACGGTGAGATGCCCTATCACGAGCCGATGCGGCTGTTGACGATCATCGAGGCGCCGCGTGAACGGATTGACACGTTGATCGCGCGGCACGAGGTGTTGCGACACTATTATCAGAATGAGTGGGTTCACCTTGTCGCGCTCGACCCCGAAGATCAAGTATGGTATCGGTACCGCCCGACGGGAGCGTGGAGCGTCATAGAAAATCCGTCAAAACCGTCGAACATTCGCACATAACCAAGGCCTGAAAGGAGCTCGTCGATGGGCGCGTTGACCTTGCATCCGATGAAAGAAATTCGAGTGGTCGTCGCAGGAGAACACCGGGCGTTCGTCACGGAGTTGCTGGACCGGGTCAATGCCACAGGCTATACCATCATCGGCAACGTGTCCGGCAAGGGCCACCACGGCGTGCGCGAGGCTCATTTCATGTTCAGCGAGCAGGAAAGTCTCGAGATGATCATGACCGTGGTGCCGGAAGAGAAGGTCGAGCCGATCTTGGCCGGGCTGCGGCCGCTGTTCGAACGGCACTCCGGCGTCATGTTCGTCGGCGACGTGGCTGTGAGCCGGCAGGACTACTTTGGCAAGAAGGGCAAAGGAACCTGACCAGCCATCATCGGTGATGCATAGCCCCGCCCTTGTCTTCACAACCAGAACTTGTCTAGAATGGGCCCCTCTGAGGCGGTTCCACGACGGAGGGATCGGTGAAGGGTTTACGGTTTGAGCGCATCGGCCAGGATCGCTACTACAATGTCGTCTTCCACATGGGCAGCACCTACGTGCCGGTGAGCGACGAAACCGTGGAGGAACTGAAGGCTCAGAGCCTCCTGCCGCCCGAGCGATTCCTTGATCTGCTCATCGATCGGATCGGGTATTCGTCCTACCTCAAGGATCAGATTCGCACCGAACTGAAATCGTCCGGCGATCCAGTCACGCAGATTACAGTCCTGCAAGGCGCCATCCGCGACCTCTAATCGGCTGCTGTAAATCTCCCCTCCGGCCACCTATTGCTTTATTCTCACCACGATGGCCCCCATGACGTCGCCTTGCTTAAAGTCCTTCTTGGGGCTCTTTGGGTGCTGGTTATGGCAGTCAGCACACACCTGCTCGATCACAATGTCTGCAGATAGCCCCTTATATTGACCTCCATCCCCAAACGTGAGAACTGTCCGTGTTGGATCAGCGACCATGGTCATCAGCGCCTCACGCTCAGCGGCCGTTTTCGGAAGGTTGGACGGATCGATCGGCGTCAAAGAGATCAGTCCCACGTCTACATCTTGAACATCGTGCTTGATCTTCGCTCCACCCTGTTTGACAAATTCGAACGGCAGCATGATGGCATGATCATCCTTAATCCAATCTTCCTTCGAATACACTCCCGCATGCTTCAATCGTTCAACAATAAATCGGACATAGGTTGTCCGAAACCCTTTCACTGTCGCAAGAATGTATCGCACGGCCTGATCGTCTGAAATTTCCGCGGCTTCTCCTAGAAGACTAGTCAGGCCGATGCAGAGCAGCATCAGAGCGCCTCCGATCTTCATCGCTGTCCAGGGCTTCATAGAGCCTCCTTGTCCCTGTATCATCACGTGTCCCACGTCCCGCCTTCTTTATAGAGTTTGTTCATGATGTCATTCTTCTTCTGCGGGTCTCGTTCGTATTTGATGGCCTTGGTGTAGTTCTCGAGCGCTAATTGCACCTTGCCGCGGCTCGCGTAGACTTTGGCGACGCCGAGATAGGCTCGCGCATCTTCGGGATCGGCCTTGAGGGCGTGATTAAAGCATTCCATCGCCTCTTCGCGATGCCCTCTGTCGAAGAGCATCCATCCGAGCGCCGAGTGGGCCGGCGCCAGGTTCGGGTTAGCCGTGACCGCCGCGCGATACTCTTTCATCGCTAAATCGGGACGATTCTTGTTCTCGTACAAGCCTCCGAGGGCGAAGCGCACTTCTGCATCGTTCGGATTCAGGCGCAGCGCTTCCTGGTATTCCAAGAGCGCGGCTTGCAACTTCCCTTGCTCTGCGAGCGCACAGGCCAAGTTCGCATGGGCGACGGCGTCGGTTGGGTTGAGTTTGATCACTTCGCGATACTGCGGGATCGCCATCTCCAAACGCCCCTGCTCTTGATAGGCCACGCCCAAGTTGGTTCTCGCCGGGACGTAGGCAGGATCGAGCCGCACGGCTTCACGATATTCTTTGATCGCCAGTTCGAGATGATCCGCCCGCTCATGGATTTGCGCGAGAAAGTAGTGGGGATAGGCAGACTGGGGCGCGAGCTTGGCGGCTTCTTTGTACGATTGGATCGACTGTTCGGATTCTCCAGATTGGGATAAGAAGAGGCCCTTCACGAGATGGGCGTTGGCCTGTTCCGCCTGTCGCGCCACAAATCCCTCGACCCATTCCTTGACCTGGACGATTTCGTCTGGTTCCTGCAGGCAACATGCGTGCGTCTGCCACGCCTCGGCAAACTGCCCTCGGATCAACTGCACGACATTGCGGGCGAAATGCGGCCGCGGATCTTTGGTCATCCCCTGAGGCAGATGGCGAGCCCACGCGAGCGCGTCCTTCTCCGCAGCGTTCCATTGTCCCTCGAGCAGGGCCGATTCACATTGTGCTTGGTAGTCAGGCATGGAACAAGGCTGCCGCCGGTTACCTGGTAAGTGTGTCTTCGATGTCGGGCGACGTCGCCTGAATGCGATCGCCGAGGGCGGGATAACGCGCGGTGAGTTTCTGCTTCATCAGCCAGGCAACAGTTCGGTACGACCAATGACCCTTCACGCCGGATCGCAACTTAGCGATGTATTCGGCTTCGGCATAGTCCATCTTGAACAGACAACGCACTTTGAACCCGAAGGGAGTGGCGTAGAGTGCTCCCTCCGCGCTAGATTTCCTGAGCTGCTCGATGTCCGCTCGCACGGCGTCCATCGCTTGGCGATACTCCTGATCCAACCCCGCTTGCACGAGCGGCGGCGGCACGTCGAAGCCATGGACCGTCGTAAAGTTCTGTTGGATCTGTTGGCAGCGCCGGTGCCGGTGCAGGTCGCGCCAGCCCCCAATGTCCATCAATATGTCGAACGTGAAGGCATAGCCGCTGCGAAACTCCTTGATGAGTTCGTCATACGGCCCTCTCGTGCTGAGCGCCACGTCGATGGTTTCTTGCTTCTGTTTCTCCGTCCAGTTGCGGACTACTGCGAGGACCTTGCGATAGGGCGCGTGAGAAACGCGATAGAGTAGCGTCGTGGCGACTTCGTCTAATGGGTCGTGCGGTTCGATCAGGTCCACCGACTCCGGCTCCCCCCACGTCGTCGATTGGTCCCAGCCGGTTCCCTTCAGCGCGTCTTTCGCGTATCTGGCGAGATCTTGGTAGACCTGTAATTGATATTCGTTCGCCTTCGCATGGCGCGCGAGAGTCGGCGCCAGCGGTTCGCTCATGCCGGCTGCCTGGCCGTTGAGTTCCCCCCAGAGGTTCACGGGCGGGCGTTGGCAGGCCTCCTTCAAGTCATCCCCGATCAGGCGGAGCTCGGGCAATTGCGACGAGAGCAGTCTGGTGATCTGCTTTTCCAACGTTCGGATGCTCACAACCTGTCCGACATTCGTCTTGGCCGCGAGCGGGAGCAGGTATCTCGTCACGTCGAACGCACGCGCGGCGATGGTCCGTTGGTAATCACCCGGTTTCATCGCTTCGGGGCGAGGCTCTCGTTCCGTGAGAAATTGAGTCAATGGTTGGTGCAGGAGGCGGTAGGCTTCGGCAAGGCTGCGGAGGATGCCCTGGTATGTTCCCTCCGTTTCCGATCCGCGCAGGCTGTCCGGAATGTACCACGCGCCCGAGGCGAAGTTCTGATAGCGGCTTGATTTCGCCTGGCCATCCCACAATGGTTCATCCTCGAGGCGGATCGCGGCAAGCTCGGAAATGTCTTCGAAACAGATGATGACGTGGCCGAGGTCAGCGATCGACGCGTGTCCGTAGTCAAAGTAGAACTGATCCCAGAATTTCTCTGCGGAATGGCCATGTACCCAGCGGATGCTGCTCTCGATGGAATCGGGCGATCGGCTGTAGCGCGCGAGGGCGTAGGCCGATTTCTCCGGTGGCATGGGCGCCACCGCGATCACACGTCGGTTTGATTGATCCTGGCTCATTGGATGGACGTCTCCCGCTTGCTGCCCACAGTCGTGAAGAGCGCACTATACCCCCCGTTTTACCGAGGTGCAAGGTCCGCTCCGTTGACTTGCCGCGGAACGCGCCGCTATATTCGCGGCGCGGCAGCGAGCGGCAGGAAGCCGAGAGGTGGGAGCTGTATTTCCTCTCGTCTTTAGCCTCGAACCCTCACACCCATTGCAGAGCGATCCATGATCAAAGGCATTAAGGGCGTCAAAGATATTCTCCCAGAAGAGACCCCACGCTGGCGTGTCATTGAAGAGGCAGCGAGAGGGGCGGCGCTCCGCTATGGATTCCAGGAGATCCGCATTCCGATATTTGAAGTCACCACGCTGTTTGCCCGGAGTATTGGCGACACAACCGACATCGTCGAGAAAGAGATGTATACATTCGCTGATCGGGATGGCACGTCGCTGACCCTTCGCCCGGAGGGCACCGCGGGAACAGTCCGTGCCTTTATCGAACATAATCGCGCAGCCGATCCGCTCCCCCAGAAATATTTCTACCTGGGTCCCATGTTCCGGCATGAGCGTCCTCAGGCGGGACGGCTCCGGCAATTTCATCAGTTCGGCGTCGAAAGCTTCGGCACCTCGGACCCTCGCGCGGATGTGGAGGTGATCGCGCTTCTCTGGCGTTTTTTGTCCGATCTCTCATTACCGGACTTGACGCTGGAGATGAATAATCTCGGGAACAGCGCAGACCGAGCAGCCTATCTGCCCGTTCTCGTCTCATTTCTCAAGGAGCAGGAATCTCGGCTCTGTGCAAACTGCCGACGTCGTCTCGAGACGAACCCTTTGCGCGTGCTGGATTGCAAAGTTCCCGAATGCCGGACGGTCACCGACAAGGCTCCTCGCTTAAGTGATCATCTTTCGGCGGAGGCGCGGGCACATTTCGATCAAGTCCTTGTAGGGTTGGCTGCGATCGGAATCCCCTATCAGCTGAATCATCGCTTGGTGCGCGGACTCGATTACTACTGTCTGACGGCGTTTGAGATCACCTCGACGCACTTGGGGGCTCAGAACGCTGTTGGCGCGGGAGGGCGCTATGACGGGCTTGTCGAGTCGCTGGGTGGTCCAAGTGTCCCCGCAGTTGGCTTTGCCGTCGGACTCGAGCGTGTGACTCTGATGCTCCCTGACAAAACGATTACATCGAACGCGCCGTCGATTTACGTAGCGGCTTTTGGTGCCGAGGGGAGTCGTGCTGGGGTGGTTCTCCTTGAAGCGCTCAGGCAAGCTGGATTCAGTGCGCAAACCGACTATCGCGCGACATCTCTTAAGGCACATCTACGCCAAGCTGACCGAGCTGCCTGTTCCTTCACCATTCTTCTTGGAGATGACGAGGTGAGGCGTGGTTTTGGTATTCTCCGTAACATGCAATCGAAGGCTCAGGAGGAACTCTCTCTGAAGGATATTCCGGTCCTTCTGAAACCCCGCATTTTAGGCTGAAAAAGTGCGCTTTTTTCCGGTTGCATTTCTTTGTAAAAGTCCGTAGACTCCCAAAAAAATAGTTGTTTCTAACTATTTGATTGTATTACCAAGTTTTTTATTTTTCCCCTGTGGATTTCCATGGCAGCCCGTAGACTTGGCCTCCTCTTATCCACACCCCCATCTCATCCCAGCGTTGACACGGTCCTCTGTCTCACCGATGCGGCTCTCCGTCAGGGGATCGATGTCTATCTCTATCTCATTGATGAAGGAGTGAAGGGATTAATGGATTCGCGCTATGCAGATGTCGTTCGAGCTGGAGTGAAGATGTCCGTCTGTGCCTATGGGTGCCAGCAACACGGCATCTCGACAAAAGACATAAACCCGGACATTTCTCTTTCGGGGTTGGTCGTGCTGTCTGGGATTATCGATGGTTGCGATCGCTTCTTAGCGTTCACATAAGACTTTCACTTTTCCGTTCATCGGGTGCATATGCCAAAACGTGTGGCTGTAGTGATTTCGGGGGACCCCTGTAAGACCCATCGCCCTGTTGAAGCCTTGCGGATCGCACTAGGCCTTTGTGCTGGGGAGCATGAAACCACTGTCATCCTCCTCGATCGGACTCCCCTCCTCCTCACGGAAGACACTGAGGATGTCGTTGACGTCGACATCCTCGAGAAATACCTCCCCTCCCTCAGTCAATTACGGGTCCCGTTTCTCATGGAGGCGAATTCTTTCAATACACCGTTGCGAGAGGAATTTACTGTATCTGCTGTGTCTCCGGAGAAAATCAGAGGAGTTCTTCAGTCGGTAGATCGCAGTTTAGTGTTCTGATTTTGTTTGGAAATCTCGTGATGAACAAGACGCTTTATATACTCAGACGTCGTCCGAACGAGATTTCTCGCGCGCTTTTTGACGTGTCTGATCCGGAGGTGGAGGTTGTCTTCATCGAAGAAACTGCTTCAGATGCTCTGTCTTATGATGATCTTGTAAAGAAAGTTTTTGAAGCGGATCGGGCAATTGTCATATGAGAAACTGTATTGCATTACTCCGGGGAGTATTGTGTGAGAGGAAGAATCCGTCGTCGTAGTCGGAGTAGTCGTAGGGCTTGCTGATAGTGTGGATTGATCCGAAGGGCTCTGGTGGACTGCGGATAAATCGGTCTCTCTCTGTGGAAGTTCTTGGGGATTGACTCTGAGTGAACACTGTGCGAACAGTGGACATACTGAGCACCGTTTCGGAGTATGCCAATCTGTTTCGAAGAAACGACGTTCGCGCAGGCCTGATGTGAAGACTGAGCCCAGGGAAGCATGTAACTTATCCACAGGTGTGAATAAGCCTGTGAATGAAGAAGAATAAGGGGTTATGAGCGTCACGACCGTTTGGCAAGAGGCTTTGTCATATATCCAAGCCAAGGTACCAAAACAGGTATATGATACATGGTTCACCCCTGTTCATCTTGAACGAATTGAAGAATCTACTGCACAAATAGGCGTTCCTAATAAGTTTTTTGGAGATTGGCTGAACCAGCACTATGGCCCGCTCCTCGCAGAGGCAGTCTCGAATGCTAGGGGCGGTGGGGACCTCGCTGTGACGTTTGTGGTGTTTCAACGCCAGGCGACCCGTCAGCCAGAGAGCCCCCTCACCACTCAAGTCGGTCGAACTGGGGTTCCGGTCCGGCCAAAGCGGGGAGCGCAACTCAATCCCAAATACACCTTCAAGAACTTTGTGGTGGGGGCTGGCAATCAGTTCGCCCATGCAGCCTGTATGGCCGTGGCCGAGCAGCCGGCCAAAGCCTATAACCCGCTCTTCATATACGGCGGTGTGGGGTTGGGCAAAACGCATCTTTTAAATGCAATCGCCAATCATGTTGCAGAGCGGACCGACCTTCGGATCGCGTACTTGACCACGGAGCAGTTTACGAATGAAGTCATCAACTCCATCCGGTATGACAAAATGATGGACCTCCGCAAACGGTATCGTCATATCGACATGCTGATGATCGACGACATTCAGTTTTTAGCGGGCAAAGAACGCACGCAGGAGGAATTCTTTCACACGTTCAACTCACTGTATGAGGCCCACAAACAGATTGTCCTGTCGAGTGACCGGTTTCCCAAAGACATGCCCGACATTGAAGAGCGGCTGCGGTCGCGGTTTGAATGGGGACTCATCGCAGACTTGCAGCCGCCCGACGTCGAAACCAGGATCGCCATTCTACGGAAGAAGTCCGAGGACGAGGGTGTCACGTTGCCGGAGGACGTCATCCAATTTCTCTCAACGACCATGAAAAGTAATATCCGCGAGCTCGAAGGATCACTGGTTCGCCTTGGAGCCTACGCGTCGTTGACGGGACAGACGATTACCCTCGACATGGCGAAAAACGTCCTCCGAGATCTCATCGGGGACAAGAAGAAGATCGTCTCGATGGAAGATATTCAAGAGGCCGTGAGCGCGCGATTTCACGTGAAGATTGCCGACCTCAAATCACGGCGCCGCAGTAAGACCCTCGTGCATCCACGGCAAATCGCGATGTACCTCTGTCGCGAATTGACCGACGCGTCCTATCCCGAGATCGGCCGCCATTTCGGCGGGAAGGATCATACGACGATCATTCATGCCTGCCGGCAAATCACGAAAGCACAAGACGGGGATGTCACGCTGAACGCGACATTGGAGAGTCTCAGGGAGGAGATCCTCAGAGGGTGATGAGGTGCTTGGGGGAGAGACGACCATGAAGGTACGGATTGGGCGGGACGAATTGCTGACGGGCCTCCAACGCGTACAGGGCGTCGTGGAGAAACGAAACACCATGCCCATTCTTTCCAATATCCTGCTCGAGGCCAAACAGGAGGGGGCAGAGATCGTGGCCACCGACCTCGAGTTGGGAATGCGCGGACTCTACAAGGCTACAGTCCTGAAACCGGGAGGCATTACGGTCTCCGCGCGCAAGCTGTACGAGATCATCAAGGAACTTCCGACGGGGGACATCGAGCTCATATCGGGAGACAATAATTGGACGACAATTCAAGCGGGTAAAAGCCAGTTCAAGATTGTGGGACTCCCGAGCGCCGATTATCCAGCGCTTCCGACCATCGACCGAGAAGGACTCATTCCCCTCGCGGGTGCCGGTCTTCTTGAACTGATTCGCAAAACCCTTTTTGCGGCCGGCGACAACGATGCACGGTACATCCTCAACGGCCTCTTGGTCACATTGATTACGACCGACAAAAAGATGATGTTGCGGTTGGTCGGCACCGACGGTCACCGATTGGCAGTGGCTGAGCAGGACGTCGGCAAGGCAACCAGCAAGGGGGTGCCGCAAGAAATCAAGGCAATCATTCCAAAAAAAGCGGCGCACGAGATGCAGCGCCTTCTTGAAGAGGGCGGTGACGCGGAGCCCTTGATCGGGTTCACCAAGAACCTCATGATCTTCCGGAAAAGCGGTCTCTTGCTGACCTCCCGGCTGATGGAAGGGAACTATCCGAACTACCAGCAGGTCATTCCCAAAGAAAGCCAGAAAAAGATCAGCGTCAATCGTGTTGAATTCGAGGGCGCCCTCCGTCGCGTCTCGGTGCTCTCGCGGGACAAAGCGAATGCCGTAAAAGTGTCGTTTGCGGCAGGGCGCATGACGCTGTTCTCAAGCAATCCGGATTATGGCGAGGCCACGGAGGAACTGGCGGCACGGTACGAAGGCGAGGCCCTCAACACGGGGTTCAATGCCCGCTACCTCCTGGATGTCTTCGGGGTGATGGACGGGGAGACGATCTCGCTGCAGATGGACAATCCGCTCAGTCCCTGTTTGATCCAGGAACCCGAGAGTCCTGGGTTCAAATGTGTGGTGATGCCGATCAAGATCTAGGCATCTATTGTTACCAGTCATGAGTCACGCGGATCCTTGCCGCAAGGCATGGCGCGAGTGAACTATATGATGAATGACAGACGACCGTTGACCGATCAGCCGAGGAGCTGAATGGCTACCGACGAGAAGACAGAGCCACCGAAATCAGAGAGCTATAGTGCGGATCAGATCAAGGTCCTGGAGGGCCTCGATGCCGTTCGGAAACGACCGGCGATGTATATCGGCAGCACCAGCGTAGACGGCCTCCATCACCTCGTCTACGAAGTCGTCGATAACAGCGTCGACGAACATATGGCAGGATTCGGCGAGACGATCGAGGTCGCGATTCACATCGACGGGAGCGTCACGGTTGTGGACAACGGCCGCGGTATTCCGACCGGCATGCACTCCACGCAAAAGAAGTCCGCCGCCGAAGTTGCGCTGACCGTCCTGCACGCCGGCGGCAAGTTCGAGCAGGGCGCCTACACTGTCTCCGGTGGATTGCACGGCGTCGGCATCTCGGTTGTCAACGCGCTGTCCGAATGGCTAGAGCTGGAGATTTGGCAGGACGGTCAGGTCTTCGAACAACGGTATGAACGAGGCAAACCCAGCGCCCCGCTCAAGGTCACGGGAAAGACCAAGCGCCGCGGGACCAAAGTCACTTTCAAAGCCGACGGGCAAGTCTTCGAAACGCTCGAATACAGCTTCGACGTCCTCGCGCAACGGCTGCGTGAACTCGCGTTCTTGAACAAGGGCCTCGAGATTACCCTGAAGGATGAGCGGAAAGAGCCAATCAAAGAACAGATCTTCAAGTACAAGGGCGGCATCGTCTCCTTTGTCGAGCATCTCAACGAAGCGAAGACACCGTTGCACAAACCTATCTACGTGCAGGTCGAGAAGTCGGACATGATCCTGGAGGTGGCGCTCCAATATAACGACGGCTATGCGGAAAACCTCTTCTCCTTTGCGAACAACATCAACACCAAGGAAGGTGGCACACACCTCGTCGGCTTCAAGGCCGCCTTGACCCGCACAATTAACAATTACGCGAACGCGAACGATCTGCTGAAGAAAGAGACCGAGTCGCTTACCGGCGACGACGTGCGCGAAGGTCTCACCGCGGTCGTCAGTGTCAAAGTCCGCAATCCGCAATTCGAAGGGCAAACCAAGGCCAAGCTCGGCAACAGCGAAGTCAAAGGGATCGTCGAAGCTGCGGTGAACGAAGCGTTGGGAACCTATTTTGAAGAGAACCCGCCGGTCGCGCGCAAGGTCATCGGCAAGGCGATCGATGCGGCCCGTGCGCGCGAAGCGGCGCGGAAGGCGAAGGAACTGATCAGACGCAAGAGCGCATTGGATGGCGGCTCGCTCCCGGGTAAGTTGGCGGACTGTGCCGAGAAGGATCCGGCGTTGAGCGAATTGTACATCGTCGAAGGTGATTCCGCCGGTGGTTCGGCCAAACAGGGGCGCGATCGGAAATTCCAGGCGATTCTGCCGCTGAAGGGAAAGATCCTCAATGTGGAGAAGGCCCGCTTCGACAAGATGCTCACGAGCGAAGAGATCCGTGTTTTAATCATGGCGCTCGGGACCGGCATCGGCCGCAAGCGGGAGGAGAGCGACAAGGCCGATAAAGACACATTCGACATCGCCAAGGCCCGGTACCACAAGATCATTCTCATGACCGACGCCGATGTGGACGGCAGCCACATTCGTACGCTCTTGCTGACCTTCTTCTTCCGGCAGATGCCGGAGTTGCTGGAACGCGGCTACATCTATATCGCACAGCCGCCACTCTTCAAAGTGAAGAAGGGCAAGGCGGAGCGGTATCTCAAGGACGAAGGGGCGCTGAACGACCACCTCGCCGATCTCGCCGTCGAGGATGTGGAGGTGTACGTCGAAGGAACGCAGGATTATGTGACGGGCCGTCGGCTGCTGCCGATCTTGAAGAAGCTCATCGCCTTCGAGACCTTGCTCGCTCGCCTTAACAAGAAGCCGCATGAAGCCAGCATGGTGCGTGCTTTCGTGGATGCGCCGGGGCTCGATCGGGAATTGCTCAAGAACAAGACGGCGTTGAAGAACGTCGTGACGG
>Ga0335070_10009215_pt1 | contig 11581 bp, 11 predicted proteins | sample Lox_Sample_13_FD_206722 | JGI IMG/M metagenome (GOLD analysis project Ga0335070, IMG submission 206722) | Soil microbial communities from Loxahatchee National Wildlife Refuge, Florida, United States - Lox_Sample_1.3 | ecosystem: Environmental > Terrestrial > Soil > Wetlands | place: USA...
TTTTGCCTACGCCGTGTTCGACGTGACCGTCAGCTACAGCGAGGATCTCGACCGCGTCGCGAAGGTGCTGAGCGAGGTCGCGACGGGGCTGCGCGGCGACAGCGCTCTCGGCTCCTACATCCTCGGCGACCTGGAGACGCTCGGCATCGACGCCTTTGCCGATACGGGCGTGGTCCTGAAGGCTCGGATGAAGACCTGGCCTGGGAAGCAGTGGGCGGTCTCGAATGCGTTTCGCCGCCGGATGATGCGCGCGTTTGAAGATGCGGGGATCGTCTCGCAATTCAGCCGGCGCGCCGAGTTCGTGGTTCAGACGCCGCCGGCCGACGCGCTCGCCGCCAAGGCCTCGGGCGTCTCGGCGTCGACGACCAGCCGCGCCACGTCGTAAGCAAAACCGGCGCGCCCGAGGGCGGCGAGATCGCGATCGCGCCGTGCCGCGCGCTCCTTCGGTGTCCGGTACGGACCGAGCCGCCGCTTGCGCGCGAAACGCATCGCCGCGGCGAGATCGGTCTCGCCCGTTTCAGCCAGACCCTCGAGCGCCGCGGCGACGAAGTCTCGTCCGACGCCCTTGGCGGCCAAATTGCGCGCGATGCTGGCGCGCGAGCGGCCGGCGCGGCTGAGCGAACGCGCCCGCCCTTCGGCGTAAGCCTTGTCGTCGAGCAGCCGGCGGGCACGCAACCGCTCGACGATGGCGTCGACGCGCGCCGCACCGTCGCTGCGCTCGATCGTGCCGGCGCGCGCGGCGCGGTCGATACGGCGCATCAAGACGCGGCGCAGGTTCTCGGCCGAACTCGCGTAGCGCTCGAGATAGAACAACGCCGCGGTCTCGAGGGCGGCTTGGGTAACATTGGGCGGCTGGCGCGGTCGTCCCATGCCGGCGATTTTATCGCCTCGCTTGCGGCAGCAGAAGGAGAAGCCTACCGTCCCGCATCATCGATAGGGGGTTTCATGCGCCGCACCATGCTTGCGCTGCTCGCCGCCGCGACTGCGCTCCTCTCGAGCGCGGCGCTCGCGCAATCGCCGACACCGTTCCAGCCCACCGGCCTCTGGCGGTTCCATCACACCGACGGCACGCCGTTCCTGGCGCGGCTCCGACCTGACCAGACGGCGACAACCGATTGGGCCGGCGGCGAGCGCGGCATCTGGCGGTGGGAAGGCGCGCGTGTCCGACTGGTCTATACCGATGGCTGGGATGACGTTCTCTATCTCGCGGCCGGTCAGTTCCACAAGGCCGGTTACGCGCCCGAAACCGACCGCTGCGCGGCGCCAAGCAACGACACCACGGCCGAAAAGCTGTCTGACCAGCCCGACGCGACACCCTGAGTCGAAGCGCTGAATTCTTGCTGCAGTGCCGTAACCGCCCGTGGCTTGCGGCACTGGACAGAGAAGCCTATCGTCCGCCGCGACATGCCAGACTCGCTGCCGCACCAGCCTGCCGTCGCGCAAACGCCGCCGAATCCCCGTCGCTACGGCGCCGTCAACTGGCTCGGTTTGTGGACCCTCACCTCGCGAGAGACCCGTCGCTTCCTGAAGGTGCGCGGACAGACCGTGGTGGCGCCGGTCGTCACCACCTTGCTCATGCTCGCGGTGTTCGCGCTGGCGCTGGGTGGCGCGGTACGACAGGTCGCCGGCATCCCGTTTCCCGAATTCCTCGCCCCCGGCCTGATCATGATGGCGATGGTGCAGAACGCCTTCGCCAATACCTCATCGTCGCTGATGATCTCGAAGATGCAGGGCAACATCGTCGACTCCTTGATGCCGCCGCTCTCCGCGACCGAGCTCACGCTCGGTTTCGCGCTCGGCGGCGTCATCCGCGGGCTCGTCGTCGGCGTCGTCGTGGCCGCGTGCCTCCTGCCGTTCGTGACAGTCCACATTCACCACGTCGGCTACATCCTGTTCCACGGCGTCGCCGCGTCGCTGCTGTTGTCGCTGCTCGGCGTCGCGGGGGCGGTGTGGGCGGAGAAGGTCGATCACATTGCCGCGGTGACGAACTTCGTGGTGTCGCCGCTCGCCTTCCTCTCCGGCACCTTCTACACGGTCGACCGCCTGCCGCAGCCCTGGCACACGCTGGCGTTGTGGGATCCGTTCTTCTACATGATCGACGGCTTCCGGTTCGGCTTCATCGGCCATGCCGACGGCAATCTCGGGATCGGCATCGCCGTGCTGACACTGGCGAATGTCGGCATGTTCGCGCTCTGCCACTGGATGTTTCGAACAGGTTACAAGCTCCGCGCCTGACGCGCAGCGGACCCTCCGCCGTCCTTTCGTTGACATCCCCCCGCTAGCGGCCAATATTGCGCGCTTTCCCGCGTCGCAACGCGCCCGGGCACGGGGTCCGGAGGCCGCGATTTGCGGGCTAAAACAAGGAGATGCACGTGAGTTCCGCGAAATCCGGGACGATCCCGGCCGTCATGCCGACCTATAGACGGACCGATCTCGCCTTCGAGAAGGGCGAGGGGGTCTACCTGTATGGGGTCGACGGCCGACGTTACCTGGACTTCGCCTGCGGACTTGCGGTCACCGCCTTCGGGCACGCGCATCCCACTCTCGTGAAGGCACTCGAGGACCAGGCGAAGAAGCTCTGGCACAGCTCCAACCTGTTCCGGATTCCGGGCCAGGAGCGCCTCGCCGAACGGCTGGTGAAGTCGACCTTCGCCGACACCGTCTTTTTCACCAACTCCGGCGCCGAAGCGAACGAGTGCGCGATCAAGGTCACGCGCAAGTACCAGGCGACGAACGGCCATCCCGAGCGCTTCCGCATCATCACCTTCGAGGGCGCGTTCCACGGCCGCACGCTCGCCGCCCTCGCCGCCACCGGCCAGGAGAAATATCTCGAAGGCTTCGGGCCCAAGGTCGACGGCTTCGACCAGGTCGCGTTCGGCGACTTGAAGCTGGTCGAAGCGGCGATCGGGCCTGAAACCGCCGGCATCCTGATCGAGCCGATCCAGGGCGAAGGCGGCATCCGCCCGGCGACACCGCCGTTCCTGCAGGGTCTGCGCGCGCTCTGCGACAAGCACGACCTGCTGCTGGTGTTCGACGAGGTGCAGACCGGCCTCGGCCGCACCGGCAAGTTCTTCTGCTATGAATGGCTCGGCGTCACGCCGGACGTCATGTCGATCGCCAAGGCGCTCGGCAACGGCTTTCCGATCGGCGCCTGCCTCGCGACCGCCAAGGCGGCGGCCGGCATGCAGCCGGGCTCGCACGGCTCGACCTACGGCGGCAATCCGCTCGGGACCGCTGTCGCGAATGCCGTGCTCGACCTCATGCTCGCCGACGGCTTCTTCGAGGGCGTACAAAAGGTCGCGAGTCATCTGCGCCAGCAACTGGCCATGCTCGTCGACAAGCACAGCGATGTCTTCGAGGACGTACGCGGCTCGGGTCTGCTGCTCGGCCTCAAGTGCAAGCCGCTCAACACCGAGGTCGCTGCGGCCTGGCGCGGCCGCGGCCTGCTTGGCGCGGTCGCCGGTGACAACGTGATCCGGCTCTTGCCGCCGCTGATCATCGAGCCGCAGCACGTCACCGAGGCGGTGCAGATCATCGAAGCGGCGTGCGAGGACTTGCGCAAGCAGACGGCGGCGAAAACAGCGACTCCGGCGCCGGCCAAAGCCGGCTGACCTCATGGCACCGCTGCACTTCCTCGACCTCGACCGTCTGGATTCGGCGACGTTGCGCCAGATCCTGGCGCTCGGCACGGCCTATAAGCGCCGGCTGCCGCCGGGCGGCGATCCGCGGCCGCTCGCCGGTAAGACGCTGGCGATGATCTTCGAGAAGCCGTCGACGCGCACCCGCGTATCGTTCGAAGTCGGCATCCGTCAGCTCGGCGGCGAGGCCGTGATCCTCACCCACCACGACACGCAGCTCGGCCGCGGCGAGACGATCGCCGACACCGCGCGTGTGCTGTCGCGCTATTGCGACGCGATCATGCTGCGCACGAGCAAGGTCGAGAACCTGCTCGAGCTCGCGCGTCACGCGACCATTCCGGTGATCAACGGCCTCACCGACCGCACCCATCCCTGCCAGGTGATGGCCGATGTGATGACGTTCGAAGAGCATCGCGGCCCGATCAAGGGCAAGGTGATCGCGTGGTCCGGCGACGGCAACAACATGGCGGGGTCATGGATCCAGGCGGCGGCGCGGTTCGACTTCGACCTCCGCCTCGCCTGCCCCGACGAGCTGCAGCCGCCGGCCGATCTCCTTTCTTGGGCGAAGAAGGAGGGTGCGCGCGTGCGCGTCACCAACAAGCCGGAAGAGGCGGTCAAGGACGCGCATTGCGTCGTCACCGACACCTGGGTGTCGATGGGCGATGACATGGACACGTTGAACAACGGCGCCGGCGCCACGGGCCGCACCAAGACCAGCCGCGAACGCCGGCACAACCTGCTGGCGCCATTCCGCGTCGATGAGCGGCTGATGGGCCTGAGCCGCCCGGATGCCGTGTTCATGCATTGCCTACCCGCCCACCGCGGCGAGGAAGTGTCCGAGGCGGTGATCGACGGCCCGCAATCGATCGTCTGGGACGAGGCCGAAAACCGCCTGCACGTCCAGAAGGGCATCCTCGCCTGGTGCATGATGCCCTCGCTGCACGAGCAGGAGCGGCAATCGTCGCTGCCGTTCTGGCAACGATAGGCATCCCGGTTCGCCCAGGCGAAAATTCGCCGCGCCCGCCATCCCGGATTGGTAGACTTTCGACTCGAGACTGCCGCGCAAGGGAGTCTCCCAGGCGGAACAGTTCTATGGACGCGCTCAACATCCCCGGCGACGACATCGTCCTGCCGTTTCAGATCGCCCCCTCGGGCTTGCAAGGCCGCATCGTGCGGCTAGGCCCAGCGGTCGACACGATCCTCCGCCGCCACGACTATCCCGGGCCGGTCGCCGTCACCTTGGCGGAGATGGTCGCGATCGCGGCGGCACTCGCGATCACCCTAAAATATGACGGCGTCTTCACCATGCAGGTGAAAGGCGACGGGCCTGTGCGGCTGATGGTCGCCGACGTGACGACGGACGGCGCCTTGCGCGGGTATGCGCAGTTCGACCCTGCGGCCGTGGCGGCACTCGGCCTCGACAGACCCTCGGTGCCCCGTCTCTTTGGGGCCGGCTACCTCGCATTCACCGTCGATCAGGGCGTGCATACGGAACGCTATCAGGGCATCGTCGAGCTCACCGGCAGCACGCTTGCCGAGTGCGCGCATCATTATTTCCGCCAGTCGGAGCAGTTCCAGGCGGCACTCAAGGCCGCGGCCGCGGAGCATGTCGCGGCGGACGGGACACGGCAGTGGCGTGCCGGCGCGCTGATGGTGCAGCGCCTGCCGCCGGAAAGCGCGCAAGGGTCGGCCGAAGGCCGCGACATCGAGACGCCGCTCGACATCGCCGCCGAAGAGGCGGAGGACGCATGGCGGCGCGCGTTGATGCTGGCCTCGAGCGCCACGTCCGCGGAGCTGGTGGATCCGGCGCTGCCGGCGTGGAAGCTCGTCGATCGGCTGTATCTTGCGGAGGGCGTCCGCATTTACCGGCCGCACGAGATGGTGCATCGCTGCCGCTGCTCGCGCCAGCGCGTCGCCGACGTGCTGCGCAGCCTGCCGCCGGCCGAGCTCGAGGACCTCAAGGTCGACAGCAAGGTCGAAGTGCGTTGTGAGTTTTGCAACGCGGCGCAAGTCTTCGACTCGGGTGAAATCGCAGCGCTCCACGAGAATGCCCAATCCGAGCATCTGCCCCGGCGTTAGCCGGGCTTGAAACGCGGTCGGCGCGCTTTCACAATCGGGAAAACAGCGTGGAGTCGCTTGCGTGGATACTCAGGACATCAGCCGGCGCGGCTTCGTCGGCCTCGTGCTTGCCGCGGCAGCGGCCTCGGCCGCCGCCGGCCTCGCCGGCTGCGACACGCCGGCGCCGCGCCGGCGCTTTCCCGAGCTGACCTACGGTCACCTCGGAAAGTTCCGCCTCGACGTCGCGCGGGTCGACGTCGTCTCGGAGTACAAGTCGCCGTTCGCACCGCCGAACATCGAGCATCTGCTGCCCGTCTCGCCGGAGCAGACCATGCGCCGCTGGGCGCAGGACCGGCTGGAGGCGACCGGCGCGCCGGGCCGGACCGCGCAATTCATCATCCAGGACGCGAAGGTTACGGACACCGAGCTGCCGCGCACCCCGGGCATCAAGGGCGCGTTCACGACGGACCAGACCAATCGTTACGACGCCTCGTTCCAGGCGCGGCTGCTGGTTCGTTCCGAGCGCGGCGGCCTGCGCGAAGGCGAGGCCAGCGCCTGGGCGACCCGTTCGCGCACCGTGCCGGAAGGCATCACCGTCAACGCCCGCGAGCAGGTGTGGTTCGAACTCGTCGAGGCCGCCATGAACGATCTCAACGCCGAACTGGACCGTCAGATCCGTGCCAATCTGGCGCGGTTTTTAAGGTAGTCCCTCAAGCGCCGGGCGCGCGCCATTCTTCTGCAGGGAGGCGAAGCCCTCAGCAAACGCCGGCGCAGTCGCGTCCGTCGAGTTGGCCTCGAAGCCTCGGCCCCTATCCTCAGATTTCCGTGTGTCCGCCGACTTCGATGGCGCGGTTGGGCGGGATGCCGAAGAACTCGGTGGCGCCGAGCATGTTGTTATAGAGCAGCACGAACAGCCGCTGGCGCCACCTGAGCGGCGACCGCTTGGCGCGGCGCAGCTTCTCGCGGCCGACGATGAACGAGGTCTCCATCAGCTCGAAGCGCAGGTTCTGCATCCGGCAGAGCGCCAGCGCCCGCGGCACGCTCGGCTGGTCCATGAATCCGTGGCAGACCTTCACCGTGTAGAAGCCCTTGTCGAGCTCGCGGATCTGGATGCGCTGGTCCTTGGGCACGTGCGGTATGTCTTCGGTCTGCATGGTCATCAGCACCACGCGCTCATGCAGCACCTTGTAGTGCTTGAGCGTGTGCAGGAGCGCGTTCGGCACCTGGTCAATCGACGACGTCATGAAGATCGCCGTGCCCGGCACGCGCAGCGGCCGCTCCGGCTTCAGCGAGGCGACGAACGTGTCGAGGGTCAGCGCGTCACGTGCGCGCATGGCGGCGAGGATCTGGCGGCCGCGCCACCACGTTGCCATCACCGTCGCAATCAAGCCGGCCACGACGAGCGGGAACCAGCCGCCTTCGACGATCTTCAGGGCATTGGCGCCGAAGAACGCGACATCGACGACAATGAACAGGCCGAAGATTGAGCCTGCCTTGCCGAGACTCCAGCCGAGGCCGCTACGCATGTAGATAAAGGCGAGGACGGTCGTGATCAGCATCGTGCCGGTGACCGCGATGCCGTAGGCGGCGCCGAGATTGTCCGACGACTTGAACCCGAGGATCAGGATGATGACGGCCACGAGAAGGCCGACATTGACGCGCGGGACGTAGACTTGACCGATCTCCTCCTCGGAGGTGTGCCGCACCTCGATGCGCGGCAGGTAACCGAGCTGCGCGGCCTGGCGGGTGATCGAGAACGCGCCGGAGATCACCGCCTGGGACGCGATGATCGTCGCCGCCGAGGCGAGTATCACCAGCGGATACAGCGCCCAGGACGGCGCCAGAAGGTAGAAGGGATTCTCGACCGCGGCCGGGTTCGCCAGCACCAGGGCGCCCTGACCCATGTAGTTCAGCATCAGGGCCGGGAACACGAAGTAGAACCAAGAAACACGCAGCGGCCGTGGGCCGAAATGCCCCATATCGGCGTAGAAAGCCTCGCAGCCGGTGACGGCGAGAACGACCGCGCCGAGCAGGACGAAGCCGCGCCCGGGGTCGTGGATGAACAACTCGATCCCATAGATGGGATTCAGCGACAGGAGAATGCGGGGCTGCTGGACGATCTGGATCGCGCCGAGCAGCGCCAGAACCACAAACCACAGCACCATCACCGGCCCGAAGAAGCCGCCGACCTTCGCCGTTCCCCGGCGCTGCATCATGAACAGGCCGATCAGCAGCGCCAGCGAGATCGGAATGACGTACGGCTCGAACAACGGGGTGGCGACCTTCAAGCCTTCGACGGCGCTGAGCACCGAGATCGCCGGCGTGATGACGCCGTCGCCATAGAACAACGCCGCACCGATCATGCCGGCGATCATGATGTAATAGTGCCGTCGCGGCGAACCGCTGGCGGCGCGCAGCGCCAGCGCGGTGAGCGCCAGGATGCCGCCTTCGCCGCGGTTGTCGGCGCGCATGATCACCAGCACGTATTTGACGGTCACGATCAAGGTCAGCGACCACGCGATGAGCGATAGCACGCCGAACACCGCGAACTCACCCGGCTCACCGTAGTCGCTCATCGACTGGCGGAACGCGTAGAGAGGTGACGTGCCGATGTCGCCGAAGACAACGCCGAGCGCCGCGAGGATGAGGTCCTGGCGCCGCTTCGGCGCGACGGTGCCAACATCCGGAATTGTCGCCATCGTCAGGTCAATCCTACGCCTGCGCTCGTTAGACCAATGCGCTTTTACTCATGGACGAACGCCCGCCGGAGCGGCGGGCGTCAGACAGAAGCCATACGATGGACAGGACGGTGATTCGGATGCTCGTCCGAAGTCATGACTACCGGGAAACGCATAGCAGCCATGGATAGGCGAATCAACAAACGTTCCGCTGATCCGTGCGCCGTTAACGAAAATACCCAGCTACGTTGTCGCCCATTCGGCGAGCCGCATCAGAAACGTCTCACAGGCGGCGATCTGCTCGATCACAATGAATTCGTCCGGCTGATGCGCCTCGGTGATCGAGCCGGGCCCGCACAGCACCGCCGACACGCCGACCTCCTGGAACTGGCCGGCCTCTGACGTGAACGACGCAGCCTCTGCACGGTTGGCTCCGGTCAGGCGGAGCGCCACCGTTTCCGCGAGCCCGCCGGACTCAGGGACCAAGGCCGGCACGGTGCAGAACGAGACCGTCGAAATGCCGCCTTCCGGTGCTGCCGCGCGCAGCTTGGGTGTCAGCTCCCGGCTCGCCCAATCGTCGACGCGTGCGCGGATGGCGCCGGGATCGACGCCCGGCAGCGCGCGAAATTCCCAGACCAGCGTACATGTGCGCGCGATGATGTTGAGCGCGGTGCCGCCTTCGATCTGACCGACACCCACGGTCGACCAAGGCGGATCGAAATCGAAGCCGGGTGGTGCGGCGGCGGCGCCCTCGGCGCGCAGTTCCTCGCCGAGCTGCTCGAGCCGCGTGACCAGCCGCGCCATGTAGACAATCGCGTTGGCGCCGCGCTCCGGCGTGCTCGAATGGCCGTCGCGGCCGGTGATCGTGGTGCGCTGCGCCCAGATGCCTTTATGCGCACCGACCACTTTCATGTTCGTCGGCTCGCCGACGATGGCGAGCGCCGGCTGCGGAAGCTCGCGACCGAGAAGACGCAATACCGCCGGCACGCCGAGACAGCCGACCTCCTCGTCGTGCGACAGGCAGAGATGGATCGGCCGCCGCAGCTTGAGCTTGCGGAACGCCGGGACGAGCGCCAGCGCCACGGCGATGAAACTCTTCATGTCGGCGGTGCCGCGGCCATAGAGCCGTCCGTCTCGCGCCGTCAGCGTGAACGGATCGGTCGACCACGGCTGATCCGTGACCGGCACCACGTCGGTATGGCCGGAGAGCACGACCCCGCCCGGCGCCTCGGGACCGATCGTCGCGAACAGATTGGCTTTGGTTCCCAAAGCGTCGGGAACGACACGACAGGCGACGCCATGACGCCCGAGATAGGCCTGCACGAAATCGATCAGCGCCCGGTTCGACTTCGTGGAGGTCGTGTCGAACGCCACCAGGCGTTCGATCATCTCGATACTGGAGAGCTGATCCATCAGAACGCGACAGCCAGATCAGATGCCGCGCATGGCGCCCGACTTAATCCCCAAGCGGGCCGGTCTGCGGGTTGCCGATGATCGCCAGGAACTCGCGACGCGTCGCCTGGTCCTCGCGGAAAGCGCCGCGCATCTGGCTGGTCACCATCGACACGCCAGCCTTGTGCACGCCGCGCGTGGTCATGCACTGATGCTGCGCTTCGATCACCACCGCGACCCCCTTGGGCAGCAGCACGTCGCTCAACGTATTGGCGATCTGCGCCGTCATCTTCTCCTGGATCTGCAGCCGCTTGGCGTAGACCTCGACCAAGCGCGCCAGCTTCGAGATGCCGATCACGCGCTTGTCGGGCAGGTACGCGATATGGACCTTGCCGATGATCGGCGCGATGTGGTGCTCGCAGTGCGATTCGAAGCGCACGTCGCGCAGGACGATCATCTCGTCGTAGCCTTCGATCTCCTCGAATGTCCGCTGCAGAAGATCCACCGGGTCGACGCCGTAGCCGGAGAACCACTCCTCGAACGCGCGCACGACGCGATCCGGCGTGCCGCGCAGGCCTTCGCGGTCGGGGTCGTCGCCGGCCCAACGCAACAGCGTACGAACGGCAGTCTCTGCGTCCTTGCGCCCCGGCTTGGGGGTGGAGATTTCGGATTTGTCGCCGCCGACCTTGGCGGCGGGCTTTGCGGACACTGCTTTCACGACGATGCCTTTAGTTGAGCCGCACGGTCTGGTGCGGGCTGTCGAGAGAGAAGGCCGGGATGACGACATCGAAGCGGTCGCCTCCCGGCGTTTCCATCTGATACGTGCCGGTCATGATCCCGGATGGTGTCGGCAACGGCGTCCCGCTCGTGTACTCGAACGATTCGCCGGGCTTCAGTACCGGCTGCTCGCCGACCACGCCGGCGCCCCGCACTTCCTGGACGCGTCCGAGCGAATCGGTGATGCGCCAATAGCGGCTGCGCAGCTGCACCACGTCGTCGCCCTGGTTCTCGATCCGCACCTGGTAGGCCCACACATAGTGGTTGTCGCCGGGCGAGGACTGGTCGTCCAGAAACACCGGCTTGACCGTTATTTTGATCGAGCGTGTCACAGCGCTGTACATGGAACGCCCCGAGCGGCCGGCAAAAATACGGGCACGGTCACCATGGAAGAAAGGACGCCGGTCGACCCCGACCGGTTCCCATGGTGCTGTCGGATGATAATTATGTCTGCGAAGGCCTTTGTCCACCCCAGACGATAGAGGGAGATTGCGGTCCGGGGCGGCACCCCACTCCCTTTCGCAACAAGGCGTTAGACCGTTGGGCCTAGAGGCCGGCCAATGCCTGATCGAGATCTGCCTGAATGTCGGATTCGTCTTCGAGGCCGACCGACAGGCGCAACACGCCGTCGCCGATCCCGAGCCGGGCCCGTTCCTCAGGTCCGACGCGCTGATGCGTCGTGGTCGCCGGATGACACATGATGCTCTTCGAATCGCCGAGGTTGTTCGAGAGATCGATCAGCGCCAGCGAATTCATGAAGCGGAATGCGCCCTGTTTTCCGCCTTTGACCTCGAACGTGACCATCGTGCCGCCCGCCGACATCTGCGACATCGCGAGGTTCGACTGCGGATGCGACGGCAGCTCCGGGTACAGCGCACGGATGACCTTCGGGTGCTGGCCGAGGAACGTCGCGAGGCCTTTCGCCGACTTGCACTGCGCCGTCAGCCGCAGCTCGAGCGTCTCGAGGCCCTTGAGCAACACCCAGGCGTTGACCGGGCTGAGCGACGGGCCTGTGTGGCGCATGAAGTTCGTCAGCTC
>Ga0335070_10009216_pt1 | contig 11580 bp, 12 predicted proteins | sample Lox_Sample_13_FD_206722 | JGI IMG/M metagenome (GOLD analysis project Ga0335070, IMG submission 206722) | Soil microbial communities from Loxahatchee National Wildlife Refuge, Florida, United States - Lox_Sample_1.3 | ecosystem: Environmental > Terrestrial > Soil > Wetlands | place: USA...
TACCTTCTGGGAGAAGACATTGTCCCTGGGGAGCTTTCCTGCCAGCTGCTCGTAGGTTCCCTGGAGCTCTGAGATGGGGGCGCCGGGGTAAGCGGTGGTCACCCGGACGCCCGCCTCGAGACCTCCCCAGACGATGGAATGGTTTCCCGAGATTCTTGTCTTGCCGAGATCAATGACCGCCTCCTTTTTCATAGCCTCCCCTTTCGTATGAGGTTACCGGTTGTTTTGGAGGGATGTCCGGCTGAGGAAGAAGGAGTGGTCGAGTTTCTCGGCGGGAGAAGAAGGTGCTGTGAGCTGTTTCGTGGAACTGAAGAAGGCCCGCTATCCGGTTTCGTCTGTTACCAAGCTTTGGGCTGCTCTGCTCGAACTGATGGAGGAGACGCAACGTTCCCTGTGGGAAGAGGGCTCGCGTCTCGGCGCGACGGAAAAGAACCCCTCCATGAACTACACCACTACACCCTTTAGGGTTGGCAACATCCGTGCCATGGGAGGTGGAAAAGTTTAAGCCACTGATTTTATGTGATTAATATCGAGCGCGATAGAGCCGACGGGAAAGGAAGAGCAACTCGGCCCCGGGCTGTTGTTGGATATTTCTAGTATAATAAATATGTTAAGCTAGTTGCATTCCTGCAACCCTGTCAGGGGATACTCCGCGACAACAGGGGGCATAGGCTCCTGTGAACAGGATTACTTGACGAACCTGAGGCGACAGGAACATACTAAAAAAAAGGGTAGCAGACATTCGACCGAATTCCCCGTTTGCGTTGCAGGACGCGCAAGAATACTGAGTCACTCCTTAGCGCAGATCTCTCCAAGCCGCTGGCATCGCCCTGTCATCCCCGGAGCCGAAGAGAGAAAAGCTGGTTCCCCTTGCCCGTGAGCTGCCCACCTTGAGAAGTCACAACGAAGATGGCAGGGACTCCAGATAAATCGATGGGTCCGGGCCTCACGCCCGAGTGGTTCGAGACGGTTCTTCTGAGCTTGAACGACGGGGTGCTCTGCGTCGACGAGCACTGGCGCGTCACCTGTTTCAACCGAGCCGCCGAGGAGATCACCGGGGTGCCCCGAAAGGAGGCCCTCGGACGCCCCTGTCAGAAGATACTGAGGAGCAACATCTGCGAGAAGGGCTGCGCCCTTCGCTTCACTATGGAGACCGGAAGGCCTGTTGCCAACCTGGCCATCACCATTGTGAATGCCAAGGGCAGCAAGATTCCCATCAGCGTCTCCACCGCTCTTCTCAAGGACAAAGAGGGCAGGGTCATCGGCGGGGTCGAGACCTTTCGAGATCACAGCGTGGTGGAGCAACTGCGCCGGGAGCTGGATGGACGCTACAGCTTCGAGTACATCATTGGCAAGAGCCCCAAGATGCAGCACATCTTCGATATGATCCCGGTCGTTGCCGAGAGCGACAGCACCGTGCTCATCACCGGCGAGAGCGGCACCGGGAAGGGCTTGGTGGCCAGGGCCATCCACAACCTGAGCCCGCGCAGCGGCCGAGCTTTTATCACGGTGAACTGCAGCGCCATCCCTGATACCCTTTTGGAGTCCGAACTCTTTGGCTACAAGGCCGGGGCCTTCACCGACGCCCGTCGTGATAAACCGGGTCGCATCTCTCTCGCTCAAGGCGGGACGATTTTTCTGGATGAGATCGGCGATATCTGCCCGGCGATCCAGGCCAAGCTCCTGAGGCTCATTCAGGACAAGATCTATGAACCCCTCGGGGGATTGCAGAGCGTTCAGGCGGATGTGAGGATCATAGCGGCAACCAACAGAAACCTCGCCCGGCTCATGGAGGAGGGCAAATTTCGGATGGACCTTTACTACCGGATAAACGTGCTCCACCTGGAGTTGCCGCCGCTGCGAGAGCGGTTGGAGGACGTGCCGCTGCTGGCCGAGCATTTCCTCAAGCGGTTCTCGGTCATGAAGGGGAAGGATGTGAGAGGGATTTCCCCGGAGGCCATGGCGATCCTCATGAGTCACGACTTCCCAGGGAGTATCCGGGAACTGGAAAACGTTATCGAGCATGCCGTCGTCCTTTGTTCCGGTGAGACGGTCCGGCCGGCACATCTGCCTGAAGAGGTGCAGCGGAAGCTCGCTCTCCCTACGGGGGGTACGATCCGCCTTGTCGAGGAGTACGAGAAGCAACTGATCTCGCGAGCGCTGCTCCGCAACCAGTGGAATCGCTTGGAGACCGCCCGGGAATTAGGAATCCACAAGACCACTCTTTTCCGCAAGATCCACAAGTTGGGCATCAAACTGCCGAGGGGCAAAGACGGCAGGTCCCTGCAGTAGCATTCCTGCAACTCCAGCTCACCATTGTAGTAGCAAACGCGCTACTCTCTCGGTTATTTCGCTGAGGTCAAAGCAAGAAGGGCTGTTGCGCGATTTTGAGCACCTGGGATCCAAGTTGAAGTTGATTTGGCTTGAGGCCCGTTCAGTGCTAGGAATCGAGGCTAGAAGCCTCTCCCACAGACAGCGGCAACATATTTCATCCTGTGGGAGCGCCTTCCCCGTGGCCGCTCCGGGACAGGCCAGCCGCGGTAAGGAAGTCTAAGCCGCTCTGGGCAACAAGGCTAGGAGCGGGCAGGTCGAATTCTCATTGACAAAAGGAGTACCGGAGCGATGGAGTCCTCCAAACTCAAGGGCTTTCCCCGCTCTCCAGATCCTTGAAGGGCTCGGGCCGCCCATGTTGGCGAAATTGTTTAAAATATAAAAAACGTAGGAGAATTTTTTCCAAAAAGATAAATTGAAATTGACTCTTTTTCCAAAAAGATATTTACTGCCTGAAAACTCCCGCGGCGGGAGACGGGCAGCAATGGCGAAGAAGATCCTGGATGCCTTGGACCATAAGATCATTCGGCTGCTCGCCGAGGATGGGCGCATGCCTGTCGGCGAGATGGCTTCACGGCTCAGGGTGACGGCGCCCACTGTGCGCTCGAGGATCAGGGCCCTTGAGCAAGCGGGCAAGCTCAAAATATCCGGCCTCATCGATCCCTATCAGAATCAAGAAGTGACAACGGCCCTGATCGGGCTCAATATCCAATCCCACGGCAAGCTGGATCAGATCCTCGAGAAGCTGGCTCATCTGGACGATGTGGTCTGGGCTGCCGTTGTCACCGGACGCTACGATGTTTTTCTGGAAGTGGTGGTAACAGGGGGCACCGATGAGCTGTACCGGTTGACCACCGACACCATCCCCAAGGTGGGAACCGTCGTCCGGAGTGAGACCTTTGTCATCATGAAGTCCAGGCGTAAGTGGGTACCCCCGCCCAAGGGACTGGGGGAGATTTAGCGGCCGAATCCACCGAGGGGAATTCGGGAGATCACCGGCTTGGGGGAAGAGGCCTACGCCTTCCCAGCGGCCGGTCGGGTAACGTGAACCACTAGCAACAGGAGGTGAGTATCATGGTACGTGCATTGTTCAAAGGACTGGTGGCGGCGGTTCTCGCGCTCGCGCTCGCGTCGGTCGGCTACGCGGGCACCCTGGACGAGATCGCCCAGCGTGGGGAGCTGCGTATTGCCTGTCAGACTCAGGGGCCTCCGTTCAGCTTTGTGGACAAGGCCCAACAGCGGACCGGAAGTTCCATCGAGCTCTGCAAGATGATGGCCGAGGAGATGGGCGTCAAAGCGGTCTTCCTCGATTACGATTGGGACGGCCTGATTCCCGCCCTTCTCGCCAAGAAGGCTGATGTGCTCGCAGCGGACATGACCCCGACTCTTAAGCGGGCGATGAAGGTCGCCTTCAGCAACCCCTTCATGTATACCGGCAGCGTCGTCTTCATGAAGAAGGATAGCCCACTCAAGACCCTTGAGGACTGCAAGAAGCCCGGACTTAATGTCGCCGTCCTCCTCGGGTCCACGGGTGAGACGGATGCGAAGAACGCCTTCCCCAAGGCGAACCTGAAATCCTACAAGGGCGGCGGGCCCATGCTCATCGACGCGGTACTGAAGGGACATGCCGACTTCGGCGTGAACGACGGCTCCGCCGTGACCGGACAACTGGCCAACTTCCCGCCGAACAGCGTCAAGATCCTCCCGGGGATGCTAACCAAGTCCCCGCTGGCCTTCGCGGTCCGGTACGACTCCCCGGACCTGCTGGAGTGGATCAACCTGTTCTTTCTCACCACGAGCCTCGACGGCCGTCTGGACAAGAACCTGAATTACTGGGTTAATACCCTCGACTGGAAGAAGGATCACTAACCCCCGCCACCCTCCCCCTCCCAGTGGAGGGGGAGGGTATGTCGTTTTACGCCGCCCACGCTCCCCCTTGTCTCACAGGGGAAGCTGGAAGCGATACCTCACGGGACAGCCAGAAAGTCCATGCTCAAGTTCTTCAATTTCAGGGTCATCCTCGAATACATGCCCCTCTACATGAAGTGCTTGTGGGCTACCATCTGGCTGTCCGGTCTGTCCATCCTCGGTGCGCTCATCGTGGGCACGATAGCGTGCGCCATGCGCCTGAGCCGCTCGCGGTCCTTCACCGGTATCGCCGGCTGCTACATCGAGAGTATCCGCTCGACGCCCCTGCTCGCCCAGATCTACTTCCTCTACTTCGGCCTCCCCTCGCTCGGCATCCGGATCTCGGAGGAGATCACCGGGGTCGCTGCCCTGACCCTTAACAGCGGCGCCTATATGGCCGAGATCATTCGCGCCGGCGTTCTCTCCATATCCCAGGGCCAGATCGAGGCCGGGATCGCCACCGGATTGAGCTACTCGATGCGCATGCGCTACATAGTCTTGCCCCAGGCCATCGGCGCCACGATACCGCCGCTCCTCGGGCAGGCCATCGTCCTGGTCAAGGACTCGGCGCTGCTCTCACTGATCTCCATCGCGGAGCTCACCCGTGCCGGTCAGGTCATGACCTCGGAACGCTTCATGCCTGCCGAGGCCTTTCTCACCACCGCGGTCTTGTATCTCCTTATCTACTACGTTCTTAAATGGCTCTCGGAGTGGTGGCAGAAGAGGCTCATCTTCCGCGAGACGAGTTAGGGTATGTGGGGATTCTACCTCAAGGGACTTGTCGCAAGCGTTCCCTTCTTCCTCAAAGGGCTCTGGATGACCGTTGCCGTCTCGGGCCTCAGTCTTGTGATCGGCACCATCATCGGCTTTATCTGGGGCATCATCCGGGTGAGCAGGATCAGGTTCCTGCCGACCATCATCGGTGCCTGGGTGGATGTCATCCGCGGCACACCCTTTCTCGTTCAGATTTTCATCGTTTTTTTTATCTTCCCCGAGTTGGGCATTCATCTAGAGGCGTTCCCTGCGGCGGTCCTCGCCCTGACCAACCTGGCCGCCTGTTTCATCTGTGAGATCGTGGCGGGTGGTATCCTCGCCGTGCCCCGCGGGCAGAGGGAGGCGGCAACCGCCTCCGGCCTTTCCGATTTCCACCAGATGACACATGTGATTCTGCCCCAGGCCATGCGCATTATTCTTCCTCCCCTTGTGGGCCAATACGTCTTGCTCATCAAAGACTCCTCGGTGGTTTCCGCCATCGGCGTGACCGATGTCACCCGGGTCGGCTGGCTGACGGTGCAGCGCATTCCCGAGGGGCTCATGGTGTTCGGGCTTGTGGGCATCCTCTACTTCGTCATCTGCTACCCCCTCATCCGGGTGTCAAACACCCTGGAGAAGCGGATGACGGTTGCGGCGACGAGGCTATAGTGGGTTGATGAACAATCCTGGTTGGGTTTCAAAGAAGAGACCCCGCCCGTGGACGTTCCGGTCAGGAGTGACGGAGAGAACAGGGGTATGATCAAGTTTGCGAAAGTCAACAAGTGGTTCGGGGACCTCCATGTCCTGAGAGACATCGACCTCCATGTGTGCACGGGAGAGGTCATGGTGATTTGCGGCCCGAGCGGCTCCGGGAAGAGCACCCTCATTCGCTGCATCAATCGCCTTGAGGAGATCCAGCAAGGCGAGCTCGTCGTTGACAACATGAAGGTTCACGACCGGACCGTCAACATGACAGAGCTCAGGGCCGAGATCGGGTTTGTCTTTCAGCAGTTCAACCTCTACCCCCATATGACGGCGCTCGAGAACGTGACGCTCGCACCGATCAAGGTGCGGAAGATGCCGAAGGCGGAGGCGGAAAAGCTCGGGCGGCAGATCCTGGAGCGGGTGGGGCTGGGCAACAAGGCGGACGCTCATCCGGCCCAGCTCTCGGGCGGGCAGCAGCAGCGGGTGGCCATCGCCCGGGGGCTCTGCATGCGTCCGAAGATCATGCTCTTCGACGAGCCGACCTCGGCGCTCGACCCCGAGATGATCAAGGAGGTCCTCGATGTGATGCGCGACTTGGCGAGGGAGGGAATGACCATGATCGTGGTCACCCACGAGATGGGCTTCGCCAAGGAGGTTTGCCATCGCATCGTCTTCATGGACGAAGGGCAGATCGTGGAGGTCTCCTCGCCGAATGATTTCTTTGCCCAACCTCGCACCGACCGGGCGAAGACGTTCTTGAGCAAGGTCCTTGTTCACTGACGGCCGTGCATAGGGACACGGAGACCTCGCATGTTTGAGCGCATCGGAATCATCGGCGGCGGCAACGGCGGCAAGGCTACGGCTGCGGAGCTGACTCTTCGGGGGAAGCGGGTGCGTCTGTTCGAGTTCCCCGAGTTCAGGAGCAACCTGGAGGAACTCATGGCCACCCGGCGCGTCACGGCGTCCGGGGCGGTTGCCGGGCAGGCGGTGCTTGACCGGGTGACGTGCGATCTCGGCGAGGCCCTCGAAGGCGCCGACACGATTATGGTCTGCACCCAGGCCCTCGCCCACGAGCGGGTCGCCCGAGAGCTGGCGCCTCTTGTCCGCCCCGACCGCCTCGTCATCGTCAACCCCGGGTCCACGGGCGGAAGCCTGGAGATGGCCCGGGTCTTCCGCGACCACGGCCTCAAGCGACTTCCCCCCCTGGTGGAGACCTCGACTCTCACCTACGGCTGCCGCGCCAAGGGCGCCACGGTGGAGATCCGGGTGAAGGCGAACCGGGTGGTCTACGGCACCATCCCCGCCGCGGCAATCACCACGATCGGGCCGGAGCTGGAGGCGGTCTACCCCGGTCTGGTTCGGAGCGAGAGTGTCCTCGCCGCCGGTCTCAACAACGCCAACCCCATCATCCACCCTCCCATCGCCATCCTCAACGCCGGGAGGATCGAGAACGAGGGCGAGCGCATGGGCTTCTACCGCGACGGTGTCTCCCCCACGGTGGCGCGGCTGATCCGGAGGCTGGACGAGGAGCGCATGGCGCTTCTCACCGCCCTCGGCTACCCGGCCCAGCCGGATACCCTGACCTCGGTGGAGCAGGGGTATGCCGAGAGCACCGACTACCTGGAATGCTACCGGAACGGCTCGGGCTTCCGAGGGTTCTCCAGCCCGAATACCCTCGATCACCGGTACTTCCACGAGGACATCGGCATGGGCCTGGTGATGCTCTGCTCTCTCGGCCGCCTCCTGCGGGTGCCCACACCGGCGTCGGAGACCATGGTGCGCATGGGAAGCCTCATCTCCGGCATCGACTACGTTGGTCGCGGGAGGCGATCCCTGGAGGCGCTGGGGCTGGGAGGGCTCACGGTGGAGGGGCTGAAGGCGTTTCTGGCTACGGGCGAGATACCCCCGGGATGACGAGCACCCCTTCGCCTTGTTCCTCTCCCCCTGCCAAGGGGAAAGGAGACTGTAAGACATGTAGGGTGGATTGAGGCCGCAGGCCGAATCCACCAATGACTCACAGCAGCGCGGCGAACTCCTCGGCCTGGGCGAAGAGGGCGAAGATGCCGCCGGTGTGGATGAAGATGATGCGCTCGCCGAAGCGGTGTCGATCCCGGCGGAGTTCTTGGACCATGCCGTAGAAGGCCTTCCCGGTGTAGACGGGATCCAGGAAGATCCCCTCGGTGCGCACCACCTCTTTGATGAGATCGATCTCCGCCGGACTGGAGAGGGCGTAGCCGCGCCCCACATAGCCGTCGACGATCTCAATGTCCCGCTGTCGGTCGAACTCAAGGTCGAGATGGTAGGCGGCGATGGTGCTCTCGCAGATTTCGCCGATCACGCGGGTGAAGTAGGCGCGATCGTCGCACACGTTGATGCTCACCATCCGAGCGTTCAGGCGGTGGAGACGGGCGCCGAGGATGAACCCGGCGCTGGTTCCCCCCGAGCCGAGGGCGTGGATCACGGCGGTGGGTTTCCCCGCCCCCCCGGGAAGGCGGGCCATATCCTCGCCCAACTCCTCGGCGGCCCGGATGTAACCCCAGACTCCCACAGGGTTTGAAGCCCCCTCGGGAATGATGTAGGGTCGGCGGCCTTCCCGCCGGAGGGCATCCGCCTCGCGGGCGAAGAACTCGTCGCGCCGCCGGTACTCATCGGGCGTGATCCAGACGATCTCCGCCCCGGCCAGACGGTCGAGAAGAAGGTTACCCTGCAGCAGCGGCGGGCTGGCGGGATTCGCGGTGCGGAGCAACAGCCGACAGCGGAGCCCGAGTCGGGCGGCAGAGATGGCGGTCGCCCGGGAGTGGTTGGACTGAGCACCGCCGCAGGTGACGACCGTGTCCGCACCCTGGGCCAGGGCGTCGCCCAGGGAGAACTCGAGCTTGCGGATCTTGTTGCCCGAGCCCGCGACCTCGGTCAGGTCGTCGCGCTTGACATAGAGCTCGACGCCGAGCTTTTCGCCGAGGCGCTTCAGCGGCTGGATCGGGGTCGGGAGGCAGGCGAGCTCAACACGGGGCGGGTAGGGAATCTGGGCTTTCTTCATGACGGTTCTCCGAAGGATTATCCTGTACGGTTCGTTGGCGTGACCGATCACCAGGTCTCTCGATACGAGCGGCAGGATAGAGGAAAACCCGGCAGCAGTAAAGGCCATGTTCGTCTCTCACAGAGTCCTCAGAGGCTCAGAGTCTTTGATTTGAATTCCTGAGAAGGGACTTGAGACCAAGCCATCACCCCCTGTGACCTCGGTGGCCGGTTACAAAACGGGTGTGGGCGAGATGTATGAGAGGAGGAACAACGTGATCATCGGGGTCCCAAAAGAAATCAAGGCGCAGGAGTACCGGGTTGCCCTCACCCCGCCTGGGGTGGAGGCCCTGGTCGCGAGAGGGCACGCGGTTCTCGTCGAAACCGACGCGGGAGTCGGGAGCGGCATCTCCGACGGGAATTATCGGGCATCCGGGGCCGCCATTCTTCCCGATGCCCAGGCGGTCTACCGGCAGGCTGAGATGATCGTCAAGGTCAAGGAGCTTTTTCAGGTGGAATGGGAGCGGTTGCGCCAGGGTCAGCTCGTGTTCGCCTACCTGCACACGGCCAACAACCCCGAGGAAACCCAGGCTCTGCTCGACAAGAAGGTGGTCGGTCTCGCTTACGAGGACGTAAAGACGGACGACGGGCAGACGCCGCTGCTCGCGGCCATGAGCGAGATCGCCGGCGAGGTGGGCTTGCTCATGGGGGCCTATCACCTTTTCACCACGGGCGGCGGGCCGGGGCTGCTCCTCGGGGGCGCCGTGGGGGCGGAGCCGGCGCGGGTCGCCATCCTGGGGGCAGGACGGGTGGGCCTCGGGGCGGCTCGAGCTGCCATGGGCCTCGGCGCGGATGTGACCATCCTTGATATCGACATGAATCAACTGCGCGAGGTGCGGGAGAAGATCTTTCCCCAAGCCAAGACCTTGTTCTCCACCGGGGCCAACGTGCGCGCCATCCTCCCCCGGGTCGATCTCCTGATCAATGCGGTGAAATGGCCGCCGAAGGCGAAAACCCACATCGTTACCAGGGAGATGCTCAAACTCATGAAACGGGAGGCGCTCATCGTCGATATCTCCTGCGATCCCGCCGGCGCCATCGAGACCTGCGCGCCCACCTCCCACGAGGCCCCGATTTACGCAGTAGACGGCATCCGGCACTATTGCGTCGCCAATCTGCCGTCAGCCGTTGCCCGCACCGCCTCCTCGGTCCTCTCGAACGCCATCCTCCCCTATGTGATTGAGGTTGCCGAGAAGGGTTGGCTGGAAGCGATCAAGGCGAATAGCGCCCTCAGGCGGGGGCTGACCTGTGCCTTCGGCCACCTGACCTTCGAGGACGCCGCCCGGGCTCAAAATCGGGCTTACACTTCCCCTGAAGAGGTGATCCGCAGCTTCGACGGGAAACGGGCCTGATGTGAAGGGTTTCGACCGGAACAACGTGGAATACCGCGCGCCAAGTCAGGCAATGATTTCTGCAAGGAACCGGTCAAAGCGAGAAGGGCGACCCCAGGTAAGATCCTCCCAGCGTTAGGCAACAGAACGCCCGCCAGGACGTGAGACGCTGCCACTTTCCACGTGCTCCCAGCCGGCGCCGGCAGTATGCCATACCCTCCGAGACCTGGCTGGTCCTCACCTCTTGTGTCTCGCCCATGTCAGAGAAACACCGACAGCTGAGTCCTCCTCACTCCTACCGGAAAATCAGACCGCCCCCGATGGCGGAGTATCACTCTCCACATTTAGAGTAGTAGCACCGGGCGTGCAGAGAGGGGGCGAGGATGAGAGCGTACCTACTCGGCAATCCCCCCGACCAATCGCCCGGGAACTTTCCGGGTGTAGACAATGAACGGCCGGCGAGGCGTGCCTCACTTGCCGTGCCAAAGGAGGGAAGAAGATGAGAAAGCATGTCTTGATTCTGACCTTGGTAGCCGTCGCGCTCATCGCCGTGGCGGGAGTGGCGGGACCGGCCGCAGCAAGAGGTCCCCGGGACTTGGACTGGTGGTCTGAACAGCCTCCCACGACGTGCACCATTACGGGCCTCGTGGAAAGGACTGACTACGGTCTGTCGCTCGTTACGAGCGGCGGTCATGAGTACATCCTCACCGGCAAAGATCTCTCGAGCGAGGTAGGAGACCAGGTCGCCGTCACGGGAAAGCTCTCGAAAAACGTCGGCGAGAAACCGGAGATCGCGGTGAAGTCGTTTACCCTCATGTAAGTCTTGCTGATGGCTAGCCCGCACTAAGCACGAGACGCCGTCGCGCACAGAGTGCGGGCTAGCCGTAGAGAAGGACCGCTACGGGATTGCGCAGACATCCGGTCCTGGAACAGGTCGATTTGGGTATTAACTCCCCCGCCGGTGAACTGATATCGTGCGATCCGACTTCATGAGATGGTCGAGCAGGCCCTGTAGGAGTTCGCGGGCAACCGGCTTGGTCATGTAGAAGAGGATCCCCTGTCTTCTGACGCGTCGCTCCAATTCTCTCGTGGTGTCTGTTGCCATGGCAACGATCTTCATCTTCGGGTTCGCCCGCTTGAGCAGCTGGATCACTCTGTCGCTCTTGGCCGCGGAAACATCGGGAAGGGAAAGGTCGAGAAAGGCAAGGTCAAAGCTCTCGCGTTCAGCCCTCTCCAGGCACCCTTGGGCGGTGCGTTCGAGAGCGGAGTCACAGCCGCGAGTCTCGAGAACTCCGGTGATTGTCCTCACCGTCCATGGATCGTCCTCCCCAACGAGAACCCTCATGTTCTCTCACCTCCCATGGCGTTGGCAAAGATTTCGTTTCCTGCCATCCGTTGTCTCAAGGGGCGTGCCAGGCGTCGAGCTTCTTCTGTAACCATAGGGAATCACGCCTGAATGGCCGCAACACTGACGAGA
>Ga0335070_10009217_pt1 | contig 11580 bp, 8 predicted proteins | sample Lox_Sample_13_FD_206722 | JGI IMG/M metagenome (GOLD analysis project Ga0335070, IMG submission 206722) | Soil microbial communities from Loxahatchee National Wildlife Refuge, Florida, United States - Lox_Sample_1.3 | ecosystem: Environmental > Terrestrial > Soil > Wetlands | place: USA: Florida...
GCTTCGCGCCACCACATCAGGTGCAGGAAATTTCGCCAGTCGATCCTTGCGACTTCGACGCTGAAGCACTCGTCAAACCAGAATGGCTTACAGGCAGCACATCGGAAACGCAGGAGAGTTCCCGCGCCAAGGACGAGTAACAGAGTAACCCGGTGCGGCCAGCCCGCGTAGCGGGACTGCAACGGAGGGATGCTCGTGCTTTCGTTGACAGCGGTGCGCTGCATGTCGGGAGTCGTCGTCGATCATATTACCCGGAAAAGCAAGACCAGACGGGCAAGTGAGCCTTGACCCACGAAGGAGACGAAAGGAACACGAAGGAAGACCCAATGTCTCCTTCGTGTACCTTCGTGCCCTTTGTGGTAGTGGGTTTCGTCCGCATCGTCGCGAGGTCCGGCCGTTATGAGGTCAGTCCAGTACAATGTTCGGTTTGAACGCTATCATCCACACTCCCGCGCGGGCAGAAGGAATTGATGTTCAAAAAGATCCTCATCGCGAATCGTGGCGAAATTGCCGTGCGCGTGATCCGCGCCTGCCATGAAATGGGCATCTCCGCCGTTGCCGTGTACTCCGACGTCGATCGAGCCTCGCTCCACGTGCGCAAAGCCGACGAAGCTTACCCGATCGGGCCTGCTGCTGCCAAAGAATCGTATCTCGACGTTCAGAAGATTATCGACGTCGCCAAGCGCTCGGGGGCTGACGCCATTCATCCCGGCTATGGATTCCTCTCCGAGAATGGCGTGTTCGCGCGAGCCTGTGCAGATGCGGGCGTGAAGTTTATTGGACCCACTGCTGCTGCTATGGACGCAATGGGTTCCAAGACAAGAGCTCGGCAAACCATGGAGCGCGTTGGCGTCCCATTTGTTCCTGGGACCTCGCGCGGATTGGATTCCTATGAGCAGGCCGAGCGGGTAGCTGCCCGCATCGGCTATCCCGTCATGCTGAAGGCTGCTGCCGGTGGCGGGGGAAAAGGCATGCGTCTCGTCGATTCCGCCGGTGACCTCAGGTCTGCGCTGGAATCCGCGCGGAGCGAGGCAGAGCGCGCTTTCGGTGATGGGGAAGTCTATATCGAGAAGGCGATCATCAATCCGCGCCACATCGAGATGCAGATTTTTGCCGACGAGCATGGGAACACCGTTTACCTGGGTGAGCGCGAGTGCTCGCTGCAGCGCCGCCATCAGAAAGTGGTCGAGGAAGCTCCTTCTCCCGTCGTCGATCCCGAAATGCGCCGCCGAATGGGCGAAGTTGCCGTCCGCGTTGCCCAGGCAGCCGGATACACGAATGCCGGCACCGTCGAGTTTCTTGTCGATCAGGAACAGAATTTCTATTTCCTCGAGATGAACACGCGCTTGCAGGTCGAGCATCCGGTGACGGAACTCGTCACAGGGCTCGACCTGGTTCACCTGCAGATTCGCATTGCTAACGGCGAACGGTTGCCAATCAAGCAGCAAGACGTGAACATTCGCGGCCATGCCATCGAATGCCGCATCTACGCCGAGGATCCCGACAACAACTATTTTCCCAGTCCCGGCAAAATCACGCTGCTCTTGCTCCCCTCCGGCCCGGGCATTCGCCGTGACAGCGGCATGTACGAAGGATGGACCGTCCCCATGGATTACGATCCCCTGCTGGCCAAACTGATCGGCTACGGCACGGACCGCAACCAGGCGATCGGCCGGCTGACGCGCGCGTTGAATGAATACTTTGTGGGCGGCATCAAAACGAACATTTCGTTGTTTCGGCGGATTCTGAGCAATCCCGATTTTCGGGCGGCGAAAATAGACACCAGCTTTCTGGATCGTCTGCTCAAGCAGAGAGAACAGCCCGCCGATTCGAGCCCAGATTCGCAAACAACTGATGTTGCCGTCATCGCCGCGGGAATGTTTGCCGCATTGGGCTCGGCCGCCGCGAGTTCGGGGGAACGTGTCGTCAATGGTTCGGCAACTCAACAAACCGCAGTTTCCAGGTGGAAGTCCGCCGCTCAGCGCGAGGCATTGCGGTGATCCGCAAACTGGGAACGGGCAGCTGAGAACCGCTTCATGACCTATGAGATCTCCATCGACGGCAAGATCTACCGCCTGGACCTCATCCAGACTGAAGGCCGCTGGTCCTGCCGCGTCGACGGTCGAGAGGTCGATGTGGACGCCGTGCTTGCGCGTCCGAACGTCCTTTCCCTTCGCCTCGGAAACAAAGCTTACGAGGTGAAGTGTGAGCGCGTTGACGCAGACATACACATCTGGGTAGGCAGCCGGCGCTTTGCCGCGGAAGTGCGCGATCCGCGATCGCTGCGCAGCCGAAGTCGTTCCGCCGAAGAGCAAGGCCCCAGAAAGCTGACCGCACCCATGCCGGGAAAGGTTGTCCGGATCCTTCTCACTCCGGGGACTGAGGTCGAAGCTGGTGCCGGAGTGCTGGTGGTCGAAGCGATGAAAATGCAGAACGAAGTCAAATCGCCGAAGAAAGGAACGATTCAGAAGATCCTGGTCAGTGAAGGCGCAGCGGTGAATGCAGGCGACGTGCTCGCGATCGTCGAATAATTCTGCGCCTTATTTTTCCATTCCGTTGTTATCGAGGATTTTCTTGGCATAATAGTTCTCAACCTTCGCCGAATCCCGCAGAACTTCATAGTAAGCAGCCTTGAGCAACTGCTCGCGGCGGTCATAGAGCTGAGAGTGGATCGCCTGCTGCACCCGGGGATCGGAGAGATCGCGCTGCCCAGCCGGTTCTTTGGCCACAAGCTTCACGATTCGAAATCCGACTGCTTGTCTCGTGGCCGGGTTCACTACGCCAATGATCGGGCTGTACTGGCCAGGCTTGAGTTTCATCACCGTCTCGCGGGTCGCAGGATCCGTTCCCCTCAATCCCGATTCCGGAACCGTCCCAAGGTCCCCACCATTGCCCGCGGTCTCCGGGTCTTCTGAGTACTTCATCGCCAGCGTGGCAAAATCGTCTCCACTATCCAGGCGGTTTTCAATCATTTGTATCTTCTTCCGCGCTTCCGCCTCGTTCTGGGCCTTGTCGTTCTGGTTCTGAACCTGCGGATTTGGAGTTGGCGTCACCATGATCTGAGCGAGATGAAATTGCGGCTCGATCAAATTGAATTCCGCCTTGTGCGCGTTGTAATAATCAGTGACGTCCCGATCCGTAACATTGATCTTCGACGAAACTTCCTTGTTGATCACCTTTTCAACAGTGACCGATCTCCTGATGTCACGCTTGAAATCCGCGACAGTTATCTTTCTTTCCTGCATGCGCTTTTCGAATTCTTCCTGGGTGAACGGGGCCCTGGCCGAATTGAACTTCTTGTCGACGTCTTCATCGGTCGCAAGCAAGCCCAGCTTTTCGGCCCGACGCATCAGGATTTCGTCATCAATCAATTGACGCAAAATGTTCAGTCGCAGAGCCGTGGCCTGTTCCCCGGTAGGCGACTGCTGCGCCGAGGCCACCTGGTTCTCGTAGTACTTGTCGACGTCGCTGCGGAAGATTTTGCGGCCATCCACGGTAGCCATCACATCGCCGCCGACCTTGGAGCTGCATGCGGACATGAACGCAAGCAGAGCGACAACCGCGAGCCCGGCCGTCGCATGGGCTATGAGTGATTTCTTCTTAAGCACGATGTCTCCGATCTGAAACAGACGCACAGGTGAAGTCCGGATCGAGGCCGCCTCCGTTGAACCGGTTATTTTACTTGGATGCTGGGGTCGGGGACGAGGGGGTATGTGTGGGTACCGGCTGTCCCGCGTCCCGGAGGGCGGCGTCCAATGCCGCGCGCACCTCTTCAATCGGGACCGCGCCGTCAATCTTTTGGCCATTGATGAACAGAGTGGGCGTCGCGTTGACTCCCAGGGAATCGGCTTCCTTCATCGAAGCCCGCACCGCGTCCTCATTCTGCGCTTTCAGGCACGCCTGCAACCTGGGCAAATCTACGGTGTGCCTTTGGCCCTGCAGCAAGGCCATCCTATCCACTGCGTCCGTCCGACCAGTCGGAGTTCGCTCGTTGTCGATCACCTGCTTATTGGCATGAATGTAGTCGGCAAAATCCCAGTAGGCATCGCCGCTCTGCGCCGCCAGACAGCCGGCGTTCACGGCGGCATGAATGGCCCAGGGATGGATCTCCGCCAGCGGATAGTCTTTGTAATAAAACGTCACGCGGTCCCCGTATTCCCTCAGAATCTGGGGGAACAGCGTCTGATGCATACGCGAGCAGAAGGGGCACTCGAAATCGTCAAAGTTCACCACGACAACTTTGGCCCCTTTGGCTCCGCGCGAAGGCCGCCCGTTCAAATCGATCTTGCTCATCAAGTCCGCAAAGGGATCTTTGCTCAGGTCGAACTTCGTTACCCGAAGCATCGTGTTGCGATCCTTCGACAAAAGGAACGTGTACTCCTTCTGCTTGCCCTCCTGATCCAGCTTCACCGAAACGCTGTCGTACCCCGGGAGCTCGCTCGCGGTCGTGACGGCTCCTATGGTGACCCTCACATCGGCGGGAAGGTTGTAATATGCGCGCACCTGGTGCTCGATCTTACGCGCCAAGTCGGGTGGTGCAGACTGTGCCACACAGCCCAGACAAATCAGAAGCAAAATGAACAGGGAGCGTCGAAAGAGAGTCAACAGGAGCCGCCTGAAATGCATTCGTTAACAACTGATTATCTCATATAGGAATCGCGCAATCAGTCGAGCAGGGCGGCTCAAGAGCAATAACCGCGAAGTGCACAAACGAGGAATCTTAGCCAGTTTTCTGCTTTGCCAACTGATCGGCAGGCAGCAGCGCGTTCATCGAACCCGAGCGGAAACCTTCCAGGTCAAGCGTGACAAACTTGAACCCAAGCTGCTTGAAGATCGTCGTGAACTGGGCAGCCATGGCGGGATGCAATGCGTGTTCCAGTTCTTCGCGGGCGATTTCGATGCGGACAATGTCTCCGTGGTGGCGCACCCTGAACTGCCGGAACCCGAGTGCGCGAATCGCGTCCTCTCCGCGCTCTACCACTTCGAGCGCTTCCCGCGTGACCGGACGGCCATACTCGATCCGTGACGAAAGGCACGCCGATGCAGGTTTATCCCAAATGCGCAGTCCGGCTTCGCGCGCGAGTCCGCGGATGTCTTCCTTGGTCAGCCCGGCCTTGAGCAGCGGCGCAGCCACATGATGGAGTTTGGCGGCTTGCTGACCGGGACGAAAGTCTCCCTGATCGTCGAAGTTGACGCCATAAGCGATGGTGTCAAAGTCCTTTTCGGTTCGCAGGCGCTCCATCGCCGTAAAAAGCTCGTCCTTGCATTGGAAGCACCGTTGCCCGTCATTGCGGGCGTACTCGGGGCGGTCGAGTTCCAATGTGGAGACAACCTCCACGGGAATTCCGTGCTCTGCTGCGAACGCGATGGCGTCGGCCAGATGAGTCCGCGCGAGGCTTGCCGAATCGGCAATGACAGCCAGCATCTCCGGGCCAAGGACACCGTGAGCCACCCAGGCGAGGTAGGCGGAGTCGACTCCCCCAGAATACGCGACCAGCACGCGTCCCAGTCCGCGTAATTCGGCGGCCAACTTGGAAGCTTTCGCGCTCTGGTTAGCGGGGAACTCCATACGCCCTATGGTACCAGTCAGAATGGATCTTTGGACCTCGGACCTTAGACCTCAGGGTCGGTGGAAGTCCGCGGTGCGTACTGAGGGTCCGAGGTCGGACGTCCGAGGTCCGCTTTCTCCTAGTACAGCCTTTCCTGCCGTCTAAGGTTCCCGAAAGATACGATATTCGCCAGGCTGAACGTAAACCGGAAAAGATTCTCATTACGGACGTTGGCGATCGCATACCGGCGGTATTCCAGCGTGATGCCGCAGCAATCCCAGTTGTACGTGGTCTGAGCTGTTCCAAACTGCAGATGCCCGGTCTCGGCGTCGATGCCGAAACTGCTGGCGGCACTGAAACCGCGTCGAGCCAGTCCTCCATACCCCAGCGCGATCCGAAACTGCTGAAATTTGCAGGTGATTTGGGTTGTACCGGTCACAGGGCCACATTTGCCTTCGGTGATGCTGGGCGGCGTGGTTTGCGGAATCTGCAAGAACGCGTCTCCCGCGCCGAAAGTGAACGGCCCGGCGTTGTAATTAAGCAGCAGCGTGCTTGCATTGATGCGGGTCAGTTGGAAGTCGTAGTCCAGGTCCCATTCAGTGTCGGTGTGCGTGGCGGTTGCGATCCGCAGGCGCGAAACAATCGGAGACAGATGTCGCGGCTCGGTGAGAAAAGCAATTCCGGTCAGGTCCTCCGTCGTCGCCAGAACGTTGCGCCGCCCGGTGACCAGCGCGCCTCCGAACGTGGGATCCAGGAAGTACTTCTGGGCCAGTTCCCAACTCAGGACCTCCTTCGCATTGGGCGCCACCTCGCAAGGTCTTTCAAAAGAACGGGGCCGGTCCCATGGAACCGTCTGTTCCGGAGCCGCCGCTCCCACGGCCAGGCTGGTCATCGACGTCTCGCACTCCTGAATGGACGACGGATCCCGCTTGGCGTATAGCCGCGTAACAAATCCATATTGCACCTCATGAGTGTCGCTCAGAATGTCCCGTTCATCGAAGTGCAGAACACTTGCGAAATCATTCACGCCGGTGGCGTAGCGATACACCATCCGTGGTTCGATGACGTGTTTCCACTTCCGCCCAAGGAATTCCCGATCAAAGATCTTTTCCAGGGTGGGAGGACGCAATTCTACGGTGCCCTGAAGCGCCCGCCGGTTGATGGCTTTGTCCTCTGTGCTTCCATTGTTGGCGGCGTTGCCCTGTGTGCTTCCGTTCAGGGAGCGCTCGGAGTAGTAGGTCTCATGCAGCGTGAGCGCCGGCCGCAAGTCCCAGCCTCGCCACTTCAGGGGAAGAGAAATTTCAGGGCTGAGATCGAAGCGTCCCAGAAGGTTGCTGGTACGGAACCCGGGTTCACTGCGCGACAGAGCTCCCGCAGAGGCGTCAAGCGACCAGAACAGAGGCGATCGGTAGATGGGGCGTTCCACGCTTGAGACGTCCAGGCTCGGAGTATGCAGGATACGAATGGAGTTGAATGAAGGAGGATTGGACGCCGTCCCGCTGGCGTCCGCCGTCTGAAAGAAGTTCTGATAACGCTCTACCATCCCCCCAAAGGAAAAGCCTCTGTAAGCTTTCGAGAGAAAGAGCTGTGACTTTACCTCGGAGTTGATCGCCTGCGAGAAGGCTTCGTTGAACGCTAATCGAAATAGAAACGAACTCAGGTAATCGACGTTGGAAACCGCCCGGAAGCCGTAGAGATTCCCGTCCGCAGTCAGGCGCGCCTCCTGACCGCCCTCGCGAAGGGGTTCGCTGGTGCCTGTTCGAATGCCGCGGTCGATCACTCCGAAGTAACTGAGATCCACATACGACGTATTGCTCGGGCGCAACCGAAATTCTCCCCGCTGCGACGTTCCCCGTTTCGAGAAATATTCTGCTCCGATCGTTGCGTCCATGCTGCGATTGATCGCCCAATAGAAGGAATCTCCAACGACGTTCCCCTTTGCCGAGGATCGCCCTGCAGTGGGCACAAGGAATCCCGAGTGTCGCACCTCGCGCGCTACCGGGTGAGTCGCGTAGGGAAAGTAAAAAATGGGAAACCCATGCAACAGGAAATCGCTGTGGTAGATGCTGGCGTTCCCACCTACGTCGACCACCACCTTGTGCGCCCGGAACTTCCATTTCGGGTGCGGCAATTCGCAGGTGGTGATGCTGCCGTCGTAAACAACGTAATGGTCCGGGCTGGTCTTCTCCACTACCTTTCCTGTGAACGCAAAGGGAGCCGTCGAGGTGAGGATGGTTCGGCCCCCCGAAAACTTCAACCCAGTGGTGGCGGTGACGTCGTAAAAGTGGCCTGTCTCCGCCGTTACGTTGTAACTCCCATGGCTTGCCCGAATGTGGTCATCGTTCGGTCCGCCATCAATCCTGAAATGCCCGTTAGCCGTGGCCTCGCCGGTATCCGAGTTGTAGGTTAGTTCGTCGGCCCGCAGCACGTAGCTTTGATAGTGAATCTCGGCGTTCCCGTGCAGCTTGTATGTGTTTCCGATTTTCTCCTGGCTGTCCGCGCAGATCGTCGCAGAATCGGCATCCTGCAAAGCTGCCTGAGCGGAACAGGCCGAGTTTGTGGGAATAGCTGGATTCTGCGGTTCTCCCTGCGCCGAAGGCGTTTCCTGCCCGTCGGTCTCAGACGGCAACTGCCTGGTTACTAGCGATAAGCCCGGAAGCTGATGACAAAGCAACAGCGCCGTGATAAGCAATCTAGTGCGCAGAGTCATCGGAAGAAATCAACGGAAGATCATTGTCCGATTATAGGGGTGTTCTTTTCCTTTGCGGCTTGCGGCATCGTGAACTTAGCACGGGACACCCCGTGCCGGAAAGTAGTGACAAGGGCTAGGATTGCTGTCGGTTCCCTCCCGGTTGCTCGCGCGCAGTTACTCGCAGGGTCAGATTTTTCATGATTCGTGAGAAGTACGGCGAAGTCCGCCAATGTCTTATGGAGCCCCCTCCCATTCAGATGCCCGTCCCCGATCCCGCCGGTGAGGCCGAGTCAGTGCTCGCGTCCGAAACCTCAGGGACTGGCCGAGACCCAGAGGCTTGGCGTCGTGAACTCTCGGCGCGTCTTAGCCATTATCGTTCGCGCCGCAAAGCGCCGCCGCCACGCTATCCCTCGCTCCGGTTGCCGTTCGGCCCGGCTCTTCCCGCAATTGCGCCGCCTCCCGAAGAAGCGACTTATCGGATCATCGACTCTGCGATTGAGCCTTCATTCGAGTCCGAGAGCATACGAAGCAACGCGTCGATAACACCATCACAATCACCAGCCTTGTTGACGCAAACTGATCCGGTGGCGTCGTCTGTGAGCACCTCCCCGGGCGCCAAGATCATCGAATTTCCGAGGTTTGCCTGGGGACCGCCATCGCCGCCGCCCGACCAACTGGCCGAACCGGTCATGGATCTCCCCCGCATTCTGGAGGTTCCTGAAGTCGCTCCTCCCGCACCGGCTCTGGGCGGAATCACCATTGAGCCAGCTCGCGTCGAGGAACCAGAGAAGCGTCCCGGAATTGACATCCCCCTGCAGAGCGCTCCTGTTGGCCTGCGGGTGCTGGCGTCCCTGATCGACGGTCTGATCGTCGCAGTGGCTTCCGTACTCTTTGGGTTCGTCTTCTGGAAAACTGCCCTCGTGCGTCCACCGCAGATTCAACTCTGGAGTCTGGCCGCCGGAATTCCAGTGATGTTCTGGGCTGCATATCAATATCTGCTCATTGTGTACGCGGGCAGCACTCCCGGCCTGCGCCTCGCCCGCCTTCAATTGAGCCGATTCGACGGCACTCCCACCAGACGTTCTCTGCGCCGCTGGCGGGTGCTGGCGTCTTACCTTTCTGCGGCCTCGCTCGGCATGGGATATGCCTGGCTCTTCCTCGATGAAGATGCTTTGTGCTGGCACGACCGCATCACGCGTACTTACCTGGCACCTCGAAAGCACGACTCGAGGAGCTGACGTATTTCAGATCTGCTTTGCGTCCTTTGCGAACCCTTTCGCGATCTTTGCGGTGAGGTGTCTAACCGCAGAGTTCGCGAAGAAATGCGGCGAAGGACGCGAAGAAAAACCAAACTGGCGGATTCTGGCGTGGGTTTGCCCGCCTCTGATACTCTTACGTGCACCATGCGCTTTTGCAGCTTCTTCCTGTTTTTGATCGCATTGTCAAGCTCTGCCCAGGACCTCAAGCCTGTCGCTGAACGCCTCGCCGCCCAAAACGCGCTCTTCAACGAACAGTATGAGACCGACCTCCGCAACTTTCCCGAGCGCGCCACCGCGTTCGGCGACTATCGCTACAACGACAAACTGACCGATCACTCGTTGGCAGCCATCCGGCAGCGGCATCAAACCGACGTGGATTTCCTGACCCGGCTGAAAACAATCTCCACCGCCGGTTTCTCGGATCAGGACCAACTTTCGCACGATCTGCTGATTCGCGGCTTAGAAATCCGCATCGCCGACTACACCCTCAAAGAGTACGAGATGCCGATCAACCAGCAGGCCGGCATCCATACCAACCTGGCAGACCTGCCGCTCTCCGCTCCTCTCGATTCAGTGAAGCACTACGAAGACTACATCTCGCGCCTGCATCAGATCCCGCGCGCACTGAGCCAGACCACCGAAGTCCTGCGCGCCGGCATGAAAGACAAGCTCATGCCCGTGCACTTCCTCGCCGAAAAGATTCCCGCTCAGTGCGAAGGCATCATCAAAGCCGATCCCTTCCTGAAGCCCACGCAGAAATATCCGCCGGACATATCTGGCGCTGACCAGAAGCGCCTGACACAAGAGATCACCGACGCCGTCCACAACGAAGTCCTGCCAGCCTACAAGAAATTCGCCGATTTCATTCGCACCGAATACGCTCCGCAGGGACGTACCGCGCTCTCCATAACATCTCTGCCCGATGGGCAGAAACGTTACGAACACGACATTTACGCGCGCACAACCACGCACATGTCGCCGGACGAGATTCACCAGCTCGGCCTGCGCGAGATCGACCGCATCGAAGCCGAGATGACTGCGATCGCCAAGAAGGAAGGTTTCGCCGACCTGGCCTCGTTCCGGGCATCGCTCAAGACCAATCCCAAGTACATCCCTACATCCGCCGAGCAGATCCTCGACGACTACCGTCACTACATTTCCCAGATGCAGGCGAAGCTGCCCGACTTGTTCACCCTGCTTCCCAAATCGCCGGTCACTGTGGAAGCTATTCCCGAATTCCAGGCCGCGGCCGCGACTCACTACATGATCGGGACGCCAGACGGGAAACGACCGGGACGCGTCGTAGTCGCGACCTCAGAATTTGCCCACCGCACTTTGGTCGATGATGAAGCGATCGCCTATCACGAGGGAGTCCCAGGCCACCACATGCAGCTTTCCGTGCAGCAACAGCTCCAAGGCCTGCCGAACTTCCGCCAACATGGATTAGGGTTCAACGCCTACGTGGAAGGCTGGGCGCTGTACGCCGAACAACTTGGGAAGGAAGTCGGCTTCTATCAGGATCCCGTTTCCGATTACGGCCGTCTCTCCTCCGAATTGTTTCGCGCCGTACGTCTGGTCGTGGACACCGGCATTCACGCGAAGGGATGGAGCCGTGATCAGGTGGTCGATTTCTTCCGCAAATCCGGCGCCGTCGATGAACCTACGATCCAATCCGAGACCGACCGCTACATCTCCTGGCCCGCCCAGGCGCTCAGCTATAAGCTGGGTCAACTCAAGTTCCGCGAACTGCGCGAGCGTGCCCAAAAGGAGCTGGGATCAAAGTTCGACATCCGGAAATTCCATGACGAAATGTTGAACGGCGGCTCAATGCCGCTTGACATGCTCGAGGCTCGCACCGACAAATGGATCGCGGAGCAGAAAGGAAAGTAGGCAAGTACTTCAAAACAAGACCGCTGCGAACCCACTCGCGGCCTGTGCTATCTTCTAGGTTTACCCCTTAGCACCCGTACCTAATCGTTTTGACGCATGGCAACATCCGCAGAAGGAACTAGACCAGCAGTCAAAGTCTTCGTCGCCACCACGGTGATGTTGACCTTCATCTCCTTCTGGCGGGCTGCCG
>Ga0335070_10009219_pt1 | contig 11579 bp, 12 predicted proteins | sample Lox_Sample_13_FD_206722 | JGI IMG/M metagenome (GOLD analysis project Ga0335070, IMG submission 206722) | Soil microbial communities from Loxahatchee National Wildlife Refuge, Florida, United States - Lox_Sample_1.3 | ecosystem: Environmental > Terrestrial > Soil > Wetlands | place: USA...
CCCCGGCACGATGGACGTGCCCTACGAGCTGCATTCGCTGATCGTCGAGCATGCGCAGGAGGACGGTCCCTTCGGCGCCAAGGGCGTGGGCGAGATCTCGCTCGTGCCGGTGCCGGCCGCGATCGCCAATGCCATTCATGATGCGGCGGGAATCAGGTTGCGGCGCTTGCCGATGAACGCCGAGCGGGTGCTGCGAGCGTGTCTGGCGAAGGAAGAGAGCCGTGCGAATTGAGGACTATCCGCCGCAGGAGCCCCTCTCGGAGGTCGGCAAGCGCTATCATGACGAGGCGATGCGGATGGGAGCGGGCATCGTCGGCGAGGATCATCGCTATGGCGACGACCCCTATCAGGGGATTGCACTCTATCGTCCGGCCAAGCCGAATGGGCGGGCGCTGGCCTTCCTCCATGGCGGCGGCTGGACCAACGGCTACAAGGAATGGATGGCCTTCATGGCGCCCGCCTTCACGGCGGCCGGCTATCTCTTCGCCTCGATCGGCTACCGGTTGGCGCCGCAGCATGTGTTTCCTGCCGGAGTCGAGGACGCGGCGGCGGGTTTGGCTTGGCTCTGGCGGGAAATGGGCCGGAAGCCGGTCTTCATCGGCGGCCACTCGGCCGGCGGGCACTATGCGAGCCTGCTGTCGGTTACCCAGGACTGGCAGGGGAGGCTGGGCATACCGGGCGATGCGATCCGCGGCTGCCTGCCGATTTCGGGCGTCTACGACTTCACCGCCGGGTCGGGCCTGTCGATGCGGCCGCGCTTTCTGGGCCCCGGCGAGACCGAACGCGCGGCCAGCCCGCTCCATCGGATCAGCGGCCGCCCGCGCCCCTTCCTTATGGCGCATGGGGAGCGCGACTTTCCGCATCTGATCCGGCAAGCTGAGGCCATGGAGGCGGCACTGAAGGCCGCCGGGGGCGAGGTCACGCGGATCGTGCTGCCGGGTCGGGACCATTTCACCGCCAGCTATGCGGGCGGCGAACCCGCCGGCCCGTGGGTGCCGGCGGCCATCGACTGGATGAACAAGCAACCATAACGACGACAGGGGAGGCGGAGACGATGTTCAAGAAATGGATGGGAGCGGCGCTCGCGGTGGCGGGGCTTGCTCTCGCCGGTACGGCCACGGCCCAAGCGGCCGATTCGGTCCGGATCGGCTTCTCGATCGCGCAAACCGGGTTGTTCGCGGCGGCGGCACCTTCGCAGCTCAACGCCTATGAGCTGTGGAAGGAGCAGGTCAATGCAGCGGGTGGCCTCGATGTCGGCGGCACCAAGCGGCCGATCGAGTTCGTCATGTATGACGACCAGTCGAATCCCGAGCAGACCGTGAAGATCTACGAGAAGCTGATCACCGAGGACAAGGTCGATCTGCTGCTGGCGCCCTGGGGGACCCCGATGCATTTCGCGATCGCGGGCGTCCTCGAGAAGCATCAGTTCCCGATGGTCGGCAACTCGGCCGCCTCGGTGCAGCTGCGCGACCTGAAGCCCGGCAATATCTGGTTCCCGACCTCGGCCATTCCCGATCGCATGGCGGAGGAGCTCGCCAAGATGCTGACGGCCAATGGCGCCAAGACGGCCGCCGTTCTCACCAACCAGCTCCCCTTCTCGCTTGAGATCAAGCAGTTCCTGATCCCGGCGCTGGACAAGGCCGGCATCAAGGTCGCCGTCAATGACGAGTATCCGCCCGACGTGAAGGATATGACGGCGCTGCTGGGCAAGGTGAAGGCCGCCAATCCCGATGCGGTGCTGGCGCTCTCCTATCCGAACGATTCGATCCTCTATATGAACCAGATGAAGGAAGCCGGCATCAAGGCACCGTTCCAGTTCGTGCTGGTGGGTCCGACCATCGATTTCTTCGGCAAGATGTTCGGCAAGGATCTCGACGGCATCGTCACCATCGGCCATTGGACCCCGGCCAAGGCCGACTGGCCGAAGGCGAAGCCCTTCTTCGATGCCTATGTGGCGAAGTTCAACGCCAATCCGGACTATCTCGATTCCGCGCTCGCCTACATGTCCTGCGAGATCCTGGAGCAGGCGGTGGCCAAGGCCGGTTTCGACAAGGCCAAGATCCGCGAGGCGATCTCGACCATGACCTTCGACACGATCAACGGCCCGGTGAAGTTCGAGGGCGTGCAGAACGTCACCACGCCGACCTCGTTCCTGCAGTTCCAGGACGGCAAGGCGCAGCTGGTATGGCCGCCGGAAGCGGCGACCGCGCCTTACAAGCCGCGTACCTGAACGTGTGACGATCGAAGGGCGCGGGAGGAGCGGGCAACCGCCTCTCCCGCGCCATTTCGTTTGTGACCGCTGCTTCCGACGGATTCTGAAACTTGGACCTGCTGCTCTCTCCCCAGCTCCTGGCGGCCGCGCTGATCGCGGGTGCACTCTATGCGCTGGTGGCGCTGGGTTTGAACCTGATCTACGGCACCATGCGCCTCCTGAATGTGGCGCATGGCGAGCTGGTCATGCTGGGCGGCTACGTTGCCTACTGGTCCTTCAGCCTGCTGGGTGCCGGACCCTGGCCGGCTTTGATCCTTTCGCCGCTCGCGACCGGGCTGCTGGGCTATGCGCTCTATCGCGGGCTCTTCCGCCGTTTGCTCGCGAATTCGGCCTTGGCCCAGCGGATCGAGGCCAACTCATTGCTACTTTTTTTCGGCGTCTCGATCATCCTGCAGAACCTCGTATCCTTGGCCTTCACCGCCACCCCTCGCGGCTATCAGCCTTTCGATGCCATGGTCGATCTGGGCGTCGCCACGCTGACGGGGGGCCGGTTGCTGGTGCTTATCGTCGCCGGGATCGTGACCATCACGGCCGTGCTGCTGCTCCATTTCAACACCGTCGGCTTGGCAATCAAGGCGCTGATCCAGAATCGCGAGGCGGCCAGCCTCGCCGGCATCGATACCGAGAAGCTCGAGCGCTGGAGCTTCATTGCCGGCTTTGCCGTCGCCGGCCTCGCGGGCGCGCTGGTCAGCATGGTCGAGCAGCTGTCGCCCTTCATGGGCTTCCCTTACATGATCGCGGCCTTCGTCATCATCATCCTGGGTGGGCTCGGCAACCTGACCGGAAGCCTGATCGGCGGCCTGATCCTGGGGCTGCTCGAGACTTACGGCGTGGCGCTGACCTCGCCCAATTACCGCTCGGTTCTGGTCTATGGCGTCTTCATCGCCGTGCTGCTGATCCGCCCGCAGGGCCTGCTGGGTCGGGCCCAGATCGTGCGATGAAGCCGGTCTCCCGCCTTCTGCCGGTCTTCTTCTTTGCGGCGATGGCGTCCTTGCCGCTCTTCGCCGGCGACTACTATCAAGGTGTCGGCTTCCAGCTCCTGATGTGGATCGCGCTGAGCCAAAGCTGGGTTCTGCTCTCCGGCCTCACCGGCTACATCTCCCTCGGCCATGCCGTGTTCTACGGCCTCGGCGGCTATTTGACCGTGCTGACCTGGCACATCGTCCCGCTGCCGCTGGCAATTCCGCTCTCCGGGCTGACCGCCGCTTTGTTCGCCGCCATGATCGGCTATCCGGTGATGCGGGTGCGTGGACCTTATTTCGTGATCCTGACCTTCGGACTGGCCGAGCTGGTGAAGTACATCGTCATCAATGTCGAGGCGGCGCTTGGCAAGTTCGGCCGGCTGATGATGGGCGCGCCCGGCCTGTCGACACTCTATTGGGCAATGCTCGTTCTGGCGGTTGCGGCGACGCTGCTGGTCGTTCTCATCGGTCGCTCCCGTTTTGGTGCCGGCCTGCGGGCGATCCGCGAGGACGAGCCCGCGGCCGAGACCGCGGGCGTTCCGGCTGCGCGCTACAAGCTGGCGGCTTTCGCGCTCTCTGCCCTCATACCCGGCATGGTGGGCGGGCTCGTCGCGCTGCGTACCAGCTATTTCGAGCCGCAGCAAATCTTCAGCCCGACGATTTCCTTCACCGTCGTCACGATGGCGATGATCGGCGGCAGCGACCGCGCGCGAGGCCCCATCATGGGCGCGCTGTTCCTGGTGCTGCTGTCGGAGCTGCTCTGGGCCAATCTCGCCGAGCTCTACATGATCATCCTGGGCCTGCTGCTGATCGGCTTCGTGCTGTTCGCGCCGACCGGGCTCGATGGCCTGCTGCGGAGGCGGATCGGGCGATGAAACTGCTCGAGCTCAACGCAGTCGGGAAACGTTTCGGCGGGCTCAAGGCGCTGGATAATGTGAGCTTCGCGGTCGAAGCCGGCGAGATGATGGGTTTGATGGGCGCCAACGGCGCCGGCAAGACGACGCTGTTCAGCCTGATCGCAGGCAATGAGCGGCCGACGGCCGGCGAGATCCGACTGGACGGGCAATCGGTCGTCGGTTGCCGAGCCGACCAGATGGCGGCGCGCGGGATCGCGCGCACCTTCCAGATCGTGCGGCCCTTTCGCGGCCTGACGGTGCGCGAGAATGCCCGGATCGGCGCCCTGTTCGGATCGGCGGATCGCCGCCCGGCCGCTGCGGAAGATTTCGCACAAGACATCCTGGCCGATGTCGGGCTGGCGGACCGTGCCGATGCCTTGGCGGGGAGCTTGACGCTGGCCGGGCAGAAACGGTTGGAGATTGCCCGGGCGCTGGCGCAGCGGCCGCGATTGCTTCTGCTGGACGAGGTCATGGCGGGCCTGACACCGTCCGAGGTGGCCGATGCGATGACGATGATCCGGCGCATCAAGGAAAAGCACGGCCTCACCGTTCTGGTGATCGAGCATGTCATGTCGGCGTTGATGGAGCTGTGCCAACGCATTGTCGTGCTGCATCACGGGATGAAGATCGCCGAGGGCGCCCCCAGCGACATCGCACGGGATCCCAGGGTGCTCGACGCCTATCTCGGGGTCGAGGCATGACCGCCAACACGCGGACGGTGCCGGCGACGGTAGGACCTCTGCTCGAAGTGCGCGACCTTGTCGCCGGCTACGGCGCGATCGAGGTGCTGCACGGCGTCTCCCTCGCGGTCGAGCCCGGATCCATCACCGTGCTGCTCGGCAGCAATGGTGCCGGCAAGACCAGCTTGATGCGCGCGCTGGCCGGCTTGATGATGCCGCGCCGCGGCTCGATCCATTTCGCCGGTTCCGGGATCGACCGCCTCGGCCCACATGAGCGGGTGGGGCACGGAATTGCGCTTGTGCCCGAGGGCCGCATGATCTTTCCGCACCTCACGGTCGAGGAGACCTTGCGGGTGGGCGCTTATGGCAGCTGGGCCCGGCCGCATTTGACCGAGAGTCTGGCGCGGGCCTATGCGCTCTTTCCGCGGCTTTCAGAACGCAAGCGGCAATCGGCGGGTGCGCTCTCGGGCGGAGAGCAGCAGATGCTCGCGATCGCGCGTGCCCTTATGGCGCGGCCGCGGCTGCTCCTGCTCGACGAACCCACATTGGGCCTGGCGCCAAAGATGGCGCGGTCCGTCTTCGACCTGGTCAAAGAGCTACGGGCTTCAGGTTTGACTTTGCTGCTCGCCGAGCAGGATGTCCGGATGAGCCTGAAGATTTCCGACAGTGGCTATGTGTTGGAAAATGGCCGCGTTGTCATGGCCGGGCCGGCACAAAAGCTGGCGTCCGACCCGCGCATTCGCGCGAGCTATCTGGGCCTCTAGTGTCTGCGCTTCGCCTCGGCGCAACAAGACCGGCAGGCCCGATTTCGGGCCTGCCCACCGTCCAAGCGGCCGGGCTTCAATACTGGTTGACCGGAAGGTTCAAGGCCTTGATGGCGTTGGTCAGCGTGGCGATGCCTTCGTCATATTTGCCGTGGGCGCATTCGTCCTTGCCCTGTTCCAACGACTTTTTCGCAGCATCCACATCGCCGCTCAACTTGATCAGCGCGATGTCCTCGTCCAGATCGCGCGCATAGAGCCGGCATTTGTCCGGCGGTGCGATCGAGGCAGCCATGGCAGCCGCAGACATGGACAATCCCAGAGCGGCGCACGCGATCAGGATACGGACCTTCATTGGTTATCTCCTTTCTCTCCGGGCCGGGATCTCGTGAGCGGATCCCAAGAACTTCGGCAGGGCGGCTCATCCGACTGGTGGTGTCAGCTCGCCGCGACCGAAACGATACACCAATTCCGCGCGCCACCAATTGCCCTTATGGGCTCATAGGGGTGGACGCCGCCGTAAGGGGAGCAAGTGCCAATTCTGTGTCATTCGCGGGCTTGACGAAGAGCCAGCAAGGGGATCGGAACCGTTGCGGATTGTTGCCGTGGGCGAGCCGCCAAGCGTCCGGCAAGCGCGATGGGCTCCGTGCTGCGTTTGCCGCTCCGGCCATCAGAAGCGAACCGCCTATGCCTTGATTCAAATGGCAAATGTGAGGCTTGGGCGAAGTCCCGAGGGGGAGCGGGGTGCCGGGGGAATCATCCCACGGAGCCCGGCGCATCTATCGCAGTTTTCTTGCGCGTGATGCCGAGCAGTACGACGACGCCGGCCGGCGCCCGTTGCAGGGCGGTCGGGCACCTTGATAAAGATCATTCCTCGTAGGAGCGGAAGCCTCTAGACACGCAGTCAGCCCGGGTTGATTGATTGGGGACCTCACCGGTCCAGAATGCGGCTGCAGGACTCCGGGTCGCATCAAGGTGACCGAATGCAACAAGGGGAGACTCTGTGATGCTGGGATGGCGCAGCTCGCTTGGGATTCTAATCTTTGCCTTCTTTGCCGCCTTTGCGGTTTGTGCGGCGGCAGAAGCGGGAACGCTCGACGATCTCAAGTCGAAAGGCACGATCCGTCTGGGTGTGCGTGACGATGCCAAGCCGTTTTCATACAAGGACACGGACGGAACCTCGAAGGGATATGTCGTCGACCTCTGTCGCTCCGTGGTGGAGAAGCTGAAGGCCGCATATAACCTCCCGGATCTCAAGATCGAGTACGTGACGGTCACGACCCAGAGCCGGTTCGATGCCATTCGTGACGGCAAGGTCGATCTGCTCTGCGGACCGGACACCGTCACACTGAAGCGCAGGGAGATGGTGAGCTTTTCGGTTCCGGTCTTCATTACCGGCGCAGGTGTGATGTATCGCAGCGACGGGCCAAGCTCGCTTTACGATCTCAAGGATAAGAAGGTCGGTGTCAAATCCAGCACGACCACCGAAACGGTGCTGCGGAACATTCTCAAGAAGCTCGATATCAACGCCGAGATCGTCACTTATGACAGCTACCAGGCTGGCACCAACGCCCTCAAAGCCAACGAGATCTCGGTCTTCTTCGGCGACCGGGGCATCCTGGTCGATCTCCTCAACCAGGCCAACGACGAGCAACTCAAGCTGGGCGATCTGATGCTGAGCGCGGAAACCTATGCGCTGGGCATGCGACGCGACGACGAGGATTTTCGGCTCGCGGTCGATCGCGCTCTGAGCCAGATCTATGGCTCCAAGGAGCTGACCCATCTGATCCGCGACAACTTCGGCAATCGGCCGCCGGGGCCGATTCTCGAGTCACTGTTCCTAGCCAGCGCGTTGCCGGAATAGGCTCAAGCGCCACGGCCTGCCGTCGGCGGACCGCGCCCACCGCTATCGTTCCGGACCTGTAATTGATCGAGGCGATGATGGATAAGAGCATGAATCGCAGGAAGGCGGCGCGGTCGGCGCAGGCCTCGCGTCGGTGCTTTCTGGGCGGCCTCTTGGCGATCGGGGCATCGGCGATGTTTGCCTCCGCTGCCGCGGCATCGGGCGCCGAGATCGACGCCGATGCGACCCAGGCGCTCCAGAGACTCTATGCCTCGAACGAAGGTGCGCGTGCCTTGGGCGAGAAGGCCAAAGGCATATTGATCTTTCCTGCAATCGCAAAGGCCGGCTTCCTGGTCGGTGCTGCCTACGGCGAGGGTGCTCTCCGGGTGGGCGGAGCGACCAAGGCTTATTACAGCTCCGCCGCCGCTTCTTATGGTCTGCAGATCGGCATCCAGAAGTTCAGCTATGTGCTGTTTCTGATGACCGACAATGCGCTGCAATATCTCGACAAGTCCGACGGCTGGGAGATCGGCGTCGGCCCCTCGATCGTCGTCGCGGACGAGGGCTTTGGCACCAAGGCGTCAACCACGACGCTGCAGGCCGAGATTTATGCCTTCATTTTCGGGCAGCAGGGTTTGATGGCGGGCCTCGGCATCGAAGGCACCAAGGTCACCCGGATCAGCCGCTAGGATTGCGTCTCCTCTGGCCGGGCAGGAATCCGATCGCGTTTCTTCTGCCAGGCGCGCACGCCATCGGTGACGCGTTCATGGAAATTGGCCGGACCCACGACGGCCTCGATACCCCTGAGCCGCATGCTCTCCCGGACCCGGTCGCGTACACGCGCAAAGGCGAAGGTGATGCCTTGGCCTTGCAACTCCCTGATGATATTCAACAGCGCATCGCAGGCGCTGGTGTCGATGAAGTTCACTGAGCCCGCGTCCAAGAGCACATGCTTCGCCGGTGGGCGGCTTGCGGCCAACGCAGCCCTCAGCCCCTCATTGAAATGGCCGATGCTGGCAAAGAACATGTCTCCGCCCATGCGCCAAATGAGGAGCCCGGGGAAGGTGAGTGCCTCGGGATGCCGGTCCACATCCCGATAGGCCTCCGTGCCCGGGAGCTGGCCGAGCACCGCATCCTGCGGGTGGCTGGCCAGATAGATCAGCATCAGCAGCGCTATCACTACGCCGAGGGCTATGCCCTGCAATACGCCCAGCGTCAGCTCGCCCACGATGACGACCAAGGCGAGAGCGAATTCCCAGCGGCTCTGGATGAACAAGTCGCGGAGATAGTTGGGCTTTGAGAGATGCAGCATGGCCGCGATGACGATGGCGGCAAGCGCGGGGTGCGGCATGTCCCGGAAAAGCGGGGTCAACAGAACCAGCGTGAGGAAGCAAAAGACGGCGGCAATAAGGTTCGCGATCTGGGTGCGGGCGCCGGCGGCCATGGCCACGGAGGTCTTGGAGAGGCTGCCGACGACGAGAAAGCCGCCGAACAGGCCGCTCAGGATGTTGGCCGGTCCGTGTGCAATCAGCTCCTGGTTCGGATCGATGTCGCCGCCGCCTTGCATGGCCGCGGCTTTGGCCCCGCCGAGCGCCTCGGCATAGCCGACGAGCACGATCGCGAGCGCGCCCGGCGCCAGCTCCCAGAGGATCGCAGGATCGAGGTTCGGCATGGTGAGGTGAGGCAGGCCCGATGGGAGCGCGCCGACCACGCTTATGCCGGCAGCTTCGCCACCGAGGAGGCCGACGAGGATCGTGGCAATCACCGCAACAACCAGTGCCGCGGGCAACCGAGGTATCAGCCGGCGAAGCAGCAGCATGGCGACAAGGCTGAGAAGGCCGGTCAGCATCGGGGCGAGCGAGACGTCAGACAGATGCTGCAGCAGGAAGCGGAGCTTAGCGATAAAATTGCCGGACGTGCCGCCGATGCCGAGGAGATGCGGTACCTGGCCGATGATCGTGACGCAGACCAGACCCTCGATGAACCCGCGCATCACCGGCGTAGGGATGAAGGCCGCGACCCAGCCCATGCGCAGCGCGCCGAAGAACAGGAAGAAGACGCCGATCAAGACCGCGAGGGTGGAGGTGAGCGTATTGAAGTCCGCCGTGCCCTGCATCGCAAATGCGCTCACCGTCAATGCAGAGATCAAGCCGGTGGCCGTATCGGGGCCGACGACAAGCAGACGGGAGGTTCCCAGGACTGCATAGGCAACCAGTGGCAGGACGATGGTATAGAGCCCCATGATGGGCGGTACGCCGACAATGCCGGCATAGGCCATGCCCTCCGGTACCATGACTGCCCAGACGGCGAGGGCGGCCAGGAAGTCTGCCGCAAACCACTCGCGCCGGTAGGCGGGAAGCCAGCCGAGGATGGGCAGCAGCCGCCGGGCGATGGGGAGAGAGCGGTCCGCGATTTTCAAGATTGGGTTCTCCCGGCTGGTCGCCGATGGACATGGCGCTGCCGCAAATCCCGCCCGCTGGACGATCCCGGCAGGTCGGGCCTATCGAAGCCTCACCCACCCAGGGCGACCGCGACCAAGACCATCGCCGCGCCCAGCGACATGACGATCAGCCCAACTCGCCAGGGGCGGGCGTCGATATAGTGCGCCCACCAGTACCCGACAACGAACAACAACAGAACAAGCACCAAATTGGACACGCGAATCGCCAGATCGGGATCCTTCAGCAGAAGAAATGGAATCACTCCCGGCAGAGCCGTGGCCGAAACCAAGACAAAGACGACAAAAGCGGACCAGAAATCGCGGCGCTGCAGGCGTGCGCGAGCGAGAGCGGCGTGAGCACTCAGGGCCAGGATGGATTCATGGAGGCGGGCGCGATCCTCCGGGAGCACAGCGAGAGGCTCGTCTTCCAGCCCGAATTCCTCTTGGGCCATGGCCAAGGCTTCGGCCTGGCCGCGTGCGTTTCTGAGCGCACGATAGAATCGCGCACGCTTACTTCGATAGAACAGATTGCCGAGCACAAACAGCACGGCATCGATGATCCCCCACGTGATGTTGCACCCGATTGCGCCCTCGACCAGCTCGGCCGTATTGAATTCACCCCTCATCATGAGAAAGCGGGCACCGGCGGTGAAGGTCAGCACCATGATGAGCCCGAACAGCACCTCCCCCAGCGTCTCGCCGGGATCAAGATAGCGGTGGATCGTGGGCATGACCGTCATTGGCGCAATCGATCCTGGCCCGCAAGGCGCGTCGGTAGCGAAATCAACCGACCCCCACCCGATCGCCGGCATTCGTCAGCAATGAGCGCCCGGCAGGATGGTCCTCGGCCAGAATGCCGCCAGGTTACATCCATCCCCGCTTCTTGTACGCATCGACGATGAGCTTGGCGATCTCGTCTGCGGTCCGCTCGGCGGCGGCCTCGAGCGATTCCGAGCTCGTCTCTTTCACCACGGCGGTCGTGGTTCCCACCGCCGCGGCGGCGGCCAGGCCGCCGGTGGCGGCGCCGACACCGAGCGAGACCAGCATACCCGGCAATTGTCCGCCTTCGGACGAAATCACAGCCGAGCCGATCGGGCGCAGGCCCGACGCCGTCACTTGGTACGCTTCTGCCAGCGCCTTCAATTCTGCCGCACCCGACCCGAATCCGATCAGGACGCGCTTCAGTCGGCTGCCTTCGTCCGTAGAGATGAATTCGCCTCTGATGACGGCATCGCCGGCCAGCGGCACGGGCGCGACGGCGGCGGCGAGGGCGGGAATGCCCGCTGCCGTCAGTTTCTTGACGAGGTCCTGGGCTACCAGCTGGCCCAACTTGCGACCCAATGCGACCTCCTCGGGAGTCTGCGGGACGTCCCGCTGCTGGTAGAGCTTGGCAATGACCGAGTCCGGGGGCACATCGGCGGGTGCGCCGGCGAAATCATAGACGATGACATGGGCTGGCCGGGCGAGATTCTGGCTCGCAGCGGCGCTCTGTCGTTGAGTCACGTCGCTGGAAGCGCAACCCGTGACCAACAGTAGGGCGACAATTGTGGCGGCAACGCTGCCTCTGCTTTTCATCTCGAATCTCCTGAGTTCGGGCGCATTCCGAGCCTGAGTCCACTTTGTTCCGTGGCTAAGGCCCTATCTTTTTATGGTGGCCGGCCATCGCGGTTGGCCGTTTGATGCAAATCAATTGTTTCGATTCTTTTAGACTGCATCCTCCGCCGA
>Ga0335070_10009220_pt1 | contig 11579 bp, 8 predicted proteins | sample Lox_Sample_13_FD_206722 | JGI IMG/M metagenome (GOLD analysis project Ga0335070, IMG submission 206722) | Soil microbial communities from Loxahatchee National Wildlife Refuge, Florida, United States - Lox_Sample_1.3 | ecosystem: Environmental > Terrestrial > Soil > Wetlands | place: USA: Florida...
GCGTTCCCAAGCATAGCCCGCCGTCACGGCAGGCGCACCACGTGGGGCCGCGACCGCTGCGGCGGCTGACCGACCCGTCAGGCCGACCTCCCGCTCCGCCGCGAGCTTCCCTATACTGGCCGGCGCCCGAGGCCACGCCGCTCCCCCCAAAAGCCGATCAAGGACCAGACCGATGACCTATGTGATCCGCCCCGACAGCCCGGAAGCCATGGGCGCCCGCTATCGCGAACGCGCGATCGTTCCGGCCAAAACGGCGCTGCTCAGCGTCGATATGCAGAATTGTGACTGCGCTGCGAAGCTGCGCCGTCGGCCGCTTGACCCTACGCCTGAGAACGACCGCTATCGCTATTTCTACGATCGGCTCGAGCGAATGGTCATTCCCAACCAGCAGCGTCTCCATGCGGCGACCCGCAAGCTCGGCATCGAGAACATCTATATCGTCATCGAGAGCCTGACCAAGGACGGGCGCGACCGCGGCATCGACCACAAGGCCTCGCAGTTCCACAACCCGCCCGGTTCCTGGGAAGCGCAGGTGATTGACGAATTGGCGCCCGAGGAGGATGACATCATCATCCGCAAGACCGCGTCGGGCCCGTTCGGCACCACCAATCTCGACTATCTGCTGCGCAATATGGGGTTCGATCAGCTCATCGTGTTCGGCGTACTCAGCGACCAATGCGTCGAGAACACCGTGCGCGTGGGGGGCGATCTCGGCTATCTGGTGACACTCGTGACCGACTGCTGCGCGACTTACAGCCAGGAGCGGCAGGATTTCTCGGAGCGCGCGATCAAGGGCTATTGCCGGCAGCGCAGCACCGACCAGCTCATCGCCGAGCTGGCCGACATCGCCAAGCAGAATGCCGAATCGCTGACCGCTGCATGACCCAGACGGCCCTCTCATCGCCCCGACCTTCGATCGACCTCCCGGAGGCCGCTGGCATCCTTGAGCGTCTTTACGGTTTGCACGGAAGCCTCGAGGAGCTGCCGGGCGAGCTCGATCGCAACTTTCTCGTCACGGTCGGGTCGGACCGGCGCTTCGTCCTGAAGATCTACGGCACAGCAGCCAAAAGCGACGTGCTCGAATTTCAGGATGCGGCGCTGGCGCATATCGCGCTGCATGATTCCGCGCTCCCGGTGCCCCGGGTCCAAGCCGGCCGGGACGGAAAGAGCACAGCGCAAACGCGGCTGGCGGACGGCAGCATGCGGCTGGTGCGGCTGCTGACCTGGCTGCCGGGCAAGACCATGGGCGGCTCGGGACCCTATGAGCCGGCGCTGCTGCGATCATTGGGCGAATTCCTGGCTCGTCTCGATCGGGCGCTCGAGGGCTTTCGGCACCCGGCGATGGAGCGGCCCCTGCTCTGGGCCCTCACCAGCGCACCGGAGCATAAGAAGCTGTTGGTCCATATCGAGGATCCGCAGCGCCGCGCCCTGGCCGCCGCGATTCTCGACCGGTTCGAGACCAGGATCCAGCCCGCCTTGCGTGGCCTGCGCCGGCAGGTCGTCCATCATGATGCCAACGACTACAACATCCTGACCGATGAGCGGCGGCGCGTCAGCGGCCTGATCGATTTCGGCGACATGGTCGCAGGACCAGCCGTCGCCGAGCTCGCCGTGGCGGCCGCCTATGCGATGTTCGGCCATGCCGACCCGATCAGGGCGGTGCTGCCGCTGATCGCCGGCTATCACGACGTCAATCCTCTGAGCGAGACCGAGATCGACTTGCTGCTCGATCTCATCCGCACGCGCCTCGCGCAGAGCGTCTGCATGTCCTCCTGGCAGTTCAGCCGCGACCGCAGCAACACCTATCTGCTGATCTCGCAGAAGGATGCATGGGCGCTGCTGGAGAAGCTCGCCGGGATCAATGAAGGCTTCGGGCGCTGTCGGTTCCGCGACGCCTGCGGGCTGCCGGCCAACCCCGCCACGCCCAGGATCCTGGCCTGGCTCGGCCAGGCGGAGGAGAGGATCGGCCCGATCTGCCGCCATGATTTGCGCCGCGAGAAGGGCCTGGTGTTCGATTGGAGCGCCGAAAGCGCCGACCTCAAGGCCTTGGAAGCCCTGCCCGACCTGAAGAGCCGGAGCGACCATCTGTTCGGCCGCATGGCGGCGGCTGGCGCCGTGTTCGGCGTTGGACGTTACCGCGAGGATCGCACCGTCTATCGCACCGACCTGTTTGCGGCCGCCGATGACGAGGAACGTCGCACGGTGCATCTCGGGATCGACCTCTTCCTGCCGGCCGGAGAGCCGGTCTTCGCGCCCTTGGCGGGCAAGGTGCATCTCCTCGAGAACAATCGCGCCGAGGGCGACTACGGCCCGATGATCGTGCTCGAGCATGAGATCGTCGACGGGACGAAATTCTGGACGCTCTACGGCCATCTCGCGGAAAAGACGCTGACGGCCCACCGCGTCGGCGACCTTATCGAGCGTGGCGAAACCATCGCCTGGATCGGCACTTATCCGACCAACGGGAACTGGATTCCCCACCTCCATTTCCAGCTCATCACCGATTTCGTCGGGCGCAACAGCGACATCGAGGGCGTGGTCAAGCGCAGCGAGATCGACCTCTGGGAGAGCCTCTGCCCCGACCCCAACATCATCCTCGGCATTCCCGACCTCGTCTCGGCGATCCCGCCCCGTAGCTCCGACTATTTGCTGGCGCAACGCCGGCGCCATCTGAGCCCGTCCTTGAGCCTGTCTTACGCCCAGCCGCTGAAGATCGTGCGTGGGCGGGGTCAGTTCCTCTATGACGAGCAAGGCCGCACCTGGCTCGACATGGTCAACAATGTCGCTCATGTCGGCCATTGCCATCCGCGGGTGGTGGCCGCCGGTCAGGCGCAGATGGCCGAGCTCAACACCAACACCCGCTATCTGCATGATAACATCGTCGATTACGCGCGCCGGTTGACTGCGACCCTGCCCGATCCCTTGCGCGTCTGTTTCTTCGTCAATTCAGGCAGCGAGGCCAACGATCTCGCCATCCGCCTGGCGCGGAGCTACACAGGCCAGCGCGATATCCTGGCGGTCGATGTCGCTTATCACGGCAATCTGAGCTCGCTGGTCGATATCAGCCCCTACAAGTTCGATGGGCCGGGCGGCAAGGGTCGCCCACCTCAGACCTGGGTCTGCGCCAAGCCGGACGGCTACCGCGGCGCTCTCAAATATGGGACGCCCGATCTCGGCGCCCGCTATGCCCAGGAGGTCGGCAAACAGATCGCTGCCATCCGGGCCGAAGGGCGCGGGGTCGCCGCCTTCTTCTGCGAGTCCGTGCTCTCCTGCGCAGGCCAGATCGTGCTGCCGCCGGGCTATCTCGCCTCAGCTTATGAGCAGGTGCGCGCCGCCGGCGGGCTCTGCGTCGCCGACGAAGTGCAGGTCGGCTTCGGGCGCGTCGGGACCCAGATGTGGGGTTTCGAGACGCAAGGCGTGGTGCCGGACATCGTCACGATGGGCAAGCCCATCGGGAACGGCCATCCGGTGGCGGCCGTGGTGACGACGAAGGAGATCGCCGAAGCCTTCGCCAACGGCATGGAATATTTCAATACCTTCGGCGGCAACCCGGTCTCGGCCGCGATCGGCATCGCGGTGCTCGACGTGATCCGCGACCAGCATCTACAGCATCACGCCCTCGTCACCGGCCAGCGGCTGATCGACGGCCTGGAGGCGCTCAAGCAGCGCCATATGCCGATCGGCGATGTCAGGGGGCTGGGGCTCTTCATCGGGATCGAGTTCGTGCGCGACCGCGCCACGCTCGAGCCTGCCGCGAAGGAGACGAAGGCCGTCGTCGAGGCGCTCAAGCAACGTGGGATGCTGCTCTCGATCGACGGGCCGCTCTACAACGTCATCAAGATCAAGCCGCCGATGGTGTTCGATCAGCACGACGCCGACCGGTTCCTGGCCGGACTCGACGAGGTGTTAAGCGGCGGGTGAATGGAAGGCCGGTCGGCCTGCGCTCAGCGCACCAGACTGCCTTGCCTACCAGTGCAGATGAATCGCGACGTGGCCCGGCCGGCCGGCCTCGTCGAAGTCGACGATCTCGGCATTCAGATGAAACCCGTCCGGCGCCAACTCCTTCTGATAGAACTTGTAGGCGCGCTCCGCCCAACCTTGCAGGGTCTTGGGCCAGTCCGGCTCCCGGTTGTTGATCGCACGCCCCTTGTCGGTGCAGTAGGAGGCAGGAAACTCCATGACCTTCATCGACGTCATGCCCATCTCGGCTGCGCGGCGCAGGCCGGCATTGACACGTTCATGCACATCGGGCCGCAAGTCCTTCTCCATGAACTCTTCACGCAGCTGGCGCTCGGCATTGGCCAACTCGTCGCTCTTGGACAATGCCTCCTTGGCTTTCGCCATCTCGATGTCCTCGGTGATCTTTCGAAGGTCCTTCGGTGCGCTGATCTTGCCGCCACCCATGATTCCTCTCCGTCGCCATCGGCCCCGTCCGCGACGGAGCCGTAAATGATGTCCACCGACTGAAGGGCCGCTCGACTTCCGACGCCGCCGCGACCCGTATCCACCGATCCTAGATTCAGCGGTGGAAGGAAATCCCCTCGAACCGCTTCGAGATCTGGGTTCCCTTCTCCCCCCTCACGATGGCCGGAATATCGGCCAGCGCGCCGATCGCGGCGGTCTTGCCGGTCGCCGTCGCGAAATGGCAGGCGGCATCGACCTTGGGGCCCATCGAGCCTGCGGGAAAGCTGTATTTGCCCATCGCTGTCGGCGTGGCCCGGTGAATGACCTTCGCCTCCGGCTTGCCGAAGTCGATGAACACACCCGCCGCATCGGTCGCCATGATAAAGAGATCGGCTTCGAGCTCGCGCGCCAGGAGCTCGGAGCAAAGATCCTTGTCAATTACCGCCTCGATGCCGACCAATTTCCGGTCGACGCCTGGCAAATACATGGTCGGAATGCCGCCGCCGCCGGCGCAGATCACGACGGTGTTGTGCTCGATCAGCCACTTGATCGGCCGGATCTCGAAAATGCGCTTGGGCTGCGGCGATGGCACGACACGGCGCCATTTTGCGCCGTCCTGCTTGACGATCCAGCCCCTCTCCTTGGCCATCCGATCCGCGTCCGCCTTTTCGTAAACCGGCCCGACGAACTTGGTCGGGTTCTTGAAGCCCGGATCGTTCGGATCTACCTCGACCATGGTCAAGAGCGTGGCGAACGGTACCTCGAACGGCAACAGGTTCCCGAGTTCCTGCTCGATCATATAGCCGATCATGCCCTCGGTTTCAGCCCCCAGCACATCCAACGGATAGGCCTCGTCCGGCTTGTAGGCGGCACCCTGGAGAGCGAGCAAGCCGACCTGCGGACCATTCCCATGGCTGATCACCAACTCATGTTCCTCGGCGACCGGCGCCATCGCCTCCGCAGCCACTCTCACATTCTTCCGCTGAGCATCGGCCGTCATCGGCTCGCCGCGCTTCAACAGCGCGTTGCCGCCGAGCGCGATCACCACGCGCATGGGTCAATCTCCCAATGTTGCGACGAGGATCGCCTTGATCGTATGGAGCCGATTCTCGGCCTGCTCGAACGCGATATTCAACTCGGATTCGAACACCCCGTCCGTCACCTCGAGACCATTCTTGATGCCGTAGGCCTCGGCGATCTCCTTCCCGACCTTGGTTTGCGTGTCATGGAACGCCGGGAGGCAATGCATGAACTTGACCTGCGGATTGCCGGCCGCCTTGACCAGCTCCTCGTTTACCTGGAACGGCATCAGCAGCTTGATCCGCTCCTTCCAGACCTCCTTCGGCTCGCCCATCGAAACCCAGACGTCGGTATGGATGAAATCCACGCCCTTGACGGCCTTCTTCGGATCGTCGGTGATCAGGAGCCTGGCGCCCGACTTCTGCGCCAGATCCTCCGCGATCTTTCGATATTCGGCCGATGGCCAGAGCTTCTCCGGGCCTGCAATCCGCACATCCATGCCGACCAGGCAGCCCACAATCATAAGCGAGTGACCCATGTTCGACCGGGTATCGCCGACATAGGCATATTTGATGTCATGCAGCGGCTTGTCGCTATGCTCGCGCATGGTCATGACGTCGGCCAGCATCTGGGTCGGGTGGTACTCGTCCGTCAGCCCGTTATAGACCGGCACGCCGGCGAACTTCGCGAGCTCTTCTACGCCCGTCTGCGACGCGCCCCGATACTCGATCGCGTCGAACATGCGGCCCAGCACCCGTGCCGTATCCTTGAAGGACTCCTTATGGCCGATCTGCGATCCCGCCGGGTCCAGATAGGTCACATGCGCGCCCTGATCGTGGCAGGCCACCTCGAAGGCGCAGCGCGTCCGGGTCGAGGTCTTCTCGAAGATGAGGCAGATCTCCTTGCCGTCGAGATGCTTCTGCTCGGTGCGGGCATATTTCGCCCGCTTGAGGTCGCGCGAGAGATCGAGCAGATAGCGGAATTCACGCGGCGTATAGTCCTGGACCGTCAACAGCGAGCGATTGCGGAGATTGAGGCTCATCGGGTCTCTCCTTGAATTTACGTCTCGGTTTCCGGCGATCGCCGGTCAATAGGCCGGATCGCGCGAAATCGGGCAAGTCATGCAATGGCCGCCGCCGCGACCGCGGCCCAGCTCCGATCCGCGGATCGTGATGACCTCGACGCCGGCCTTTCGCAGCTGCGTGTTGGTGTAGATGTTACGGTCATAGGCGATGACGACGCCGGGCTCGATGGCGACGACATTGTTGCCGTCATCCCACTGCTCGCGTTCCGCCTCGTAAGAGTCACCGCCGGTCTCGACGACCCGCAGCTTGTTGAGGCCGAGGGCGTCGCGCACCACCTCGAGCAGCGGCTTTCCGTCCTTGCGGAACTCGAAATCGCCGCCACTGCCGGTCGGATAGGCGCTGAAACATCTGATCTGGTCGACCACGTCACGGAACACCGTCACCACGTCGCGGTCGCAGAAGGTGAAGACCGTATCCAGATGCATCGCCGCCCGGCTCTTCGGCATCACGCAGGCGATGACCCGGGTCGCCGCTCCGCTCTTGAAGAGGCTCTGGCAGACTTGCCCCACCGCCTGGCGCGTCGTCCGCTCGCCCATGCCGATCAGCACGAGCCCCTTGCCGACGGGCATGACGTCGCCGCCCTCCATCGAAGCACCGGAGAAGTTTTCGTCGGAATCGCCCCACCAGATCTTGAAATCGGCGCCCTTGAAGCGGGGGTGGTATTTGTAGATGGCGCGCTGCAGCAGCGTCTCCGGCTGCCGGGCGGGCCAGAACATCGGATTGCAGGTGACGCCCTTATAGATCCAGCAAGAGGGGTCGCGCTGGAACAGGGTGTTTGGAATCGGCGGCATGACGAAGTCCATCCCGCCCTGTGTCTCCAGGAGTGCGCTCTTGCCCTCGATATCCGGCAGTTCGCTGATCGCAATGCCGCCGATCAGATGTTCGGCCAGCTTCTTCGACTCCATGGTGTTGAGCCAGGGCCTGAGCGCGCGCCCCGTATGGGTCCCGGCCGAATTGGCTGACAGCCGCCGGTCGAGAATGAAATTGCGGCCCTCGTTGGTTTCGAGGGTCTCGGTCAACAGATCGTGAAGCTCAAGCACCTCGACGCCACGCTCCTTCATCTTGAGCGTGAAGTCGTAATGATCCTTCTGCGCCTCATGGACCCAGATGACATCGTCAAAAAGCAGGTCGTGGCAGTTGGCCGGCGTCAGGCGCTGGTGAGCCAGGCCAGGCCGGCAAACCATCACGGTTCGCAACTTGCCGACTTCGGAATAGACGCCCAATTCGCTCATCGTGATCTCCCTTGGATGTGGGCCTGGCGCTGGTGGCGCGGGCAGGGGCCGCGTTTCAGAGAGGGCTGAGCTCGCCGATCCACATTTGCCAACCGGCCCAAAGCGCGACTGCGACGAGGGCGATGGCGATGATCATCTCGATGCTGGTGAAGATCCGCCCGCCCTGCTCCTTGCGCGCCTTGGCGTAAACGAGGATGCCGGGGGCGAACAGGATCGCGCACATCAAGAGGTACTGAGGGCCCGCCGCATAAATGAGCCAAATGCCGTAGAGCGTCGCGATAGCGCCAACGATGATCTGGACGGCACGGGCCTTGTCACCCGCCTTGTAGCCTTCCCCTGTCAAAGCAAGCTTCAACGCATAGGCGCCGGAAAACACGTAGGGCGGCAGGATCGCCACGGATGCGATGAAGTAGAAGAACTGGTAAGCGCTCTGGGAGAAATAGCTCAGGATCAGAAACAGCTGGATCAAACCGTTCGTGACCCACAGCGAATTGATCGGCGACCCTTTGCTGTTCTCCACCGCGAACCATTTCGGGAAGGTGCCGTCACGGCCGCAAACATAAGGGATCTCGGCGCAGAGCAGGGTCCAGGCCAGGTAGGCGCCGCCCACCGAGACGATCAGGCCGAGACTAATCAGGCCGGCGCCCCAGGGGCCGACCAGCGTTTCGAACACGCCCGCCATCGACGGGACTTTCAGTCCTGCCAGTTCGGGTTGGCTCAGGATGCCGGTCGCCAGCAACGAGACCAGTGCATAGAGGCCCAGGCAACCGACGAACCCGATGAGAGTCGCTCGCCCGACATCCGAACGCCTGGCCGCGCGAGTCGAATAGACGCTTGCGCCCTCGATGCCGATGAAGACCCAGACGGTGACGAGCATCGTGCTCTTGACCTGAGACAGCACCGTGCCCAGGCCGCCCTGGCCGCTTGCGTCCGGCTGACCCCAAAAGTTGAAGTGGAGCTTGTCCCAATGGAAGGCGACGATCGCGACCAGCAGGAACAGGAAGATCGGCACCAGCTTCGAGATCGTGGTGATCACGTTGACGAAGGCGGCCTGCCTGATCCCTTTGAGGACCAGGAAATGGACCGCCCAGACGCCGACCGAGGCGGCGATGATCGAGGGCAGATTGCTGCCGCCGTCGAAAAGCGGAATGAAATAGGAGAGTGCCGAGAAGATCGCGGCCGCGTAGGCCACATTGCCCAGGAAGGCGCTGATCCAGTAACCCCAGGCGCTGTTGAACCCGATGAAGGGCCCGAAGCCGGCCTTGGCATAAGCATAGGGCCCGGCGTTCAGCGCCGGCTTGCGGACCGCCAGATCCTGATAGACGAAGGCCAGCATCAGCATGCCAAGGCCCGTAATCAGCCATCCGATGATGATCGCCCCAGGCGAAGCGGCCTTCGACATGTCGGAAGGCAGGTTGAAGACCCCGCCTCCGATCATCGAGCCGACCACCAACGCGATCAGCGGTACCAGAGAAAGCTTGCTTTCGGCGGGTGCCGCCGGAACAGCCGATGCTTCGGTCGTTGCGGCCATGGTTCTGGCCCTCCCTTGCTTTGCCCACTGCCTATTTAACGGGGCCTGCGACATAGGGAGATGACATAGATCAATAGGCTAGGTTACAGTTACATGAATAAAACGACTGGGGTTCAGCTCCACAGTCGACGTCGTCTGATTGCCGTTGCCGAGCACGGCAAACGCTCTGCGCGCCGGCGCTCTATCTGTACGGCAATAAGGCAGCCCTGGCGTCCCACATCGAGACACCGGCTCTTACAGCGCAGGCTCAGAATCCGATATAGAATCCGATGCCCGCTTCCCAGCTGTTGTCGTCCTGGTGGCCGGTCTTGCCGCCGGCATTCATCCCATTGTAGCCGGCCATGGCATCGAGCGAGATTCCCGGCGAAAGATCGTATCGGCCGGTGAGCTCCACGATGTCGATCTTGTCGGCCGAATCGCCACTGCCGGCATATTCGTAATTGCCATGCGACCAGGCGAGGCCGACGGTCCAGGCGTCCCAGTTGTAAGTGGCGCCGATGCCGGAAACCCAGTAATCGGCGCCGCTGGCGCTTTGCCAGTTCTGAAAATAGAGCCCAGTGGCGCCAATGGTGAAGCCGGAGAACTCGACGAAGAGGTGGCCATCGAGGCCCCAAGCCGTATCGACATTGCCCAATGACGCAGGCGCCCCTTTAGCTTCCCATTGGCCTTCGGCAAATCCAGCGCCAGTCAAAAGGTTGACGCCATTGAAGTCATGCTCGAAGTTCAGCGCCACCGCGAAGACGTCCTGTATCTGGCCACCATTGTTGCTGAAGGTCGTGCCGCCCGGGCCGGACCAGTAGGAGTAAGTGTCCTCACCGCGACGGTCGGGTGCATAAGACGCGGCAAACGAGAACCCGGCGAACGTCGGGCTGAAGTAAATGACCTTTGTGGCGTCGCCAGAAAGGCGAAGCAGTGTGGTGTTCGTCTGGAACACCCCGTTGGTAAATCCCGCATGGTTGTTTGCGAACTCGAAAGACGGCGTGTCGACGCCGAAAATGTTCGACGCCGACGGTATCAAATATTGCATCTGTTCGGTGGCGTCATCGTCGTCACCGAACTCGACTTCGCCCCAGCCGCCTTTGAAGTAAGCCCAGACCTCGTCGATCTGGTCATCGGACTGCTGGCCCTCGAGTTCGAGCGTGGCGCCGACCGTGAGGCCATTGTCGAGCGTCGTCTCGCCCTGGAAATAGACCTCTACGTCCTGGCGAAAGACCACATTGCGGGTGTGTTGACCGGGATCGCCGCTGCCATCGTCCTGGCTGAAGAGTATGCCCGCGGCAGCGGCATACCAGCCGCCCAGATTGAGTTGAACCCCTTGCGCCGCCATCGCGGGGCCGGCCGCGAACCCGGTCGCGACGATGGCCGTCGTGCCGAGAAGACACCGTTTCATGCTGAACTGCTCCCCCTCCTGCTTCAGAAGAGCGCGCGCATGCGCTCATCTTCTCCATCGCGGCGGCAGGCATGAAGCCCACCCTTTGCTTCGCATCCGCCCGTCACGAAGCTTAAGGAAAGACATGCGCGGCGCTGACCCACCCCACCGCGGTAACCGATACAATTTCACACTTCGGATAGTGGCTGTCAATGTTGCCAGGCCTACGCCCCGCTGCCGCGCTTCGACAGGGCCGGGGATTGATCCGGTTAATCTTTGTTGCGTTGATACCCAGCCTCACGATCGGGGGCATTTGGCCAAACATGAAGGCATAGATCTCGGCCGGGGCCGAACTCACCCTGCTCAATCCTTCCATAGGTTGTGATGCCTTCGCCCGTTCGCTCGTAGCGCGCGAACAGGCCATCCGGCGTTCGAAACCGGCGCCAGGATCTCGAGAACCGCCTCGGTCGCCCGCCGCCTAGGGGCGCGACGATCCCCCGAGCCCCTGCCGATCGGGGACGCGGGCAAGCGCCACATCTTGCGGGAGGGCGTAAAGCTTCTCAAGCGCGCGATCGAGCAGCTCCAGTTCGCCGCGCAAGGCGGGATGGCGATATTCGGGCAATGTCTGGAGGAGGGTCTCAATCATCGCTCGCAAACGCCGGGCAATCTGGAAATTTTCAGCGCCATAGAGGCGTATCTCGCTGAATGTCAGCTGCACGAAATCTTCCCAGTTCGGAGTCCGGAAGATCAGGCGCAACTGCCCGGACGCGTCCTTCAATTCGTCATTGTGTAGATGCCGGCTGCCGACCATTCGCAACAGCCGTTGAAGTTGATCGATCGCGAGGGTGGCGGTTGTCGGATCGTTGATGGCCTTCGACAGCGCCTTGATCGCGATATCGACGATGATGCGGAACGCAAAGGTCGAGTCCTGCTCGATC
>Ga0335070_10009221_pt1 | contig 11578 bp, 7 predicted proteins | sample Lox_Sample_13_FD_206722 | JGI IMG/M metagenome (GOLD analysis project Ga0335070, IMG submission 206722) | Soil microbial communities from Loxahatchee National Wildlife Refuge, Florida, United States - Lox_Sample_1.3 | ecosystem: Environmental > Terrestrial > Soil > Wetlands | place: USA: Florida...
CGCCTGGTCGAAGGAGGTGATCGCGGCGGCCTCCGCCTGCGTGCTCGTCTCGAGCGTCTCGCCGATCACCGTGATCTCTTCGACGCCCTCCGGAGCCGGCGGGGGAGGTCCCGCTTCGCCGGACGGCTTTTCCTGAGCCGCCTCACCTTCTTCGGCCGGCTTCTCGGGAGACGCAGCGGCGCCGCCTGCCGCGCCGGCGTCCGGCTGCGCGCCCTCGGCCGCGGGGGCCCCGCTCTCCGCCTTCGGCGCGTCCTGCGTCTGTGCGCTCGCGCCGCGCGCGGCGAGAGCGGTGACACCGCAGAGCAACAGCGCGACGAATGCTGCGAGCAGCGCGGACGCGCGATACACGGATGCGGACGCCGCCATGCGCGGTGTGGCCCCTGTATTCCCCACCCGAATGCATTATGCCATCAGATTGACTCGAAGTGGGATCTAGTCTAAAAGGCGCGGGCACTGCTCGGGACATTCTCGTCGGCCTGGAGTCCGCCATGCACGGGCTGCTCTCGCAGCGGGCGCGCGTCCACCTGCGGCTCGCGCTCCTTCTCGTCGCGCTGCCAGTCTCTTCCGCCTCGGCGGGCGAGAACGAGCTCCCCGACTGGATCCCGTCGGCCGGCATCGGCGCCGCCATCCAGTCCCGCGAAGTCGACGGATCGATCGACGCCATCCTCTGGGACAGCAACTCTCCGACGTTTCCGACTCGTATCGCGCCGTGCGGTGTCTTCGCGGGCCTGCCGCAGGGCTTCTGCAACCTGAGTTCCAGGGACACGCGCGCGGAGGATGGAGCCGCACTGGACCTGAGCGCTCAGCTCCTCGGGCCGCCGCTGCGCTCGGTGTTCTTGAAGCCGCGCCCGTTCATCTACGGTCGGTACGAGTTGCCCTTCGACAGCCGCACGATCACCGAGGCCGGGAGCAATCCCAACGATTTCGACACCAACTTGCAGGAGACGGACATCCGCACCCGCCTGCGCGGGAATCCCGAGGGCATCTGGTACGTGGGAGGCGGCGTGGCTCTCCAGCTCCCCGTCGAGATCATGCCGGTCTTCCTGAAGATCGGGGTCCACTACATGGAGGATCGCGTGGACGCCATCGGCACGATCGACCGCAAGGTCGGAGACGAGCCCAAGCAGACCGCCGAAGCCAAGAAGAAGATGACCATGCCCGGCGTGGGCCCTTCGCTGGGCGTCGAGGCCGAGATCGCGCGCTTCGGCCCGCTGGCGCTCAATTTCGTGGCCGACGTGCTGTTCTCGTTCCCCCTCTCGGGTACGGAGGCCGAGTTCTCGGTCGACGAACCGACTTCCCCGAGCGATACCGTCCCGCAGTGCAGCGCGACGGGCGGGACGTTCCCCAGCTGCGCCGAGCCCGCGCACTTCAAGTACGACGCCGACAACGTCCACTACCTCGGCGCGGTCGCGTTGCGTTTCTCCTGGATCGGCTTCTGAGCCGACGCGCGCCGACGCGCGCCGCCGGGGAGCGCCCATGAGGCGCGCCGCGTGACCTTCACCTGGCCCTCGCTCGCGCTGATGGGGCTCGCGCTCGCGGGCTTCCTCGCGCTCGAGCGGGCATGGCGGCGCAGCGCGCTCGCGCCGCGCCGCTACCTCGCGTGGCTGGCGGCGCTCACCGGCCTCGCTTTCGTCGCACACCTGGGGATCGTGCGCAGCGACTCGCAGGGCGCGCTCGCGCTCGAGGCCCCGTCTCCGCACATGCACGAGCTCTTCCACTACTTCCTCGGCACGAAGTACTTCGCCGAGCTCGGCTACTCGGGTCTCTATCGCGCCGCCGTGCTCGCCGACTACGAGGACGCGCCGCAGGACTTCCGCCCGGACCTTGCGATGCGGGACCTCGCCAGCGATCGCATCGTCGCGCGGGGCGAGGTGGCCGCGCAGGCCGACGCGATCCGCGCGCCGTTTTCGCCCGAGCGCTGGGCCGCCTTCAAGCGCGACGTCGCGGTGTTCCGCCAGGCGATGCCGGAGGAGTGGCGCGCGCGCGGCCCCGTGATCGACCACGGCTACAACGGCACGCCGCTCGTGACGGCGATCCTCGGCGGTCTGGCCAACCAGCCGTTCCTCGACACACCCGCCTATCTCTCGCTGGTGAGCCTGCTCGATCCGTACTGGCTGGCGCTGGCGGCCGCGGCGATCGCGGGCCTCGAGGGAGGCGCTACGGGCCTGGCCTTCCTGTTCTTTGCCTTCGCGAATCCCCTCAACGAGTACGGCTTCACCGGGGGCAGCTACTTCCGCTACGACTACCTGCTCGCCCTCGCCGGAGCGCTCGTCGCGCTGCGCCAGGGCTGGCGCGCGACGAGCGGCGTCCTGCTCGCGGCGGCCGCGGCGCTCCGACTCTTCCCGGCCGCGCTCTACGGCTGCCTGCTGCTGCGCGATCTCGCCGGACCCGGCTGGCGCGGGCGCCTGCGCTCGGGCGCGCGCCTCCACGTCGGGTTCGCGGTCGGCGCGCTCGCGATCCTGCTGCTGACCTCGCTCGTCCCGACGCCGGACGGGCGCAATGCGTGGGGCGCCTGCGCAGCCAACATGCGCAAGCACACCGGCGCTCCGTCCTCGAATCTCGTCGCGCTCTCCGCGCTGGTCGGCTATGCGCCTTACAAGGATCGCCTCGTCTTCGGCGACGAGGCGCGCTCCCACGCTCCCGCCGCCGACCCCTCCTTCGACTGGATCGACGAGACGCGCCGCGTGCTGGCCGAGCGCCGGTGGTATCATGCCGCGTCCGCGCTCGCGCTCCTCGCCGTCGCTCTCGCGTCGCTGCGTGGGCTGGGTGCGGCGGAGGCGCTCTTCCCGGCACTGCTCGTCGTGTTCGCGATCCTTCCCGTCACTCACTACTACTGGGCGCTGCTGGCACTGGTGCCTCTCGCGACGCGAGACCACCGCGTCTGGCGCGCGCTCGCCGCGAGCTGCATCGCGTTCGTCATCGGTGCGTCCGCTCTCTTCGACTCGCACATCGACCTGCGCTTCGCGCTCTGGAGCCTCGAGATGATGATCTTCCTGCTGGTTGCCACGGCGCTGTGCTGGCGCCGCCCCGCCCGGGTCGCCGCCGCGGCGCTCGCGCTGCTCTGCGGGGTCGCGCTTCCCCTCGCCGGCTGCGGGAAGAGGGGCGAGGGCGGGCTCGCGCTGCCGATCGACGGCAATCGCTATGCCAGCCGGACCTTCGGGTTCAGCATCGACAAGCCCGACGGCTGGAGCTTCCTGACCGTCTCGAGCCTCGAGCGCGACGGGGACGCGCGAGCCACCGATCGCTGGCAGCGCTGGGAGAACCTGAAGAAGCCGGCGCGCACGCCGCTGATCTCGATGGCGCCGAGCGCGTCGCCGAAGCCCGGCGCCGATCCGATCCTGCGCGTGTTCGTGATCCCCATCAGCCCGAGCGAAGGGGCGCGGGGGATCGAGGTGCTCACGCACACCAAGGCGGACGACGTGGTCACCGCGTTCGCGCAGAACCGGAGCCGCAACCCGGGCTTCGAGATGCTCGAGGGTGCGAAGCCCGTGAAGGTGGCCGGGCTCGACGGCGCAGGCGTCCGGATCCGCTATCGGCTCGCGGAGAGCGAGGCCGAGGGCGCGCCGACCCATCCCGTCGAGGAGCGGCTCTGGCACGTGCGGCGCGGCGAGGAGTACTGGTACTTCAGCCAGCTCGGACCCGATCCGCTGCCGGACGAGATGGCGAAGCAGCTCGAGCAGATCCTCGCCAGCGCGCGGCTCGACCCGTAGCGCGCGTGCGCGCGACGAGCGCCGCGGCGGCGCTGCTCCTCTGCGCGCTCTCGGTCGCCGCCTACGCGAATGCGCTCGCCAACCCCTTCGTCTTCGACGACGGCGTCGCGATCGAGCGCAACCTGCGGATCCGCACGCTGTGGCCGCCGTGGATCATGCTCGCGCCCCCGCGCGACACGCCGGTCGCGGGGCGGCCCGTCGTCAACGTGAGCTTCGCGCTGAACTACGCGGCCGGAGGGCTCGACCCGCGCGGCTACCACGCCGTGAACCTCGCGCTCCACGCGGCCTGCGCGTGGCTGCTCTTCGAGCTGGTGCGCCGCACGCTGCGCAGCCGGCGCGCCGCGTCGCCCGACGCCGTCGCACTCGCCGCGGCCGCGGTGTTCGCCGTCCATCCGCTGGCGAGCGAGCTGGTCGACTACGTGTCGCAGCGCAGCGAATCGCTGATGGCGCTGTGGACGCTCTGCGTGCTGCTCGGGGTCGAGAGGGCCGATTCGGCGCAGGACGCGCGGGCGCGGCGGCGCGCGAGCGCGCTCGCATTCTGCGCCTGCGCGCTCGGCATGGCGACCAAGGAGTCGATGGCCGTCGTGCCGCTGCTCGCCTTCCTCTACGACGCCGTCTACTGCGCGGGCTCGGCGCGCGAGGCGTGGCGCCGCCGCCGGGCGCTCCACGCGAGCCTCGCCTCGACGTGGTTGATCCTGCTGGCGCTGCACGCGTCGGCGCCGCGCGGTCTCTCCGTCGGGTTCGGGCACGGCGTCACGCCGGGTACCTATCTCGCGCACCAGATGGTGATGCTGACGACGTATCTCGCGCGCGCGCTGTGGCCTCACCCGCTGGTGCTCGACTACGGATGGCCGCTGCCGATCGCCTGGCGCGAGGTGTGGCCCGAGGCGGCCGTCGTCGCCCTCTGGCTCCTCGGCGCGGTGCTGCTCTTCTGGCGGCGCCCCGCGGCGGGCTTCCCGGTCGTCGCGGGCCTGCTCGTGCTGGCTCCGTCGTCGTCGTTCGTCCCGATCGCGACGGAGGTCGGTGCGGAGCGGCGCTTCTATCTGCCGCTCGCGGGCCTCGTCGCGCTCGCCGCGGCCTGCGCGGGCGCCTGGCTCGCGCGGGCGCCGCGACCTCGCCTCGCGCGGCGCGCGGCCGCCGCGGCGACCGCGTTGCTCGTCGCCGCGCTCCTGCACGTGACGCGCCTGCGCAACGAGGACTACGCGGACGAGGAGCGACTCTGGCGCAGCGTGGTGGCGGTGCGGCCCGCGGAGCCGCGGCCGCTGCTCTCGCTCGCACAGGTCCTGCGGAAGCGCGGCCGGCCCGACGAGGCGCTGCCGCTGGTGCTGGCGGCACAGCGCGCCTGGCCTCCGAATCCGCAGGCCGAGCAGCAGCTCGCGCTGCTGGCGGAGGTCCGCGGCGACCTCGAGGGCTCGGAGCAGCACATGCGACGGGCTCTCGAGCTCGATCCGGACGACGGCGAGATCCGCACCAACCTCGGCGAGCTGCTCGCGCGCAGCGGGCACAGCGAGCTGGCGATCGCCGAGTGGCAGCGCGCTCTCGAGCGCGATCCGGATCTCGCGTATGCCGCCAACAACCTCGCCTGGCTGCGCGCTACCCACCCGGACGCAGGGCTGCGGAGCGGCAGCGAGGCGCTGGCACTGGCCGAGCGCGCGGTGCGCGAGACGCAGGGCCTCGACGCGGGCGTGCTCGACACGCTGGCCGCCGCCTACGCGGAATTGGGACGCTTCGCGGAGGCGCAGGGCGTCGCCGACCGGGCCGGGCGGCGCGCCCGCGCCGATGGAGACGCGGACCTCGCCCGGGCCATCGAGGCGCGGCGCGACGCGTACCGGCAGGGCCGGCCGGCGCGCGACCTGCCGGGCGCTGCCTCGCCCCGGCAGAGCCAGGTTTCGCGCGGAAGATCGGAGGGTTAGCGGGGGCGGAGGGTATACTGGCGGCCCGTGCGGACGGCGCACGCCGCCCCGCGGAGGCGCTTCGCAGTGAGCGTGGACATTCCCGACACCGATCTCGGACGGCTGGCGGAGCGCCGAGCCGACGCGCGCGCCGGCGCGCGCGAGAGGTCCGAGCCAGCGGCGGCGACCGCGGAACCCGAAGGCGTCGCGGCTCGCGCCGTTCGCGGTCCGAACTTCGATCGCGTCCTGTTCGTACGCCACCTCGCGATCTTCGTCGGCGCCGTCGTCGCCTACTATCAACACGCCCGCCACGGGATCGGCTGGGCCGCCTTCGGCATCGTCACCGCCAGCGCCGCGCTCAACTTCGCCTGCTCGTTCCTGCACCGCCGCCCGCGCTTCGCACCGCTCGCCGAGGTCGCGTCGTCCGTGATCGGCGTCGGCTGCTGGACGGCGCTCGCCGCCGTGACGGGCGGAGTTCCGTCGCCCTTCATCGCGGGTCTCTGGCTCGAGATCGTGCTCGCCGCGATGCTATTCGCCCTCGCGGGCATCGTCTCCGTGACGCTCTGGTCCGTCGCCGCGCTCTGGGGCCTGCAGATCGTGCACGGCCTCGAGGGCGCGATGGCGACGCTGCTCCTGCAGACGGCCTTCCTGATCGGCATGGGCAGCTTCGCGTACGCCGCCGCGCGCAACGCGCTGCGCACCGAGGCCGACCTGGTGCGGGAGCGCGACGCGCTCGACGTGCGGCTGCGCTCGCTCGCCGACGAGCTCGAGCAGCAGCGCAACGTCGGGCGGCTCGGCGGGAACGTGGCGCGCCTGGCCCACGGACTGAAGAACGCCGTGCACAGCCTGCGCGGCTTCGCCGCGCTGATCGAGCCGACGGTGGGAGAGCGCCGCGACGCGCAGGCGGCGCTCGCCGGACTGCGCGTCGCGATCGACGACCTCGAGTCGCTGGCGCGCATGACCCTCGAAGAGGGGAGCGCGCCGCGGCCGGCGGACTCGCGCGCGGCGGTCGGCGTCGCGCTCGAGCGGGCGCTGCGCGAGATGCGCGTCGCCCACGCCGACGTCGAGTGGACGATCGAGGGCGACGCCGACGCGCCGGTGGCGCTGGCGCCCGCGGATCTCTGCGAGGTGCTCGTGATCCTGATGCGCAATGCCGTGGAGGCGATGGGCGGCCAGGGCCGCGCCGCCGTGAAGATCGGCCGCGAGGGCGACCAGATCTGCGTCGCGGTGCGCGACCAGGGCGCGGGCATCGCGCCCGTGGCGCTCGAGCGGATCTTCGAGCCCGGCTTCACGACCAAGCCGCAGGGCAGCGGCTATGGGCTGTTCCTGGCGCGCCGGCTCGTCACCGAGGCGGGCGGGCGGATCGCCGCGCGCGCGGCCCAGGGCGGCGGCGCGGAGATCGAGATCGCCCTCCCGGTGGCGCTGCGGAGCTCGCGCTGATGCCGGCCTCCGTCCTCGTCGTCGACGATCAGGCCTCGGCCGCCGAGTTCCTGCGCCTCCTGCTCGAGCAGCACGGCCACCAGGTCGCGACGGCGGCCCACGGCGTCGAGGCGCTCGGGCTGCTCGAGGAGAAGCACTTCGACCTCGTGCTCAGCGACCTCGACATGCCCGAGATGGACGGGCTCGAGCTGATGCACCGCATCCGCCAGCGCTGGCCGGAGCTGCCCGTCGTCGCGGTGACGGCGCTCGCGGACATCTCGAAGGTGGTGGAGGTCGTGCAGCTCGGCGCGATCGACTACCTGCTCAAGCCCGCCCAGCCCGCCGCGGTGCTCTCGACGGTGCGCAAAGCGCTCGCCGCACGGCCGAAGCGCGACCTGCCTCGCACCATTCCCGAGCTCGTGGGACGCAGCCGCGCGATCCTCGAGGTACGCCATCTGGTGACGCTGGCGGCCGGCAGCAGCGTGCCGGTGCTGATCACCGGAGAGACGGGCACGGGCAAGGAGCTGGTGGCGCGGGCCATCCACCGCTACTCGCGGCTCGCCGAGGGCCCCTTCGTCTCTCACAACTGCGCGGTGATGCCCCGCGACCTGTTCGAGAGCGCCTTCTTCGGGCACCGGCGCGGCGCGTTCACGGGCGCCGACCGCGACCACAGCGGGCTGCTCGTCGAAGCCGACCGGGGCGTGCTCTTCCTCGACGAGGTGCAGGCGCTGCTCTACGAGCACCAGGCGAAGCTGCTGCGCGTGCTCGACGACGGCGAGGTCACGCCGGTGGGCGGCACGCGCCCGCGTCAGGTGAACGTGCGCTTCCTGGCGGCCACGAATCGCGATCCGCGGCACATGATCGACGAGGGCACGCTGCGCGAGGATCTGTACTACCGGCTGCGCGGCTTCGAGATCGCGCTGCCCTCGCTGCGCGAGCGCCGCTCCGACATCCCGCTGCTCGCCGTGCACTTCCTCGGCGACCGCGCCGAGGGCTTCACGCCGGACGCGCTCGAGGCGCTCGAGCGCGCGCCCTGGCCCGGCAACGTGCGGCAGCTCCGCAACGCGGTGCTGGCGGCCGCCTCCACGTCGCGTGGTCAGCGCATCGCAGCGCGGCACCTGGTGCTCGATCGGGAGGTCGCGAGCGCGCCCGTCACCGTGGGGTCCGCCGGCGACGGCGGGGCGGCCCTGCGCGGAACCCTGCGCGACGTGGAGCGGCGCGCGATCCTTCGCGCGCTCGAGGACTGCGCCGGAAACCGCAGCGCTACGGCGAGAGCGCTCGGCATCGATCGCTCCACGCTGCGCCGCAAGATGAAGGAGTACGGCCTCGAGGACGAGGACTGAGTGGAGGCTGCGCCGTCCGCTCGGGTCCGCGCGCGGCGCGTCGCCTCGCACGCGCTGGCGCTGGCATTGCTCGCGGCGATGGCCTGCATCGCCGATCTCGGCGCGGCGCGCGAAGGCCCGAGCTTCGACGAGCCGCTGCACCTCGCGGCGGGCGCCGCACTGCTCGCCACCGGAGACTTCCGCCTCGATCAGGGCAGCGGCGTGCTCCCGCAGATCTGGGCCGCGCTGCCGCTCTGGTGGTCCGGCGCGTCGCTCGACGAGGGCGCCGCGGCGTGGGCCCGCTCGGACATCTGGGGCCTCGGGCGCGCGCTGCTCTACGGCAGCCAGCGCGATCCCGGGACGGTGCTGGAGCCCGCGCGCCGCATGGTGCTGGCGCTCTACGTCGCGCAGGGAGCGCTCGTCTACCTCTGGTCGCGCCGGCTGTTCGGACCCGGCGGCGCCTGGATCTCGCTCGCGCTCTACGCGGTGTGTCCGAACCTGCTGGCCCACGGGCGGCTCGTCACCTCGGACCTGGCCACGGCGCTGGCTTTCTGCGCCGCCGCGGGCGCCGCGGGCTGGGCGCTCGCGCGGCCGGGCGCGGTGCGCGTCGCGGCGGCGGGCGTGGCCTCCGGGCTGCTGCTGCTGTGCAAGGCGACGTCGCTGCTGATCGCGCCGATGCTCGCCCTGCTCGCCGCGTGGCGCGCGACGTGCGACGCCTCGGGCGGCGCCGCGCGCCGGCTCGCCCCGTTCGCGTCCGCCGCGGGTCTGCTCGCCGTGGCGCTGCTCGTCGTCTGGCTCGCCTACGGCGTGTCGGCGAGCTCCGAGCCGGCTCGTGGGGCGCTCGACTGGACCGATGTCGAGGCCGCGTCCGGAGCCTTCCCGTCGCTGCTGCGCGTGGCGCGCGAAGGTCACCTCCTCCCGGAGGCGTGGCTCCACGGCGTGGGGTATGCCTTCGTGACGACACGCGAACGCGTCAGCTTCGCCGCGGGCGTCGTCGGCAGCCAGGGCCGGTGGTGGTACTTCCCGTACTGCGTGCTCGTGAAGACGCCGCTCGGCACGCTGGCCCTGCTGGCTCTGGCCGCGGCGGCGGGCGCGCGCTCCATCCGCCAGCGGCGCGCCGCAGCGGGCGGGCGCGCCTTTCCCGGCACGGCGCCGCTGTGGATCCTGCTCGGGGTGTACGGCGCCGCCAGCGTCGCCTCGAACGTCAACATCGGCATCCGCCACCTGCTCCCGATGTTCGGGCCGGCGCTGATCCTGGCGGGCGCCGCCGTGCGCTGGTGCGACACGCGCTGGGGTCGCGTCGCCGTGCCCCTGCTCGTCGTCGCCTCGGCCCTCGAGTCGGCGTCGGTGCATCCGCACTATCTCTCCTTCTTCAACCTTGCAGCCGGAGGTCCCGAGGCCGGCTACCGACACCTCGTCGACAGCAACCTCGACTGGGGGCAGGACCTCCCTGCTCTCGGGGACTGGCTCGCGGAGCAGCGGGCGCGCGGCGACGCCGCGCCCTGCTTCCTGTCCTACTTCGGGAGCGCGCTGCCCCGGCGCCACGGGGTCGACTGCGCGAGGCTGCCCGGCTTCTTCGACGCCCCGCCGGAGGATCGCGCGGCGGCTCTCGGGCCCGGGCTCTACGCGATCAGCGCGACGATGCTCCAGGGCGTGTACCTCGAGCCGCCTCTGCGCGGCGCGTGGGGAGCGGCGCAGCAGGCGCGGCTCGCAGCCCTCGACGCGCTGCTCGCGGATCCCGGGCGCCTTCCGCCCGCCCGGATCGGCGACCTCCAGCGCGTGCGCGAGCGGATGCGCTTCGCGAAGCTGCTGTCCGCGCTGCGCGAGCGTTCGCCGGATGCGCGCGTGGCGTACTCCATTCTGGTGTATCGCGTGAGCTCGGAGGAGCTCTCCGCCGCGCTCGCCGCGGCACCGCGAGGCGCGTGAAGGGTCCGCATGCGAAGGCTCGCGCAGCGAATCTCTCCGCGTCGCGCCGCCGATCTCGCCGCGCTGGCCCTGGCCTTCGCGGTCGGGGCGCTCGTCGCCTCGACGCTCGCGTCGGTCCGCTACGTCGACAATCCCGACGAAGCCTACTACCTGGCCTACGCGGGCTACGTCGGGGAGCACGGCCTGGCGGGGCTGCCGCAGCTCTTCCACGACTACGCCAGCGAGCCCGCGCGCTGGCGCTTCCCGAACCCGCTGCGCGTCGGCTACATCGGCCTCGCGACCGGCTGGACGGCGCTCCGCGGAACGAGCTTCGCCGCGCTCTCGGAGCTGTCGCTCGTCTGCCACGTGCTCGTGGTCCTCGTCGCCTACCGGTTCCTGCGCGGCCTGCAGGGCCACGCGCGCGCCCTGCTCGCGGCGGCGCTGGTCGCCTTCTCGCCCCTGCAGCTCGCCCTCGCGCGCAGGGCCCTGATCGACGGCGCCGCGACCCTCACGGGTCTGCTCGTGCTGTGGAGCTTCGTCGCGTCGCTTCGCCACCCCGGACGGCGCGGGCTGCGCGCGCTCTTCGCGCTCGCGTTCGGAGCGGGCATCGTCGTGAAGGAGACCGGGCTCCTGCTGGCGCTCCCCTGCGCGATCGTGCTGGCGTGGGAGCGCTTCGCCGTGCGGCGCAGCCTGCCGCTCGGCGAGTACGCGCTCGCGCTGCTCGCGCCCCCTGCGGTCTGCGCCGCGCTGTGGCTGTGGGCGGCGGGCGACCTTTCTACGCTCGTGAGTGTCGTCCGCATCATCCTCTCCTCGCCCGCCAGCAACGACTACGCGCTGCAGTACGGCGGCGGGCCCTGGTACCGCTACGTCGTCGACGAGCTGCTGCTGGCGCCCTGGCCCACGCTGTGCGGCATCGCCGCCATCGGCTGGGCGGCGCTGCGGGCCCGCGAGCGCCAGGCCGGCGATGCTGCCGTCTGGCTCGCTGCGTGGGTCGCGTCGCTGTGGCTCGCCTTTGCTCCCTTCACGAAGAACGTGCGGTACGTGGCGCAGGGCGAGATCCCGCTGCGCGCGCTCGCCGTGGCGCTGCTGTGCGAGCTGTGCGCGACGCGTCGCGCCGCGCCGGGCCTGGCCGTGGCTGCGGCGGTCGTGATCTGGTGGAGCGTCGCGGGCTGGATCGACTTCGAGCGCATCTTCGTGACGGCTGCACTCTACGATCCGATGACGGCGCCGCTGCTGATGCTTCGCGGGCTCGCCCCCGGCCCCTAGCGGCGGTCCGGTCGCCGATCGGCCGTCCCCGGCCGTCGCGTCGCGGAGGTACAATGGCGCGGCG
>Ga0335070_10009222_pt1 | contig 11578 bp, 11 predicted proteins | sample Lox_Sample_13_FD_206722 | JGI IMG/M metagenome (GOLD analysis project Ga0335070, IMG submission 206722) | Soil microbial communities from Loxahatchee National Wildlife Refuge, Florida, United States - Lox_Sample_1.3 | ecosystem: Environmental > Terrestrial > Soil > Wetlands | place: USA...
ATCCCGCAGCGGCGCTTCGACCTGATCCTGTGCCGCAACCTGGTGCTCACCTACTTCGAGCAGGACCTGCAGCGCGCGGTCATGCGGAGCCTCGCCGACGCGTTATGGCCAGGCGGGGGGCTGGTGGTCGGCATGCACGAATCCTTGCCGCCAGACATCCGGGACCTCGCGCCGTGGCCGGGGGTGCGCGCGGTGTTCCGTAAGGTTGCGGGCTAGATCCGCCCGAACTCCTTCAGCAGGTCTTCGACGGTCTTGCCCTTGGCGACCCACTCACGCGTGGCCTGCTCGCGAGCCGCCTGCTCCCTCGCCGCCTTCAACACGGCCTCGGCCTGGGCCAGTGGCACCACGGTCACCCCGATCTCGTCGGCGATGACGAGGTCGCCGGGATGGACCGTTACCCCGCCGCAGCAGATCGGGACGTTGATGGACAGCTCCTCCTTGCGTCCGGAGAACATGGTGTGCGTTCCGCGCGGCGTGATCGCGCGCGTCCAGATCGGGAAGCCGATGTCGCGCAGCTCGTCGACGTCGCGGCCGGCACCGTCGATGACCATGGCGCGGATGCCGCGGTTCTTGGCCAGGCCGCCCATCAGGCCACCGCACACCGAGGTTTCGGTGTCGCCGCCCGCGTCGACGACGATGATGTCGCCGGGCTGGCCCATCTCCAGCGCTTTCAGTGGATCCACCAGATCGCCTTGGGAGAGCTGCACCGTGAGCGCCTGCCCGACCGCCTTGGCGAGGAAGGGCGGCTTGATGCCGCTGTCCATCACGCCCTGGCGGTACTGCGAGTCGGCGAACACGCAGGAGGCGCTGTAGCACTTCGCCACGTCGGTAAACGCCTCGAGCAGATCCCGCCGGCGCTGGAACTCGCGGAACTCCTTTAGCATTTCGCTCCTCCTTCGCTAGATCATCCTGCTGGTATGAGGCGGCTACGGCAGCGACCACGAGCCGTCCGCCAGGCGCACCCGGTTGACCGGATTGGTCGGCCGCTGGCCGGTCAGCACCCGAGCGACTTCGCTCGCCGCCACCTCTCTCGCCATGCGGATCGACTCCTCCGAGTAGTACGCGGAGTGGGGCGTGACGATCACGTTGTCCAGAGTGAAAAGCGGGTTGTCCTGAGGCGACCAGTGGCGCCGCTTCGCCGGCTCTTCTTCGACGTCGTCGAGGCCGGCTGCGGCGATCCATCCCTCGCGCAGGGCCCGATAGAGCGCGGCGTTGTCGACTTCGGGCCCGCGGGCGGTGTTGATCAGGATGGCACTGCGCTTCATGCGCTTGAGCTCCGCCTCGCCGATGAAGTGGTGCGTCTCCGGGGTCAAGGGCGCCTGCAGCACGAGATAGTCGGATTGCTCGATCAGCCGATCCTTGTCCACGCGGGTCACGCCATACTGCGCGAATACGGCGTCGTCGACATACGGATCGGACGCGATCACCTGCAGGCCGAAGCCCGGAGCGCGCACGGCGATGGCCCGGGCGATCCTGCCCAGAGCGAGCATGCCCAGGACGCGACCGCGCAGCCGGTAGGCCGGCCGGCCTGCCTTCCAGTTCCACACGCCGGCGTGCGAAGCCCGGTTGTAGTCGAGCAGCCGGCGCGCCAAGGTGAGCAGCAGAGCCATCACATGGTCGGCGACTTCCTCGGTGCAGTAGTCGCGCACGTTGGTCACCAGGATGCCGCGCTGAGTCGCGGCATCGACGGCGACATTGTCCACACCGATGCCGTAGCGGGCGATCACCCGGCAGCGCGACATCGCCGCGACGGTCTTCTCGCCCACATGCGCGTATTGATTGATCACCGCATCGCAGTCGCGCGCCTCCGGGATCAGCTCGTCCTCCGACTTCGCCTGGATCGCCACCACGCGCAGCCCCTCCGCCTCGAGGATCCCGCGCTCCACGTCCACGTCGCCGAAGTCGTAGTCGGCGATGACTACTTTTGGACGATCCATCGTCGCTTCCCTTGATCCGCGCGCCCGCTCATGCCGCTCACGCCGATCTATTTACTGTAGGCGCCCGCCGAGTAGGTGAGTTCATAGGAATGCGAGTAGATCTCGATGATGTTGCCCCAGGGGTCCTCGCAATAGACCATGCGGTAGGGCTTTTCGCCGGGATAGTAGTGGCGCACCGGCATGCGCTGCTTGCCTCCGCTCTCCACGATCTTCTTGGCCAGCCCCTCGACATCGGGATCGGTGATGCAGAAGTGGAAGATGCCGGTCTTCCAGTATTCCAGGTTGTTGTCCGGCTTGGTGTTGTTCGGGAACGCGAAGATCTCGATCCCGACCCGGTCGGCGGTCGCGAGATGGCAGATGCGGAAGCTGGTCCAGTCCGGACCGAAGACGTCCGTACACATCACGCCGATCGCACTGTTGTCCTTCTTGATGGTGGTCGGCTTCATGATCGGGTACAGGCCGAGCACTTCCGTGTACCACTTGAATGCGGCATCGACATCGGGCACCGACAGGCCGATGTGGCTGAATGAGCGGGGGTAGGTCATGACTTGTCTCCTTGTGTTGCGGCCGCTTGCTGAGCCGGTGGTTCCGACCGGCGCAACGCGACGAGCCGGCCGAGCTCGCCGCGCCACATATCGATTCCCACTGCCAGCACAATGATCGCGCCGATCACGACGTTTTGCGTCGACGTCGGAACTGCGTTGAGATTCAGGCCGTTCTGCACGATGGTGATGGTGAGCGCGCCGAACAGCGTTGCCAGTACCGCGCCGCGTCCGCCCGCCAGGCTGGCCCCGCCGATCACCGCCGCGGCGATCGCCTGCAGCTCCAGGCCCACGCCGTAGTTGGGCGAGCCCGAGTTGAGCCGGGCCGCCATCAGCACCCCGCCTACCGCGGCCATGAATCCCGCGATCACGAATGCGTAGAGCTGAATGCGCCGCACATTGATGCCCGACAGGCGCGCGGCGCTGACATTGCCGCCGACCGCGTAGATGGAGCGTCCCAGGCGCGTGTAGCGCATGACCCAGTGCGCCAGCGCGAAGAACGCGAGCACATAGTACAGCGGCAGCGGGATCCCCAGGAAGGTGCCGTAGAACAACGGCTCCAGGCGGTCGGAGGCGCTGAACACGGGCGAGCCGTTGTTGAACATGAAGGCAGCACCCCGATAGGCGCTGTAGCCGGCGAGCGTGGTGATGAAGGCCGGGATGCGCAGGTAGGCGGTGATGAGTCCGTTCAGTGCGCCGATCGCTGCTCCCGCGAGCAGCGTGAGCAAGATGGCGGGCCAGAAGCCGACGCCCCAGAATTTCAGCATGCAGGCGAGCAGCATGGTGAGCAAGGCGATCGCCGACCCGGGGCTCAAGTCGATGCCGCCGATGATGATGACGGCGGTCGAGCCGATCGCCACCAGCGCGACGATGCTCACTTGCAGCGCGAGGTTGTTCAGATTCCCCGCCACCAGGAAGCGATCCGTGGTCAGCATCACCAGCAGCGCCACCACGACGGTCGCGATAGCCGGGCCGACGAGCGGGTTGGCAAGCCAGCGCCTCATGCGGCACGCATCCCTTCCTCCGACGTCTCCAGCAAGTCGGTCTTGGTGAGCTCGCCCGCCTGGGCGATGCGGGCGATGCGCCCGCGCTGCACGATCGCCACCCGGTCCGACATCGCCAGCAGCTCCTTGTCGTCGGAACTGATCAGGATCACGCCCTTGCCGGCGCCGGTGAACTCGTTGACCAGCTGATAGATCGCCACCTTGGTGGCGATGTCGATGCCCTGGGTCGGCTCGTCGAGGATGAAGACCTCGGCGCCGGTGTGCAGCCAGCGCGCGACGAGGATCTTCTGCTGGTTGCCGCCGGACAGCCGGTCGACCAGCTCGAACTCGGCCTCCGGGGTCACCTGCAAGCGCTGGATCAGTCCGTGGCTCACCTCGTGCTCGCGCCGCAGATCCAGCCACAGGCCACGATCGAAGTCGGCGAGGTTGGCGGCGGTAATGTTCTCGGTCCCGGTGAAGTTGAAGAACAGGCCGTCGGCCTTGCGATTCTCGGTGAGCAGGGCGATTCCGGCGGCGATGGCGTCCGCCGGGGCATGCAGGTGCAATGCCTTGCCCTGCAGCCGGATCTCTCCGCGCGTGAGCGGGTCGATGCCGAACAGCGCTCGTGCGATCTCGGTGCGGCCGGAGCCGAGCGGCCCCCACAGCCCCAGTACCTCGCCACGCTTGAGGACGAAGCTCACCTGGCGTACGCCATGCTCGGTCGCGATGTTGTCCGCCTCCAGCAGCACCTCGCCCGCCTCGCCGTGAACCTTCGGATAGTGTTCCGTGACGCCCTTGCCGATCATGCGGGTGATGATGCCGGAGATGTCGAGCGGGGTGTCGGCCGCCGCGCTCACCACTCTGCCATTGCGCATCACGGTCACCACGTCGCACAGGCGTACGACCTCGTCGAGCCGGTGCGAGATGTACAGGATGGCCGCGCCGCTATCGCGCATGCGCCTGAGCAGGCCGTGCAGGTGCTCGGTTTCGCGCGGGCCCAGCGCACTGGTGGGCTCGTCGAGAATGATCACGCTGGCGTTGGCGGCCATCGCCTTGGCGATCTCGGCCAGCTGCTGCTGCGCGACCGGCAGATCCCGGACCAGCGCATCGGGCGGGATGTCGATGCCGAAGGTGGCCAGCACTTTCGAGGCCGCCTCCCGCATCGCCTGCCAATCCACATGCGCAGGCCGCCCCAGCCAGCGGCCGAGGAAGATGTTCTCCGCTACGCTCATATGCGGCACCAGGGAGAACTCCTGGAACACGGTGGCGATGCCCAGTGCCCGCGCGGCCAGCGTGTTGTCCAGCCGGACCGGCTTACCTTCGTGCAGGATGGTGCCGGCGTCGGGCTGGTGGGCGCCGCACAGCGTCTTGATCAGCGTCGACTTGCCGCTGCCGTTCTCTCCCACCAGGCCGTGGATCTGCCCGCGGCGCAGGGCGAGCGAGACATCGTCGTTGGCCACCACCGGGCCGAACGTCTTGCGGATGCCCCGCAGCTCCCAGACGATGTCGCCGGGCGTTGTCATAGCGGCTATTGTGCCGGTGATCGGGGTTCGATACCTGGCCGCTGCCCGGATCGCGACCGCGCGGGCCGCGATCCGGCATGCGCTGCAGCCTAGTACTTCTTGGAAGGCTTCGGATACAGCCTCTCGGGGTGGCGCAGCTTGTCCACGACGTTGTTCTTGTCGACGATCTCGGTGGGCGTCTCGACCCAGCCGCCGGGGTACTTGTTGTCCAGCACGTTTGCGGTTACCGCGAGTGCGATCTGGCCCATGACGAACGGGGTCGTGTCGACCGTCGCCGTCACGTTGCCTGCGGCGATCTGCTCGAGGCCGGCACCGGTGTCGCCATCGTTGCCGAACAGCAGCAGGTCCTTGCGGCTGAGTGCCTTGGCCGCCTGCGCCGCACCCATGATCTCGTAGTCGTTGGCGGCAAAGATCATCTGGATCTCGGGATGCGCCTGCAGCATGTCCATGGCCGCGATATTGCCGCCTTCGACGTTCCACTTGCCGTCGAGACTGGAGACCACGGTCAGGTTCGAGCCTTTGATGGCGTCGAGGAAGCCGCCGCAGCGCTCGGTCGAGTGGTAGCCCGGCTGCCCTTCCAGAATGCCCACCTTCATGGGCTTGCCGGCGGCGAGCTTGAGCGCGTATTGCCCCTCCTTGAACGTGCCGCCGCGCTGCGAGTAGCCCACCACGCCGTGGACCGGGGCGGGGAAGTCGGGAATGTCGGAGTTGACGATCACCACCGCGATCCCCTGGGCGACGGCGCGCTTGACCAGCGGCGCCGCGGCGTGCTCGTCATGGGTCGACAGGATGATCGCGGCCACGCGTTGGCTGATCACGTCCTGCAACATCCCCATCTGGCCGTTGATGTCCGCTCCGCTCTGCGGCGCGAGCATGAACGTATCGATGTTGCGCTTGGCCGCCGCCGCCTTGATCCCTTCACCGATGGCGATGTAGTAGTTGAACTCGGTGGCCGGGGGCATGTACGCGATGCGCGCGCGCTTGGAGCCCTTGAAGCCCTTGATCGGCGCCTGCGCCGCCGGCTTCAGCGGCTTGGGTTTTGCATACTCTTGCGCGATGGCGACGTTGCCCAGCAGCGCCGCGGCGGCAAGGCTCGCGATCGCCGCCAGGCGCAAGGTCGCGTGGCGCCAGGTCACGGCGCGCCCCGGGGCGGCTGGTCTCGTCGAACAATGCAAGTGCTGGATTTGCAGCATGGCAGTCCTCCTCAAGTAGTCTCGTTTCATCAAGCAACGCACGGCGCCGGCTCAGCCGGCAAACTTGGCATCGACCAGCCCTCTCACCCCGGGCTTCAGCGCGAACAGTGCGCCGGAGGCCGGCTCTGCGCTGAGCTGTCCCGGCGTCATCCGGTAGCGCGCGGTCGTGATATACAGCGTGTCGAGATCGGCGCCGCCGAAGGCGACGCACGTCGGATTCAACACCGGCATCTCGACGATGCGATCGACGCGCCCGTCCGGGGCATAGCGCACCACCCTGTGACCGTTCCACTGGGCGTTCCAGATGAAGCCTTCGGCATCGACGCAAGATCCGTCGGGCAGCCCGGGCTGGTCTTTGAAGCCGGCGACCACGGTGCGTTTGCCCACCGCTCCACTGGCGGTGTCGTAGTCGAGCGACCACATGGTCGCCGCATTCGTGTCGGCAAAATACAGCGTGGTCCCGGTGGGACTGAAACAGATGCCGTTGGCACAGCCGACGCCACCGAACAGGGTGGTCATCCGTCCGTCGGGGTCCAGTCGCACGACGCTGGAGACGAGCTTTCCTTCCGCCTCGTCGAAGCCGCCGGCAACGAAGCGACCCTGCCGGTCGGTCTTGCCGTCGTTGAGCCTGGTGTGCGGATTGTCAGGCTCGAATGCGACCAAGTCTTCGCGCCGCCCAGTGGCGGGATCGTAGTAGGCGAACCCGCTGGCGAACCCGACCAGCAGTCCCCCGCGGCGGCGCGGCGCGAAACAGGCGATCCGCTCGGGCGCCCGGTGCAGCGAGGTGCGGCCGCTTCCCGAGTCGAGCGTCCATAGCTCGCTCGACTCGATGTCGACCCAGTAGAGGCGCCCGGCATCGTGGTCCCAGAGCACACTCTCACCCAGCACATTGCGGCAGTCGACCACCAACTCGACCTTGTCCATCGGGTCGCCCCTCCTGAGGCCTGCGTTGTCCTGCTCGTGGAACAGTTCAGAGCAGACCATGGGCGGACAAGGGGCGGCTTGACCATGATCAAAGTTTCCGCCGCATGCGTGCCTATCCTTCCAGCTAGCTCGAGCCGGCGGAGGGAGCGATGATCGGTGTCGATTGGGGCATCACGCAGCTACGCGCCTATCAGATCGGCGCAGAGGGGAAGATCCTCGCCTCGAGATCCGCGCCCCAAGGCATCATGGCTGTGAAGGACGGGGCCTTTGCCGCGACCTTGGAAGCGGTGATCGGCGATTGGCTCGACGGCGAGCCCGAGCCCGTCCTGATGAGCGGAATGATAGGCAGCCGGCAGGGCTGGGTCGAGGCACCCTATGTCTCCTGCCCGGCGCGGCCCGAGCAAGTCGCGCGGGCGCTGGCGGAGGTCACCTGGGGCAGCGGGCGCCGGGCGCTGGTCTGTCCGGGCTTGACCTGTCGCGATCCCGACGGCGTTCCGGACGTCATGCGCGGTGAGGAGGTGCAGATCTTCGGTGCGCTGCAGGCGCTGGCCGATGCCGCCGCCTCGAGGATCTGTCATCCAGGCACGCACAGCAAGCACGTGACGCTCGAGGCCGGAGCGGTGACGGGGTTCCGGACATATATGACCGGAGAAGTGTTCGCGGTGCTGCGCAGCCACAGCATTCTCGGCCGCACAATGGTGGAGGGCCCCCCCGACTGGCAGGCCTTCGATCAGGGCGTGGCCCGCTCCTCCCAGAGCGGCGGACTGCTGCACCACTTGTTCGGCGCGCGCGCCCGGGTGCTCATGAGCGAACTCACGGGGGCGAGCGAGGCAGATTACCTTTCCGGCATGCTGATCGGCCACGAGATCCGCGCCGCTGGCGGCAGCGGGCCGCTACTGGTCATGGGCACGGAGGCGCTGGCCGAGCGCTACCGGCGCGCGTTCGGGCTGTGCGGACGCGAGGCGCGCCTCTTCGAGGGGGAGACCGCCACGGTGAGGGGACTGCGGCTGATCCATGACCTCGCTCGCAGCCGGACGTCTTGACGCCGGCTGCTGCGCATCCCGGTGCGAGGAGGAGGCGATGCCGCGACAGTGACGTGCCGTTTGGGTACCATGCGCGGCATGCCGGCTTGGATCGACCGGCCATAGAAAGCGAATTCGCACCTGTGATCCGCCTTCCGCGGACGATGGCGACGGATCGCGCAGGAGGAGCGTGGCATGAGCGCAGTACTGTCCGACGCAGAGCTGTCCCACTATCGCGAGCGCGGCTACGTGATCCCGCGCTACCGCCTGCCTGCCGACCTATTGCAACGGCTGCGCGAGGGCGTGGACCGGCTGCTCGCCACCTACACCGACGTGGCGCAGGAAGATCTGGCCAATCCGCACATGCTCCCGCCCACGCAGGGGCCGGACGTGAATCCGTTCATGGCGGCTGCGCGGCAGCCGCAGGTGCTAGACATGGTGGAGCAGGTGCTCGGCCCGGACGTGATTTTGTGGATCACGCGCATCCTGTGCAAACCAGCGGTGAAAGGCCGCGAGGTGCCCTGGCACCAGGACGGCGAGTACTGGCCGATGCGGCCGCTGGCCACCTGCTCGGTGTGGATCGCGATCGACCCGGTCTCGGTGAGCAATGGCTGCATGCGCTTCATTCCCGGATCGCACAAGCGGCAGGAGCTGTACCGGCACCACCAGGCCAACCGGGAGAATCTGGTGCTGAACCTTGAGCTGGACCAGGATCAGTTCGACGAGCGCACCGCGGTCAACGTGGAGCTGGAGCCGGGTCAGATGTCGCTGCACGACGTGCGCCTGATTCACGGCTCGCTCGCCAACACCTCGGGGCAGCGGCGCGCAGCGCTGATCATGCGCTACATGCCGGCGACGTCGCACTATGACCGATCGCTGGTCAAGCAGCGCAAGGACAACAGCCCGTTCAACATCTTCGATCAGCCGCTATGGCTGATGCGCGGCGTGGATCGCAGCGGAAACAACGATTTCGCGCACGGCCATGAGCTGTGGAACCGGCGCTATGCTGCGGGACTTGGCGTAGTAGGCGCCGGCAGCGCGGGTTGAACCGGGTACGCCCTGGGCGAGCCTCGAGGCGCGCTCGCCGTCAGCGTCGGGTGGTATGTGCGGGCCGCTTGAACCCGGTTTCGGCCGGGCGCTCGTCCTTGTGGCGGAAGCTGATCCGCGCAATAGACAAGTCGTAGGGGGTGAGCTCGACCGTGACTTTGTCGCCGGCCAGGATGCGGATACGGTGCTTGCGCATCTTGCCGCTGGCGTAAGCCATCACGCTCACGCCGTTCTCCAACTGCACGCGGAACCGGGTGTCGGGCAACACCTCGGTGACCACGCCCTGCATTTCGATCATCTCTTCCTTCGCCATGCGTTCCTTTCCTGTTGCGGCGCAGCGGGCGGACCCGCGCCATGGTTGTTCGCTCGCCCGGCCGCCGTCGAGGCTGTGCCGCCGGGCCGGGGGTCACAGGGGCTTCAAGTTCACCGCCGAGACTTTGCCGTCGCGCTTGCGCTCCAGCTCGAAGGAGACCTTCTGCTTCTCATTGAGCCGGTCCAGGCCGGCGGCTTGTACGGCGGTGATGTGCACGAACACATCCTTGGACCCATCGTCGGGCTGGATGAAACCGTAGCCTTTGTTCGGGTCGAACCATTTCACAGTGCCAGTGGCCATGGGTGCTCATATCCTCCGGAGCTCGCTGCGGCTCCAAACGTAAAGCAGAAATTGTCTCACAAAGCGGCCGGGCTTCGCTCGCGGGGCGCGGGCTGCTCGGGTCAGTAGTTCTCCCGCAGGAAGATGAAGCGGCTGTTGTAGGTGCCGAAGCGGATCTGGGCGCTGGGGTTGGCGCCGGTAGGGTCGACCGGGCCGAGCTTGAGCCAGCTGGGGACTTCGAGCGACAGGCCGAGCGTGCCGCTCGCCTTGGGTGCGGCCAAGACCACGCTGCGGGTGCCGAACGAGAAGCGCGGCGAGGCGTAAGAAGGCGTGGCCGCGTTCGCCGGCACGCCGCGGATGCGCGAGGTATAGATGCTGCCCGCGCCGCCTGCGGTCGCGCTGGTGCAGGTGCCGTAGCAGGCGTTGGCCGCTGCATTGCCGCCGAATGCGGCAGGTGTCGTCGCCAGGCTGGTGCAGGTCGTATCCAGGGTGTTTGGGGCCCAGCCGCTTCCGTTCCAATAGTCGAGGCGGAAGGGCACGGCGATCGCCATCTGCTCCGAGCCGGTGGCGTTGTCGATGCGCACGCGACCGTAGCGCATCTTTGTCGGGACGGCGCCGTTGACCGACTGGTAGGTGTCGCTGTTGAGCACGAAGGACTGGCCGCCGGGAATGGCCAGCGTCGAGCCGTCCGAATCCAGTACGGTCACACCCACGCTCAGGCTGTCGTAGGGGCCCCAGGTCGAGTCGGGGATGGTAGTGGTGTCCTTGGGCGGGTCGAAATAGAAGGTCGTGGCGGGCGCGGTGTACACGCCGGCAGTCCAGGCGGTCGAGGCCGCACCCTTGGTCGGCAGCGTGCTCAGCGCACAGCGGTTCGCCGAGGTGTTTGGCGTGGCCGAGATGCAGCGCATCAGGTCGGTGGCGGAGCCGACTCCGTTCTGAGCGCCGAACCACACACTGGAGATCGGTGTGTAGCCCGTGGTGAAGGAGGGCAGGCCCGGGGCCGTGGCGAACGTCTGCCCGGCCGCGAGCGCCTTGATCTGCACACCGGTGCCCGGCGTCGCCGACTGCATGGTGAACGGCTGTCCCATGTAGCTGAAGCCGTCGGCACTGCAGGCGGGCGCGAACGCGACCGAGGCTTCGTAGTGATCCGGGTAGAAGCGGCCAACGTTGCTCAGCGCGGCGCTGCCGATGTCGCAGGAATACTTGCCGGCGCTGTCGGGGTTCCACGGCGAGGCGTTGTTGCAAGTGCCGCCGGAGTAGCCATAGCAGATGTTGGGCACATATGGCGAGCTGCCGGTGCCGACGTTGCAGTCGCCGTTGAGGCGGTCCTGCGCTTCGCCGGCGGCGTTGCCGAACTGGGCGTCATAGATCGCGTTGGCCGGGAGGCTGAAGCTTCCGACGTCGTTGTAGATAAACGTGCCGGATGCCGCACCCTGATTCCACGTCTGCAACAGCAGGGTCTGGTTGCCTCCCGCGGCCGGGGCCTTCGCGGCTTCGAGCGCCGGCTGGCCGGGGTTGCCGGAGATCGCCGCGTTGTTGACGTTGCGCGGGGCCGCGGTGATGGTGAACTGAGCGCCGGCCTTGGTGGGCGCGGCCACGCTGGTGGTCAGCGCATAGAACGCGGGGCGCACCGAGAAGGCGTCGACCGAGCAGGCCACGACCGCCGGCGCGGTGGTCGCGTCGGTCATGCGGGCGATCAGGCGCTTGTAGGCGCCGTTGACGGTGAAGTTGGCGCTGGTCTTGAAGCCGGCGTCGGCCGCGCCGAAGCTCATGGTCTGGCTGGTTACGACCGGCTTCGTGCAGGCGCCGCACGCC
>Ga0335070_10009223_pt1 | contig 11577 bp, 10 predicted proteins | sample Lox_Sample_13_FD_206722 | JGI IMG/M metagenome (GOLD analysis project Ga0335070, IMG submission 206722) | Soil microbial communities from Loxahatchee National Wildlife Refuge, Florida, United States - Lox_Sample_1.3 | ecosystem: Environmental > Terrestrial > Soil > Wetlands | place: USA...
GCCGAGTCACCTGGTCGCGGCTGTTTTCAACTGTGAGGATGCAGTCAGTGCCCCACTGAACACTTTCCGATGAGTGTATGAGCCTATTAATTGCAGCGCCGCATCCTTCTCCCGCACTCCAACACTTTTGGAATTTAGAAGTCTGTCCTTGGACGATAGTTGTCCTACAATCCGATAATTGGAGGTTTTGGACATAGGGTACAGTGCTTTGCAGGTTGACTAACAAAGTAGCGCTTGAATAATATGACCGATGTGAGAGGTGTTCCCATGGGTCGAAATTTGGCCTGGATAGTTCTCTTCCTCGTGGTTTCCGTTTGGCTGTTGGGATGCACGAGCGCTCTTCCACAAAGAAAAGAAGCCATTCGGGAACCCAGGATTCAAGAAGAGGATGTGATAGATGACAGGGGCACGCGTTCAGAGCAAGGTGCACAGTCATCGGGCCCCGCGGTGACCGGGCCGCCTGCTCTGCCTGTAGAAGAGCCCCCTGCAGCCGTAGACTACGGAAAGAGACAGCCAAGGAGGATTCCTTGGAGAGATCGAAAAGATGCTGAATGAGCTGGGGAATGAGTTGCGCAGCGGGCCGGAAATTTTTCACTGCGGGTTTCGTGCCCAGATGTCCGGGGACAGAAGGTCGCGGGAGAATTAGCAGGGAACTAAAAGCCAAGAACACGATACAAAGTATAGAAATGTTGGAAATCCGTTGGCTCAAGAATGCAAATGGGAAGGCCACCCTTTGGAGGGCTTCCTTGTTGGGGCCTCCATACGCGCCGGGAAAACTGTTACCGGACCTTGGGATTCATTTATGTTTCACGCAGCGGCTCCCAACTTTGCCGTGCGCTGATCAGCAATTTTTTGCTGGGCCAGCCGTAACCCTTGGCAAGAAATCTTTATACAATGTCTGCAATCGTATTTAATCTGCAGTTTTTGCTGATCGCTGCGACAAATCTATTCCTCTTCCTCGTTGTAGCCACCTGGTGCTTTCTTCCGGTAGTCATCGTAGGGCTAGGGGGCGACAATGTGGACGTGGGTCTCGTGATGGGCTCGATTGGGATCACCTCGTTAGGCTCTCTTCCCGTGCTGGCCCCCCTGATTGAGAAGCATGGTCGCAAGATCTTTATTATCGGCGGCATATTGGTAATTGGGCTGACGAATGCCGGATTCCTGCTGTTTCACAGTTATTCTCCTCTCATGATTGTCGTCCGACTCATACAAGGGGTGGCCTTTTCGGCATGCTTCAACGGATGCGCCACAGCCATCGTGGACCTGCTTCGGCCGGAGGAAAGGGCTCAGGGCATTGGTCTGTTCGGCGTCTCCGGATCAATGGCCGTGGCCGTTGGCCCATTTTTGGGGGAGAAGGTGCTGCTGACCTGGGGTACTGAGGCCTATTTCTTGTTGCTTGTCGGATTCGGCCTGTTGGGTTTTATTACCGCTTTGACCGTAAAAGAGGCGAACCGGAGGAGTAGTCACGAGAGAATTAGGGGCTTTTTCCCTACGGCGTTACAAGACGGTCATCTTTCTATGATGGTTATGGCGGGAATTTTCGGCTCCGGGTTCGCGGCGATGAACACCTTCTTTCCCCTCTACGCAAAGAATCTCGGATTTCGTGCTGGGACATTTTTTGTGTGCTACGGGGTGTGTCTGCTCCTGGTGCGAATTATGCTGGGAAGTCTTGCAGATCGTATTGATCGAAGCAAACTTATCTTTTTTTGCCTTGTAGGCTTCGGCCTACTACTGATTTCTACTTCACAGATCGATTCATTGATCCAGTCGGTCTTCCTGGGCGCTCTCTTCGGCGTTGTCCAGGGACTCTCTTATCCTGCCATGATGGCCAAGATGGTTGACAGATCCAATGCTGAAAATCGTGCCATAGTCGTCGCACTTTTCACCGGTTCCTTTGGGGTTGGAATTAATTCATCAGTTCTGGCGTGGGGTCTAATCGCAAAGATTCAAGGTCTGTCATTCATGTTCATGTTGGGAGGAGTGCTGATGTTTGTCACCGCGGGGATCTGTGCCTGGCTGTTCGCCAATGGTATGCAGGTATCTCGCGCGCCTGTCCCCGTGGTCGAGCGTCCGCGAGATCCCACATCGGCCTGACTATTCCGTTCCAATCTGTAAATACCGTCTACATTGCCGCTCTCCGCAGAGACACTGCTCTCATTCAAGTTCGCCCCCTGAAGACGAACTGAGATTGGACCGAGAGCAGACAGTTCTGAAAAGTTTTGTCCTCATTCGGAGTGTGTGCGGGTGCGCTTCAATCGACGCCAATCACAATGAATAAGGTCAACTTCATGAACTTGAACCTCTCTGGCAGTGTTCTGGGCTGGAATCTAGGAGTCAGGAGTCGGCAGTCGGTACCAGGAAAATGGAGGGGTCTGCTGTTCTTCACGATGATAGCGAACATTCCCGCGCTGAACTGTGGCGCCGTGGGTCCCAATACCAGGATTGTCCACATTATAAAGAACATATAAACGCCATTGGCCTTGATCGACCGCCGGCGTGGAGAGAACTGGACTCTCGGGAAGGCATCGTGATCCAAAACAAAAGGCAGAAGGGGCCGGGAAGTTTCCTCCCGGCCCCTTTCTGGTAGATAATTTTATCCGGCTACGTGGCGCGTGTTACCAGCCCTTGGGCGGTACATAGATGTTAACAGGGGTGCACGGCACAGCAGCTGTTACGTATGCAGGTTCCCCGAGATCCACCTTGCAACAGGTCTCGCTACCCAACTGCCCTGCGAAAAGCGGCGCCGCCACAAGAGCTAGTGCTCTATAGGGAAGGCTCAGGGCACCATGAATGGCTCCCGGGATTAGCGGGCACTCACAAGCGGGGGCGACAGGGCCTTTAAGGCATGCATCCTCTGGGGTCACCAAGCAAGGGGGGCCAGGGCAGAAAACGGTATTCGGAATACCGGGCACCGGCCACTGGCTGACCGTGTATCCCCAACATGTGCAAGCGCCAAATGCCAGCATCGCAAGGATTGTAAAAATTACGGTGGATTTCTTGACCATACCCTCATCCTCCTTTCATTAAAGACCTTCCAGTTTCAAACCGGAAATAATCGAATATACTCTTATACAGGGACGTTACTTTCGTATTTAGCTGAAATACAGCCGGTTGTCAAGCACTTTTTGGTTCCGCTTATCCCCAAACGCCGCAGAGTATCACCTTCGGACCTGGAAGCAGAAAGGGACCGGACTGACTCTGCCCGGTCCCTCTGTGTAGTCACGAATTCATGATTCGGCTGGGCGTATCAGTCCTTCGGTGCGGCTTACCACCATGCGCCGAAGACACCACCATACAAGGGGGAGCCGATAACCGTCGGAATACCTGCCAATGCACAGGCAACCGGACCGTAACAGGGACCGCACGGTCCGTCACCGCCGCCACCCCAGAGGCCATCGAGGCCGCAGCCATACACACCATCCCATCCGCCGAACAGCAAATCGAACGGGGTTGCTACAGCGGCAACGATTGAGCAGAAATCGAATCCTCTCTTCTCTTTGCACATGGCCGGGCCGCAGCCTACGCCGGGGGCCGGACAGGGGCCTTCGATTTTGACCGCCCAAGTCTTAACTATGGTTTTGGCCGGCATCGTGGGGCAATCAACGGGTAAGTACAAAGGCTTGCACTCAGATGGACCGCAACAACCATCCCACTGGCCCCAGAACGCAAATGACGTACCCGCGACCAGTGTCATTGCCAATATTCCGAGAACGACAGATGTTCTCTTGACCATACCCTCATCCTCCTTTCATCAATCCTTATTCAAAGGAAGCTTAATGCCAGATTTGGATTCTCTCCAAAAAAATATTACTCTGGATGCGTTTATGCTTTATTGCAGAAAAAATCCCCGTTGTCAACCCTTTTTTGATGCCAACCTGACGCTCGGCGGGGATAGCCCTGCATGGAATTTAGGTAACCATAGCTATGGGCCAAGTCCCTTGTCAAGGGAAAAATATGCTTCAACAGGCAGAACGCTGCAATATCACGTCATTGCCTCGTATCGGCGTCACCGATCCCGCTTCCCCCGCGAGATGAGGTCAAGAGATGTAACTCCTTGTTTCGGTTGATTTAATCAGCATCGACATTCATCGGCCTCGGGCGGCCTGCTCCAAACCATTATCGAATGATTTGTACTGAAGGGGATTGACTCCGCTGCTCAGGGCAGCTAAAAAATGGGGTTAAGAGAATTTTCGCAGAGGGAACACGCGGTTAAAGGTATTCCATCTAGCCAAGAGGACTTTGTGTGAAAATCTTGCAGAGCCTCATAAGTACGAGAAGATCAGGAAAGAAAGAGGAGCGACCTTTTATGAGTGACGGAGCGACCACAAGAGTTTTCGAGGGCGCGTCAAAATATGTGCTCGACGATGAACTTGCCAAGATCGTCAATGTTTCGATCAAGCTGGAAATGCCGCTGCTGCTCAAAGGCGAGCCCGGGACAGGCAAGACTATGCTGGCACACGCTATTGCCGAGAATTTGCAGATGCCCCTTATCATTCTTAACGTTAAATCCAGTATGAAGCTTATCGAGAGCTTATATCAGTATGACACTTTGACCCGACTAAATGACAGCCGATTCGGGGACTCCACAAGAGATGTAAGCAACATTGAAGAGTACATACGCATGGGTAAGATAGGCCAAGCCTTTGTTGCTAAAACCAAGACAGTCTTGCTGATAGACGAGATCGATAAGGCGGATACGGATTTTCAGGATGACATGCTGGACGTGTTGGATCAGATGCAGTTCGATATCATCGAGATAGATAAAACGATGACCGCCCTCCACCGACCCGTGATCATAATCACGTCCAATGCCAAAAAGGACCTTTCTGACCCGTTTCTCGGCAGATGCAATTTTCATCATATCGCCTTCCCTGAGCCCGATATGATGAGACAGATTCTGCGTGTGCATTACCCTGACTTGGACAGAGAGCTCCTTGACGTGTGTGTGAAAACCTTCTATAAGCTGCGAGAATTTCAGGGAATAGAAAAGAAGCCGGCTACAAGGGAGCTTATTAATTGGACTAGGGCCCTCATGCGAGATCCGGATTTCCGGCCGAGAGATCTGGTGGCGGGCAAAATCCCGTACCTCGGCGTCCTTTTCAAGAAGAGTCCCGATTATCAGCAAGCGGTACAGCAGAGCCGTCGTCTGCGCGCTTGATCATGCCCATGCAGAGATTGCGTTATGTTCGTTGATTTCTTTTACACACTCAAAGAATCAGGTGTTCCAATATCGCCAACCTCGTTTCTGCGGTTGCATAAAGCGTTGAAATTGGGCCTCGTCACGGGCCTTGATGATTTCTATATGGCCGCTCGGTCCATACTGGTAAAAAGCGAGCGCTACTTCGACATATACGACCGTGTCTTTGCCCATCTTTTTCATGGAGCGGAGCTGCCGGATTTTGCGGCCATTGACCTGGATGCAGCGGCCCAGGAATTGTTGCAGGAATGGCTGAGAGACCCTGGGGCTTTGGCTCAAGCCTTGGGGATATCCGAGGAGCAACTGCAGAAGTTGTCCCCGGAAGAGCTGCTGAAATACTTCATGGATCGGCTCAAGGAACAGACCGAGGCCCATCATGGGGGGAATCGGTGGATAGGTACGAGAGGGACCTCCCCGGTGGGCCATTCGGGGTTTCACCCCGGCGGTATGAGGGTCGGCGGCAGGTCAATGAGCAAGTCCGCGGTAAAGGTGGCCATGGAGAGGCGTTATAGGGATTATTCGATTGACGGGCCGTTAACGGAATCTCAGATTGGTGAAGCAATGAAGCGGCTGCGTAGGATGGTCCCGGTCGGGCCCAAGGACAACGTGAACGTGGAGGAGACGATAAGAGCCACGACCAAGAATGCCGGTGAAATCGAGATCGTTTTCGACAGGAGTCTCCGCGATCGATTGAAGGTAATTCTTATGATAGACAATGGGGGATGGTCGATGGACCCGTATGTGGACCTTGTCCAGACCCTTTTCAATTATGCGCGCTCGCAATTCAAGGACCTGAAGACTTATTTTTTCCACAACACAATTTACGATTTCGTCTGGGAAGATCCACCCAGGCGGTATAAGCCTCAACGTATTTCCGATTTTGGCGCATGGGACCCGGAAACGAGACTGGTCATTGTGGGCGATGCCAGTATGGCCCCCTACGAACTCATGGCCACCGACGGATCGATCTACATAAGCGAACGGAGCGGCCGCCCGAGCATTGATCAATTGAATTTTCTCACAGAGTTTTTTAGGCATGCGGTGTGGTTGAATCCGACTCCATTGCGTCTGTGGCCGATGACAAGGACTATAGGAATGATCAGCCATGTCTTTCCCATGTTCGAATTGACCTTGGATGGACTGGACCGGGCCGTGGTCTCCCTCATGCGCCGAAACTAGTACCCCCGCCGTGCGCTCAAACAATTGACTTGCGAGACTGCTTTCAGGCTGTTCCTGACCAGGAATTGAACATCGCTTCCCCAAACAAAGCTGTCTGTATCTTCCATCCGAAGGCGGCTTTTGTTTGACCGGCTTTCGCTGACTCGTGCCGGAAGAGAAGCCATCTCTTGATCTCACATAGGATTTGATATACTTACGCACCAACTGCCGTGAATCGACCCCAAACAAAGTTTCCGGTTCGTCGACGGCAACCGAAGAGGTCAAGGTAGGTAGTTGATTCTTAAGCCAAAAAGAATTTTGTGGGTCTTGAAGAAGGCCCTCCAATTACTGCTGATATTGGTCTGCAGCTATTTCCTGATTCTCACCATAGCGATAGTGTGGACCTTCGAGGTAAAGCTCCAACGTTGGCCTATTTTCATCTACGCTGCTCCGTTCACACTTCAAGTAGGTGACGATATCAATCGTATTCGCCTTTTTGAGAGATTGAGCAGGCAGGGCTACATTGCCAGTCCCGTGCCTGTACCCGAACCGGGAGAATGGGGCCGTTCAGGCTCAGGAATCACTATATTTCTTAAGGATTGTCCTTTTAAACTGGGGGAGATTGCCAGTGGTCCGATCAGTCTTACGTTGGACTGGGACCAAATCAAATCAATTCGCCTCATGCGATCGCTCGAGGAAGTGAATCGAATTGCCCTGGAACCGGAACTCGTCCAGGTAGTCCCTCCACCAGGCTATTTTCCCGAATTGTGTCGGTCCCTGCCCCTAAAACAAATCCCATCACTTCTGGTGGATGCTATAGTTCTTACCGAAGATCCGCGCTTTTTCTTACACAGCGGCATTGATCTTGTCTCGGTTCAACAAGCGCTGATGACCAATTTGAAGGCATGGCGTTACGTCCAGGGAGGCAGCACCATACCGCAACAACTGGTCAGAATGACGATGCTCAGTCCCGAAAAAACTCTGGGACGCAAAATAAATGAAGTTTTCCTCGCACTCACTGCGGGCATCCTCTACAGCAAAGAGAGAATACTTGAGGCGTATCTGAACCGAGTTTATTACGGCCAGTGGGGAACATTCCCCATCAAAGGGGTGCCCGAGGCTGCCAGACATCTTTTCGGAAAAGCGGTGACGGAACTGGACGCCGCGGAATGCGCATTGATGGCCGCAATGATCAGGGCCCCCAGCGTGATAAATCCGTACCTCCACCCTGAGAGGACACTCGCCAGACGTAATATGGTACTCGGGCTACTATTTAAGGCGGGTAAGATCTCCAGGGAGACCTATGATGAGGCAATCAACCGGCCGGTTGTCATGAAAAAACCCGGCCAGGTCCAGATGAAGACCGGGGCCTTCGTGAAGCTTGTGAAGGACCGTTTGCCTGAACAAATGCCGGGACCCGCGCCAAAGGAACCGCGACAAGACGTTCTTACCTCCCTCGACCCACTTATGCAGAATGATGCGGAGCGACTTTTGAAACCGCTCGGAGAGGCCGGATCTCAAGCTCACTTTATACTGGCTAATCCGCAATCCGGTAATATTATGGCATTCATAGCACCAGGTAGTGACAATAGGTGGTCCGGCGTCGGCGGCAATGCGGATAGCTTACTTCCGCTCATAATGGTACCGGCATTTATACCGGAAGGTCCGGCGCAGGCCAAATATACGCTCACGTCTACACTTTTTATTTCCACAAAACCCGGCGGCCAGATGACCTTCAGGGAGGCGTATCGACACGACCGAGGGTTCCTTCTCCGGAATTTAGTGAACTCATTAGGAGTGGAGAAAGTCATTCCGGTATTACGAGAATTCGGGGCGCGTGCGCACCAGACGGCCCAGGGCAGCCTCGCAGTGGACGCCCTTGCGCCTGTTGATTTGGCACAAATTTACGCTCATATGGCTACTCTCGGGAATGCCGGCACCATCGGCCCAGGTATCCGCGTGATAGGCTGGTCACCAGCTAGTGAGCAGTCACAGAAGAGACGTATTTCGGTAAGTCCGACGGCAATTTACATGGTAAATCACCTGATGAAGAGTGTGGAGGAGACGTCGGCCAAAGAGGGTAATCCGTCTAAGACCATTCAGCAACCTTCTTTTTTCACGGCGCGGGACGACCAGGGATTATGGGGCGTAGCCTATCAAAATGACACACTGCTTGTGCTCAGACTTCCCGGCAACCCACTTAGCGACTCCAAAATGCAGAAACTTATTGCGCGTCTCTTGCCAATCGCCGGGCAAGCCCCGGATTCAGCTATCGCAGTGCCGGAAGGCCTGGTCTTCAGAAAGATCTGCGTTGACTCGGGCTTGCTTGCCACGTCTATATGTCCTCGTGTAGTACAGGACCCCTTTTTTAAGGGAACTCAGCCCGTAGAATGGTGCCCTCACCGGCACGAACCCACTTCGGCCCGGTCAGGCGCCGGCAACAAAAAGCAACCGATGAATGGGGCCCGCAACGCCATTGAACCTGAAAACAGGGCTTCATCCCAGTAAGAGCTACATTTGACAGAGGAGAATATCATGGATGAGTTCGTAAGGGCTCACAATCGGATCATCTTTGAGACCACCATGAAATCTTTGAAAAATCATGGGTTTGAGGTCAAGTTTTTTTCGACGCGGGAAGACGCTGCCAAATTTGTCATGGACATGGCGGCCGATTGCGATTCAGTAGGAATCGCCGGAACGCGTACGGTAAGGGCACTCGGTCTCGTGCCGATGTTGGAAAAAGCTGGCAAGACCATATTTGATCACTGGCAAGTCAAAATCGGAACCCCCGAGGACCTCCAATGCCGCCGAAATCAGATGCGCGCAGATCTCTTTTTGGCATCGGTAAACGCGCTGACCATGACAGGAGAGATCGTGAATCGAGACGGATGCGGGAACAGGACAAATTCCATGACCTTCGGCCCCGGGAAAGTCGTCCTGATCGCCGGTAGAAACAAGATTGTTCCGGACTTGGACGCTGCCATAGCCAGGATCGAGGAGACGGCAGCGCCCATAAGAGCGGCTAGCCTGAATAGAAAAACCCCTTGCGTGAAATCCGGTTACTGCATGGACTGTGATTCGCCGGATCGAATATGCCGAATTACCAGCATCATACATCGTCAGCCCTTGTTTACAAAAATCACAGTTGTCATCCTTGATGAGGAACTGGGCTACTAGCAATGGAGATAACCGTCACTACTCCGAACAGAATAGATTTGGCCGGAGGCACGACGGATATTCATCCCTTGTACCTGCTGATGGAAGGTGGATGTACTGTAAATGTGGCGGTGAGCATCCACAGCCGTGTGTCCCTCAGAACTCTCGAAGGTCCCCACATCCGCATAAGTTCAGAGGACATGGCGTACTCCCTTGAGAAGGCGGATCCGAAGGACTTGCCTCTGGATGGACCGCTGGGCCTGATTGGTAGAGCGGTCAGGGCATTGCCGCCGGGGCGGGGGATCGAGATTGTGACGCATAATGAAGCCCCTGCAGGGTCCGGGCTCGGCGCCTCCAGCGCCCTCCTGGTGGCTGTCCTAGCTGCTCTGCTGCAACTGCAGGGTGCTCGTTACAGCCCGCGAAATATCATTCGGCTCGCTACAAATATCGAGACCGCTGCCATTATGGTTCCAACGGGAAAGCAAGATCATATCGCCGCGGTGTACGGGGGTATTTCTGCCATCGAGTTCGGCTATCAGGACTTTGAACGCAAAACTGTTCGCGACGAATCAAGAATCCTCGAACACTTGCAAGAAACACTTGTTCTAACGTACACCGGCGACGGACGTTTCTCAGGGATGAACAATTGGGAGGTAACTAAGCGCTTCATCGATAATGACGAAGAAATCCGAACAAAGCTTGTCCAGATCCGTAATGTTGCACGAAGCGTCTACTATGCGCTGGATGAAGATCGCTACGATGATTTGCCGGCCCTGATACAACAGGAATGGGAGATTCGTAGGACCTTGGCCCCTGGAATCAGCACTCCTCGAATCGAGGCCCTGACGGAAGCAGCCTGTTCAGCGGGCGCCCTGGCAAACAAAGTGTGCGGGGCCGGGGGAGGAGGTTGCATGATTACAGTTGTGCCCAGGGATAAGCGCGCCGCGGTTTCAGAGGCACTTGAGGCCGCTGGAGGCAAACTCATGCCGTTCAAGATTGATCGGCACGGGCTGGTTTTGAGTCAGCAGTAAGAAGGCGCAGATCAAGTTAAAGGCGACCGGAGGTTGACCTTCCGGAGTCTCCTGCCATAGCAAATGTCAAAGATAACGTCCGATTGGCCTGAGCAGATCACGTCATTCCGGCTTTCGCCGGGGTGACGGTTGTGAGACGTCATTGCTTTTGGCAATTGCCATAAATTTCAACCTTTTTTCAATTCTTCGCGCCTTATGGGCAAAGAGCGTATACGCTTGCCGGTGGCGACAAAAATGGCGTTTGTCACCGCCGCCGCGACGGGAGGCACACCCGGTTCCCCCACCCCACTGGGGGGCTCTTGACTCGGGATGATGTAGACTTCGACCTTGGGCATCTCCTTCAGGCTCAGCATTTGGTAGTCGTGGAAATTGCTCTGCTCCACACGGCCGTTTTTCAACGTGATCGCGCCGTAGAGCGCGGCAGTAAGCCCGAAGACTATTGCACCTTCCATCTGCGCCGCAATGGTGTCTGGATTTGTCACTCTGCCGCAGTCAACCGCGCACACCACCCTGTGGACATTCACGGCCCCGTCGGCAGTGACTGATACCTCTGCAACTTGGGCCACAAAGCTGTTGAATGAGGCATGGAGAGCTATGCCACGGGCTCGGTCTTCGGCAAGAGATTTTCCCCAGCCCGCCTTTTGCGCAACCAGTTCCAACACTCGTTTATGCCGATGAGATTTTGCCAGCAACTTGCGACGGAACTCATATGGGTCTTTGCCGGCTGCGTGGGCCAACTCATCCATGAAACTCTCTACTACAAAACCCGTGTGCGAATGGCCGACCGAACGCCACCACTGCACCGGCACACCGATTTTCGGGCTGTGCAGATCAATGAGAATGTTGGGTATTTCGTACGGCATGTCCGCCGCGCCTTCCACCGACGTCGTATCGATGCCGTCTTGCATTAGAGCGCCTTCAAAGGGAGTGTCGATCAAGATGGACTGACCGACAATGGTTTGGTGCCAGGCAACCAAGTTTCCGTTGGCGTCCAACCCTCCGGCGATCCGATCGTACCACATGGGCCGGTACCAC
>Ga0335070_10009224_pt1 | contig 11576 bp, 10 predicted proteins | sample Lox_Sample_13_FD_206722 | JGI IMG/M metagenome (GOLD analysis project Ga0335070, IMG submission 206722) | Soil microbial communities from Loxahatchee National Wildlife Refuge, Florida, United States - Lox_Sample_1.3 | ecosystem: Environmental > Terrestrial > Soil > Wetlands | place: USA...
GGCGGCGGGATACTTGGCAAGGTAGTTCTGGATGATCGCCTGGCACTGCGCCGGATCATCCCCCGGAATCGCAACCTCGTCCACGGTCACTCCCTTGGGAACGAGGATGTCCTTGATCCCGTTGGAGCGCAGCGTCAGGGAGACGTTCCCCGCCTCGTGGTTGAGAACGGCCACCCGGTCCCCGCTGGCCAGCTTGAACGCGGACAGGGCCCCGCGGCCCACTTCCTGGCCGGCGGAGCGGCTGTCTTCCCCGACGTAGGAGATGTACGGGATGGTGGGCTTGGGATTGCTCGGGTCAGGGACCGTGTCGAAGGCGATCACGGGGATTCCCTGCTTCTTGGCATCCAGGAGCGGCGCGGAGAAGCCCTGCTCGTCGTCGATGGTAACGCCGATGCCGTCAGGCTTCGCGGCAATCGCCGAGTTGAGCTGCTTGATCAGCTCGTTCACGTCACCTTCCTTCTGGGGATAGACGTAGACGATCTTCACGTTCAGGGACTTCGCGGCATCGTTCACACCGTTGATGAACGCCTGCCAGTAGGGATCACCGGGTCCGCCGTGAGAGACGAAGTAGAACGTGTACTCCGGCTTGGACGGCGAGGTTCCCTTTTCTCCCTGCCCTGTCGCGAATATCGATGAAGCCGCGGCAAAGGAGAATACCAGCGCTGTCAGGACGACCAGGAGCGCTTTTCTGTTCATGACACATACCCTCCTTGGGCTCGAACGATTTTGAAAACGCACGATAAAAGTATCAAAGAAGTAGACTCCTTGTACAATGAAAAATTACTTAACTTTCGTACTGTTTTTGCATTTAAAATTGACAGTAATTTACATTCCGGATTATGTTTCAGGACTAGAGTGATCTGCAAGGAGGCCACCTATGCCGGGTCCCGGATCCTACCTGTTCGGTGACGAGGAGCGCAAGGAAGTTCAGGACGTGCTGGAAAGCGGCTACCTCTCTCGGTACGGACGAGAGGACGACCCGAGGTTCAAGCAGAAGGTCGTCACGCTCGAGCGCGAGTTTGCGAAGAAGATCGGCGTGCGCCATGCACTGGCCACCAACGGCGGGACAAGCTCCCTCATGGCCGCCCTCGTGGCCCTGGGCGTCGGCCGGGGGGACGAAGTGATCGTGCCCGGCTACACGTTCGTCGCGTCGATCTCCGCGATCATCGCCGTCGGCGGCACCCCCATCCTTGCCGAAGTCGACGAATCCCTGACTCTCGACCCTGCCGATATCGAGCGGCGGATCAGCCGGCACACCAAGGTCATCATGCCGGTCCACATGCTGGGAAACCCGTGCGACCTAGACCGCATCCTGGCCGTCTCCCGCGCCCAGAAGATCCCCGTCCTGGAGGACGCGTGCCAGTCCCTGGGGGCCAGCTACAAGGGCAGGATGACGGGATCCTTCGGGGCGATCAACGCGTTCTCCCTCAACATCAACAAGACGATCACGACCGGGGACTCCGGCATGGTGACGAGTGACGACGACGAGCTGTACGAGCGCGCATTCGGCTACCACGACCAGGGGCACAAGCCCCTGCGCACCGGCCTGGAGATCGGCGCCCGGTCCCTCGTCGGCATCAACCTGCGCATCAACGAGCTCACCGGTGCGGTCGGCCTGGCCCAGCTTCGCAAGCTGGACAGGATCCTCGCGCTCCTGCGTGACAAGAAGCGCCGGTTCAAGGACGCCATTGCGGCCGCGGGCATCCGCGGCATGACCTTCCGGCGCATCAACGATCCCGGAGAGATCGCCACGATGCTCACCGTTCTCTTCCCCGACGAGGCCACCACGCGCAAGGTCGCCGCGGCGCTGGGCACGAAGACCGTGGCGGACAGCGGGTGGCACGTCTACAACAACATGGAGCAGATCCTCTCCTGGGAGGACGAGCACGGGAAGAAGCCCAACCGAGCGCACATGCTGAAGCAGACGGACGCGGTGCTGTCCCGCGCCATCAATCTCAGCGTCGGCGTCGTGGATCCCGGCATCGGCGCGAGCTTCGGGATCACCGTCCTGTCCTCCGACGAAGAGATCGACCGGACCGCGGAGCTCTTCGTGAGGAAGGTGAAGCCTATCGCCGGCTGACTTGAATGGCAGCGGCGTTCGCGCCATAGTTCCGCGGGGGAACCTCACGTGGCAGTCACCATGAAGGAGATCGCCCGCAGCCTGGGCGTGAGCATCGCGACCGTCTCCCGCGTCCTCTCCGGCTCGGAGGACAGCGTTTCCGACGACGTCCGCCGGGCCATCAGGGAGACAGCGGACCGGCTGGGCTACCGGCCGCGCCGCCGCGTCGGGCGGACCATCGCGTTCCTCATTGACGGCGAGCTGTTCAACGTATCCAGCCTCTTCTACTCCAACATCATCTCCGGGGCGGAGAAGGAGGTCGCCCTTCACCGGTACTACTTCCAGTTCAGCGCCGGCGCGCCGGAAGATTCCTCCCCGGGCGGTCCCCCTTTCAAGTTCAACGACCTTGCCGGCGCCATCCTCATCGGGGCGTCGCACGCGGACTTCATTCTCCGCCTGCGGTCGCGGCGCATCCCCATCGTCATGGTGGACTACTGGGTGCCCACGGAGGACATTGACACGATTCTCGTGGATAACGTGGACGGCATCATGCGCGCCGGGAAGCACCTGGCGGAACTGGGACACCGCCGCGTCGCCTACATCTCCGGGACCATCGACGGCATCTCATCCCCGGAGCGCCGGCACGGCTTCAGCCGGGCCCAGGCAGCGTTCGGCTTCGCGGAGGACGCGGCGCTCGTGGGGGAGTGCCCCGAGTCCATCTCCGGCGGCTTCGAGGCCATGGGCCGCATGCTGGACCGCGCGGGCGGCGAGCCTCCCACCGCGGTGATCGCCTACAACGACATGGTTGCCATCGGCGCCATGGACGCCATCAAGCAGCGGGGACTCGTGATCCCGGATGACATCAGCGTCGTCGGCTTCGACGATATCTCCCTTTCCGCCGAGGTGACTCCTCCCCTGACCACGGTGCAGGTGCCCAAGGAGCTCATGGGCAAGCTCGCCGCGGAGACGCTCTTCCATTCCATTGCCGGCTCTCCCCACGCCACGCGCAAGATCCTCGTTCCGACCCGCGTGGTTCCCCGGGCATCCACCGGCGCACCCCGCGGTCGATAGGCGCCCCCGCGCGGCCGCCCCGGCCCGCTTGACACATTTCTCCAATGGCGCTATTTTTGGGTTTATAGTATAAACTAATTTATGTGAATGGAGCACGCACCATGCAGGACAGGAAGCAGATTGCGCGGCTGATGCGGGACCTGGATGAGATCAAGGCGGCGGTCAAGCGGAACAACCCGCTCCTGAGGGAGCTGGTCACGTCCCGCTTCTACTGGTGGCTGGTCACGCTGTTCGGGTTCGTGATCGCGGCGTTCGCGCTTGCTCTTCATTGCCTCGTGGCCAGGTACGGGGGGTACGCGGCCATCCCCTCGTCCGTGAAGACCCCCTTCTGGATTGCCGCCGCCGTCGCGGGAATCGCCACCTACGTCTTTCGGGTCGCCGGCGTCATCCGTACGGTCAGGAGGATCGATCCCCGGCTCACGATCTGGTCGCTCTTCTGGGACCACAATCTCGGGGAGTTCTTCCACATCATGGGGCCGCTCATCCTGATCGCCGCCGGGGCGACCGTCTTCCTCGCGCGCATCGGACAGCCGTTCTTCATCGTCGGCGTGTGGGGGCTCGCCCTCGGAGTGATCTGGAATCTCCTCGGGTTCGCCGTCCACCTGATCGAGCTCTACGTCATGGGCTACTGGTACATCGCGGCGGCGGCACTGAGCTTCTTCATTCCAGGAGTCTCCGCCAGCGTCTGGACGGCCGTCTGCGTTGGCGGCGGCTCCCTGGCGTACGTCGCGACGACGGCCCTCGTGCGGAAGATGCACGCGATGAGGGGCTCCGAGGATGGATGAGACAGAGAAGCCCGGGCGCAGTCCGCGTCTGGACCGGGTCATCCACGAGCGCGCGCGGCTCATCGTCCTGGCGTACCTGTCCTCCAGCGAGATCCCGTCCGTGGGCTTCACGGAGCTGAAGGAGAAGCTGGGGCTGAGCGCCGGGAACCTCTCCATCCAGCTGAAGACCCTGGAAGGAGCCGGGTACGTGAAGATCGCGAAGAGCTTCGTTGACAACCGGCCTAACACGACCGTCAGCCTCACGGCGAAAGGCTCGCGGGCGCTTCGCGAGTACCTGCGGGAGATGGAGGCCCTCATGGGCACGCTGAAACCCCGGTCGGGAACCGGGAAGAAGGATTGAAGGGACGGGATCCATGGAAACGATTCTCAGGCTCGAAGGAGTGCGCAAGTCATACACGAAGGCCCAGCGGAGCGTGGAGGCTCTGCGCGGGGTCGATCTCGCGATCGGCCGAGGGGAGTTTCTCGCAATCGTCGGCCCGTCGGGGAGCGGGAAAACGACGCTGCTGAACATCGTGGGGTGCCTCGACCTGCCCACTGGCGGCAGCGTCCTCTATGACGGGCGGGAGCTGGGGGGAATGACGGAAAAGGAGCTTTCCGTCTACCGCAAGGAGAACATCTCCTTCATCTTCCAGTCCTACAACCTCATCCCCGTTCTGACCGTCCAGGAGAACGTGGAGCTTCCGATGGTCATTGAGCGGCGCTGGCCGCGGGCCCGCATGAGGGAAAGGGCGCGGGACATCATTGCGGCCGTCGGCCTGGCCGACATGGCGGACCGGTATCCCCGCGAGCTCTCCGGCGGCCAGGAGCAGCGGGTAGCGATTGCCCGCGCCCTCGTCAAGAATCCCATCGTCGTGCTCGCCGATGAGCCCACGGCAAACCTGGACTCCCGGACGGCGGAGGAGATCATGTCGCTCATGGAGGAGATGAACCGGGAACGGCAGACCACCTTCATCTTCTCCACGCACGATGCCATGGTCCAGAGGCACGCGCGCCGCGTGATCGTCCTGCACGACGGTCTGATCGCCGAGGATCGGAGGGATGCCGCATGAACACCGTGTTTCGAATCGCCCTGCGGAACGTGCTCCGCCACCGGCGGCGCGCGCTGATCACCGCCGTCGTCATGATGGCCGGTATCGGTTTCTTCATCGGCCTGGACTCCCTCTACAATGGGCTGGACCGCCTGTCCGTGGATGACCTGATCAACTTCCGCGACTCGTCGGTGAAGATCTTTTCCGCCGCGTATGACGCTGACCGTGCCTCCTACCCCCTGGACAAGGGGATCGAGAACCCCGCGGCGGTGCGCGGCGCGCTGGAGAGAGACACCCGGGTCGTTGCCGCGGCGTCCCGCACGCAGTTCCTCGCCCAGGCGGGGAACAACCGCGACACGACCTGGGTGATCGGAACGGTCGTGGATCCGGCGGCGGACGCGAGGGTTTTCGAGCTCAAGAAAACGATCACGGGGTCGTACTTCGCGCCGCAGAAGGGGTCGGACCGCCAGGTCATCCTGGGCAAGGAGCTGGCCTCGAAGCTGGGGCTCGCCGTGGGGGACACGATGGTGCTTGCCGCCTCCACGCGCTACGAGGCGCAGAACGCGGATGAGTTCACGATCGTGGGGATCCTCTCCACGAGCGACCCAACGCTCAACAAGGGGACCGTGTTCATCACGTACGACGCGGCGAACGACTTCCTGGACCTCGGCGGCCTCGTCACGGAGATGGACGTGCGCCTGCGCCAGCGCGTCAACCTTTCCGACACGCTGGCCGATTCGGCATCCGTTGCTGCCGCGGTCAAGGCAGCGTTCCCAGCGCTCTCTCCGTATTCATTCCAGGATTTCAACAAGGGCTTTCTCACCGTGCTGAAACAGAAGCGGATCTGGGGCTCCATGATCATGCTTTTCATCCTCCTCCTCGCCGCGGTCGGCATCGTCAATACCGTCCTGATGAGCGTGTACGAGCGCGTCCGCGAGGTGGGCGTCCTCAAGGCTCTGGGCTTCCGCGGCAGAGAGGTGGTGTGGATGTTCATCTTCGAGGGGTTTTTCGTCGGCTGCCTGGGCAGTCTCCTCGGCGCCGCGCTGGGCGTCCTCATCGACACCTACTCGATCTTCGCCGGTTTTCCCCTGCAGAAGTTCGGCAGCGACGTCGGCGCCGGGTTCGCGTACTGGGGAACGCTGCGCGGAGAATGGAACCCCGGGTCGATCCTCTTTGCCGTGGGTTTCGGCATCGTCGTCGCGATGATCGCCGCCGCCATCCCGGCGCGCACCGCGGCCCGCATGACCGCCACGTCCGCGCTTCGCTTCGTGTAGAGGGAGGATGTCGTGGGGTATCTCCTGAGAATGGCGGTGCGCAACGTCTGGCGCAACAGGCGTCGATCCGTCCTTGCGATGATCTCGGTCGCAATGGCGTCTCTCCTGTGTCTCTTTCTGCAGGGACTGCTCGGGGCATTCCAGGCATCCCTCGTGAAGAACTTCACCAAGAACGAGAGCGGGCACGTGCGGATCACGACGAAGGACTTCTTCCAGCGCTCGGACCTGCTTCCCGTGGACGCCATGATCCCGGATCCGCAGGCCGTGGAGGCGAAGCTTCGGACGTCTGCCGACCTCGCGGGGAAGATCAGTCTCATGACGGAGCGGATCAGCTTCGGCGTTCTCCTCGAGAACAGGGGAATGAACAAGAATGCCCTGGCGCTGGCCGGCGAGCCCCGCACGGAAGAAAGCCTCCTGTACCTGCAGCGCTCCATTCAGCCCGGCGGACGATACATCGACGGCCCGGGACAGACGATCATCGGCGCCGAGCTCGCGGACGACTTGAAGCTCACCGTGGGAGACCGGCTCAAGGTCGTCAGCCAGGCGAGCGACGGATCGCTTCAGCTGAAGAAGTTCCTGATCGCGGGCGTCTTCAAGACCGGCGTGAGCACGCTGGACGGAAGGGTTTTCCAGATCCCGATCCAGGATGCAAAGGCCTTCCTTCGAACTGGTACCGGAGCGCAGTCCATCATCATCATGCTGAACGACTACCATGACGCTGGATCCGTCGCGGCGCGGATCCGCGCCCTTCTACCGGACGCGGGCCTGGCGGTGACGCCGTGGACAGAGATCGGCGACTATGGGCGGCTCATGCAGCTGGAAGAGAAGATCTTCAACGTCCTGTTCGTCGTGATCCTCTTCCTCGGCGCGTTTATCATCACGAACATCATGACCATGGTCGTCCTGGAGCGCCGCAGGGAGATCGGCGTCCTGAAATCCATGGGATTCGGACGGGGAGAGGTCCTGGTTCTTTTTCTCTGGGAAGGCGTGATCCTGGGGGTCTGGGGCAGCGTCATTGGCGGAGGGCTGGGATTCCTCATCAACGTGGCGCTTCATTTCAAGGGAGTGGACTTCACCAGCTACTTCCGGGCCCTGGAGTTTCCGCTGGACAACGTCCTGTACTGGGCCGTGGATGTACCGGTGGCCCTCGGCGTCGTGGTCCTGGGATGCGCCATCTCTGGCCTGGTTTCCGTCGTCCCGTCCCTGCGCGCGGCGCGGATGAACGCCGTGGATGCCATCAAGAGCGTGTAGGAAAGGCGTGGAAGAAAGGCAACGCGCATGAGCACATTTCGAGGCTTCGTGGCCGCCGCGGCGCTGCTTGCCGCCGCGATGCCCGCAGGAGCAGCGCCCGCGGCGCTCTCGGGAGACGAGATCGTCCGGCGGATGGACGCCAACACTTCGTTCCGATCCATCGAGTACGACGGCACCCTCGCGATCTACAGCGGGGAGACCGTGCGGACCAAGGAGATGAAGGCGACGGCGCTGGGAACGAGCAAGGCCATCGCCGAGTTCACCAATCCGGAGGACAAGGGGACGAAGTTCCTGAAGCTCGACAAGAGCCTGTGGATCTACTTCCCGTCCGAGCAGGACACGATGAAGATCTCCGGTCACATGCTGAAGGACGGGATGATGGGAAGCGACGTCTCCTACCAGGATGCGCTGGAGAGTGATGACCTGTTCAGGAAGTATGCCGTGACCGTTACAGGAGAGGATTCCGTGGACGGGCGGCCCTGCTACGTCCTCACGATGAACGCTGTCGTGAAAGACGTGCAGTACGAGACGCGCAAGATGTGGGTGGACCAGGAGAGGTTCGTGGCCCTGCGGCAGGAGATGTACGCAAAAAGCGGGAAGCTTCTCAAGGTGAGCAAGGTCCTCGATGTGCAGAGGATCGGGGACCGCTGGTTTCCCGTGAAGGAGGAAATCTCCGACCAGCTCAAGCAGGGCTCGCGGACGCAGTTCATCATGGCTGACGTCCGCCTCGACGTGCCGGTGAGCGGATCCCTCTTCAGCCTGCGGAACCTCTCACGGTAGGGCGGGCGTGATGGCCGCAGCGCGGTTGCTTTCGGTTCTGCTCCTGGCGGGCGCCTGCCGCGCCGCCTTCGCGCAGGACGCCGCGCCCGGCGCCGCGCCTGGCGCCGCGCCGAGCCCCGCTCCGGGAGGCCTGGACATCGGCGGTTCGCTGCTCAGCGACGCCTCTGTGCTCCAGACCGTCGTGGAAAGCCCGGCTGGCGCGACGCCGGGGGGCTTCTCCCAGCTCACGCTGAACGTGGTCAACAGGAACCGGCAGGCAGCCAAGGTGGAAGGCACCGGCATCCTTTCCCTGTGGTACGGCGCCTACGCGGGCACCGCCGCCGCCCAGGCGGCCGCGACCGGGCTTTTTGCCACGCCCCCAGGCCCGGGGGGCGCCGTGGCGACGCTCGAAGTGCGGAAGCTCTACCTTGCGATCTTCACCCCGGTCGTGGACATTTCCATGGGCCGGCAGATCATCACTTTCGGAGTGGGAACGCTCTTCTCACCCATTGATGCGTTCTCCGTGCCTCTTCTGTCGGACCTCAACTACGTCCGCACCGGCAGCGACGTCGTGCGGCTGGATGCGCCGTTCAACGACGTGTCGGGAATCGAGGCGGTCAGCACCGTCTCCACGAGCTTCGACTCCCTCTCCTCGGCGCTCAAGCTCTACACGAACGTGGTGGGCGTCGACGTGGCAGCCGTCGGCATCTACCGCGGCGCTCGCAAGGAGGCTCTCGCCGGAGTCTCGTTCAAGGGCGATCTCGAGGTGGGCCTGTACGGCGAAGCGGTGGAACATTTCGTGTACACCCCGCAGCAGGCGTATTTTGAAGGGATGCTCGGGGCGGACTACTCCATCGAGAAAACGTGGTTCTTCACGCTGGAATACTCCTACAACGGGAACGCCGTGACGCCGGGAAGCGCCGCCCCAACGGACGCCGTGGGCTCGCTCTTCCAGAACCAGCACTATCTCTACGCCATGATCCGGTGGCAGTTCGCGGAGCTGGCCGGGATATCGGCAAGTGTCATCTGGGACATCTCCGCCTCCGTGCTCCTTCCCACACTGGAGGTCACGTACAACATCGCGCAGAACGCGAACCTCATCATGTACGGCAGGTACTTCGGCGGGGACATCCGCAGCGGCGCCCCCTGGCCGGGCCCTGACTTCCAATGGGGCGTGGAGGCGCAGGTTAGCTTCTAGGGGCGGACGGTTTCTCTTCGGCCACGTCGGGATAGAGCCGGCGGACGCATTCCGGGCACAGGCCGTGAGAGAACTCGGCATACGAGTGGGCCGAAACGTAGGACTCCACGCTCTGCCAGTATCCCTGGTCGGATCGGATCTTTTTGCAGCTCGCGCAAATGGGAACGATTCCGCGCAGAGTCCGGATTTCCTCGAACAGGCGGACGCGCCGTCACCGGCGCCCCCCGCCCCTTGCCAAGGTCAGGGCAAGGGCCTATAGGAATGCAATCAAAGAAGCCAGGAGGGGAGGACCGAGTGAAGGACGATCTTCAGGGCAAGCGGCAGACCGAGCTCTTCGAAAAGGCCAAGGACTACGCGCTGCAGTACATGGCATTGGTTCGCGGCCGGAGGGTGTTCCCGGATGACGACGCCGTGGAAGGTCTTCACGCGTTCCGGGAGAGGCTTCCGGAAGACCCCGCGGAACCCGGCGAGGTCCTGGAGCTGCTGCACCGCCACGGCTCCCCGGCGACGGTGGCGCAGACCGGGGGACGGTACTTCGGTTTCGTGAACGGCGGCATCACGCCGGCAGCTCTCGCCGCGCGCTGGCTGGCCGACACCTGGGACCAGAATGCGGCCCTCTACGTCATCTCTCCGACAGCGGCCGTGCTGGAAGAGGTGTGCGAAGGGTGGCTTGTTGACCTCCTGGGCCTGCCCGATGGCACCGCTGCCGGACTGGTTGCCGGCACCTCCACGGCAACGCTCACCGGTCTGGCGGCAGGGCGGGACGGGCTTCTCCGCCGGCAGGGCTGGGACGCCGGGTCGCGCGGGCTGTTCGGCGCGCCGGAGATCCGCGTCGTGCTTGGCGAGCAGGCGCACTCCTCCGTTTTCAAGGCGCTCTCCATCCTGGGCCTGGGCCGGGACCGGGTTGTCCGCGTGCCCGTGGATGCGCAGGGCCGGATGCGGGCGGAGGATCTGCCGGCGCTGGATGAGCGGACGCTCCTGATCCTCCAGGCAGGGAACGTCAGCACGGGCGCATTCGATCCTTTTGAGCCGCTGTGCGCGTCGGCTCGGAAGGCCGGCTCCTGGGTCCACGTTGACGGCGCCTTCGGGCTGTGGGCCGCGGCGTCTCCTGCGCGCCGCCGGCTCACGAAGGGCATAGAGCTGGCGGACTCGTGGTCCGCCGATGCGCATAAGACGCTGAATGCCCCATACGATAACGGCATTGTCTTCTGCCGGGACCCGGAGGCCCTGGCGCGCGCCATGCAGATGAGCGGCTCCTACATCGTCTACAGCGGAAAGCGGGATGGAACGATGTACGCCCCCGACATGTCGCGCCGCGCACGCGGCGTCGACCTGTGGGCAACTCTCAAGGGGTTGGGCCGCCGAGGCGTGGCGGACCTCGTTGACGGGCTGTGCGACAAGGCGGCGGCGTTCGCGGACAGCCTGCGCAAAGAGGGATTCACCATTCTCAACGACGTCGTGTTCAACCAGGTGCTGGTCTCCTGCGGGAAAGCCGAGCTGACGAGGTCGACGCTGGAGAAAGTGCAGGCATCCGGCGAATGCTGGTGCGGCGGCACGACGTGGAACGGAGAGCCGGCCATCCGGATCAGCGTCTGCGGCCACGAGACGACGGAGGAGGACATCAGTCGATCCGTGGCGGCTTTCGTGAAAGCGCGTGCCTCGGCCTGATCGAACCGGCCTGGTCCTCGGAGTGGACGGCTGCCGGGCCGGGTGGCTGTGCGTGTCCCGGGATCGCCGACAGGGGACCTGCAGGGCGGACATCATCGGCACCATCGAAGAGATCCTGCGCTTCGGCAAGCCGGCGGCAGCGGCCATCGACATGCCGATCGGTCTGACTGACGCGGGTCCGCGTCAGTGCGAGCGTGAGGCGCGAAGGCTGCTGGGCCGGCCCCGCTCCAGCAGCGTCTTTCCAGTGCCGGCCCGGCCGCTTCTTTCCGCCCGGGGCTACGCACAGGCATGCCGGATCGGACTTCGGGTCGACGGCAGGAAACCCAGCCGGCAGTCGTGGGGCATATTTCCCAAGATCCGCGACGTCGATGATTTTCTCCGGTCCCATGAGGACTTTCAGGCGCGCTTGTGGGAAGCGCATCCGGAGGTCTCGTTTCGCGCGTTGGGCGGAAGACACGCTCCGGCGCATTCCAAGAAGACCCC
>Ga0335070_10009225_pt1 | contig 11575 bp, 7 predicted proteins | sample Lox_Sample_13_FD_206722 | JGI IMG/M metagenome (GOLD analysis project Ga0335070, IMG submission 206722) | Soil microbial communities from Loxahatchee National Wildlife Refuge, Florida, United States - Lox_Sample_1.3 | ecosystem: Environmental > Terrestrial > Soil > Wetlands | place: USA: Florida...
CGCCGATGCTGAACAATATGGCCAACAGCAGCAGCCAGCGGCCCAGCAGGATGCCGATCTCGGTCAGCGCATGCCAGCGCAGCTGCGAGACCAGCTCGCGCGGGGGATGGATCAGCGTCAGGCACGAGAACGCGATCACGACCAGCGCGAAGGTCGGCTTTGCCGCCAGGTCGATGTGCCACAGGTGCGCGACGAACAGGAGCGACGCGATCGCCACCAGCGCCGGCGTGACCGTCTGCACGCCGACGAGCAGCAGCATCACGAACGTGCGCTTGATCATTACCGGGGTCATGGTTCAGTACAGCATAACCGATGGCGGCCCCGCCCGGATTTTCCGTGGAATGCGAACGGGTTCCACACGCCGCGGGCGGCCGGCGCCGGCGGCTCCCGTTCAACGCTCCTTGAAGTCGTCCGGCACGAGCTGGTGCCGGCCGAGCAGCTTGTAGAAGTCGGTGCGGTTGCGCTTCGCCAGCCGCGCCGCCTGGCTGACGTTGCCGCCCGTGATCTGCAGGATCTGCGACAGGTAGCTGCGCGTGAACTCGTCGCGCGCCTCGTCGAACGAAGGCAGCTTGGTCTGCCCGCCGCCGAGCGACTGCTGTACCAGTTCCACCGGGATGATCGGCGTCTGGGCGAGCGCGCAGTTCTGGCGCACCACGTTGGCCAGCTGCCGCACGTTGCCCGGCCAATCGCTGGTCGCCAGCAGTTCCACGGCCTCGGGGGCATAGATCTTGCGCTGGCCGGTCTCCTTGGCGAGCTCGGCCAGGAAATGCGCGACCAGCAGCGGGATGTCCTCGCGCCGGTTCTTCAGCGGCGGCATCTCGATGTGCACGACGTTCAGCCGGTAGTACAGGTCCTCGCGCAGCTGGCCGCTCGACAGGAGCGTCTGCAGGTCCCGGTTGGTCGTCGAGATGATGCGCACGTTGGGCGGCGTGTGCTCGGCGCCGGCCGGCCCGTCGGATTTGTCGGGCAGCAGCTGCAACAGCCGCAGCTGCGCGCCCATGGGCAACGCGCCGATTTCATCGAGCAGCAGCGTGCCGCCCTCGGCCGAGCGGAACAGGTCGCCGTCGAACAGGTTCTCCGCTGCGGCGCTGCAGTTTGCCAGGACGAACGGCCGCGCGCGGCGGGGGCTCGCCTTGTGGATCGCGCGCGCCAGCAGTTCCTTGCCGGTGCCGCTCTCGCCCGTGATGAGCACGCGCGCGTCGGTCCCGGCGACCATGTGCGCCTGCCCGAGCTTTTCCTCCATGACGGCGCTGCGGGTGATCAGCCCCGCGCGCCAGTCCTCGGCCGTGTCGACGAAGCCGGAGATCTTCAGCGCCTTGTGCACCTGCGCGAGCAATTCCTGCTTCTCGACCGGCTTGGTGAGGAACCCGAAGGCGCCCATCTGCGTGGCGTGCACCGCATCCGGGATCGTGCCGTGCGCGGTCAGCAGGATCACCTTGAGGCCGGGCCAGCGGATCTGCAGTTCCTTCAGCAGTCCGATGCCGTCGAGCTGGTCCATGCGCAGGTCGGAGATCACCAGGTCGGGGCGGAAGCGGCTCGCGGCCGCCAGCGCCTGCGCGCCGTTCTCCATGGGCTCCACCTCGTAGTTCTCCGCCCGCAGGCGGATCGTCAGCAGCCGCAGCAGGCCCGGATCATCGTCGACGACCAGGATGCGCGCCTTGCGCTTCAGCGTGGTGTTCACTTCTTGCGTACCTCGGAATTGCCTTTGTGGTCGGGCAGATTGCGTTCGATGTTGACCAGCGCCTCGAGCTTGGCCTGCGTTTCCTCGAGCAACCGGCGCAGCCGCGCGTTCTCGTCGAGTTCGGCCTGCAGGCGGCGGTTTGCCGCGGCATAGCGCTCCTGGTCGACGCTGCGGCTCGCATTGGCCTGCAATCGCTCGTTGTCGCCCACGAGGCCCAGCTCGCGGTCGAGCTGCGCGAGCTCGAACAGCGACAGCGCGCGTTCGACCGGCGCCAGCGTCTCCGGTTGCGCCGCCAGTTCGCGCAGCAGCGTGCGCGCGCGGGCGGCATCGCGCGCCGGGTGCCCGGGCGTCGCCAGCACCAGCGCATAGCGCAGCTGCGCGCTGCCGCCGCCGCCGCGCTCGTAGGCGCGCTGCGCGCTGGTGACGATCTCGGCCTGCTCGGCCGGCGTGCCACTGCTCAGCCGCTGCAGCGTCTGGATGGTGTCGGCGAGCAACACCGCCACCTGCGTGTCGCGGTCGTAGACCGGCGCCCCGGGGTTGGCATTGTGGTCGGCATGGAGCCCCGCCATGCCGCCGCAGCCTGCTGCGCTGAGCAGCCAGATCGCGGCTACGCCTGCTATCGGCAGCCTGCTACGCCGCATGGGCCTTCCTGCGCGGTAGCGCGGCGCCGGTCGCCAGCGCCGGCACCGGCTTGGCGCCGGCGCGCAGCGGGACGCGGATGCGGAAATGCGCGCCGCGGAATTCGCCGTCGACGATCTCGATCGTGCCGCCATGCACCTGCACGAATTCGTGCACGACCGACAGGCCGATGCCGGTGCCGCGCACGTGGCCGCCGGGCGCGCGCCCGGTGTGGAAGGCCTCGAACACGTTGGCGCGCTCGGCCAGCGGGATGCCGGCCCCGCCGTCGGCGACTTCGAGCACCAGCTCGGCCTCGGTGGCGCGCGCTCGCATGGTGATGGTGCCCCCGCGCGGCGAATACTTGATGGCGTTCGACAGCAGGTTCTCGAGGATCAGGCGGAGCTTGCCGCGGTCGGCCACCAGCGTGATGTCGTCGATCTGCACGTCGAGCCGCACGCGCTGCGACACGAGCGTCAGCTGCTGGTTCTCCAGCACCTGCTTGACCAGCGGCCGCAACCGGAATTCGGCCGCGTCGAGCCCGACGCTGTTGCTCTGCCAGGCGCTGTAGGAGAGCAGGTTCTCGATCATGCGCTGCAACTTGATGCTGTTTTCCTGCAGGATCGCGGTCACCTCGCGCTGGCCGGGCCGCAGCTCGCCGACCGCGCCGTCCATCAGCAGCTCGGTGCCCTCGCGGATATTGGCCAGCGGCGTCTTCAGCTCGTGCGACATGTGGCGGAGGAACCGGTTGCGTTCCTGCGCCAGGTCGAGCAGCCGCCGCCGCAGCCATTCGAGCTGCTGCCCGAGGCGCTGCAGGTCGACCGGCCCGCTGACGGAGATCTCGCGCGCGAAATCGCCGCTGCCGAGCTCGGTGATCGCGCGGTCGACCTGGCGGATCGGGCGTCCGATGCCGAGCGCGAAACTGAGCGTCGCCGCCAGCGCCAGCGGGATCAGCAGGCTCGATTCCCAGAACAGCTCGCGCCGCGCGGCGACCGTCTGGTCGTCGAGCGAGGCGAGCTCGGTGACCTTCTGGGCATTGGCGAAGTGCGAGATCCGCAGCGCCTGGTCGTCGAGCGCGCCGAAGTCGGGGATCGGTCGAATCGGGGCGGCGCGACCATCCGCGCGCAGCGCCAGCGGTGCGCGCACCGCATCGGCGATGTCGTGCTGCAGCGCCACGAACACGTCGATGGCCGTGCGCGCCGCCGGGTCGCGCAGCAGCGGGCGCAGCTCGCCCATCGTGGCGCTCAGCGCCGCATCCTGGTCGTTGAACTTGGCCAGGTCCTGGCTGGTGGCGAGCACCTGGTACACCTGCGCCTCGTGCGCCAGCGAATTGCGCATCTCGAACATGTCCTGGATCAGTTCGGTGGCGCGCACGCTCTCGTTGACCAGTTTCTGGCTGTAGTCGGTGAGCCGGCGCATCTGGAACGTGGCGTGCAGGATCGCCGCCAGCAGCGGCATCGTGATGACGCCGATGCCCAGCAGCAGGTAGCCATTGAGCGATTTGGGCAGGGCCAGGCGCATCCGGCCATTCTAAGGCACAGGGGCGACCGCCGTGCGCGGCCGCGCGTCGCAGGATGGCGACCCCGGCCCCGCCGGGCATCCAGCCCCGGGGGTGCGCGGCGGTGCTACCAGGGGCTGCGCTGCAGCCGCTCTTCCCAGCGCAGGGCCGTGCGGACGATGCCGTCGAGATCGTCCAGGCGCGGCTCCCAACCCAGCACCGAGCGGATGCGCCCGGCGTCGGCCACCAGCGTCGGCGGATCGCCTTCGCGGCGCGCTTCCTCGCGGATCTCGAGCCGCTTGCCGGCCACGCGCTGCACGCTCTCGAGCACTTCGCGCACGCTGTAGCCGTGTCCGTAGCCGCAGTTGAGCGTCGTGGTCGCGCCGCCGCCGCGCAGGTAGTCGAGCGCGTGCAGGTGCGCGCGCGCCAGGTCATCGACGTGGATGTAGTCGCGGATCCCGGTGCCGTCCGGCGTCGGGTAGTCGGTGCCGTAGATCGACACGTGCGGCCGCTTGCCGACGACCGCCTCGCAGGCGACCTTGATCAGCAGCGTTGCCTTGGCCGTCGCCTGGCCGATGCGGCATTCCGGATCGGAGCCGGCCACGTTGAAATAGCGCAGCGTCACGGCGCGCAGCGGGGTGACCGCCGAGAGGTCGCGCAGCATCCATTCCGACATCAGCTTCGAGGTGCCGTAGCCGTTGATCGGCGCCATGGCGCTGTCTTCGCGCGCCACGCCGCCGGCCGGCAGGCCGTACACCGCCGCCGTCGAGGAGAACACGAACTGCCGCACGCCGGCCTGGTCGCAGGAGGCCAGGAGACTGCGCGTCGCGCAGGTGTTGTTGCCGTAGTACTTGAGCGGATCGCGCACCGACTCCGGCACGATCGTGTGGGCCGCGAAGTGCATGACGGCGGTGACGCCATGCTCGGCGATGACCCGGCCGACGAGGTCGGCATCGCCGACATTGCCGACGACCAGCGGCGCATCGAGCACGGCCTGGCGGAAGCCCGTGACCAGGTTGTCGAGCACCACGACCTGCTCGCCGCGCGCGCGCAGCTGCAGGACCACGTGGCTGCCGATATAGCCCGCACCTCCGGTGACCAGCACGGTATTCTTGGCGGACATCATGACTCCTGCGGTTCAGACACTTTGGAAGCTGCGATGATACCGGCTGGCAGGCCCCGCGGAGTGCTAGCGGTCACGGTCCTGGGCGCGTGAACAGCCGCCCCGACCCGCGGCCGTTCGCGGCCCTGACGCCCGATGCAGTGCTCGACGCCGCCGAGGCCGCCGGGCTGGATCCGGACGGCCACGTGTTCGCGCTCAACAGCTACGAGAACCGCGTCTACCGGCTCGGGCGCGCCAGCGGCGCGCCGGTGGTGGTCAAGTTCTACCGCAGCGGCCGCTGGAGCGATGCGCAGATCCTCGAGGAACACGCCTTCGCGACCGAACTGGCGGCGGCCGAGATCCCGGTGGTCGCACCGCTCCGCCTCGGCGGCTCCACGCTGTACCACGGGCCGGGACTGCGGATGGCGGCTTTCCCCTTGCAACCGGGTGGATCGCCGGACCTCGACCAGCCCGGGGCGCGCGAGCTGCTCGGGCGCACGCTCGGGCGCATCCACGCGATCGGCGCACTGCGCCCGTTCCAGTACCGCGACTCGCTCCGCGGCGAGCGGCTCGGCAGCCGGGCCCGCGCCACGGTGCTCGCGTCCGGCCAGCTCCCGCCGCACATGCGCGAGGCCTATGCGCGCATCAGCACGGAGCTGCTGGCGTACATCGATGCCGCGGACATCGGCGCGGCGCGTGCGATCCGCCTGCACGGCGATTGCCACCTCGGCAACATCCTGTGGCAGGGCACCGGTCCGGTGTTCGTCGACCTCGACGATTGCCTGAATGGCCCTGCGGTGCAGGACCTGTGGATGTTCGTGGCCGGCAATCCGGACGAGCGGCGCCGCCAGTGGCAGGAGCTGCTGGACGGCTACGAGCGCTTCGCGGGCTTCGACCACGGACAGCTGCCGCTGGTCGAGGCGCTGCGCGCCGTGCGCATGCTGAACCACGCGGCCTGGATCGCCGAGCGCTGGGCCGATCCGGCTTTCCCGCGCGCCTTCCCGTGGTTCGGCGAGGCGCGCTACTGGGAACAGCACGTCAACGACCTCGCCGAGCAGGGGGCCGTGCTGCAGGGTTACTGAGCGGCGGCGGCCGCGCCGACGGGTGCCTAAAGTGCCCCGGGTTCGTGCTAAATTGCCGGCCGCATGATGCCCATCTCAATGGCCCGCTGCGGGGCGTTGCTGGCCGCGCTGGCGCTGGCCGGCGGCTGCGGGCGCGGCTCGGACCAGGCGCGCGCCGAGCACGAGGCCCGCCTCCAGGCCCGGGCCGGCGCCGATCGCGCGGGCAGCGCCGCCGCGGCCGCCAGCGCCGCCGAGGCCGACTTCGTGGCGGCCGTGAGTTCCGCGCCTTCCACCTCGCCGGTGTCGCTGAAGTTCCGCATCCAGCAACCGCCGCGGGTTGGCGTGCCGCTGCCGCTCGAGCTGGTGCTCGCGCAGGAACCGCATCTCGAGATCACGTCGATGTACGTCTCCCTGCTGCCGGGCGACGGCCTGTCGGTGCTCTCGGACCGCAGTTTCGAATTCCGCGCGCCGGCCTCCGGCGCCACGCAGCGCATGTCCGTGACGCTGCGGGCCGACGCGCCCGGCGTGCTGGGCCTGAGCGTGACGGTGCTGGTCGATTCCGCGAACGCGTCGGTGACGCGCAATTTCAATATCCCGCTGATCGCGGTGCCGGCCGGTACCTGAAAGCCGCCTCCGGTTCCGGGCGGTTTTAAACCTATTCCGCGATGCGGCTCACGGGGGCCGCGGCGGGCGCTCCGTATCATCACCCGGGTCGCAGTCGTGATCAGGGTTATGTCAAGGGATAGCAACGCCTCGCTGCCTGTGCCGACGCTCCAGCCGCCCGTGGCCGGCGGCGCGAGTGGTTCGTTCCGCACCGGCGCGGACCTGCATCCGCGGCTGCGGGCCCAGCTCGACTCGCTCGGCCTGGGGCGCGCGCCGAATCCCTCCGCGGCGCTGAGTGCGCTGCTGCCGCTGATCAGCACGCAATACGAACAGATCGACGAGGAACGGCGCGGCGTCGTGCGTTCGATGCAGATGCTGGCCGCCGAGGCCCGCAGCTTCGCGCAGGGCCTGACCAATGCCGACGCCGGCCAGCTGCGCGCGATCCTCGATCACATCAAGGACGTGGTCATCACCGTGAACGGCGATGGCGCGATCTGCGTGTTCAATCCCACCGGCGAGCAGCTGTTCGGCTATTCGCAGGCCGAGCTGATCGGCGTCTCGATCCTGCAGCTGCTGCCGGACCTGGCCGTGCAGGGCTCGCTGGCGCGCGGGCTGCAGGCCTTCACGGTCGAGACCGACGCCCACGGCCGCAATTCCGAGCCGCGCACCACGCAGGCCCGGCGCAAGAACGGCACGCTCTTCCCCGTCGAGGTGGTCGCCAGTCCGGCGAATTTCGACCGACGCGAGGTATTCGTGATCTGCCTGCGCGACATGAGCGAGCGGCTGGCGACCGAGCAGGCGCTGCGCGACAGCGAAGCCCGCTATCGCACCCTGGTCGAGACCGCGCCCGAGGTCATCGTCGTCATCGACACGCACACCGGCGCCTGCGTCGACGCCAACGAGAGCGCGCTGCGCTTCTTCGACGTGCCACGCGGCCAGATCGGCACGCTCTCGCTGCGCGACCTGCTGCAGGCCGCGGCGGCCGCGCCCGCCGCCGCGCCGGAGGAGGATCCCCAGGCGCCGCGCGTGTTCGAGTGGAACTACGATCGCGGCGCGGGCGTCACGCTCGCCACCGAAGTCCGGCTGATGCCGCTCAGTGGCACCGCCGGGCTGGTGCGCGCCAGCATCACCGACATCACCGAGCGCAAGCGCACGCTCGCGATCATGGCCGGAGAGCGCGACGTGTTCGCGCGCATCGCCGCCGACGCGCCGTTGAGCGAGGTGCTGGCCGCCACGGTCACGCTGGCCGAGTCGATCAACCCGGATTTCGTCGTCTGCATCGGCCGGCTGGCGCCGGAGGGCAAGCACTTCATCGAGGTGATCGGTCCGCGCCTGCCCGCCGCGCTGCGCGCCGCGGACGAGAACGGCCTCATCGACGTGCGCAATGGCTCGAGCGCGGCGGCCGTGTACCTGGGGCGCGCCGTGCTGGTCGGCAACGTGCGCACCGATCCGTACTGGCAGCGCCGCCGCGGGTTGGCGCTGGAGGCGGGGTTCTCGGCGGCCTGGGGCGTGCCGATCAAGGCCGCCGGCGGCAAGGTGCTGGGCGCGCTGACCGTGTATCGCGCCGCGCCCGGCAAGCCCTCGGACCGCGACCTGATGCTGGTCATGCATGCGGCGCGGCTGGCCGCGGTGGCCATCGAGCGGTGCGTTGCGGCCGAGGCGCTGCGCACCAGCGAAGCGCGTTTCCGCGGCCTGTACGAGAGCGTGCTCGAGGGCGTCTACCAGTTCTCGCCCGCCGGCAAGGTGCTGGCGGTCAACCCGGCCTTCGTCAGGCTGCTCGGGTTCGCGAGCGCCGAGGAGATCTACGCGCTGCCGGGAGCGGCGGCGTTGTACTGGGATCCGGCCGCGCGCGCGGTGTTCGTGCAGGAGCTGGAGCGGGCCGGCGAAGTGCACGCCAAGGAGACGCTGCTGCGGCGGCGCGACGGGGCACAGCTCGTCGTGCTCGAGAGCGCGCGCGTCGTGCGCAACGAGCTGCAGCAGGTCGTGGCCTACGAGGGCACGATCGCCGACATCACCGAGCGCAAGCGCATCGAGCAGGCGATCTTCGAGGAGAAGGAGCGCGCACAGGTCACGCTGCAGTCGATCGGCGATGGCGTCATCACGACCGATCGCGAGGGACGCATCGAGTACCTGAATCCCGTGGCCGAGCAGCTCTCCGGCTGGCGCGGCGCCGAGGCGCGCGGCGCCACGATCATGGAGGTGCTCCGGCTGCGCGACGAGCGTTCGCACGAGGAGATCGAGAATCCGCTGCTGCGCTGCCTGCGCGAGGACAAGGTGGTCAACTTCGGCGAGCACAGCGTGCTGATCAACCGGCTTGGCCAGGAGATCGCGATCCAGGACTCGGCGGCGCCGATCCGCGATCGCAACGGCCGCACGGTCGGCGCCGTGGTCGTGTTCCGCGACGTGACCAAGGAGCGGCGCCTGAAGCGCGCGCTTTCGTACCAGGCCAGCCACGACGCGCTGACCGGGCTGATCAACCGCCGCGAGTTCGACAGCCGCCTGCAGGCGGCGGTGCAGGGCGCGCGCAACGGCGAGGGCACGCACGCGCTGCTGTACGTCGACCTCGACCAGTTCAAGGTCGTCAATGACACCTGCGGCCATCCGGCCGGCGACCGCCTGCTGCGCGATGTCACCGCGCTCCTGCAGCAGCAGGTGCGCTCGGCCGACCTGATCGCGCGGCTTGGCGGCGACGAGTTCGGCATCCTGGTGCAGAACTGCACCACCGAGCAGGCGACGCGCATCGCCGACCAGATCCGCCAGGCGGTGCGCGACTACCGCTTCAGCTGGGAGCACCACACGGCCACGATCGGCGCCAGCATCGGCGTCGTGCCGATCACGCAGGACAGCGAAAGCGTCGCCAGCCTGCTGAGCGCCGCCGACATCGCCTGCTACGCGGCCAAGGATTCCGGCCGCAACCGCGTGCACGTCTACGATTCGAGCGAGGTCTCCGGCCGCCACCGCGAAATGTACTGGGTCAGCCGCGTGACGCGCGCCGTGGACGAGGGCCGGCTGGAGCTCTACACGCAGCCGATCGTCGCGACCCGCCACGACTCGCCGCGACTGCCGCCGTTCCACGAGCTGCTGGTGCGCCTGCGTGACAACGACGGCGACCTCGTGCTGCCCGGCGAGTTCATCCCCGCGGCCGAGCGCTACAACATCATCGGCGCCATCGACCGCTGGGTGCTCGAGGCCGCGGTGACGCGGCTGCGCCAGTACGTCGCCGCGGCGCTCGAGGTGCCGCTGCTGTCGATCAACCTCTCGGGCACCTCGATCTGCGAGCGCAACTTCCTCGAGTTCGTGCTGACGCTGGTCGAGGAACCGGTCATCGGCGAGCACATCTGCTTCGAGATCACCGAATCCGCGATCATCACCGGCCTGTCGCAGATCGTCTATTTCGTTCAGGAAGTGCGCAAGCGCGGCTGCCGCATCGCGCTCGACGACTTCGGCACCGGCCTGTCCTCGTTCCACTACCTGAAGAAGCTGCCGGTCGATTTCCTGAAGATCGACGGGCAGTTCGTCGGGAGCCTGACCAACGATCCGGTCGACCGCAGCATGGTCGAGGCGATCAGCAAGGTGGCCGGCGCGCTCGGCATCGCCACGATCGCCGAACGCGTCGAGAGCGCCGAGGCGCTCGAACGCCTGACGCAGCTCGGCATCGATTTCGCGCAGGGCTACCAGCTGGCGCGGCCCGAACCGCTGGCCGCGTTCGAGGCGGCGCTCGCGGTCGCGCGCGCGCAGGCCTGAACGCCGGCGCGATCGCCCCCGAGGGCTCCTGCGTAGCCGCCGACTTTCCCCCGCGCCGCCGAGCGGCGACAATGCCGCCCCATGGGCGAACACGGCGCATTGGCGGGCATCAGGGTCCTCGATCTCTCGCGCGTGCTCGCGGGCCCCTGGGCGACGCAGATCATGGGCGACCTCGGCGCCGAGGTCATCAAGATCGAGCGGCCGGGCACCGGCGATGACACGCGCGCCTGGGGTCCGCCCGATTTCAAGGAGGCGGGGTTTTCCGCGTATTACGCCAGCGCCAACCGCAACAAGCGCTCGGTCGCCGTCGATATTTCAAAGCCCGCCGGCCAGCAGCTCATCGCCTCGCTCGCGCAGCGCTGCGACGTGCTGGTCGAGAACTACAAGGTCGGCGGCGCGGCGCGCCACGGCCTCGATTACGCCACGCTGAGCAAGCTCAATCCTCGGCTCGTCTATTGCTCGATCACCGGCTTCGGCCAGACCGGGCCGTACGCGCCGCGCGCCGGGTACGACGCGATGATCCAGGGCATGAGCGGCCTGATGAGCATCACCGGCAAGCCGCGCGCGGAACCGGACAGCAATCCGCAGAAGATCGGCGTCGCGATGGTCGATCTTTCCACCGGCCTGTACGCCGCGATCGCGGTGCTCGCCGCGCTCGTGCAGCGCGCGCGGACCGGCCGCGGCCAGTACATCGACCTCGCGCTGCTCGACGTCGGCGTCGCGATGCTCGCCTACCAGGGCATGAATTTCCTCGCCACCGGCGTGGCCCCCGACCGGCCGGGCAACGCGCACCCGAGCATCGTGCCCTACCAGGATTTCCCGACCGCCGACGGCTGGATGATGCTGGCGATCGGCAACGACGGGCAGTTCGCGCATTTCTGCCGCTGCGTCGGTCATCCCGAATGGTCGGCGGACGAACGCTTCGCCACCAACCCGCACCGCGTCGCGAACCGCAAGCTCCTGATCGCGATGATGACTGCGGTCACGAAGACGCGTGGCACGCGCGAGTGGATCAAGCTGCTGGAGGCGGAAGGGGTGCCCTGCGGACCGATCAACGACATCGCCGGCGTGTTCGCCGATCCCCAGGTGCAGGCGCGGCATCTTCGTGTCGACATCGCCGCCGGTTCGCAGGCAGGCGCGGCGCCGGCTTCTTCGGTGCCCGCGATCGCCAGCCCGCTGCGGCTGTCGGACGCGCCGGTCGAGTACCGACTGCCGCCGCCGGCGCTCGGCGCCCACACGCGCGAGGTGCTGCGCGAATTGTTGTCCCTGGA
>Ga0335070_10009226_pt1 | contig 11575 bp, 8 predicted proteins | sample Lox_Sample_13_FD_206722 | JGI IMG/M metagenome (GOLD analysis project Ga0335070, IMG submission 206722) | Soil microbial communities from Loxahatchee National Wildlife Refuge, Florida, United States - Lox_Sample_1.3 | ecosystem: Environmental > Terrestrial > Soil > Wetlands | place: USA: Florida...
ACAGCAGCACGGTCTCGTCGACAAGCTCGACAAGCTCGACAAGCTCGGCGGCTACGGTAATCGCGGCCGCCGCGGCTTCGAGTTCGAGCGTCAGCGCAGCTTCGTCCAGCGACACGGGCGACACGAGTGACGCAAGTGACGCGAGCGCCACGGCGGCCATGATGCAGCCGCCACCCCCGCCTCCGCAGCCGCCTTCGTCCGGCGGTTACGGCAACGACCTCGCATCGGCGATCTCGAACCTCGCGCAGTCGCTCTCGTCGACTTCGAGCAGCACGTCTTCCGATTCCAGCTCGTCGAGCAGCGACAGCAGCGCGGACAGCGCACTGACCTCGGACTTTCAGAACCTGTTGACGGCGATGGGCGCTTCGTCGAGCACATCGTCGAGCGACACGACGAGCGAACTCCAGCAGTTCCTCACGACCCTCGCGAGTAACCTGCAGCAGCAAGGGTCCGGCGCCGCGAGCGGCTTGTTCGTGAGCACGACGGCCTGAAGGCCAGGTGTCAGGGGTGCCCGCTTATCGTAGCGACGGCCCATTCGCGCGCCGGGGCCACAACGGCCTGGCGCGCTCTCTTGTGCAGTGGTGTATCAGCGGCGGGTTGCCGGAAAGGCAAGCTGCACGAGCAGGCCGCCATCGGGATGGTTGTCGACGAGACACTGGCCGCCGTTGTCGCGCGCGAGCCGTGCAACGATGGCAAGCCCGAGGCCGCAGTGCCCTTCGCCGCCGCGCGCAGCATTCAGGCGTACGAACGGTCGCATGGCGGCCGCGATGCGCTCCGGCTCGATGCCGCCGCCGTGATCGCGCACGCGTATCACGCACGAGCCGTTGCCGATCGAGGTCGCGATCTCGACCGGCGGTGCGCCGTACTCGAGTGCGTTATCGACGAGGTTGGTCACGAGCCGGTCCAGCGCCACCTGCGGCAGTTTGAACGACGAGCCGGCGTGCAGATCCAGCACGAACAACGGCCCGTTGCCGCCTTCGATTTCGTCCGGATTGCCGAACTGGCTTCGCAGAAAGGCATCGACTTCGATCAGCCTGTCCGCTTCGGGCGCATGTTGCGCGAATTCCAGAAACTGCTGGACGATGTGCGCGAGCGAATCGACGTCGCGCAGCATGCCCTTGCGCTCGCTCTCCTCGGCCATCAGGCTCGCTCGCAGCTTGAGCCGCGTGAGCGGTGTCTTCAGATCGTGCGCGATGCCGCTCAGCATCACCACGCGGTCGTCTTCGGCCTCGTTCACACAGCGCATCATGTCGTTGAAGGACGCGCTCACCTCGCGCAGCTCGCGCGGCCCCTTCCCATCGAGCGGCGCAATGCGTTCGCCGGTGCCGAAGCGGCGTGCCGCCTGCGCGAGGCTCGCGAGCGGCTTCTGGATCTGCCAGGCCGCGAGGAAAGAAAGCATGAGCGCCGCCAGCAGCATCGAAATCGACTCGATCACGAAGGGCGGCGGCGGCGGAATGTCGACCGGCACGACGACCCATGTCGGGCTGTCCGGGAAGCGCACCCAGAGTTGCGGCGGCTCGGCGTCGTCGACGGCGAACTGCGTGCCGGGCGGCAGATTCGTGCGCAGATGGCGAACCAGCTGGACGAGCGGCCGGCGCTTCGGTTCATGCAGATGAACGTTCTGGGGCACGTTCCACGCCGGCACGCGGTGCACGCGCATCATGGCGCTCAAGTCGCCGTCCTTGCGCGGTTCGAGCGATTTTCCGAGGCGCACGGCGGGGAGCGCATCCGCTTCGTCCCCGTGCTCCTCGTTCGCGACTCGCAGCACTAGCAGGACGCCGCGTGCGAAGCCGTCCACGTCATGGTGCGGCCGCTGCACGGCCAGCAGCACGAACCAGCCTAGTTGCATCGCCAGCAATACGGCCGCCGAGAGCAGCGCCATGCGCCCGAACAGCGTGTTCAGCGGGCTCCTCACGAGAAGGTCGCGGCGTGCTGCTCGCCATGCGGATCCGCGTAGAGCGCCGGATCCGGCACGAAAACATAGCCCTTGCCGCGCACCGTCTGGATGTGGCGCGGGTTCGACGGGTCGGCTTCGATCACGCGACGCAGCCGCCAGATCGGCACGTCGAGGCCGCGTTCGCTGAAGGCCCGCTCGTCACGATGCACGAGATCGTGGATCAGCGTGCGTGAAAGCACTTTGTAGGGATGCGTGGCAAATACCTTCAGCAGCGCGAATTCGCTTTCCCGCAACGCGATTTGCGTATCGCGGCACGACAGCGTGCGCAGCGTGAAGTCGAGTTCGAATTCCCCGAAGCGGTAGCGCCTGCGCGCCTCGGGCGCGCTCGCCGTCGAAGGCCCGCGCCGGCGCAGGATGTTCTGGATCCGCACGAGCAGTTCGTGCGGATCGAACGGCTTGGGCAGATAGTCGTCCGCGCCGAGCGAAAGCCCGCGTATGCGGTCGGTCACGCCGCCGCGTGCGGTGACGAAAATGACGGGAATGTCGTCGCCGGCCGCGCGCAATGCGGCGATGGCCTCGAGACCGTCGGTGTCGGGCATCATGATGTCCAGCACGACAAGGGACGGCCGTTCGCGCTCGAGCCGGCGCTGGAGATGGACGCCGTCGTGAAGGACGGCCGTGTCGAAGTTGTGCGAGCGCAGGAAGCGGCTCAGCAGGTCGCGCACGACGGGATCGTCGTCGACAATGAGGACGCTAGGATTCATGCCGGGATTTTAAAGCAGCGCGTGGGCCCGGCAGCCCAACGATTCTTACCATTCCTTTCCCGCGACCCGCGTAAAAAAGGGGCGGAATCTTTGCCGTCCCGCCCCGTCGAGACGAAACCATGACGGGGCGGGACGGTGTATCAGGCAAGATCGAAGCGATCGAGATTCATCACCTTGACCCACGCCGCCACGAAGTCGCGCAGGAACTTCTCCTCTCCGTCATGGCTTGCGTACACCTCGCTCAGCGCACGCAATTGGGAGTGCGAACCAAAAATAAGGTCCACGCGGGTTCCGGTCCATTTCGGCTTGCCCGACTTGCGCTCAGTGCCCTCGAACACGTCGTTTGCGTCGGATAGCGGCTTCCACTGCGTGTTCATGTCGAGCAGGTTGCGGAAGAAGTCGTTCGTGAGCGCGCCCGGACGATCCGTGAACACACCGTGAGCGTCCTTGCCCGCCTGCACGCCCAGCACGCGCAGGCCGCCCACCAGCACCGTCATCTCGGGCGCGGTGAGCGTGAGCAACTGTGCCTTGTCGATGAGCAGCGCTTCGGCCGGCGCGGGGAACTTGCGCTGGAGGTAATTGCGAAAGCCGTCGGCGAGCGGTTCGAGCACCGCCACCGAAACCACGTCGGTCTGCTCCTGCGAAGCGTCCATGCGACCCGGGGCGAACGGCACGCTCAACGTGTGACCAGCCTTGTGCGCCGCCTGCTCGATGCCCACGCCGCCCGCCAGCACGATGAGGTCGGCCAGCGACACCTTCTTGCCGCCCGACTGCGCGCCGTTGAAATCGGCCTGAATGCCTTCGAGCGCCTTGAGCACTTTGGCAAGCTGCTCGGGATGATTGACGGCCCAGTCCTTTTGAGGCGCGAGGCGAATGCGCGCGCCGTTGGCGCCGCCGCGCTTGTCGGACCCGCGAAACGTCGAGGCAGAAGCCCACGCCGTCGAAACCAGCTCCGCAACGGACAGCCCCGAGGCCGCAATTTTCTGCTTGAGCGCGGCGACGTCCTGCTCGTTCACTAGCGGGTGATCGACGGCCGGAATCGGGTCCTGCCAGATCAGCGCTTCCTGCGGCACTTCCGGGCCGAGATAGCGCGCACGCGGCCCCATGTCACGATGTGTCAGCTTGAACCACGCACGTGCGAAAGCATCGGCGAACTGGTCGGGATGCTCCATGAACCGGCGCGAAATCTTTTCGTACTCCGGATCGAAACGCAGCGAGAGATCCGTGGTCAACATCGTTGGGCGCAGCTTTTTCGACGGATCATAAGCGTGCGGGATGGTCTCGCCGCCATCCTTCGCGACCCACTGGTTCGCGCCCGCCGGGCTCTTCGTGAGTTCCCATTCGTGGCCGAACAGGTTCTGGAAGAAGCCCATGCCCCACTGTGTGGGCGTGCTGGTCCACGTCACTTCCAGGCCGCTCGTGATCGTGTCCGCACCCTTGCCGGCGCCAAAGCGGCTCTGCCAGCCGAGGCCCATGTTTTCGAGGCCGGCGGCTTCGGGCTCGGGACCCACGTTGTCCGCGGGGCCCGCGCCGTGCGTCTTGCCGAAGGTATGGCCGCCCGCGATCAGCGCGACGGTTTCCTCGTCGTTCATCGCCATGCGCCCGAAGGTATCGCGGATATCGTGCGCCGCCGCAAGCGGATCGGGATTGCCGTCCGGACCTTCGGGGTTCACGTAGATCAGACCCATTTGCACCGCACCAAGCGGGTTCTCGAGATTGCGCCCGCTGTCCGTGCGGCTGTGTTCGGTGCCGTGCAGCGCTTCGTCGGCCACGAGCACCCCTTCGTCCTGGCCGGCGGCGCCCTTGCCGTAGCGCACGTCACCGCCCAGCCAGGTTTTCTCGTTGCCCCAGTACACATCCTGGTCCGGCTCCCAGGTATCCTCACGTCCGCCCGCGAAACCGAAGGTCTTGAAACCCATGGTTTCGAGCGCGACGTTGCCCGCCAGGATCATCAGGTCTGCCCACGAAATATTCTGGCCATACTTCTGCTTGATGGGCCACAACAGGCGGCGCGCCTTGTCGAGGCTCACGTTGTCGGGCCAACTGTTGAGCGGCGCGAAGCGCTGCTGACCACGGCCACCGCCGCCGCGCCCGTCGCCGATGCGATAGGTGCCGGCGCTATGCCACGCCATGCGGATAAAGAGCGGACCGTAGTGGCCGAAGTCGGCGGGCCACCAGTCCTGCGAGTCGGTCATGAGCGCCGCGAGATCCTTCTTCACGGCAGCGAGATCGAGGCGCTTGAAGGCCTCGGCGTAGTTGAAGTCTTCATCGAGCGGATTGGACTTGCTGGAGTGCTGGCTCAGCAGATCGACCCGTAACTGCTTCGGCCACCAGTCGCGGTTCGTCGTGCCGCCGCCGGCGGCATGGTTGAATGGACACTTCGCTTCATTCGACATGGACAACTCCGTGAGAGGAGATAGACGTCATGCGCGTAAGGCTTGCAAAGGCGACGGTCGTTGAGGTTGCCGCCCGCGCGGCCCAGCAATCCCGTGTTGCGTGCTCCATGTATACCTGTAATGGCGCCAGCACGAGTTGCCTGCGTGCGGCAGGCTGCCGGGCGTTTGCCAAAGGGAGTTGGCCTGGCGCGCGCGTGCCGCCTTGCCAATATATGGCAGGCTGCCAGGACGTTGTTGTGATTCTGGCAATGCCATCGATAGACCACCACTATGCCGCGATGCGGCAAACGCCTCCCGAATTCACACAAGTCAGCTAACGTCGAACGACGCGGCTTCGGCAACGCTAGTTCGCCAGTCCCCGTGAGGCCGCCGCCAGCTGGCCAAGCTGCGCAGCCGTCGCCCAGACACCCTGTTGAAGGCACTACACGAAAGCGGCGTGCCTCAAGGGCACAACTCTCACATCGCTCTCCAGCCGAAGGAAGGCTGGAGAGAACGCGATGAACCTCGCGTCACGCGGCTTCGAGCACCAGCAATTGCGCGCCGTCCGCCACCTGGTCGCCCACGCCGTACAACACCTCGGTGACTTTGCCGGCAGAAGGCGCGCCGATCGTGTGCTCCATCTTCATCGCCTCCATGACGATGAGCGGCGTGCCTTTCTCGACGACTGCGCCCGGCTCCACCAGCACGGCGATCACCTTGCCCGGCATGGGCGCGGTCAGCCGGCCTTCGCCGTGCTCCGCATCCGCAGCATGCGCGAGCAGGTCCTGCCACTCGAACGCCATCGCGGTCCCGAGGCAGAACACATGGAACACATCGCCATCGATGAAGACGCGACCCGTCACGCGCCTGTCGCCGATGGTCGCGCCGTATTCGTCGGCGTTTTCGCCGCGCCACCATGCATAGGGTTCCGCACGTCCAGCCCAGGCCAGCGTCTGCTCGCCGCCGTCTTGCGTATGCGTCACCGCGATCGCCGTATCGCTTTCAACGTCGCGCCACGCAAGCGGCTGCGTGAAGCCGCTGTTCAACCGCCAATGCGAAAGCGATTGCCACGGCGACGCGCCCGCTGACGTCTCAACTGCCGCCCTGACCTCGCGGCCCAGCAGCGCCGCGCACGCCAGTGCGAGGGCTTCGCGAACCGGCTGCTGCCCCGGCGCGAACAGCGCCTCGTGGTTGCGTTCGATGAGGCCCGTATCGAGATCCGCATTCGCGAAGGGCTCGCAGGTCACGAGCCTGTGCAGGAATTCGACGTTCGTGTGCGGCCCCGCTACCTCGCACGCTTCGAGCGCGCGCTCCATGCGCGCGAGCGCCTCCGCGCGCGTGGCGCCGTGCACGATGAGCTTGGCGATCATCGGGTCGTAGAACGGCGTGATCGTGTCGCCTTCGCGCACGCCGCTGTCGATGCGCACGTGCGCGCGCTGGCCCGCATCGCCGAGCCGGAACTCGACACCCTCGGGCATGCGCAGGTGCTTGAGCGTGCCTGTGGAGGGGAGGAAACCGCGCGCGGGATTTTCCGCGTAGATGCGCGCTTCGAGTGCATGCCCCGTGATCGAGAGCTGCGACTGTTCGAGCGGCAAGGGCTCGCCCGCTGCCACGCGCAACTGCCATTCGACCAGATCGAGGCCCGTGACCATTTCCGTCACCGGATGCTCGACCTGCAGGCGCGTGTTCATCTCCATGAAGTAAAAGTCGGCACCCGTCATGATGAATTCGACCGTGCCGGCGCCCACGTAGTGCACCGCGCGCGCCGCGGCCACGGCCGCCTCGCCCATCGCGCTGCGGACCCGCTCGTCGAGGCCGGGTGCGGGTGCTTCCTCGAGCACCTTTTGATGACGGCGCTGCACCGAGCAGTCGCGGTCGAACAGGTAGACCGCGCCACCGTGTTTGTCCGCGAAAACCTGCACTTCCACGTGACGCGGCCGCGTGAGGTACTTCTCGATCAGCACGCGGTCGTTGCCGAAGCTGCTCGCCGCCTCGCGCTTGCACGAGGCGAGCGCCGCGGCGAAGTCCTCGCTGCGCTCGACCACGCGCATGCCCTTGCCGCCGCCGCCCGCGCTGGCCTTGAGCAGCACGGGGTAGCCCATCGCATCGGCTTCGCGCTGCAGGAGCACCGGGTCCTGGTCATCGCCGTGATAACCGGGCACGAGCGGCACCGCCGCCGCTTGCATCAGCGCCTTGGCCGCCGCCTTCGAGCCCATTGCCGCGATCGCATCGACTGGCGGCCCGATGAAGACGATACCGGCCGCTTCGCAGGCGCGCGCAAAATCTTCGTTCTCCGAAAGAAAGCCATAACCGGGGTGGATGGCCTGCGCGCCCGTTGCGCGTGCGGCTTCGATGATGCGCTCGATGCGCAGATAGCTTTGCGCGGCAGCCGCTTCGCCAATGTGCACGGCTTCGTCGCAGGCCGCGACGTGCTTGGCGTTCGCGTCGGCGTCCGAATACACGGCCACGCTCTTCACGCCAAGCCGCCGGCAGGTGGCCGCAACCCGGCACGCAATTTCGCCCCGGTTGGCAATCAGGATCTTGTTGAACATATTCTGTCCTCGTTTCGTGTCGTCGCTTCGTAACGCTGCTTCATGTCCCTATTGGGCGCGCCAGCGCGGCGCGCGCTTTTCGAGGAACGACGACACGCCGTCACGTCCCTCATCGCTCGCGCGAATGCGCGCGATGCGAACGGCGGTGTCTTCGATCAGAGCTTCGTTGAGCGTTTGTCCTGCGATGTCCTGCACGAGCTGCTTGCACTCGCGAACGGCATTTGGGCTGTTCGCGCAAAGTGTTTCGGCGATGCGCTGCACGGTCGCGTCGAGCGCGTCGGCGCTCACGGCTTCGCTCACGAGGCCGAGCCGCTGCGCCGTGGCGCAATCGAACGCTTCGGCCGTGACGAAGTAGCGGCGCGAGGCCTGCTCGCCCAGCGCGCGGATCACGTAGGGCGCGATCGTGGCCGGCATGAGGCCGAGTCGCGCTTCGGAAAGGCAGAAGTGCACGGATTCGACGGCCACCACGATATCGGCGGCGCACACGAGGCCCATGCCGCCCGCGTAGGCGTCGCCGTGCACGCGCGCGACGACGGGCTTCGGGCAGCGATAGACGGCCTGGAGCATCTGCGCGAGTCGCAGCGCGTCCGCACGGTTCTCCTCGTCGGAGTAGCCGGCCATCTTGCGCATCCAGTTCAGGTCGGCGCCCGCGCAAAAGGCCTTGCCGCTGCCCGCCAGCACGATCGCGCGAACGTCGTCGTGCTTGCCGAGCGCCGTGAAGGCCGCCGTCACGTCGGCGATCATCGTCTCGTTGAACGCGTTGCGCACTTCGGGGCGATTGAGCGTGACGGTCGCCACGTGCCCCACAATTTCAACGACAAGCGTTTCATATTGCATCGTTGTCTCCTCCTGTCCCGCATGAACTCGCATGCTTCACATGCGGAACACGCCGAAGCGCGTATCCTCGATCGGTGCGTTCATCGCTGCGGAAAGGCCGAGGCCGAGCACGTCGCGGGTTTGCGCCGGATCGATCACGCCATCGTCCCACAAGCGCGCGCTCGCGTAATACGGGTGGCCCTGACGCTCGTACTGGTCGCGAATCGGCTGCTTGAACGCGTCCTCTTCCTCGGCGCTCCACGTGCCGCCCTTCGCTTCGATGCCGTCGCGACGCACCGTGGCGAGCACGGACGCGGCCTGCTCGCCGCCCATCACGGAGATACGCGCATTGGGCCACATCCACAGGAAGCGCGGCGAATACGCGCGCCCGCACATGCCGTAATTCCCCGCGCCGAACGACCCGCCGATGATGACCGTGAACTTCGGCACTTTCGCCGTGGCCACTGCCGTCACCATCTTCGCGCCATTGCGCGCAATGCCCTCGTTCTCGTACTTGCGGCCCACCATGAAGCCCGTGATGTTCTGCAGAAACACGAGCGGAATCTTGCGCTGGCAGCACAGCTCGATGAAGTGAGTGCCCTTGAGTGCCGATTCGGAAAACAGAATGCCGTTGTTCGCGACGATACCCACCGGGTGGCCCCAGATGTGCGCAAAGCCGGTGACGAGCGTGGTGCCGTAGCGCGCCTTGAATTCGTCGAAAGCCGAGTCGTCGACGATGCGTGCGATCACCTCGCGCACGTCGAAGGGCTTGCGCGTATCCACGGGAATCACGCCGTAGAGGCTCTTCGCGTCGTAGCGCGGCGGCAGCGGCTCACGCAGCACGACAGGCGGCGTTTTCGTGCGATTGAGATTGCCGACGATGCTGCGCGCAATGGAGAGCGCGTGCGCGTCGTTCTGCGCGAGGTGGTCGGCCACGCCGGAAAGGCGCGTGTGGACATCGCCGCCGCCAAGGTCTTCGGCGCTCACTTCCTCGCCCGTGGCGGCCTTCACGAGCGGCGGCCCACCCAGAAAAATCGTGCCCTGGTTCTTCACGATGATCGATTCATCGCTCATTGCCGGCACATAGGCGCCGCCGGCCGTGCACGAGCCCATCACCACGGCAATCTGTGGAATGTCCTGCGACGAGAGATTCGCCTGGTTATAGAAGATGCGGCCAAAGTGATCGCGGTCCGGAAACACCTCGTCCTGGTTGGGCAGGTTCGCACCGCCCGAATCGACGAGATACACGCAAGGCAGGTTGTTTTCCTGTGCGATCTCCTGCGCGCGCACGTGCTTCTTCACGGTGACAGGATAATACGTGCCGCCCTTCACCGTCGCGTCGTTGCAGACGATCACGCATTCCTGGCCCGCAATGCGGCCAATGCCCGTGATGATGCCCGCGCCCGGCGCGTCGTCGTTGTACATGCCGTAGGCGGCGAGCTGCGAAAGCTCCAGAAACGGCGTGCCCGGATCGAGCAGTTGCGCGATGCGATCGCGCGGCAGCAGCTTGCCGCGCGAGAGGTGCTTGTCGCGCGCCGCCTCTCCGCCACCCAGCGACAGTTTCTGGATCTTCTCGCGCAGGTCCGCGACGACCGCCTCGAGTGCAGCGGCATTCGTCTTGAAGTCTTCCGATCGCGGGTTGAGCTTCGATTCAATGACCGGCATCCCGTCCTCCCTGTATCACTTAGGATTACATCGTTTCTGCGAACAGCTCGCGGCCGATCAGCATGCGGCGAATCTCGCTCGTGCCCGCGCCGATTTCGTAGAGCTTCGCGTCGCGCCAGAGACGCCCAACCGGATACTCGTTGATATAGCCGTTGCCGCCCAGGATCTGGATGGCCTCGCCGGCCATCCACGTGGCCTTTTCGGCCGTGTAGAGGATCACGCCCGCGCAGTCCTTGCGCACCTGGCGCACGTGGTCCCGGCCAAGCGTGTCGAGCTGGCGGCCCACGGCGTAGAGATACGCGCGGCAGGCCTGGTACGTCGTGTAGAGGTCGGCGACCTTGCCCTGAATGAGCTGGAATTCGCCGATGGCCTGGCCAAACTGCTTGCGGTCGTGGATGTACGGCACGACCGCGTCCATGACCGCGGCCATGATGCCGGTGGGGCCGCCCGCGAGCACGGCGCGCTCGTAGTCGAGGCCGCTCATCAGCACCTTCACGCCGCCGTTGAGCTGGCCGAGGATGTTCTCTTCCGGCACCTCGACGTCCTGGAACACGAGCTCGCCCGTATGCGAGCCGCGCATGCCGAGCTTGTCGAGCTTCTGCGCAACCGAAAAGCCCTTCATGCCCTTCTCGACGATGAACGCCGTGATGCCGCGCGGACCCGCTTCGGGATCGGTCTTCGCGTATACGACGAGCGTGTCGCAGTCCGGGCCATTGGTGATCCACATCTTCGTGCCGTTGAGCACGTAGCGATCGCCCTTCTTCTCGGCGCGCAGCTTCATGCTGACCACGTCCGAGCCCGCGTTGGGCTCGCTCATGGCGAGCGCGCCGATGTGCTCGCCGGAAACGAGCTTCGGCAGGTACTTGCGCTTTTGCGCTTCGTTGCCGTTGCGATGGATCTGGTTCACGCACAGGTTCGAATGCGCGCCATACGAAAGCCCGACCGAAGCCGACGCGCGCGAGATTTCCTCCATCGCGACCATATGAGCCGTGTAGCCCATGTTCGCGCCGCCGTATTCCTCCGAGACCGTCATGCCAAGCACCCCCAGGTCGCCGAACTTGCGCCAGAGGTCCATGGGGAACTGGTCGGTGCGGTCGATTTCGGCCGCGCGCGGCGCGATTTCCTTCGCCGCAAAGCCAGCGATACTGTCGCGCAGCATTTCGACTTCTTCGCCAAGCGGGAACTGCAGACCGGGTACGTTGCTCATTCGTTGTCTCCTGTCGACCAGAGTTGGCGCTTTAGCCGTCGGCCGGAGTTAGCGCTTTAGCGCTTACTCCGGGCCCATGCAGAGCACTTACTCTGGTCCCATGCCAAGTGTCGATCGCACTTGGCGCTTTAGCACCTGGTGCGATCCCATGAAGGCTCGATGTCCTCAAAACTGACCATGGGCGCCATGCGTCGCCCCATGGACGCACATTTCACGCCACATTTACGTTAACGTCAATAGGTATTTTTGAGTGACGCTCAAGTTCCGCCAACGGCTTAAATTCCTTGTCATGGTGGCAT
>Ga0335070_10009227_pt1 | contig 11575 bp, 10 predicted proteins | sample Lox_Sample_13_FD_206722 | JGI IMG/M metagenome (GOLD analysis project Ga0335070, IMG submission 206722) | Soil microbial communities from Loxahatchee National Wildlife Refuge, Florida, United States - Lox_Sample_1.3 | ecosystem: Environmental > Terrestrial > Soil > Wetlands | place: USA...
GCTGCGAAGTGGGTGTGTCCGGTCGATGCGGGGACTGCTCCAATTGGCCCTGCGAAGCCGCTACGCTCGGCGGAGCCCCGTAGCCACCAATCGGCGAAGTCCGTCCTAGCACGTGTTCCGTGGTCAACCTCGGAGATGCCGGTGGCTTTGACCAGTCTTCTTCGCGGACTTGCCACCGCCGTGTGCACGATGCTGATGGCTGGCTGTTCGGGCGCTGGTCACCCAGATCTGCGGCGCTTGTATGCACCGGGAGCGGACCAGCTTGCTCCCCGACCCGTAATCGTGATCCCGGGCATTCTCGGTTCTAGGCTCCGCGATCGCCTGACGGGTGAGGAGCTGTGGCCGGGCTCGACCTACAGCGTTCTGTTCAGTGCGCATTCTCTCGCCTTGCGGATCGACCCGCAGTCGCTCGAGCCCGTGCCGGACAACGTCGAAGCCTACGACCTGTTCAGAAGCGTTCTCGGTACGGACTTCTATGGTGCGATCCTCGAGACCCTCGAGCGTGACGGAGGCTACGCGCGGGGTGTCCCCGGCCGGCAAGTGCGCGGGGCGGCGCGCCGCTACTACGTGTTCGCCTACGACTGGCGTCAGGACAATGTGCTGACGGCGCGCAGGCTCGATGCGCTGATAGAGCAGATTCGCGTTGACTATGGGGATCCTTCGCTCAAGGTTGACCTCGTCGCGCACAGCATGGGCGGGCTGGTCGCCCGCTACTACCTTCAGTACGGCACCGTCGACGTTCTGGATGGCAACGAATTCCCGGCCAACTTCGCGGGAGCGGCCAAGCTCGGCACCGTCGTGCTCCTCGGCACACCGAATCTCGGGTCGGTGACGGCGCTGCAGAGTTTCCTCGTCGGACATCGCGTCGGGATGCAGCGCCTGCCGACCGAGGCGCTCGCGACGATGCCGAGCGTGTACGAGCTGCTCCCGCACCCGATCAACAACTGGGTCATCGACCCGTCCGGTCGGCCCCTGCAGCGTGACCTCTTCTTTGTGGCGACCTGGTCTGCCTACCACTGGTCCGTGTTCGACCCGGAGGTCATCGCGCGCATCAAGGCGCACTATCCTACCGCCGCGGCCGGAGACGCCTACGTCGATACCTTGCAGCGCTATCTGACGAAGCGTCTCGAGCGCGCGCGGCGTTTCGTGTGGTCGCTGAGCTACAACGAGAGCCAGCACGCGCCTGTGAAGCTTGTCGTGTTCGGCGGCGACTGCAAGCTCACGCCTGCGCGAGTAGTCCTCGAGCAGGAAGGCCGCGACGAGGAGGACATGAAGGTCAGGCTCGTCCCGGCAGATATTCGCCACCCGGTTGCCGGCGTCGACTACACGCACCTCATGCTCGAGCCCGGTGACGGGCAGGTGACGAAACCCTCGCTCCTCGCGCGCGAATCCCTGAATCCCACGCAACAGGCCTCGGACGACGTCTTCTTCCCGCTGGCGTACTCGTTGTTCCTGTGCGAGGACCACGCGCACCTGACGGGCAACGTGAGCTTTCAGGACAACCTGCTGAACGTGCTCTTGGCGCGCGAGCATCCGTGGGACTCGATGCGCGAGCCAAGCGACGCCGTTGCGTCACCCAATCAGCACGGCCGCGCAGCGGCCGGTTCGCGATGACGCCGAGCAGCGCAGGGCCATCCGTCGTCGCACCGCACTGCTCCGGCGCATTGTCGAGCGCCAATCGACAGGGAACCACCGATGAAGATCGACCGTGACAGTGCACTGCCTGCAGCCGCTGTCTTCGATGCGTACGGGACGATCTTCGATGTCGGCAGCGCCGTCCGGCGCCGGGCGGGAACGATCGGAGGGTCGGTCGCGACGCTGATCGACACGTGGCGCACCAAGCAGCTGCAGTACACGTGGTTGCGATCGCTGCAGCACCAATACGTGAACTTCGAGCAGGTCACGGCCGAGGCGCTCGACTACGCGCTCGACGTGGTCGGGATCCGCGATGACGCTCTGCGCAACGACCTGCTGACGCTCTATCTAACGCTCGACGCGTTCCCCGACGCGGTCCGCGCGCTGGAGGAACTGCGCAATGCCGGGATCCCGTGCTGGATCCTGTCCAATGGCACGTCCGCCATGCTCAGCGCCGCCGTCGGAGCGGCCGGCCTCGCGCCGCTGGTGGATGGCGTGTTGTCGGTGGAATCGGTCGGCGTCTACAAACCGGATCCCCGCGTTTATCAGCTCGCCGTCGATAAGCTGGGCGTCGCGGCGCACCGGCTCGTGTTCGTCTCGGCGAACGGCTGGGACGCATTCGCCGCGGCCCATTTCGGCATGTCGACGGTGTGGTGCAATCGCGCAGGGCAGCCGGCGGAGCGCCTTCCGGGGACGCCGATTCACCAGGTAACGTCACTCGATGGTCTGGCAGGTCTTCTGGGAGTGGGCGGCGCGGCCTCGTCCGCCACATAGCGGTGTATCGCGCCGGCCCTCCGAACGATTGCCGAACCATGGGCCGGAGGTTTCCCTCCGGCCCATGGTCACGGGCGGGGAGGATCAGCTCTTCTTCGCCTTGGCCTTGGCCGCGTTGCAGTCCTTGGCCGTCATCTCGAGAAAGCCCTTGCCCTTGCAGGAGTTCTGGCCCTTGCAGGCGTTGGTCGCCGACTTGCAGGCCGACATCCCCTTGCAAGAATTCACGCCATCACAATGCATCTTCGCTTCCTCGGCCGCGGCCGTGCCGACCGCAGCGGTGCTGAACAGCAGCGCGGCCGCAGTCGCGATCGCCGCGCCGGAAAGGCTCTTGGTGGTGGACATGGAATCTCCCTGTTTCAAGTTTGTGGGTCGCCGTTCGCCTTGAGGTCCCGCCCTGTGGAGTCGCGGGCCACCACCATAAGACCGCCGAGCAGTGATTATTATTACGAATGACGGTTATGGCCATGGAATCGCGCTGAGCCATGACCAGAAATGGTGCGCTGCGGAAATTCGTCGCCCGAAGTGCACGGCCACGTGCCGGACGCTAAGCTTTTCGGCGGGTGTCCAGCCGCCCCGACTGATCGATCCGGCCGTTGAGCACCGCGGCACGGCGATCGCCGCTAGTCGACCGGGAAGCAGTCGAGGTCGTCTGCAAAGACAACCGGGCCGGCGAACGCGTTGCGAATCCCCGTCTCGGTCTCGCCCTCATGCCCAAGCGTGCGCAGCATGCGATGCGAGAGGATGAGTTTCTTCACGCGCGCGTCGTGCGCGATTCTGCCGATGACGGAGGGGGGCATGTGCAGCGCCCGCTCTACGCCCGTCGCGCCGTCGAGCACGGCGTTGTGCGCCAGCAGGACATCCACGTCGCGGGCGAGGAGCTCGAGGTTGCCATTGTCTCCGTTCGTATCGCCACTGAATGCGATCCGGGTGCCCGCAATCTCCACGCGGTAGGCAACGGCCGGAACGCCACCATGAACGACCGGCGTCGCGAACACTCGCATGCCGTGCGCCTCGTATACGCGGCGGACCTCGTGGCCACTGAGCTTGAGGTCGTGGGCGTCGAGGCGGTACGCACCCGACGGTGCGGCGCTCACAAACTCAGCCAGGTAGCGATAGGTGCCGCTCCGCGCTCCGAACAGGGTGCGCACAAATTGGGTCGTCGCCGGGAAGTCGGCGTTGCCGGCGGGGCCGTAGAGAGGCAGGCGCTCGGTCCGGTCCTCGAAAAACGACGATTTCACCAGCGCCGGCAGGTCAGCGGTGTGGTCGACGTGCAAATGTGTCAGCAGTATCACCGCCAGCGGCGCGATGCTCGCGCCGCTCTGGCCGAACCGCAACGCCGAGCCGCCACCCGCGTCGATCAGAGCGGTCGGCTGGCCGTTGAACCAGATGAGGTAGCTGCTCGACGCACGTTGATCCTGAAGTTCCGGTCCGCCCGAGCCGAGCACCTGGAGGGCGACGCCGTGCGCGCCACAACGACCGGACCGCTCCGCGCGGGCGGCGGACACATGAACCGTACCCAGTGCGAGCAAGAGCACGCAGCCGACGATGCCCGCCTGCAGCGATCTACGAGCCGCCGTCGCGTCGCATGCCGAGGCGACGTTCTGCGCCGGCGACTTAGGAAAGTGCGAGTTTCCGAACGACAAGGGCCCGGCGCGGGGCGGATCTCGCATACCTCCGGAAGCCGGCGGCCCCGGCCTGCCTTCGAGTGAACCGTCGCCGGGATCGGTCACGCCGAGGCTCGTCCGATGTACTTCGAAATCAGCCGATCCAACGACAGCGGCCCCGCGCCCGCGATGGCGAGCCAGAGGAAGATGGCCAGGTACGCGGTCTCGTCAAAGCCGAGCAGCGACTCGAGCGAGTCCACCTGATCCCACTTCGCCGAACGGATGGCGACGATCATCGTCACTCCGAGTGCGCCGGCGGAGATTCTCGTCAGCAGGCCGGCAAGGAGAAACAGCCCACCGAAGAACTCGACTCCGGAAACGAACGGCGTCAGGATCTGGGGGAACGGAATACCCCAGCTGACGAAGTTCTCCGTGATCTGCGGCAGGCTTTGGAGTTTGCCCCAGCCGCTCCAGAGAAACACCCATCCGACGGTCAGTCGCGCAAACAGCGGTCCGAGCCACGTCAGGTGGGAAGCCGTCCGTTCCGGCCAGCCGATTAGCCAGTCGACGAGTCTCGTCATAGCGACCTCGCGTCCGTGGTGACAATCGATTCTCGGGCTGACCGCGCCGCGTCAGGCTGTCGTGACCCGCAGCAGCCGCACAAGCAGTGCGCCATCGCCGGTGAACCTAACCCATGGGCTCCATTGGCTCAAGCGACGACGGACGCAGTGCCCCTCGCCACGCCAGCGCCAATGCGTGTCGCTGAAGAATGGGGTCCGACGCATCATCCGGCGTTCCGCGACCGCCGACCGTTGCCGGCAGCGGACGAGGCTGCGAGGGACTAATGACGGCCCGCAACCTTCTGAGCGGCGTCGAGGAGCGCGTCCGGAGTGATCCGTACGGTGTAGTCGGGGTTGGCATAGACGAAGCGGATCACACCCGTGCGGTCGATGATGAAGACGGCGGGCACCGGCAACTGGTGATGGCTCTGGCCGGAGGCGGCCTCCAGATCCACGCCATATTCGCCGTATTTGGCCATCGCTGCGGCGTCGAGGTGATAGGCGACGTGGTACGCGCGGGCTGCGCTCATCGATGCGTCAGACAGGAGCGTGTAGCGAACGTCCGGTTCCTTGAGGCTGGAGAAGAGGATCTCTGGCCGGTCCGCACTCAGAAACAGGAGCTCGTAGCCAAGCTTGATGAGCTGCGGCTCGATCTTCTTGAGTGCACCGAGATGCCGATTGCAGTACGGACACCATCCGCCCCGGTAGAAGATCAGAACGGTCGGACGAGAGAGAGGACCGGGTCCGATTCGTCGCTCGGTGCCATCGGGGTTGCGGACCACCGCCGCCGGCATCGCGGAGCCGACGGGGAGGGGAACAACGGCTGCCGGGTCGGGCGGCACTTCGGGCGTGGGTGCGGCGCCAGCGGCGCCGGCCAATAGGAGGAGTCCAATAGCACACCAGTGACGCACGGGGCGGTCTCCTGAAAGCGGTACAGTCAGGAGACCGGCCAACCAGCTGTTACCTTACACGCATCCGCTGATGTCGCGACGCGACCAGGCAGACGACCCGACTGAGGGGCGCCAATTCTCGGCACACACGTGCGTCCGTCGCGACTGCGCCGTCAGACCGGGCTGTCGACCGGGTCCCGCGTGGCCGAGGCCGATCGTTCGCGAGGTCGGTTGCTCGGAGCCCGCGCCGACCCGGATCCGCGACGGGTGGCGCCCGCGCGCGCCGTCGCTACATAGAGGATAGGGCGGGGCAGCTGGAGATGAAGCGGGGAGGGCGCGATATCCCCTTTCAACGCATAAGGTCTTCGTGCGAGGGGCACTAACACTTATATATGGGCCGCAGCCTCCCCGATGTGACATAGGCTAGTTCGTAAAATGGCCGTTGAGCGACCTGCGACCTAGCCAATCAGCGCTAGCACGGATATTCGATTCGCCGCGGAGATGTCGTAGCCAGATGATGCGTAACCTCGTGCCAGCGGCGGTCCCCACCTTGCTCGCGCAATTCCTCCGATCCGCCGCCGGGATCGCCCGGCGGCTGACAGAGCATGACTAGAGGGCGAGCGACAGACCCGCGAAGATTCCGCGACGTGGACCGAACTGGGGAGCGCCAACGCCTACGCCGGTGCCATTTCGGATTTCGTAGACCTTGTCGAGCGCGTTGATCAGGTCGAGACGGGCCGTAAGCCTCCCATGTCCGGCGATCCGGAACACGTGCGTGAGGCCCGCGTTTACTTGAGTGTAGTACGGCAGGTGGGCACCGTTCGGAATGCTGCTGCCGTCCGGAAGCGTGAGATCGGCCCGCAACCCTGAGCCCACGAGGAAGTCCGCACTCAGCCGCGTGTCGCCCATGAGGTATGAAATGCCACCGGAGGCGGTGACCTGCTGCTCGTGGTCGAGGTGGATGTGGTTGTTCGCGATGTAGTTGAGGTCGTCCTGCGCGAAATTGAACTGCGCCGAGTTGATGTCCTTGCCGCGGGCGCTCTGTCAGGCGAGGTTCGTATAGATGGAGAAAGTCCGCGTGGCGTAGTTGGTCGTCCACTCGACGCCGTACTGCTTGCCGTAGTTGTAGTTGAACGGCGTCAGGATGATCGGTGCGCCGAACTGGCCTTCATCGATCAGGTTGCGGGATACCTTGGACTTCCCAGGATTTTGTGGACACGTGAATCTAACGGGCCACGAGTCTGGAGGAAGGCCGATGCCGACAAAGCTCAGCGTTGGGAGGGTCCGCCGGGTCTATGCGTTCATCAAAGCAAAGAGCCGGCAGCACGACGTCCGAACGCTGTGCCGGCTCCTGGAAGTCGCTCCGAGCGGGTACTACGCCTGGTTGCGTGAGCCGGTCTCGCCTCGAGCTCAGGAGGACGCAAGACTCCTCCGGCTGATCAGGGCATCGTTCATCGCCAGCCACGGCATCTACGGCGCGCCGCGCGTCTTCCTCGATCTCCGTGAGGCCGGAGAGACGTGCTGCAAGTATCGCGTGATGCGCCTCATGCGGGCCAACAAGATTCGCGCCGTACGTGGCTATCGCACGAGGCACCATGCGGCGGCGAAGCCCTCCGACCTCTTTCCGAACGTTCTGCAACGCAACTTCAATGTCGCCAAGCCGAACAAGGCCTGGGTCACGGATATTACGTACATCCGCACCTGGGAAGGCTGGCTTTACCTCGCGGTCGTCATGGATCTGTTCTCCAGAATGATCGTCGGCTGGGCTGCGGGTCCGACGATGCGTCGCGAACTGGTGCTCGACGCCGTCCTTATGACGGTCCGCCGGCGACGCCCGAAGCGTACGATCATTCCTTCGGACCAAGGCTCCCAGTACGGGAGCGACGACTGGAGACAGTTCTGCAACGGCAATCATCTCGAACCGAGCATGAGCCGCCGCGGCAACTGTTGGGACAATGCGGTTGCCGAGTCATTCTTCAGTAGGTTGAAGAAGGAACGAATCAAGAAGAAGATCTACAGGAACCGAGAGCTCGCTCCGGCGGATATCTCGGCGTATATCGAATCGTTCTACAATCCGACGCGCCGCCACAGTCATCTCGGTGGCGTCAGCCCAGAGGACTTTGAGACCGCGGGACGAAGACGACGAAGCGTCCACTGAATCCTGGGAAGTCCACCTGCATCGTCAGCGTTACCGCCGCCGACGTGACTCCCGCGCACGTGCGCGAAGGTCTCTCGGTACACGAAGAGCTGGTGCACGTGACGGTCGAAGTCGAGCGCCGAGTGGCGTGAACTCAAACCACGGACCGGCGATGACTTGGCGGCGAAGTGCTGCGTTGCAGCGAAATTCGCGTGGTTGCCAGTGAGTCAGATCGGCGACTGCCCTATGCAGAACCGCTGACGGTGTTCCGCGATGGCTGGATTTCGGCACCGGGATTGCGGCACGGCGCTTGGATGATTGGACTGGCGCGACGAAGGCGGCGGGCCCGACTGGCACACTGCCGAGACCCTCAGAGGAGGCCCGCTTCGCCGGCCCAGGTGGCTATGCATTTCTTGAGGAATGCGCTGAATTCTGATGCTCTATTCGCCAGCCCGGCCCGCGCTGGAAACGGCGGGCGATCCGCGTGGAATCCGGATAGGGCCGCTTCCATCGGAGCAGCAATCATCCGACGTGCTGCTTCAGGCCTTCCGCCAGCGCCTCGAACGTCACGCTGCAGCGTGGACTGTTGCGCAGATCCTCATGCATGGTGATCCAGACCTCGAGAGGCAGGGTGAACGACTTCGCCAGGACGCGCACCAAGTCCCCACTGCGACTGGCGATTGCCGTCTGGCAGACACCGATTCCCGCACCCGAGCGGATCAAGGCCATCTGCGCCAAGTCGTTGTCCGTGCGCAGCATGAATGCCTCGCGTCGCCAGCCTTTCAGCGCGGTGCTGGCTGATCGAATGAACTCTGTTGCCGTGTCAAAGCCGATGAGCGCATGCGCGGTCAGCTCGGCGATCGTGCCGGGCGTGCCTTGCCGGGCCAGGTACGCTCGATGGGCATGCAGCCCCAGCTTGACCTGGCCGATGCGTCGCGCGACCAGCTGCTGCTGCTTCGGGCGCACCATCCGTACCGCGATGTCGGCCTCACGACGCAGCAGGTCCTGCACTCGGTTCGTCAGAACGAGCTCAACTGCCAGTTCCGGATACCTATTCCGCAGCGCCGTCACGATCGGCGGCAGCACTTCGACGCCGATGACATCACTGCAGGTCACGCGAACGGTACCGCGTACGCCGATGCCCTGGCTGGCCGCCGCGCGCTCGAGGGCAGCCGCAGTACTTTGCATCGACTCCGCGTATCCGCGCAGCGCGAGCGCGGCTTCGGTCGGCATCAGGCCGGCCTGAGAACGGGTGAAGAGCGGCAGCCGCAGTGACGCCTCGAGCGCCGCGATGTGGCGCCCGACCGTAGGCTGCGCGAGGTCGAGCGCACGCGCCGCGCCGGAAAGTGAGCCCTCCCGGAGCACTCCGAGGAAGGTACGGTACAGCTCCCAGCTGACGTCGGCGCCCATACATAAATGTATAACGAGGAGCAACGTTTAGACAATTCATTTTAAGCGGCCCGCGGCTCAAGATCCCGCCATCGACAACCACCCGGAGCAAGGGGCATGGACAGGGGCAATGCGGCGTTGGTATTGGGAGCAACCGGCGGGATCGGCGGCGAGGTGACGAGGCGGCTGCGCGATGCCGGCTGGAAGGTGCGCGCCCTGAGGCGGAGCGAGGCGAACGCGGACGGGCGGACGGACGGCGTCACGTGGATCCGCGGCGATGCGATGAACGGCCGGGACGTAGCGAACGCGGCGGCCGGCTGCTCGGTGATCGTGCACGCGGTCAATCCCCCCGGATACCGTCGTTGGCCGGAGCTCGTATTGCCGATGCTCGACAACTCAATCGCTGCCGCCACCGTGTCCGGCGCAACGGTCGTGCTGCCGGGAACGATCTATAACTTCGGACCCGACGCCTTTCCGGTGCTCACCGAAGACTCCCCGCAGCGTCCTCAGAGTCGAAAGGGCGCCATCCGGGTCGAGATGGAGCGCCGGCTGCGTCAGGCCAGCCAGCAGGGAGCGCGCGTGCTCATCGTTCGGGCGGGTGACTTCTTCGGACCGAACGCCGGCAACAACTGGTTTTCCCAGGGACTGGTGAAGCCGGGGACGCCGGTGACAACCGTCCGCAATCCCACAACTCCCGGCGTCGGGCACCTGTGGGCCTACCTCCCCGACGTCGCGCAGACGATGCTCGAGTTGATCCAGCGTCGGGAATCGCTTCCCGGCTTCGCCACGTTCCACATGGCTGGCCACTGGGACGCCGACGGCTCGCAGATGGCCTCGGCCGTGCGGCAGGTCGTTGCCCGCCGAACCGGTCGACGGCCACGGGTCACCGCGTTTCCATGGTGGTTCCTCACGCTGGCCGCGCCCCTGGTCGCGACATTTCGCGAGATGCGCGAGATGCGCTACCTCTGGCGCGAACCCATACGAATGGACAATGCCCGATTGATTCAAGCGCTCGGTCGAGAACCTCACACGCCGTTGAATGAGGCGGTCGAGGCAACACTCGCCGGGCTCGGCTGCCTCGACGTCCCCGTGGGCTCCGAAGTCCCGGTGGCCGGCGCATAGCCCTCCACCGGTGGACCCGCAGCCCACGGATCGCGAACGCCTGGGGTGCGCGAGATCGGCACCTCGTCCAACCGGCTCGTTGCCGACCGCAGCGTCGCGTCGACGGTATGCGGCGCAACCGGCTTGGCCCGGGTGCGCCGCTTGCGGCGCCCCGGTCAGGACGGCGAGCCGATATGGATGGCCATTGCCGCACCGCGGCGAACCACGGGCGCCCCGTCGCCCGTGAAGTCCGCCATGAACCGGCGCCGTGCAGCGCAAGTTCCATTGATGACGCCGTGCCATGTGCGCGGTTCTATTTCACTACCGTGGCGATTCTCGAATTGACCGGAATGTCCTTCGCGTGAAGTCCGGGCTGCTGGCCGTGGTGGTCGAACTCCAGGTGCACGCCCGGTCGGAAGATGAGGCAGTGCGTCGAGCCGCCGAAATGAAACATGCCGATCTGGTCGCCCTTCCTGACGTGCTGTCCTTCGTAGGCAGTGATCTCGCACGTCGAGACTTCGGCCATTCCCACACCGAGAAAGCACATGAGCCCGATGCCGGGGTTGTCGGCCTCGATGAAGATCAGGGCACGCGTCGCGACCTCCGTGATGTACGCCTGAGAGTCATTCGGGCCCGCCGGGTCGAAGCCCTCCGAGGAGGCCTCTGCATAGTAGGTGCCGTCCTTGATGTACGCCTTGACCACGGTGCCGCTCACCGGGCTGTGCCAGCGGTGGTAACTGACCGGACTCAGGTACGCCTGATAGACGGTCGCGCCGGCGAACAGCGGCGCAAGACTGTCGTTCGCCAGCACATGCGCGATCGAGTAGGGCTGGGACTTGATCCAGAAGCGGTCCCGGTACTTCACGTGGCGGGCGATTCGAAATGGCGCCGACTCGCAGGCATTGACAATGACCCGGTCGTCGTCGGCGTGCGCGACCGGACGGACACCCGCGCGGAGTTCGCGGGCAAAGAAGTCGTCCCAGGACCGGAAGCCCCAATGCGGTAGGGCCGGATCACAGACGAAGTCGCGCTCGAAGGCGGGCATCGCCCGCAAGGCATCAGCGCCCAGCCAGCCCCGGTGCGGATCCTCGTTGAGCACGTACGCCGAGTCGCTCGAACTCAGGAACCGCCCCCACGCGTTCAGCACGATCTTGAGGTGAGCATTCACGCGCTCGTTCAGGAATGCCGCGACACCTGCCGGTGTGCCCATCGACCAGTCGAAGATCGTGTTGATCGGGCAGCCGACAAGGCCCGTCTGATCGAACTCCGGGGCATGCGTCATGATCGTGTTGAGCAGCTGCAGCATGTGCAGGTAGTTCCGCACTTGCGGCTTGCCTGTAGGGTCCTTGTTGTAGGGCGGTCGACGAGGGACCTGCTCGAACATCTGGCTGAACAGCATGAAGATCTGAGCGTCGCTCTCGATGAGAGTCTGGAAGTCTGCGATGACCGGGTGGAGGTCCCTGTTTTCCGCATGGCTCTTCTGGA
>Ga0335070_10009229_pt1 | contig 11572 bp, 12 predicted proteins | sample Lox_Sample_13_FD_206722 | JGI IMG/M metagenome (GOLD analysis project Ga0335070, IMG submission 206722) | Soil microbial communities from Loxahatchee National Wildlife Refuge, Florida, United States - Lox_Sample_1.3 | ecosystem: Environmental > Terrestrial > Soil > Wetlands | place: USA...
AGCTTGCAGGGGTCCTTCGGCTTGTTCGGCTCGCTTCGCTCACCTCTCGCCGCTCAGGATCACAGTGTTTTGAAGTCGCCGGAGTTTGAACTCAAGCCGGGACGCGTTTCAAGAACTCATTGGCGCGGCGAAACCAGGGGCGCTCGCGGCGACGGAGATAGCCTGGCATGGTTGGTTTCTTGTCCAGGACTTTTTGGGCCCAGGAGCGGGCTTCGGCGTTGTGGCCTTCCGCGGCCAGGAGTTCGGCGAAGTTCAGATAGGTTTCGGAGAGGGTGGAAGTTACGGTGACTTGGCGGAAGAGGGCTTCGGCTTTTTCGCGCTGGTTGGTTTGCGCGTAGGCGTGGGCGAGGAGACCGGCGGCTCGCTGGAAGTCGTAGTCAGGTTCTCTGTTGACTACGCGCTCGAGGTCGGGGACGGCGGCTGAGGCGTCGCCTAAGTGGAGGGCACAGGCTCCGCGGCGGTAGAAGGGGTCTGGGGTGTCGGCGCGGGCGGCGATGGCGCGGTCGAAGGCAGCGCGGGCAGGCGCGAACTTGCCGTCATCCATGTAGAGGTCGCCAAGCTCTTCATAGTTGCCGGCGGAGGGATTGTCGCGGATGGCCATTTCCAGCTCGCGAATGCGCTTGCGCCGGGGAAAGACTTTGAAGGACTGACCTAGCAGGCCGATGTCGGGGAGAGCTTCGACGGCTAGATAGATGATGGCGCCGATTGGTCCCAGAAACAAAATGATGTAGAGCCAGTAGGTGTCGGGACGGCGGCGGATGAAGTGAAAGATGGCCAGACCGATGAGGAGCAGGCTTAGTGGGGAGCGGAGATAGGAGAGAAGGAACATTGTCTCAGGTCTTGGGTGTTAGGTCTTGGGTGTTAGGTCTTGGGTCTCGGGTCACGGGTTCAAAAGGCCGAGTCAGAACTGCCTTTCCTGAGACCTAAGACCTTTCTTTAACGTCTTGAGTCGCTAGCAGTCAGGCGATTCTGCCAGTGCGACCAGATGAACCACACGAGGCCGGTCACCAGCAGCACGCCGATTACCGCATCCATCTTGTGGAAGTACTGGCCCAGGCTGCGCCAGTTTTGGCCAAGCTTCATGCCGAACCAGGCTAGCGCTAAGCACCACGGCCACGATCCAAGAAAAGTATAGACATGGAATTTGCCTCGCGGCATGCGGGCTACGCCGGCGGGGAGAGCGATGAAGGTGCGGATCACGGGCAGGAGGCGCGCGATGAAGACGGCGGCTTCGCCGTAGCGATCGAAGAAGCGGTCGGCCCAGTCAAGCTCGCGGCGGCCCATGAGGATCCAACGACCATAGCGCTCGACAAGCGGGCGTCCGCCGTAGCAGCCGATTTCGTAGGCGACCAGCGATCCCAGGTTGCAGCCGATGGCACCGGCGGTGGCTACCCAGAGGAGCTTCATTGTGCCCTGATAAACGAGGTAGCCAGCAAAGGGCATAATGAGTTCTGAGGGGAGCGGGATGCACGCGGATTCGATGGCCATCAGGATGGCGATGCCGGCGTAGCCGGTCGCGGCGACGAGGTTCGAGATGAAGAGGAAGAGGATGGCCAGGATTTTTTCAGTCATGGACTTATTGAGTCATTGAATCATTTAGCCATTTAATCATTGAAAACCCTTGAGTGACTCGACGAGCCGGTCATTCAATGATTTGATCGGGAACGCAATCGCCCTAGCGTTAAACCTTCGATTAAAAGGCGCCTTCTTGCGTGAATGTGAATCCGGGAAGCGCTACGCCATCGGCGGACTTGGCGACCTTTACTTTTACGCCTGGGACGTTGGGGGCGTTAACCTCGGCGGGACGGAGGACCGCGTATTGGGTGAATACTTCAGAATAGACCTTGGTGACGAGGTAGTCTTTGCCGCTCGCGTCCTGACGCCAGACTTGCCCGAGTTTGATGTTCTTGACGGCCACGTTGAATTCAGAGTACTCAGCGGATTGGGGCGCGTCAATTGCTTACAGGTTACTTTGGGTCGAGGAATCGCGCTCTGCGAACAAGTGGAGCGAGGAGGGACAGCAACGCGACTTGCTTTGATACCATGTGCCGAGGAGATCACGCATGCCACGCGGAACAATGCCGCGACAACCGAGCCGAAGTGGACGGCAGGATAGAGTGCAGAAGGTCAAGCCTATTGCGATAAAGAAGGCGGGTAAATTGGCGCGCGTCGCGCCCAAACGACGTGTCCCCGTTGCGGCTACACGAAAGGCTGCAACAAAGAGTCCTGGCGGGTACAACCCAGTCAATCCGAAGCGCGTGACAGAGATTATCACCGGACTGGACGCAATGTATCCCGGCGTGACTTGCGCACTGACTCATCGAAATGCGTGGGAACTTTTGGTCGCAACTATTCTTTCGGCGCAGTGCACGGACGTGCGGGTGAATATGGTCACGCCGGTGCTGTTTGAGAAGTATCCGACGGTGGCGGATTTTGCAGGGCTGGAACCAGAGCAACTCGAACCGGATATCCGGTCAACTGGATTCTTTCGAAATAAATCGAAATCTCTGGTCGGCGCCGCGCGAACAATTATGTCCGATTTTGGCGGGAAAGTTCCGGAGACTATGGATGAGTTGCTGACGTTGCCCGGAGTCGCGCGAAAGACGGCGAACGTTGTTTTGGGGACGTGGTTCAAGAAGAATGTCGGAGTCGTCGTTGACACGCATGTCACGAGGATTGCGCATCGCCTGGAACTCACGCGACATGAGGATGCCCAGAAGATAGAGCAGGACTTGATGCGGATTGTGCCGCAGGCGCGGTGGACGGATTTTTCGCATGAGGTGATCTGGCACGGGCGGAAGTTGTGCGTGGCGCGCGGGCCGAAGTGCGCGGAGTGTGGGATCGAGAAGATTTGTCACGCGGCCGATAAGACGTGGTCTACCGTGGACATACACAAGGACGCGAAGGCGCAGTAAAGAACTTCCTGCTGAGTTCAGGATGACAGAATTGACAATCTGGTATCAGTCGCCGGTGTAGGCTAGTTCGACAACTGTGCAGTCGTCGTTCAGCGGAGTGCCGCCGCAGAAGTCGGCTACTGCGGAGAAAATGTCTTCCATTGATGTACTTTTCCCTGCGACTCTTTCCAAACGCTCGCTATCGAACATGTCGCCACGGGCATTTTCGGCTTCGGTTACGCCGTCGGTGACGAGAATGAGGCGGTCGCCGCGCTTCAACTGACAGCGGTCGCTGGTGTAACTAGCATCGGCAAGCAGGCCGACAGGAAGATTGCCGTGGGCGGGACGAAGCACTTCATCGCCACAGATCCAGACAGGCGGAACATGGCCGCAATTGACATACTCCAGATCGCCATCGTTACGCAGGAGGGTGATGATCATCGTCGCGTACTTTTCGCCGATGTGTTTGTAGGTGAAAAAGCGATTGACGGCGGCGACGACCTCCGTGAGCGGGGTGCCAGAGATTAGCTGAGAGTAAACCATTCCTTGAAGAATTGACGCTAAGAGCGCGGCGGAGACTCCCTTACCGCTTACGTCCGCGAGAACCACGGCCAATCCCTGAGGTGTATTTACGGCTTCGAAAAAGTCGCCGCCAATCTCTTTGCAGGACATGTTGCGGCCGCTAACGCGGGCGAAGGGGACTTCCGGAAGTGTGACGGCGAGCAGTCGCTGTTGGATTGAGGCCGCGATGGAGAGTTCCTGCTGATAGCGACGGCCGGCTTCTTCGGCTTGGACGAGACGTGCGTTTTCGATGAGCTGCGCTGCTTCTGTCGCGATGGCACGCAGAATATCCTGGCTGACGCTTGTAATATCGCGCGAGGCGAAGCGGGAATCCACATAGAGAGCACCCATCACTTCCTCAGTGCTTCTCTGTTCGCCGCGCGTAGTCTGGACCATGGGTTTGCGCAACGGCATGCAGATGACAGTTCGCAGATCGAAGGCGACCACGCTCTGGCGCTCCTTAACCTCAAGATCACGACTGGTGTCAGTCACCAGATACTCGGAGTTGGAGGTAAGTGCGCCTTCCAGTACGGAGCGGGAGATGGTCCTGTCGTCGAGCAAAGGCTCACCCTTGGAGTTGCGGCCAGCGGCGAGGGTGAGTGTGCCAGCGGTATCGCGGAGGAAGATGTAGCCACGCTCGGCGCGCGTCAGCTTGAGTGTCGCCTCGATTAGGGTTACCAGAATCTCGTCGAGGACGCCGATGGTGTTGAGCTTGCGGGCGGCCTCCATGAAAAGCGTTAACTTTTCAAGATCGTTGGCCTCGGGCGCAATCTGGATGCCGGAGATCTGACTGAGGAACTCGCGGGCGGTGTTCGACGTGGTGTGCAGCGGATGGAAGATAAGGTAGGCGACATCGCGCGCGCCAAATTCTAGGCGATCGTTGCGCTGAAGCTTGTGGCGGTCGACGCGCTCACCGTTCACGAAGGTACCGTGTTTGCTGCCCTGGTCGACTACGAAGAACTCGCCGTTCTCGGCGACGATGGAGGCATGCTCGCGGGAAACGCGCGGGTCGGCGATGACCAGGTCGCGATCAACCTTTCGGCCGACAGTGTAGGGAGTGTGGTTGAGCGAGAGTGTCTGCTGCTCGGTTCCCTGGACGTAGATTGCGACCGGGAAGATGCTGGAGATTCCGGAATGGGATGAGGCGGCCATTGGTACGCTATCTGGTCACCGGTGACCGGAAACGAGTCACAGGCTTAATACTCCACAGCATTCTACGACGAGGCTCCCGCTGGAGACTCAGCAAAAGTCGGATGGCTTGCCAGTGCCAGCATCACCGCAGCTACCCCCAGGGGAGTGGGGACGACGGTCCAGAAAGGCAGGGCCCAAGCCCGCTGGATCGTCTCCGGCGAGACGACGAACGAGCAGGCTACCAGAACGACGCTACTGATCCAAGGCCACGCAACCAACAGGCCCACAGCGCACACTAACAACCGGACGACGATGCCCCGGCGCCAAAGCGCACGCCAGTCGCGGAGCAACATGAGTACCGCCGGTAACAAAAGCACTTGATTGTAAACCGAGTCAGTGGGAATCAAAAGAACAGTTAGCGCCAGAACCAGGGTCGTGGTAGTGGCAAAGGCAGGCGAGGACGCGGGCGTCAGGCGGGATTTCCAGCACACTCGCACGAGCAGGGCGAAAGACAGAACTTCGATAACTGTCCCAAGGACGGTACCGATGAGTACCTCAGTCACCGAGATCGCGCCTGTATATTGGCGATACTCGCGAATAGCCTGCCAGAAACACGGAATCCAGTGGGGCAGATAGTATTCGGCGCCTGCGATTTGGACAACCATGACGATGAGGAACGCCAAGGCCCATCGGTAGCGGCGACGGAGATCGCCGAGGGTCCACAGGGCGAGCCAGAGGAGCGGCAAGACGAGCAACTGCGGCTTAATGGTCGCTGCCGCGAACAATACACCGGCGAGCAACTGACAATCCGCGATCAGGAAGAGGATGGCTAGGGCCAAGATGCCAGCCACCAGCATAGTCATCTGCTGAAGCTTGAGACCTTGCATGACGGCCAGACTTCCCATGGTCAGAATAACGACCGTGGCTTGGGTGGCGGGAGATGACGGCCATTGAAGGACCCGCATCCAGATGAGAGCGCTAACAAGCGAGAGAATCACCAGCAGCCAAAGAAAAGCCTGCTTGACGGCGGCAAAGGGCAATCCAACGCTGGGGGCGAGATAGAAAACAATATATAGGGGGTAGGCAAACCCTTCCTGATCCTTTGGATCATTGGGCCTAGCGGGATCGAGAGGGCGTCCGTAATAGCCGGCCTGGATATCGCGGGTCAGGTCGGGGCTATAAGGATTGCGCTTATTCAGAAACAACTCGCGGGCTCCCAGCCAGCGAGGGTAAAGGTCGGAGAGGTTGCCGCGCGGCCTGTCATGCGCGGCTGCATCAGTCACCTGATAGGGGATAAGCACTCTGCCGCCATAAAGCCACATCCCCACCGCGCACAACAGCGCTCCAACTGCGCACAAGCATTGCTTGCGGAGGATAGGCCGCCTTCCCATACTCAAGCGGGCTCACCAGCGGGCGCAGGGGTGCGAACTAACCTGGCGAAGAGCCCGAGGAGAAGCAGCCCAAACCAGAAAAATCTGTGAATATCTACCGCGAGATACAAATAAAGAGGCGAAAGGAACAGGAAAAATAGAAGGACGATCCGTGTGGTCCCAAGCTCGTGCGGTTCTGCTTTCATCAGAGAAGCAAGCAGGAAAAGAACGAGTGGAAACAGCAGCGTAAAGTCGTACCAGAGTCCGTGATAACTGACCAGGAGGGTTGTGACCACGCACAGAGAAAACAGATAACTCGCGGAGTCATTCGCCCTGCGGATTCGCCGGATCGCGAGCGCAAGCACTGCCAATGATGAAATGCCTATGAGCCAACCCGATATTGGAGCAGCAGCGCGAAGCCCCGGCAAATAGCCAATTAACCCTCGCAAATTGGGCGCCTCCAGCGGCCCTAAGTTGTTGCGCCATGTGTGTTCGACCTGCGAGACGAAATGAATATACGTAAGAGGCCACCGCCAGCCCATAATCATTGCCGAGATGCCGCCCAAGATAAGAGCTGTTGGTATGAAGCCAACGAGTATCCTCGACCGGCGCACAGCAAGAAGAAGCACCAGGGGCAAAATCACGTGGGGACGAAACAGTCCAGCGGCTAGCCACGTGCCCGCCGCCACAAACTTACCCTGATCGAGACTGATCAACGCGAGAACCACCAACAGCAGCAGGAGAAATATATCCTGGCCGAGGATCATGCCGATGGCTATCGGGAAAAAAGCGATACAAGCGAGTCCCAGCACCATCGGGGGAAGTTCCCTGATCACCTGAAATCTCCTCAGAAAAACCGCGCTGACCGCTACCATGACCAGATTCAGGATGGTCCATAGAACATAGGCTGACCAGTAACCAAGCCATGTGAATGGAACGAACAGGAGCGCTTCATATGGCGGGTGATTAAAGGGCAGCGCCAGCTTGGGATCTGGGACCGTGGCAAATTCTATTTGCGTCCGATACTCGGCTGCCAGGTCATAGAGATTCGCAGCCTTTCCATCACGGAGCATTCGCCCACTGGTGTAGTAAATCGTGAAGTCCTGGTACCCTTTGCGCAAACCACTCATGGACCGAACTAAAACCGTCAGATTACAGCACAACATCGCGAACAGAAACGCAGAAACCGCGAATTTCCGTTTACGAGCGAGATAGGTGAAAGTCATAACCAGTCCGGTGGACCACCGATTCTATAATCCGGGCAGATGATTACACGCAAAATTCCATCGTGGCGCAAGCGCGTGGTCTTTGGCGCAGTTCTCTTTTTCGGGCTGCTGGCCATGACGGCTAAGCCCGCAGTCGACCCCGACCTCTGGTGGCACTTGCGCGCGGGCCAGTGGATGGTGGAAAACGGGCGCGTGGTGCATCACGACTATTTTTCCTTTACGCGCGCGGGCAGCGCGTGGGTCTCGCACGAGTGGCTTGCCGAAGTTATCTTCTACGAAATCTGGGAACACGCCGGGCCCGGCGGGCTTATCGCGTTTTCGTCACTTGTAACCACGCTGGGATTTTTGGTGTTGTATGGGCGATGCCGCGGGAAAGCGCATTGGGCAGCAGCTCTCACAGCATTGGGAGCGACGGCGGCAGCGCCAAGTTGGGGGGCGCGGCCGCAGATGTTCACCTTTACGCTGGCGAGCATTCTTCTATGGCTGCTGGAGCGCGGAGAAGAACGGCCGTGGATTTTGCTTTGGATTCCACCGTTGTTTCTTCTGTGGCTGAATCTGCACGGCGGTTTCGCGTTAGGGCTTGCGCTGATGGCTTTGTACGCTGCCGGCCTCGCGGGGGAGAGCATGGTTGGCACGACTCCATGGGCAGAGTCGCGGGCGATCATCACGCGGGTACTCGCGATCACGCTGGTCTGCATGGCGCTGGTACCGCTGAATCCGAGCGGGCGGGAGCTTTATCGTTACCCGCTCGACACGCTGCGGTCGACGGAGATGCGCATGCGGATTGTCGAGTGGTTCGCGCCGGATTTCCATCGTTGGATGTACCTCCCGCTACTACTGGTCGTATTGCTTCTCGTGACCGTCCTTGCTGGGTCAAGGGCGCGGATCAAAGGACGAACTCTCTTGCCGCTGCTCTTTACCGCGGTCGCCGCCCTCGATGCTGTACGGCATATTCCGATCTTCGTTCTGCTGGCGATTCCGGTTATGGCGGCGCTCGGGGTGCGGCCGGGGTCGCCGCTCGGGCAACGAAGAGCCCCACTGCCGAGAACAGCGACGACGATTATTAACGGTGCGGCGGTGACTCTCCTAGCGGCGTTTGCCATGGCCCACTGGATTGAACTCACTCGAGAGCAACCGGCCGAGGAGGCTGCTCACTATCCGCCGAGAGCTGTCGCGTTTCTTCAGCAGCAACCGGAAGGAGAGCGATTGTTTGCTTACTACGACTGGGGTGGGTACGCGATCTGGAAGCTTGGTCCGAGATATCGAGTGTTTGCCGACGGGCGGGCAGATCTGTACGGGGATGAGTTGCTGCGAGAGAGCAGTCAGACAGTGCCGCAGATTCGCGCCGGATGGGAAGAGGTGCTGGACCGTTGGGACGTAGAGACCGTCCTGGTGCCGCCAAGCACGGCAGTGGCTCAGGCCCTTATGATCAACGGCGGTTGGAGCTTGGCCTATCGCGACCAGCAGGCCGCGATCTTCATTCGAAAAAGTACGAAGCGCGACAAAAGCTGAGGTGGCCGAACATGGTTCGCGTCGTAAAAAATGTATACTACAGCGATCCCGAATCTGCGAAACTGATGGTCACACACTGGAATGGCTTGTCCGTTGCCGGGGTCGATCAGGTCGATCCGGACCCTTGACGCGATGCCTGCGAAAAGGCGGAGTTTGCTATCCATGGTTGAGCGTCACAGAGAGTCGATGCCCAGCTCACCGATTCTCAGCATGAGCCGAAGGAGAATGGGAATGTCAGACCTGCTCAGAGCGCTATGGCGTGGCGAGGAAGGCCAGGATATCGCTGAGTATGCTGTGATGCTGGCAGTGATTCTGGTCATCGTCATTGGAACGGTGCGGCTGATCGGCACGAACGCAAATACTGTGTTCTCTGAAGTGGCGAGCACGATCCAGTAACGGGCGCCCGAAAAATTCGTGCGATTGGGTTTGGAATCCTGGCTGGACGCGCCGGTTGAGGAAGTGGAATGAATCGAAGTCGCCTTTTGATGATCGGAGGACTGGCGCTGGCGGTCGGGCTGCTGGCCAGCTACTACGTCTTCAACATGATGAAGGGCACCACCCATGGCAAAGAGAATCTCGTGATGGTGGTGGTGGCGGCGAACGATATTCAGATCGGGTCGAAGCTGGCCGATAAAGATCTGGCGCTGGCTCCGTTTCCGCAATCGAGCGTGCCTCCCGGGGCGTTTGGGCGAATCTCGCAGGTTCGGCAACGCGGGGTTGTCATCCCCATCAGCAAAGGTGATTTCATTTTGCCGAACAAGCTGGCAGCGGAAGACGCGGGAGCGGGCATGCCCTCGATGATTCCGCAAGGAATGCGGGCGGTATCGGTACGGGTAAACGATGTGGTGTCAGTAGCAGGATTCGTGCAACCGGGTACACATGTGGATGTGCTGGCGACTGGACTCCCGGGCGCGAGTGGGAATGAAGCACAGACCACAACGGTTTTGGAGAATGTAGCTGTGATCGCGGTTGGACGCAGCCTGCTGGACCGGATGGTGTCGGGCGAGACGCAGAACGCGGCGGTCATTACGTTGCTTGTTTCGCCGGCTGACGCGCAAAAGCTGACGCTGGCGTCACAGGAAGGAAGAATTCAGCTGGCGCTGCGCAATCCCCTCGATATCCGCAAGGAAGAGATCGGCCCCACCCGAGCGAGTTCGCTTTCCCCAGGGGCGGCAACCGTGGCGGCCGTGAGCAGGCCGAAGGTTCACAAGGCAACTGAGAAGGTCACGCCTCCACCTCCTCCAGCGACTTACCAGGTAGAAATGATTCGCGGAGGCAAACGCGAAGAAGCCAAATTCAAACAGGATGAGACCCACTGAGCCGTGCCGTCCGTACTCGTGCGTGCGGAATGATGATCTCAACGAGCTTGCGGTTTCCGATTCGAGGTCTGTCTTCATGAAATTCATGCTGCCCTTTACCGCTGCCCTGCTGCTGGCGGCCGCGCCAGTTTTTGCGCGAAGCGCGGAGGAAATGCCGTCGGTTACGGCTTCTCAGGACCCACCGCAGACCACTGTGCCGGCGCCATCAAGCGGGGCTGAGAATCCCAGCGCGGCGCCATTGCGCGTGATGGTGGGCAAATCGCTTCTGATCAATACCACCGAGCGACTGAAGCGCGTTTCGGTCACGGATCCAGCGGTTGCCGATGCGCTGGTGGTAACACCGACGCAGGTCCTGGTCAACGGATTGGCTCCGGGGGAGACTTCGTTGCTGATCTGGGACGAACTGGAGCGGTCGCGCAGCTTCGATTTGCGCGTAGACGTGGACATCACGGCGGCGCGGGAGGAGATTCAGAAACTATTTCCAGGCGAGCAAATCCAGGTCTCGCCATCACGATCGGCGATCGTGCTTTCGGGGCACGTAACGACGGAAGATGTGGCCAAACATGCAGGATCGCTGGCCTCGGCGTATACGAAGAACGTGGTCAATGTCCTGACGTTCGGGCCGGTGGGAGCAGATGAAGTGTTGCTCGAAGTACGCTTCGCCGAGGTCGATCGCTCGGCACTGACGCAACTCGGCATCAATATGTTTTCGACCGGGGCCGGCAACACGATCGGAACGATCCAGACTGGGCAGTTTGGAGGCGTAAATGTCGGTCCGGTAACGGGCGGCACGGGCACCACGACGACCCACACTACGACGGGAACGGTAAACAACTTCCTCAATCTCTTCTTCTTCAATCCGCAAGTAAACCTGGGCGCGGTGATTCAAGCGCTGCAGCAGAGAAGCCTCTTACAAATTCTTGCCGAGCCCAATCTTGTCGCGCTCAATGGCAAAGAGGCGAGTTTCCTGGCTGGCGGTGAGTTTCCCTTCCCTGTCGTGCAGCCGAACGCTACGGGACTCTCAACGGTGACCATTCAGTTCCGCGAATTCGGCGTGCGGCTGAAGTTCACGCCGGTGATTCAGCCCAATGGAAGCATCCACCTGCACGTTGCACCGGAGGTGAGCACGCTGGACTTTACGAACTCTGTGACGGTCTCGGGAACGACAATTCCCGCGCTCAGCACACGCAAGGCGGAGACGGAGTTTGAACTCCAGGATGGACAGAGCTTCGTAATCGCCGGGTTGATCGACAACCGCGTGACCGACATCATGAACAAGGTTCCCGGGCTCGGGGATATTCCGATTTTAGGCAACTTCTTCAAGAGCAAGAGCGCGCAGAAAAGCACCTCCGAGCTGATGGTTCTGTGCACGGCGCGGCGTATTTCGTCGACCGGCGAAGCGCCGAAAGGACCGGCCATGCCCGTACCGTTCCTGGATAAGGATCAGTTCGACAAGAAGAAGCCGTAGGGCGGCTAAAGTCTGAAAGCGCTTCGAGCGTTCCGCAAGCTCAGTTGCGATCGCCACCGCCGTGTTTTTGACGGCATAGCCTGCAATAGGT
>Ga0335070_10009230_pt1 | contig 11572 bp, 12 predicted proteins | sample Lox_Sample_13_FD_206722 | JGI IMG/M metagenome (GOLD analysis project Ga0335070, IMG submission 206722) | Soil microbial communities from Loxahatchee National Wildlife Refuge, Florida, United States - Lox_Sample_1.3 | ecosystem: Environmental > Terrestrial > Soil > Wetlands | place: USA...
AACCTAATTGAACCCAACTCATCGAGATCGCCCACCTGATCGATAATGGGCTGGTTCGCCCCATTATCGAGGCTATCCTGCCTCTGGCGCAGGCCAGCGCCGCCTTTGACCAAGGACTCAGAGGAGACCACCGCGGAAAAATCGTCCTACGGGTTATCGCATGAACCGTTGCCGCAACTGGCTCGCGGAAAGGAAAGTGGTTGTTCGTCGCAGGCCCCAACGAGCGTGACAAGAGGAGGTCGGGATGCGTATCGCGATCCCCGTGGGACAGGTCGCTGAGCTCATGAAGGCGGTCGGCTTTCAAGACGTTCGACGGGTGGACAACCGATTCTTCCAGCCCGTCCTCGTCGGCACGCGCCCCATGATCTAACTTCGCGAGGAACGTGACGCCGGCTTCACGATGCTCAGCCGCCGCAGGTTACCGCGGGCGTTACGTATCATCGTTACAACCTAAACTCCTACAGAACTGGTAGGACAGTTTACATATGGTCTTTTCTGCGACTCCGTCGGCCCAGCCCCAGCCCCAAGATGTTGCGGTCGGGGCATTCCTTTTGACCGGTCCTACGATCTTGTGGTAGCCTGGAGGCACTGAGTCCGGAGTCGGTGATGATAGGTGAACGTTCCTATTGGCTGGGTCTGGCTATCTTAATACAAAGTTTTCAAGAATCACAGGGGTAAGAGAGTTGCTATTGTTGCTCTCCCCTCACGCTCCACAACCTCTTCGGCCCGGCTGAGCTTCCTTGGCTCCGCAGAATCCATCCTGAGCAAGCTCTCCCCAGTCTCCTCTCGCCCGCCCAGAGTAGGGTTGGAGCCGCAAGAAGGGTTCGTCACAGACCCATTCAGGCCCTATCCGGTACTTCAAGATCTTATCTCTTATCACCCAGAGCCTTGGACTTCTTCTGAAGCTCCTTCCTTTCAGGGCACCACTCGGGGGGACACTCGCTCTGAAGCCGGGTTAGTGTGTCCGCAATTTCCTCAACGATGACCTACAGGTCGTTTCCTAGTTCCCGGGTCTTTCCATTCTTTCCCGAAGCGAGCTTGTCCATTCTCCGCATTACATCGTAGACCTTGGCCTTCCACCTCGTCAGTGCGATCTGCCCACTCCTGGGGGGATTCTGGAGGTCCATGCTCCATTGCCCTTCCGGACGTTCCGCAAATGAACTAAAATGAACTAAGATGTTCTGCGCTTTTTCTACTTTCTGATCGTTGGTGGTACTTTGTGCGCCGAAAGGAGGGTAGCCATGCAGCCGGCTCCCGCGAGCAAGCCCCGCAAGGGAAGAGGTACGGGCGCCAGACTCTTTCTCCTTGCTCTCGTCATTCTTGTTCCCACTCTATGCATTCAGGCGGCCATTTCGTACGAGTGGTTCCGTAGCCGTCGCAACCTCGCGATCAAGGCGGACCAGGAGATTTCGCTCGCTATCGGCGAGACCTTCATGGGCTACGTGGACGGCATCCTGCATCAAGAGCTCGCCATCGGGCTCGCCTTCGCATCACCCGTGCCACTTCCCCGAGAGTACCTGAGTCGGCTCCTTGTGGAGAGTGTGGCCGAGTATAATGCCGTACGCGACTTTTCCTGGGTTGGCGTCGATGGGCGAGTCAGGGCCTCTAGCCTTCCTGAAGCTCTCGGAAGGGATATCAATGATCGATCCTATTTCCGCGAGATCCAAGGCGGTAAGGCGTGGACGGTGAGTGACCTCGTCTTATCCAAGACGACCGGGGAGCCGGTCTTAATGATTTGCCGGGGCATTCGCGACGAACAGAGCCGACTCCTGGGCGTCGTAACCGCCGCCATTGTGCCCGAGCGCCTGGGTCGGGTCTTGGCCCTGAAGCGCCACGGAGAAGGAGCTATCGCCATCATCGATCGAGAAGGGAGAGTTGTCTACCGGCACCCCCAGGTGGATTGGACCTGGGAGAGGCGCGGCCGACTCGCCCAGCACCCGGCACTTCGAGAAGCTCTGGCCGGCCGTGAATCGACCGCGACAATTGTGGGGATTGACGAAAAGGACCGGCTCGCCAGTTATACCCCCATCATGCCCATCGGCTGGGCCGCAGCGGCGGGTCGTCCTGAGTCCGAGATCCTCCGCCCTGCGTTCTCCGAGCTCTTTCGCCAAGCTGCACTCTTCCTCGCCGTGGTATTAGTGGCCTCTGGGGTGGCGGTTCTTCTCACCCGGAGAATCGTCTCGCCCATCCAGGAGTTGCGGGACCACGCCCTGGCCCTTGCCCGGGGCGAGCCAGGAGAGCGGGCGGAGGCTCAAGGACCCGCTGAGATCCAGGACCTGGCTCACGCCTTTAATCTCATGGCCGGGGAGATCCGCCTCCGGCAGGAGGAAGCGGAACGACGCGCCAAGGAGGCGGAAGACGGCAAACACATTCTGGATGCCCTGATAGGACACATCCCTGAGGGGATTACCATTGCCAGCGCCCCGGATGTTATCACCCTGATGACCAGCAAGTACGCGGTAGACCTCCTCGCCAGTGGCCGGGACACGACCAAGGGCCTATCGATGGACGATTGGCTGGCAAAGGTGGAGCACTACCTACCCGATGGTGTGACCCCGGCCACAACCGAGGACCTCCCTCTGGTGAGAGCAGTCAAATATGGGGAAACCATCGAAGGGAGAGAGCTGGCTCTGCGAAGACCCAACGGGAGTCTTATCCCGGTCCTCTGTAATGCCGGACCCATTCGGGATACGGAGGGGAGGATCACTGGCGGAATCGTCGCCTGGAGGGACATCGCCGAGCGCAAGCAGATGGAGGCGGAACGGGAGCGGCTGTTGCTGGAAGCCCAGCAGCACGCAGCGGAGACGGAGGCCATCTTTGCGGCGCAGAACGATGCCGTGCTCATCTACGATAAAGAGATGAATGTGAAGCGGGCGAACCCGTTTTTCTTTGCAACTTACGGTTTCAATCCCGTCGGCCTCAACGTCAAGGACATCGTCCGCCGGGTTTCGTGCCGATGGCTGGATGGGCGGCCGTTCGTATGGGAGGAGCAGCCCACACCGCGAGCCCTGCGCGGGGAGAAAGTGGCTGGCGTGCAGTTCGTGGTTACGAGGGCCGACGGCACTGAGGCTGTGGTCGAGACCTCCGCCGGGCCGATGTGCATGGGAGATTGCATCACGGGTTCGGTCACGGTCTGGCACGATATCACCGACCTCAAGCGAGCGGAGGCGGCCCTGCGGGAGAGCGAGGAGCAGTTCCGTGCTATGTTCGAGCTCGCCGCCGTGGGCATGGCGCAGGCCGACCCGCGCACCGGGTGCCTGCTCCGCGTGAACGAGAAGTTCTGCGCGATCACGGGCTACTCTGCGGGCGAGCTGCTCGGGAGAACGTTCTCCGAAATCACGCACCCGGAGGACCGAGAGCGTGATTGGGAAGCGTTCCAAGGGGCCGCCTGCGGCGAGACCCCGGACTACCGCAGCGAGAAACGATACGTGCGCAAGGACGGCACGGCGGTCTGGGTGAACGTGAATGCGGCCATGCTCCGCGACGCCGCCAGCCGGCCGGTACGCACGGTGGCCGCGATCGAGGACATCACCGAGCGCAAGCGAGCGGAGCAGGCTCTGCAGAAAAGCCTGCAGCGGTTGGAGCTCCTGGCCGAGACAGCCGGCGAGCTTCTCCAGATCCCGGAGCCGCAGACGGCTGTGGACGGGCTCTGCCGGAAGGTGATGGAGCGCCTGGACTGCCACGCCTTCTTCAATTTCCTAGTGGACGAGCAGGCCGGTCGCCTCCACCTGAACGCCTGCGCGGGCATCCCGCCCGAGGAAGCCCGGCGGATCGAATGGCTGGACTACGGTGTCGCCGTCTGCGGCTGCGTGGCCCGGGACGGGTTCCGGATCGTGGCCGAGCATATTCCCACCACACCCGACGTGCGCACGGAGCTGGTGAAGTCGTACGGCATCAAGGCCTACGCCTGCCACCCCCTGCTGGGGGCGGGCGGCCGGCTCATCGGCACGCTCTCCTTTGGTACCCGCAGCCGCGAGAGCTTCAGCCCGGATGATCTGTCGCTCATGAAGGCGGTGACCGACCAGGTGGCGGTAGCCATGATTCGCATGCAGGGCGAGCAGGCCCTCCGGGCTAAGGAAGAAGCCTTGCGGAAGGCGAACGAGCACCTGGAGGAGAAGGTCCGGGAGCGCACGGAGGAGCTGACGGCGCTCAACGAGAATCTCATGGAGAGCCGTGACCAGTTGCGGTCCCTTGCCTCCGACCTCGTTCTGACCGAGGCGCGTGAACGGAGAGCCTTGGCTTCAGAGCTTCACGACACGGTGGCGCAGATGCTCGCCATCGCCAAATTGACACTGGAATCAACGGGCGCCCACCTGGAGGGGAAATCTGCGGAAGAGGTGAAACGAGTCGTCCAGCTCCTCCAGGAGGCGAGCCGCCAGACTCGCTCCCTCATGGCCGATCTCAGCCCTTCTCTCCTCTATGAAGCCGGACTGGGGCAGGCCCTTCGTGCTCTCGCCCGAAGAATGGGGGAGCTTCATTCCCTGGCCATCGAGGTTGTTGACGACGGCAGCCCGAAACCGCTTGGGGAAGACTACCGGGTCCTTCTCTTCCGAGCGGTGCAGGAGCTCCTCCATAACACGGTCAAGCACGCCAAGGCTACCCGAGTGAAGGTCTCCCTGCAGAGGGATGGGACCCAGGTGCGAATCGAAGTCGAGGACGACGGCGTCGGATTCCTCGTCTCCCAGCGCGGTCGCGGGGACGGGATGAGAGAGGGCTTCGGGCTCTTCAGCATCCAAGAACGGCTGCGGCACCTTGGGGGGAGTTTCGAGATCTTTTCCCAGCCGGGGAGGGGTGTGCGCGCGGTCCTCGTCGTTCCGCTCCAAGTCGAGGGAGAACGCGAAGGGAGAGAGCCCGCCGTGGTGAGAATCCTCATTGCCGAGGACCACCGCATGCTGCGGGATGCCCTTGCCACCCTCCTCGAGAAGGAGCCGGGCTTCGAGGTGGTCGGTCTGGCTGAGGACGGTCTGGAGGCGGTGCGTCTTGCCCGCGAGGCGAAACCGGATGTGGTGCTCATGGACGTAAACATGCCGAGGATGGACGGCATCGTGGCGACCCGGCTCATCACCACCGAGATGCCGGAGGTCAAGGTGATCGGCCTTTCCGTCCATGCCGAACCCCAGATCGCTTCCGAGATGCTCGCTGCCGGGGCCACCTCTTTCGTAGCCAAGAGCTCGAGTCCTGAAGAGCTCACCGAGGCCATCCGCACTGTAGTCGGACCTGGTAAGGGAGACTGAGGCCTTATCGTTACTACCTAAAATCCTAGAGAACTCGTGGGACGTTTTACCTAACATCATTTCTACCCTTTTGTCGGGAACGAACTACCCCAATATGTAGTGCCCCACCGTGAGGCGAAATCGTGCCCACTCGCTTGGCGATCGATTTGTGCTCGTCGCACCGGGGGGTGAGCCTTCTCTTTCAAATGATGCGACTCGATGACGCCCACCTGACCGGTGCTGGAGTCCCCCGTTACGACACGTGGAAAAGACCAAGTGAGGAATTGGCTACCACAAGACGAAACAGGCCATTATTGGGCTACTGAGGAGATGAAAGTCGGTCACCGGCGCGGTGGTCGCAGAGCTGGCTGACCTCAAGCGACGGGAAGCTCGATCATTGATTTGAGCCCCGGGTCTCCTTTGCTCCGGCTTTGGGCTCACAGACCAGGACGTTTCTCTCGTCCGCCTCGAAGGTGCAGTGCTTCTCCAGAATGGCTCGGAGCCGTGCTCGGGCCCGGTGCACCCGCACTTTCACGTTCGCGACGCTGATCCCCAGGATCTCGGCAATCTCCTGGGTGCTGAAGCCCATCATGTCGGCGAGAACGAGCACGGTACGATAGCTTGGTGGGAGGAAATCCATCTTGTCCTGGACGCACCTTCCCATCTGATCCTGCTCGAGCTTCTTCTGGAGCGGCCTTTCTAGGAAACCATGCCACTGCACCTCGAGCTGCTTTGTGTCTCGGGCGGATTTCTTTGACGCCCGGAAGTGATCCTGGCAGAGGTTCTGGGCGATGCGGAAGATCCAGGCGGACACCTTGGCAGGATCTTTCACGGTATCCAGATATCTCTGGATCCGGATGAACGTCTCCTGGGTCAGGTCATCCGCGGACCAGTCGTCGCGCACCTGGGAGCGAATGAACTTCCTGATCCGGGAGTAGTACTCGTCGTAGAGCTTCCAGAAGTCCATAACGGGCCTTGCGGCATCAGCCGCAGCAAGAGTTTTCAGTCTGCTTCCTGCAGGGGAGCTCGTACTCCTTTGCCAACCCCATCATATCACAGATGCTGTTCTTGACCGCCATGTGGGCGCCCCGGTTGACCTTGCCGGCGAGATCGACTGCCTCGCGGATCTCCTCCGGGTTGATACCCCTACTCCGAGACTCATAGAAGAAGTACTCGAAACAGGGGATGCAGTTGGCGGCGGTGGCGGCTCCGAGACAAATAAGAAGTCGTGTGTTCTCGTCCATGGGTTCGTTCCTCCTCCGTCGAGTTTTATCTGGAAGACGGAACAACCCACCGGAAGGTTACAGCCATTGAGCGGTGAACCCCAAGAATCCTGATTTGGATGGGCTCTTCAGGAGGGAGCCCTGGAGAACACGCCCAGTCGGTTCGGGAAGAAGAACCATGGGGAAATTCACTTGGAGGCTTCTCGGCTGTGGTGTAGTGTCTATGCCAACATGCCTAGCCCGCATTATGCACGAGACGCCGTCGCGAGATCGTGGAGATGGTCGTGCCACCGGGCAACCACAGGGGCTCGGACCTGAGGCGTACTTTTTCAGTATGTCGCAAGGTGAGCTTGTCCTGAGCCTGTCGAAGGAACACTCGAGGACGCCCGGAAGGACAGCCATATCGCGGTCGCAGCAGGTGGCTCGTGCATAATGCGGGCTAAATTGCTCGTTCGCGGCGAGGTAACTCGCTATCGGAAAGGAGGTTTCTCATGCCCTATGTCAACATCAAGATCACAAAGGAAGGCGCGACACCGGACCAGAAGGCTCGCCTCATCCGGGAAGTGACGAGATTACTCACCGAGATCCTCGGCAAAAACCCCCAGACGACAGTCGTCGTCATCGACGAGGTCGAGACCGACAACTGGGGCATTGGCGGAGAAACCGTTACGGAAAGGCGGCAGCGCGAAAGAACAGTGGCACCGCCGAAACGTTGATCCGACAGGCTCACGGCCGAACGCCCCCTTGCATATGTCAAGGCTGTCAATTATAATCGCGCCCATATGGCGACCTGAGCGTTCTTGCCCCGTTCCCCTGATGAAACAGGAGCACTCGGATTGGCGCACAAGATTCTGGTGGTTGACGACGATCCTTCCGTGAGGAGCCTCCTCGAAGATTTCTTTACGCCGCTCGGGTACCGTGTGATCACTACCGACAACGGCAGGGAGGCCCTGCATGTGGCGCCGCGGGAGAAGCCGGACGTCATTCTACTCGATGTCATCATGCCCGGGATGGACGGAGCCCAGATCTGCAAGGCTCTGAGAGCGAACAAGGAGACAGAGCTCATCCCGGTCATCATGATGACCGGGTTTGCCGGGACGGTCATCGACGTCAGTCGAAGCGCGCCGGACGACCTTGTCATGAAGCCCTTCAGGCTCCCCGATCTTCTGACAAGGGTGAGGGCGATCATCCCGATCCGACCGCTGACCAATCGGCTGGAGAGGATGCTCGCCTACCTGGACGAACTGGACAAGAATCATCTCGGCTGCGACTGAACGCCGGAAACCGCGCCCCAGGGCCTCTCGCCCCGTCTCCTTGCCATTTCTGATAATGGGCAGTAGACTGCATGGCAGCAAAGAAACGCAGTCTTCTGAACTTTTCTTCGTAAGGAGACCCAGAGCCATGAAGCGGTTATTCTGCCTGTTTGCGGCTCTCTTCTGTCTCGCCGCCATTCCCGCCCTTGCCCAGACACCCGATACCGTGAGCAACGAAGTACAGAAGTTTGTCCGCACCTTCGTGGAGGCGAGCAACAAGGCCGACGCGAAAGCAGTGATGGAGATGTATAGCAGGAAGCCGAACATCATCTCCATCGACGACGGGAAGATCACCCGTGGGTGGGAGGCGATCCGCTCCGACACCAACGAGATCGTCGGCCATGAAGGCCGGTACAAGATTTCACTCGGAAGCATCGAGGTGACTCCCCTCGGCCCCACCTACGCCCTCGCCGTTGCCCCTTACACCATGGCACTGGTCACCGAAGACGGAACTACCTTCCAGATCCGCGGGGCAATGACCCTCGTTCTCGAGAAGGCCGCCGGGAAGTGGCAAATCATCCATGACCACACGAGCTCCCAGCCGAGCGAGTAGCGATCCTCCTGCCTACCTCTTTGAGGCGCGGAGCGGTACAGAGATCTCGGGATTGCTGACGGGCTCCTAGCCCGTATTATGCACGAACCACCTGCTGTGAGCGCGGATATGGCCGTCCTTCCGGGCGTCCTCGGGTGTTCCTTCGACAGGCCCAGGACAAGCTCACCTTGCGACGTACTCAAAAGTACGCCTCAGGTCTGAGCCCTTGTGGTTGCCCGGTGGCATGACCATCTCCACGATCTCGCGACGGCGTCTCGCGCATAATGCGGGCTAGCCTCTACCGGAGGAGATCCTGGTCCATGAAACGGTTCCTGATCCTACTCGCAGGTCTCGCTTGCCTTGCCCCGGGCAAGGCCTCTGCCCAGCACCCCGATGCCGTTACCACGGAGATTCAGAAGTTCGTCCGAGCCTATGTGGACGCGAACAACCGGGCCGACGTGAACGCCATGATGGAGATGTTCGGCAGAAAGGCGGGTGTCGTCTCCGTCGGCGACGGCGAGCTCACCCGAGGGTGGAAGGCCATCCGCGCGGAGGCCAACAAGCTCGTCGGTTCTCAAGGGCGTTACCAGATCCTCCTTGGTACCGTCGACGTCAGCTCCCTGGGGACCGGGTATGCTCTCGCCATCGCTCCGTACACCATGACCTTGTCAAGCGAAGGGGGGGAGAAGGTGCAAATCCGTGGCGCCCTCACCCTTGTCCTCGAGAGGTTCTCAGGCTCATGGAAAATCATCCATGAGCATTCCAGTTCAGGGGCGGACGAGGCGGGTTGTCTTTAATCCTGCGTGCAACCGGTGAAGATCTCGGATTCCTGAGGGCGCTGCCCTCCTCGAGGTGCCGGCAAGGGAACGAAAGGCCCGATAGGCACAGTATGCTTGCCCTATGGGCGGTGGCCGTCGCGGTGTTCCTGGTAAACCTTCCCTTTGGCTTCTGGCGCGCCGGGGTAAGGCGCTTCACTTTGCCCTGGTTTGTCGCGGTTCACGCCCCGGTTCCGCTTGTTATCGGCTTACGGCTTCTGGCGGGACTCGGTTGGCGGCTCTCGACGCTCCCGGTTCTGGTCGGCGCCTTTTTCCTGGGCCAGTTCGTCGGCGGGAGACTTCGCCGTTACGGGAACCGGAGATGGTGATCTCAGACGATCCGGGGCGGGGCGGGTTTTGTCGTCGTAGTGGTCGGCCCGGTCACGAGGCGTGCAGCTTGCGGAGACGGCGCCTCGTCGTGGCCCCCCCTGCTTTCTTCGGCGAGGACCGCGAAGATGGAACCCATGGCTGAGCTCGAACTGGCGACGGGCTACGTCCCAGGAGCAGTTGGAAGAATAACGGAGCTCCACGCGGACCACTACCATCGCGAGTGGGGCTTCGGACTCTTCTTCGAGGCGACGGTTGCCGCGGGGCTCTCAGAGTTCTTGGTCAGGTTTGATGATGCTCGCGACCGCCTTTGGACTGTCCGGGTGAAGGGTCGAGTTGAAGGTTCTCTTGCCATTGACGCCATCAAGGCAGAAGTTGAGGGCGCCCATCTCCGGTGGTTCATTGTCGCCCCTCATCTACACGGTCGGGGGTTCGGAAATGCCCTTATGAAAGAGGCGGTGACCTTCTGCAGGGAAAAGAACTACCGCCTCGTGTACCTGTGGACCTTTGCAGGACTCCTCGCTGCTCGCCACCTGTATGAGAAGTTTGGCTTCAGGCTGGTAGAACAGCGGGAAGGCGCGCGGTGGGGAAGGGTCGTAAACGAGCAGAGGTTCGTGCTCGTCCTGGGATGACGAGGACGGCTCCCGCCTCAAGGAGGCAAGATGGAGATGACACCACGGCTCGCGGGTAAGACGGTGGTCATGATCGCGGCCAACGAGTTTGAGGATATCGAGCTCCTCTACCGATACTCCGCCTCAGCGAAGAGGGGGCTGAAATCGTCGTCGTGCCGGTGCAGATGGGCTTCCATCCCCGTCCCTGCCTCGAAGGGAAACCCGTGACCGGCCGGTTCGGCCACCCCGTTCCCGTACCGGTCATGCCTCCGGGGCGGAGATACAGGGTGAGCACCATGGGGGAGCTAAGAGCGGAGGAGACCATCAGGGCCCTCGCCAAGTGAGCCGGCATGGCGGGACGGGGCTCCGGTGGAACGACCACGAGCACGGGGTCCATGACGCCGGGACTCTTTCCTTCCAACCGAAGTTTACCTTCTGTTATAATCGGTCCAGGACCGATTCACCCCTCGAAGCCACACTGGAAGGCACTCGAAAACTCACCGGGTAGCGAATGCGCGAAGCCGATCTAACGGGCGTTCGGTCCAGCACCATGCTCTCAACGGCAACTCAAACAAGCTACCCCAGAGCAAGGAGGGAGCCATGGCCAAGACGGTAGTGATAATTGGAGCGCTGGACACGAAGGGTCACGAGTTTGCGTTCATCAAGGAGCTGGTCGAAAAGCAAGGGCTCAAGACGCTCGTCGTGGACTTCGGCGTCATGGGTGAGCCGGCCCTCAAGCCGGATGTGTCGCGGGCGGAGGTTGCGGCGGCCGGCGGAGGCAAGTTGGACCAGCTCCGCAGCGGCGATCGCAAGGACGAGGCGATGAAGGTCATGTCCACCGGGCTGGCGGTGATGGTGCGCAAGCTCTTCGACGGGGGAAAGCTCCAGGGCATCATCGGCATGGGAGGAACCGGCGGGACATCCGTCGCCACCTCGGCGATGCGGACCCTCCCGGTGGGCGTCCCCAAGGTCATGGTCTCCACCGTCGGCGGTGGTGATGTGAGCGCCTATGCGGGCACCAAGGACATCACGTTTGTTCCCTCCATCGTGGATGTGGCCGGGTTCAACCGCATCAGCCGCACTATTTATGCCAATGCAGCGGGGGCCATCGCCGGCATGACCAAGGTCGATGTACCCCCGGCAAAGGAGGAGAAACCGCTGGTCACGGCCTCCATGTTCGGAAACACTACAACCTGCGTGGACAAGGCGCGGGGCATCCTCGAGTCCAAGGGCTTCGAGGTCCTCGTCTTTCACGCCACGGGAACGGGCGGTAAGACCATGGAGAGCCTGATCGCGGACGGCTACATCGCCGCCTCCCTGGACATCACCACGACGGAACTCGCAGATGAGGTCTGCGGTGGGGTCTTTACCGCCGGACCCGATCGGATGTTGGCGGCGGCGCGGGCCGGGATCCCCACCGTGCTCGTCCCCGGCTGCGTAGACATGTGTAACTTCTGGGCACTCAGCACCGTCCCCGAGAAGTACCGCAACCGGAACCTCTACCAGTGGAACCCCAACGCCACCCTCATGCGAACCAA
>Ga0335070_10009231_pt1 | contig 11572 bp, 11 predicted proteins | sample Lox_Sample_13_FD_206722 | JGI IMG/M metagenome (GOLD analysis project Ga0335070, IMG submission 206722) | Soil microbial communities from Loxahatchee National Wildlife Refuge, Florida, United States - Lox_Sample_1.3 | ecosystem: Environmental > Terrestrial > Soil > Wetlands | place: USA...
CTTTTATCTGAAGAATGCTGTAAGTATCTGCTATACGACGGTGGGTAAGGCCAGCGTTGGGTGCAAAGGAAAAATCATGAGACTGATACCGTTGATTCTGATGCTCGCAAATTTTCTTCCGAGCCCCGGTCTTGCGGCTATTACGGAGGGCGGAACAGGCATGCTGTTTGGGGCCGATCACGCTTTCACTTTCACTGCACCGAAAGGGTGGGGTTTGGACAATCAAAGCGGTGTTAAGCAAGGTCTGCATATGGTTTTTTATCCTATCGACCAAACCTGGTCAACGAGTACCATCATGGCATACGGAGTGTCGGTACCAAAAGACATGACATTGCAATCGAGCGAAGATCTGGTGAAAAGGAGAGTTAAGGAATTCCATCTAAAGGGCAGCCCCAAGTATACGATCCAGGCGAAAGACAAGGTGGATTTGCCCAATGGGAAGACAGTCTACGTCTATTTCTTTCAGGGTGCCGACTGGGGTAATTACGAAGCGATTGGGTACGTGGAAGAAGCGGAAACCATCAACTTCCTGGTGTACAACGCCCGAAACAAGGTGGAGTTCGAAAAGCATCTTCCTGCCTTTCGATCCATAATAGCCACTTACAGGAACGTGTTCGAGAATGCCACGGCGAGGGACGACGTGAAGTTCAACTCACTTATTGCTGAGGCAAAAGCGTTAGAGAAGACGAAGGAAGGAAAAGAATACAGTTCGGAGGTCATTCAGTCATTTGGCAGTTCCCTCGCGAACATAATAAAATACTGTACATCCTTCACCACCAAGGGCGAACGGGCCCATTTTGACTTGTTATTCAGGATAAGACCTGATGGTACAGTATCTGAGGCATACATCAGACCAACCAATGCGCTGAATGCTTGTGTTCGTGGTCTCGTGCTCGACACTAAGCATCCTCCCCACAAGTTGGACCCATTCTTGATGTATGTCGAAATGAATGTCACAGAATGATAAACCGAAAGAACATCATCCACCCAGGGGATGCACCCAATCTTTCCCCGCAGACTTCTTCCGTAAATCCTCACTGCTACAATAAATCGAAATGTGTGGACTAGTCGGTGGAGAAGAGATTGCAGTTTGCCTGAAATTTATGTCAAGGATCGCGCATAGTTCAGGGCAAAGCTGACGTCCTCTGTTTATAACTTCGCCATCCATTAAATTCCAAAAGTAACAAGCACCATTCGCCAGGTCTCCGACCACTGAGGCCCACGAAGAGACGCCTTTCGACCGGCGATAATATGACGCGTGTTTTGGGACGAAGTCTTTTTCAGTTGCGGATCGACATACCTAACAAGTATCAGGTGTATTCAACATTTCGGAAGATGTGTCTGGTCCGTCAACTCCAGCGAAAAGCCGCGAATCGGATGGCATGCGTACGGCAGGAACTAATGGTATTCACCAAATTATATGATCACTTAATCGTCTTGAAATAGTTCCGAACTTCCGCTATTTTCCCGCAGGTATATTCTCCTTCCGGACACGCCCCTTTTACACATGAAGGTCCGGCTTCTGAGAAGATTGTCGGGGCTATTTCCCTCACCAACTTAAGCATCTCAATTGCCATCGCCCTGATTTCCCACTGAGCGCGATTACAACAGCGCTGTTTGAAGAAATGCAGTAATTCGCGGGCATTCATTGTAACCATGATCTTTGTCTCGCACGCATTGGGAAGTACAAAGCGGGCATCCTGGTTGGCAGATTCACCCTTGATACCCTTTTCATTAAGCCTGGTGACAATATGATTATAGGCCTTTTGGGCTTTTGACATGAAAGTCTTAAAGTAACGCTCGAGCTCTTTATCACCTTCTATGCTCTTGGGTATCACATAGTCAAATCCTGCTTCTTCGCTGACATAACGCTGCGACTGTTGTGAATAGCTTGCCAACCTGTGTCGTACTAACTGATGAGAACACGCCCTCGAAATGCCTTCGATTGCGAAGGTGAAAGAAGAATGCTCAATGGGACTCATGTGACCCATTTTCGTCAGCCTCTCAACAAAGTTTTGTTGATCTTTAGTTTCAATTTTCTCTTTTAACGAGTCAATGTCCGCTGGGCTGTAACAGAGCTTCGCAGCCATGGCAATGGTTTCTTCGGGGTTGGGAGTAGACCGCAAAAGTATTACTTTTAGTCTTGTTTCCGGCATTTAGCTATCATATCATATTTCAAAAACCCTTGACAGAGTAACCCAAAACTTTTATTCTTAGCCATGAAGAAACTCTGGGGTGGAAGGTTATGTGGCTTCACTTGCGGAGCTTTCTCAATGCTTCTCCGGCAGCGTGTTTACGCTCAAGGGCCCATAGTGAGATTGATGTCCCTAAGAGGGCGTCCACAAATGCACTACATAACCACATCAAGAGAACCGGATTTTGCAATGGATTGACACTAAAGGCTTTTAGAAGATAGTGGCCTCCGCGAAGAAGCCGTTTCTCGCGAAAAAACTGATATGACAGCTCGGCCCAATGTTTGGCGATGACCCGGCGACGATAATGCCATCCGAATAGCCCGAAATCCTCATCATGGTTTTCCAGAAAACGGGCCATTGATGCTTCAATCACATCTGCACAGGGCAGCGGGCCTCGGTGGATTCGTGACAAGGGCTTCTCAACAACGGCGATAGTATGTTTCTTGGACAAGCGAAGCAACCAATCCCAATCCTCTAAGCGAGATAACTTTTCATCCAAGAATCCGACTCTGTCTGCACACTCTCTCCTGACTACAAGCGTTGAACCTGGACCGAGATCACATGTCCAGAGGAGGCGTTTGAACCAATCCGGCCGGGCAGTTTGTATATATTCCCGCTCACTCTCATTGGTTACCAAAATAAAACTTGAGCAGCTTAGGTCCAGGCCAGCGGATTGATCATCGAGGAGCGTAACCTGTATGCTCAGCTTCTCTGGTAACCACTCATCATCCGAATCCAGGAAGGCCAGATATATTCCGTGAGCTGCACTGATCCCGGTGTTCCGAGCTGCTGCTGCCCCTTGATTTCGTTCATGGCGCAGATAGCGAACTAGAGGCCCGCAAAGTCCTTCGACGATGGTCTTCGTTCCGTCGGTGGAGGCGTCGTCGACAATAATGATCTCAAAATCCTGAAATGTCTGCGCTAAAACGCTCTGGATTGCCCGACCGATGGTCTGACTCCGATTAAAGGTCGGGATGATCACGCTGACTGTTGGAATTCTGGAATTACTCATTACGTCTCCTCATGGCCAAATGGGCAACCTTAGAGAAAAAATAGGAGAAAAAGGCTAAAGGCCACCAGGGATTATGACGCCAACCAAGAAAGCCATATTTTATGGCTTTCAGAGGCTTCACTTCCCTCAGTGCCTGAAGCGCGCCTTCTGCAGATTCCCTCTTGTGCCAAAGCTCAAAGACGCTCTTTATTTCGGGAGATATCTGGTCAGTCTGCAAATAGCGCTCTGCCATATGCAGATGCTCATTTCGAATCTTGAACCACGGAACAGTCTGCCTATTTATGGTGAGGGAGCCAGCATGCTGACGATAGTGGTACACCACACGTGGTAAGTACGAGCACTGGAACCCGGCGAGGGCCAGCCTGATGAGAAAATCCTTGTCCGCGGAAATAGTGTAGAAGATATTGTAAAGACCATATTGTTTAAAGACACGGCTACGAAAGAAATACGCATTGATGACAGGAACTCCGAGTACGATATCGCGGAAAGACGCCCCGGAGCCGGGGGGAACAACGTATTGAGCCACGGAGCGACGCGACCCATCGGCTTGGTCCTCGAGGACCGTCGCGCCACCACGGATTGCGTCAATAGTAGGGTGCTCTGTAAATAATTTGGCGATCTCAGCAAAAACGTTTTTTTCATAGAAGTCGTCGCTGTTAAGCTGGCCGATGATTTCTCCCTGAACCATTTGAATACCTTTGTTCAGTGCATAGTACATGCCCCGGTCGGGTTCGCTGATGACGCGCACATGAGGATACGTGCGCAAAAGTTCGAGTGTTCCATCCGCAGAGCCACCATCGATGATAATATGCTCAATGTCGGAGTAGTCTTGAGAGACAACGCTCTCGATCGCCTCGGCTATGAAGCGTACGCTGTTCAGGCTGGGCGTGATGATCGAGATAAGGGGTCTGTCCTTCAATTTAAGCCCTTCGGTCAATTACCGAAAGAATGACTTGGGGAACCCCTCGGGCTTTCCCTATCTATGTGAAAGGTTACGCTCATATTCCCTTAACGAAAGCCAGCCCCTGCACACATACCAACTGTGATAAAAGCTCAAAAAGATGCCAGAGAAGCCGCCAAACAATCCCCGACGGTATACTAAATTCTCTCCTAACGACCTCAGTGTATTATAAAACATTTTATGCCATGCAAATCGCTGACCGGTCCTGTATCTTGACTCCCCTTCGTACCGGAGATAGCGACGATGTTTTTCAGATAACTGTTCGAAACTGTCCACCCAAAAGTGCTGTATTGCATCATCACCCAGGGGTTCAACATTAATCTGTGCATAGCCAGGTTTGCACTGAAGCGCCTGGTGCACATAGGGGCTGATCTCCACCCTGTCTTTGTGAAATAACTTCCTGCTCATCATTCGTTTCCCTCCCCATATGGTGGTGCGTAACGGTTTTCCAAGAAAATAGTACTGATAAGGTAATCCCACGATCGCAACGTGCGTTTGAACAAGTGAAGGCATCAGGTGATTGACTAATTTCTTTGGGAAAGCCTCATCGGGATCGAACCGAAGGACCCAGTCATTTCGGGCAAACGACAAGGCATAACGTAGCACTCGTTCAACAAATGGTACCCAGTCGTGGTGAAAGACCTCTGCCCCGCATTCCTGTGCAATACGCACGGACTCATCTGCAGAGCCAAGATCGACAACAAGGAGCTGATCGCAAAATGCAAGACTCTCTAAGCAGTTTCGCAGACGGGGCGCTTCATTATAGGTGACCACGATGGCAGTGAGCGGAATCTTTTCGTTGGATGTCTTTGCTTCCGTAGCATCTATCCCATTTATCACGAGAGGAACTTGTTTCATTACGGATAAGTCATAGTATACATCCGGTAAAAGGAATATTCATAGTCCATCGCCTCACAGCGCTGACTATTTAAGGAACCGGCTGTTAATCAAAAACCCTTGACAGAGTAACCCAAAACTTTTATTCTTAGCCATGAAGAAACTCTGGGGAGGAAGGTTCAGGGAAAAGACGAGTAGCATCGTAGAAGCCTTTACGGAATCCATCTCTTTTGACATACGTCTCTGGAAGCACGACATCGAAGGGAGTATTGCCCACGCCAGGATGCTGGGGAAGCAGGGGATAATCTCCAAGAACGATTCAGAAAAAATAGTCCGCGGACTGAAAGAGATCGCAAAGGAGATAGAAACAGGAAAGTTCAGATTCAGGGAAGACCTCGAGGATGTGCATATGAACATCGAGGCCGCACTCACGAAAAAGATTGGCCCTGCAGGGAAAAGGCTCCATTCCGCGCGATCAAGGAACGACCAGGTCGCGCTGGACCTCAGGCTTTATCTCAGGGAAGAGATAGGCCTGATACTTTCTGCCGTCACACGATTTCAGACCAGCCTGGTGAATATCGCGGAAACCCATATTGATTATATTATGCCCGGTTACACTCATATGCAGAGGGCGCAGCCTGTACTCCTTTCTCACCATCTCCTTGCCTATGTGGAAATGTTTGAGAGGGACAAGGGGAGGCTCAGGGATGCGTTGAAGAGGGTGAATGTGTTGCCCCTTGGAGCGTGTGCCCTTGCCGGTACTTCATTGCCCATCGACAGGGGATATGTGGCGAAGCTCCTCGGTTTTGATTCTGTTGCGGAAAACAGTATAGACGCGGTCTCGGACAGGGATTTCGGCATGGAATTCCTCTCTGCTTCCGCTATGTTCATGGTGCACCTTTCGAGAATGGCGGAAGAGCTGGTGCTTTGGTCAACAGAGGAGTTTTCCTTTGCTCAGCTGCCGGATGCATTCACCACTGGATCGAGCATCATGCCCCAGAAAAAAAACCCTGATGTGGCGGAGCTGATAAGGGGGAAAACGGGAAGGGTCTTCGGCGGGCTCTTTTCCCTTTTCACCATGATGAAAGGATTGTCCCTGTCGTACAACAGGGACATGCAGGAAGACAAACTACCCCTCTTTGATGCGGTGGATACAATAAAGGCCTGCCTTGCGGTTCTCACTGAGATGGTTCCCAGAATACGGTTCGATAAAAAGAGGATGTCCGGAACCGCTGCCCACGCGTATTCCACTGCTACTGACATGGCAGAATATCTGGTCAGAAAGGGCATGAGCTTCAGAGACGCCCATGGGGTGACCGGAAGAGTAGTTCTTTATTGTATAGAGAAGAAAAAGGCCCTCCATGAACTGAAAGTTGGGGAGCTGCAAAGATTCTCCCCCCTGATCCAGGGAGACATTTACCGCTATCTTACGGTTGAAGGTTCAGTGGGATCAAAGAGATCAAGGGGAGGGACTGCAGCAACGGAAGTGAAGAAACAGATTACGAGGCTCAGGGGTCTCCTCACCCAATGATCTTTCGAGTGCTCCTTCCATTCCTTTTTTTTATCTCGCTTGTTATTCCCGCCTGCGGCAGGAAAGCCCCTCCCACATTAAAGGCCTACGAAAAACCGCAAGCTCCGGCAGGTCTCACAGTCATCCACAGGGAGGGGAAGATACTTGTCTCGTGGTCTTACCCTGGCAATCTGCAATCTTCCATAAAAGGGTTTCAGGTCATGAGGGCAGAGGGAGAAGGATTCGAAAGGCGGGGATTTGTAGGGAACGAGGGGAACTCGTTCCCTGACGATAGCTTCTCTCCTGATACTACCTATAAATACAAGGTCATGGCCCAGAACCTAAAAGATATTTTGAGTGATGATTCAACTATTGTGACCATAACTCCTAAGCTGTTGCCTCCTCCGCCCGAGGATGTTCAGGTTTCGGTGGGAAATGACGCTGTCCAGTTGTTGTGGCAGAGTTCGGGTGAGGGGGTCTGTTATCATGTATACAGGACAACAGAAAAGGGCAGGTATGGCGATGTCCCTATTCACAGAGACCCTATTTGTACCACTTCCTTTAGCGACAGAACGCTCTTTCAGGATAAACCTGTGTATTACACCATAAGGGCATTGCATAACACTCCCCTGCTCGATGAAGGATATCCTTCTGCCGAGGTCGAGGTCACCCCATCACATTTTATCCCCTCGGCACCTGCGGAGCTCAGAGGGGTAAGGGCGCAAGGGAAGATAGTCCTTATGTGGAGGGAGAGCCCTGAAACATGGGTCAAGGGATACCGTGTCTATCGCAAAAAAGAGAGGGAAAAAGAGTTTACCTTCCTTGGTGAGGTAAAGACACCCACCTTCTCGGATACAGGGAAAGTAGGGAAAAAGGTAAGGTATAGGGTAACGGCATTGGGACCTTCACAGGAAAGTGAACCCTCTGTCACTGAAGTGCCCTAGCTCTTATAAGAGAGGTATCCGCCTCTCAGCAAAACAATAGCCCTTATTGACTATTCCCGGTCTAAGCACCTAAGAACACCCTGTTCCCATTTCTTGTCAGGGTCCGGAACTGCGGACCGGCACATAACCCATCCGCCTCAGGCGGATTGCCGTTTTCGCACCAGCGAATCAGCCCACGCTGACTAGACGGATACCTCTATCGAGCTTATGATGATGACAATTCTCCTTGACATTAAAATAAACCATCGGTTAGTCTAGACAAATCCTTTTTCCGGCTGTGAAATAATTTAATCCTGCGTAAGGTTTACAATGCCCTGGATGGAAGAGAAGATAGTCAAGGCCTTTGAGGAAAGCATAAGCGTCAAGCAAAACTTTTTTAAGGAAAATGTGGGAGCAATCGTGGAGGCCTCCAAAATGATTGCCTCGGCCTTTACTGAAGGGAAAAAACTCCTCCTCTTTGGAAATGGGGGAAGCGCCACTGATGCTTCACACATGGCTGCTGAATTTGTGAATCGATTTAAAAGGGAAAGGCCTGGTCTTCCCGCGATAGCCCTCACCACCGACATGGCGGTCATCACCTCCATAGCCAATGACTATGATTATTCAGAGATCTTTGCACGCCAGATCAAATCCCTTTCGGATGAAGGGGATTTGGTACTCGCCATCAGCACCAGCGGGAGCTCGGGCAATGTGCTGAAAGCAATGGATGTGGCAAAGAGAAAAAAGCTGAAGACCATCGTGTTCACAGGGGCCAAGGGCGAGAAATTTGCTTCAAAGGCCGACTGCGCCTTCATCGTCCCCTCAGATAATACTCCCAGGGTTCAGGAGACCCATATCACACTGGGCCATGTCCTCTGCCAGATGGTGGAGGAGATACTGTTTGAGTCGCCAAGGAAACGATAGCGGTATCGCCTTACTCATCTCTATGGGTGCAGACCGGGGAACCTGAATATGATCATTCTTGGTATCGATCCCGGACTGGCGAGCACAGGCTTCGGTGCCATCCAATGCGGTAAGGCCACTTCTTCGCTCCTTACCTGCGGGTATATCAAGACATCTCCCAGGCAACACATTTCCCACAGATTGTTCCAGATCCATTCTGACGTGAACCATCTCATACGCTCATTACACCCCGACCTGATTGCCATTGAGAATGTGTTTTCCCTGGTAAAATACCCGAAGGCGGGTATCTTATTGGGCGGTGTTTTGGGTATCATATACCTGTCCGTGTTCCAGAATGATGTCTCGATGATGGAGATAACACCAAGGGAAGTAAAGAATTCCCTGGCAGGATACGGGGGTGCAGATAAGGATCAGATGAAGAGGACGGTCAAGAAACTGCTCAACATCCCTGATCTTAAATCCTTCCATGCCTCCGACGCTCTCGCGGTGGCGTTAACCGCATTTTACAGAAGGACATCGTGGGGGGGCCGTTGATTTCCTACCTGAAGGGAAAAGTGAGACTTAACCGTTCAGATGACAAGATCACCCTGATCGTGAACGGTATAGGCTACGACATACTGATCCCGGCGTATGTGATGAGCGGAATTAAAGGAAGCAGGGCGGATGGAGATGAAATGGAACTTTATGTTTCCTATAACCAGACAGAAAGACAGCCGAAACCGGTACTTGTGGGATTTGAATCGCCCCTGGACAAGGAATTCTTTGAACTCTTCATATCCGTTGAGGATATTGGCCCCACTGCAGCAATCAGGGCCCTCACAAAACCGGTGAGAGAGATCGCCCGCTCCATCGAAGGGAAAGACACGAAGGCGCTGAAGGCACTGAAGGGAATTGGTGAGAGGAAGGCAGAGAAGATCATCGCGACGCTGAAAGGGAAGGTGGCAAAATTTGCGTTGATGCCTGAGGTTGAAGTGCCGGTAGGGGTTGCGGAAGATTTCAGGAAAGAGGTGGAAGATGTGCTTATGAATCAGCTGGGGCATAAACCTATGGAGGCGCGCAAGATGATCGAGGAGGCCATGAAGCGGAATCCCCGTATCTGCTCGTCCGAAGAGCTGTTCGAGGAAGTGTATCGGGGGCAGGGGCAATGATTCACGAAGAAGGGGATCCCCTCTCCGAGATCCTCAAAGAAAACAGTTCCCTGGACGAAGACGCGATAACCCTCAGACCCAGACGGCTCACAGAGTATATAGGACAGGATAAGATCGTAGAGACACTGAAGATCGCCATCGAGGCGGCGCTGCAGAGGAAGGAACCCCTGGACCATATTCTCTTTAACGGACCACCCGGTCTGGGAAAGACTACGCTGGCCCATATCATTGCCAACGAGATGGGCAGCAAGATCATCACCTCATCCGGCCCTGCCCTGGAAAAGGGCGGGGATCTCATGGGTATCCTCACCCATATGGAAAAGGGAGACGTGTTTTTTATTGATGAAATTCACAGGATCCCGAAAATTGTGGAGGAATTCCTCTATCCTGCCATGGAAGACTTTGCGGTGGATTTTATATTCGACAAAGGGGTGCATGCGAGGACCCACCGGTACAGGCTCGAACCCTTCACCCTCATCGGCGCGACCACGAGAGCAGGACTTTTGTCTTCCCCTCTGAGAGAACGATTTGGGATCACAAGGGACCTCGACTTCTATCAAGACAAGGACCTCGTTCAAATTGTGAAGCGCTCCTCCGCCATACTGGAGGTTACTATCGAGCAGGATGGATCATATGAGATAGCCCGGAGGGCAAGGGGCACCCCAAGGGTTGCGAACAGGTTGTTGAAACGTGTGCGCGATTATGCACAGGTGAGGGCACAGGGGAAGATAACGGGACAGGTGGCCAAAGAGGCGCTGGCTCTGGAGGGAGTTGATGAGGAAGGGCTTGGGGAGACCGACCGAAAGCTCCTGAAAACCATTATTCTGAATTATAAGGGGGGCCCGGTGGGGATTGAGGCCCTGGCTTCTACCCTCCAGATAGAGACGGACGTGTTATTGGATGTGGTGGAACCGTATTTATTGAAGTCAGGCTTTATCATAAGAACATCCCACGGCAGAAAGGCCACGGAAAAGGCTTACCACCTTCTCAATATCCCCCATAAGGGTGAGATAGGATTATTTGAAGGGGCAAAAGGCAAGAAACATCCTTAGAGGTTCTCCTTGGGTATCTCAGACCATTTTATCCCTCTCCCGACCTGGCCGGCCCAGAAGGCCAGAGAGTTTTTCCAGGAGAAGAATGAGGAAGCATACAATCTTGTTGATGTCCGTCATCCCAGGGAGTATGAGGTCGGGCATCTTCCCGGAGCGCAATTGATCCCTCTCGATGAATTGCCGGACCACCTTGGAGATCTTGATCCTGAAAAGCTCACCATCACTTACTGCGCAAAGGGCATTCGCAGCCGTGCCGCAGCTGCATTTTTGTCAGGATCAGGATTTAAGGAGGTGTACAGCATTGAAGGAGGACTTGAGGCCTGGCATGGCCTTGTGGCCGAAGGCCCCCCTGATTCGGGGATGGCATATTTTTCACCGGCAGCCGGTCCGGGCGAACTCATTGCCCTTGCATGGCTTCTGGAGGATGGCTCACGCAAATTTTATTATGCATTGTCGGAGCTTCTTGACAATAAAGACGCTACGGTCCTTTTTCGCGAACTGACCCTTGCAGAGGAACATCACATGTCCTCTCTCCTTACACTCTACACGCAATTTTCAGGAAAGGAACCCGACGCAGGATTTCCATGGTCAGTGCTCTCCTTGGAACCTGAGGGAGATATCATGGAAGGAGGGATACGTGTGGATGAGGCCCTGCAATGGGTTCAGGGGAAAGAGGTAAAGGATATCCTTGAGCTTGCCATTGCCAACGAGACGAACTCCTATGACCTCTATCTCAGAATGGAGCGCACTATTGAAGACACACGTTCAAAAAAGATTTTTGGGACCTTGTCCGAAGAGGAGAAGGCCCATCTCCAAAAGCTGATTGCGCTTTCTGAAAACAGCCTTTGATATATCTTTCAAAGACTGTCATATATCCACCTGGTCTTTACCATTAAGCCCTATCAGGGGACCACACAAGGAGATTGTGGGCGTGAGTGTGGTCTCAAAAAACATCACTCAATTAATAGCCTGAAAAGACGACTTTCGTACAGGCCGCCTGATGATAGGAC
>Ga0335070_10009232_pt1 | contig 11571 bp, 10 predicted proteins | sample Lox_Sample_13_FD_206722 | JGI IMG/M metagenome (GOLD analysis project Ga0335070, IMG submission 206722) | Soil microbial communities from Loxahatchee National Wildlife Refuge, Florida, United States - Lox_Sample_1.3 | ecosystem: Environmental > Terrestrial > Soil > Wetlands | place: USA...
GGTTCCGACCGCGGGAGAACGGCCGGGCCAAACTATTCCCGACCATCTATAACTGCGAGTTCGTGGGCTTCCTCGACCATAACGAGACACGAGTGGGCTGCCTGCTCCACCCATCCCAGCGCCAGGGAGATGACTGGCGTCGTCTCAGCTTTCACGGCGCCTCGCTCTGCGCCAACCATTTCTGTCTGAGCTACTCGTATCTCACCTGCCAGGAGCAGGAAACGGTCATCCGGGGCGTCGACGACTGGTACCTCTACGGGCTGGTCATCACCGACATCGACCTCGTCAAGACATACTGCCGGCTCCTAAATGATCGGCTTGGCTACACCTTCGCCGCTCGCCTGGTCGAGCATCTCTTGGTCAAGGAGGTGGTGCACCGGTTCTTTGCCCTCAAAATAGGCTGGCCCTTTCGCTCGGCGGCACCGGGCCGCTTCGGCAAGTATCGGTTCTCGGGCGAATCCTACCAGGAAGCCTCCATCGATTACGAAAGGCTCGGCCTCCGAGGCTCACCCTATGATGCCATCTTCCGCAGTCTTGGATCAGAATTCGCGGCCGGGGACCAGGTGAGAGATGCGGAGAGGCTCATCGATTCCCACCTGGAGAGCTTTCTCACGATCTACGAGTCTCTCGCCTTTCGCTCCTGAAGGCCGAGTTCCCTTGCGATCTCCTTCGCTGTTGCCTCCACGAAGGTTTGGAGCTCCGCGGCCGGTAGAGGTTGCCCCGAGGCGGGGAAACGCTTCAACCCGGGAGCCCGGACAAGGGAGGGGCTGTTTTTCAGCTCCGTCTTTGGGCTCACTTGGTAGGCGGGATCAAGATCGCCGGCAAAGTAGTGCTCCTGAAACCCGACGAACTTGAGCGTATGGGCGGTAGCGTCCAGCACCGCCACTTCATCTTGCCTCACAATCCCGGCGGCGAGGGCCTGACGGAGTCCTGCAAGGCACTCACCACCCTGCGTGCAGGCGATGTGGCCGTTCCGATTGGCGATGAGCTGGCAGTCCATGATCTCCTGTTCTGTCACCTGGACGACGAACACCGCCGGCTCGCCGCTCGCCCGTTCGTAGGTCTCCACGAGGCGGATGACCCTGGGCATGGACACGGGGTTACCGATCATCGCCGCCTGGGCCACGCTCGGCCGCACGGTGACCGGCCGGTACACCCGTTTCGCCGGGTCCGCTTCCCGGTAGTAACGGTACACCGGGTCGGCATGCTCCGACTGGACGCCGATGATCTTGGGGAGGTAGTCGATGATGCCGAGATCCCGGAGCTTCAAGAACCCGCCAAGCACAGCGGTGATGTTCCCGGCGTTGCCGATGGGTACGAGCATCACCTTGTCTTTCATCTCGTAATCGAAGCTCGCAGCAACCTCGAAGGAGTAGGACTCCTGACCAAGGATGCGCCAGGCGTTCTTGGAGTTGAGAAGCGCCACCTGATAGCGCTCTGCGAGATACTCCACCACCTTCATGCAGTCGTCGAAGACCCCGGGAATTTCAAAGACGCGGGCGCCGCTCCCCAAGGGCTGGGAAAGCTGTTGCGGCGTGACCTTCCCGTGGGGCAGGAGCACGGCCGACTTGACCGTCTTGCTCAGGTATGCCGAATAGAGGGCGGCGGCGGCAGAGGTGTCACCCGTGGAGGCACAGATGGAGAGCACCTCCCCGAGACCCCGGGTCCGGATGAGGTAGTTCACGTAGCTGAGGGCGCAGGCCATCCCTCGATCCTTGAAGGAGGCGCTTGGATTCTGGCCGTCGTTCTTGAACCAAAAGTCCATGCCGGCCCAGCGGCGCAGGCTCCCGTTGGCGCGGACCACTGGGGTATGGCCCTCCCCCAGGTAGATGATGTCCTCAAGGGGGAGCACCGGCGCGACCAGCTCATGGAACAGGAAGATCCCCTTCAATGCCGGGATGTTGAGCATGCGGCGGTAGTCAAAGAGACGCCGCCAGAAGCTCCCCGGACGCTCCCTGAGACGATCCCACTGCCGGTCCTCGATGAGGAGGACGTGCCCACAGCCGGGGCAGGTGTAAAGCAAGGAGGTAATGGCGAACTCGCCCTTACACTGGAGACAACGGTAGAAAAGGTCCCCCGAGGGCCGCGGGACAAGATAGGAGCGGATGTCGTCGGGAAAGTCATTGAGCCGCATCGGGATTCTCCTCTACGACAGAGGTGCAGCGAGCCCGGGTCCCCCGCCCGGCCGTCTCCACCGGGGCGAAACGCCGCATGGCCGCCGCCTGCGGCAAGAGAAAGAGCCGGAACTGTCGCCGATAATCGCAACGGCTGAGAGCGACAAGGTTGGGACGGCTTCGACTGAGCTGACCTCGTTACCTCCAGACTGGCGCGCGGTTAGCGACGCAGAACCCTTGTATGCCGCGTCCGACACGCTGTCAAGGGCAATCATCCCCGGCAGATGTCTCATTCGCCCGCAATCCCGGCGGAAGATCCGCCGGGGAGCAGTCACACGCGGTGTCGTGACTTGACACCCGGTAGACGACAAAGGTAATGTGACTTCGCATTCCTGCCCGCAGCGGCAGAAGCTCAGCCACGAGAGGGATACAGTCATGTCAGAGGTGGTAGACCTTCTCTACATCCGCGACGAGGAGACCCACTCGGACGGTCAGCTGATCTTCCAGGAGGGAACCTTTGGCGACTGGGTGTACGTAGTCCTCGAAGGGCAGTTGAAGGTGGTCAAGAAGACGCCCAAGGGCGAGATAACGGTCGCAACCCTCAGGGAGGGGGATTTCATCGGGGAGCTCGAGTTCCTCGACATGGGAAAGGAGCCTCGCTCCGCCACTGTGGTCGCCGTGGGCGATGTGAAGCTGGGAGTGCTGGATCGAGATCGGCTGCGGCGGGAGTACGAGAGCCTTTCCGCCGACTTCCGCCTGCTCATCCGGACCCTCGTCCACCGCACCCGACGTATCACCCAACTGGCCGCCTCGCTCGCCCTCACGTGAGACATGTCTGTTCTTCCCGTTCTCTCCTCATGCCGCTCAGTCGTTGAGACAAGCCCCTCGGTTCACGTCGACCCCCTCTCGGTAAGCCGTTTTCTCCACAGCCGACCCCACCTCGTCATCCCACCCCTGCATCGCGGCCCGGCACCCTATCACTACTTTGATGGCACTGGCATAACCGCGGAATGGCTCTTCGTCGTGGACACGATCAATCACTGTTTCTGGCCCGATATCGGCGCTCCCCGCTGGGAGGTCAGCTACCGGGAGGAGGTCCTCTCCGGCTACTGGGCTCTGGCGGCGAGTCTCAAGCGTGCCATGGAAGAGGGGGTAGCTGTTCACCGGGCTGAAACCCTCGCCGCCCTCGATGAGGAAACCCTCGCCTCTATTCTCCGGGGAGGGGGCACCATTCCCCTCTTTCGAGAACGCCTCGAGAACCTCCGTGAGGCCGGGAGGATTCTGCTCGAACGCTTCCAAGGAAGCTTCCTTCATCTCCTCGAGGAGTCGGGATACTCCGCGGTCGAGCTCGTACTGCTGTTGGCAAGAACCTTCCCCAGCTTCCGTGATATAGCTCTCTACCAGGGAGAGACGGTCCATTTCTACAAGCGTGCCCAACTGCTCGTCATGGACCTGTGGTGCACCTTCGGCGGAGCCTCATGGGGATCCTTTGCCGACCTCCCGGCCTTGACCGCCTTCGCCGACTACAAGCTCCCCCAGGTGCTCCGCCACCTCGGCATTCTCTCCTATGCCTCGGAGCTTGGAGAACGTGTAGACTCCCTCGTCCCGATTCCAGCAGGCAGCCCCGAGGAGGTGGAGATCCGGGCGGCGACCATCTGGGGAGTCGAGTGGCTCCGTCAGGCGCTGGTCGACCGTGGCCACGCGGTGATATCAGCACAGCTCGATAATTGGCTCTGGGCTCTGGGGCAGGAAGACGCCTATCGGCGCAAGCCGTACCATCGGACGAGGACGATTCATTATTAACCCGCATTATGCACGAAACGCCGTAGGGAGATCGTTGGAGATGGTCGTACCACCGGGCAACCACAGGGGCTCGGACCTGAGGCGTACTTGTAAGTGCGTCGCAAGGTTCGAGACCCGAGGACGCCCGGCTTCGGGCTGGGCAAAACGGGGCGGCGCCCGAGGCAGGGGCGGCTATGAGGCAAAGCGCATCCGGAGCCACTACCTTCCTTGGATGACAAGAGTGACCTCCAAGCTTTCCACCACAACCCCGCCCAAAGGCCTAGCCTCGCTCTCCACTATCAATGCCGCGACTATGCGCCTTTGCAGAGCAGAGCTCCCTGCCTCTGCTCACTCATCGCGGCTGGAAAGTCGATCCCACAGCGTTCCTCCTCACAGAGCCTACAGCTCGGAGTGAAGGACGCCATGTGCGCGGTCGCCGGAGGTGGCTCGTGCACAATGCGTGTTGAACACCCCCAAAAAAAGGATCCCCTATCGGCCAGGCGCACGATGGCCGATAGGGGCAAGGGGCACCAAGGGAGACTAGCATCTCCCTTGGATATATTTTTTACTACAAGGTACCGTCTAAGGTCAAGGTTTTTTTAGGTACTCCTACGAATTTTTCGTATCCCCGCGTATAAAGAAGGGCTCGCTCTTCACCCAACCACGGTTGTCTCCCCACAGTGGGGCCTACTGGCCTTGGTCACGATCCAGTTCCGTGAGCAGCTCACAGAAACCTGGGGCGCTGAAGAAGATCAGCTTGGCCTCGGGCCCGAATGCGACCTCGTCCGCATCGCGAAGAGTCTTCTTCACTGAGGGCAGCAACTTCTCGCCATTCACGAAGGTCCCGTTTGTCGAGTTCATGTCCACAAGCTGATATCCGTTTTCACCGGGCAGTTGACAGAAGTACGCATGGAGTTTGGACACCATGGTGTCTGCGATGACCACGTCATTGCTCGGCGACCGCCCCAGAAAGATCATGTGTCCCGGAGAATCGGCCTCGCGCTTGCCGACGGCGATTACCCGGGCTTGTAGCACTTCATCGTTCAACCTCGTCTCCAGGTCATCTTGAACGGCGAGGCCGCGGATCTCGTTCGTGATCGTCTTCAGCATGAAGAGCCTTTTCCTTGTCGGTGGTACTCGCTGGCTTTCCAGCAGGACCGGATGAGGGTGCAGCCCCAGAAATCCCTGTCGACCAAGGCTCTTGAACCGCGACAGGTAATCCTTTGCCGTGTCTTGGTTGAACTCGTCCATGTCGCGTTCCTCTCTGTGACCTATTGGACGTCTGCCGCCGAAGCTGTTCCAAAAGCAGGATCTATGCCAACTTCGTTCGGGAGCGCCCAACCCTGGCCGTGGCCAGACCGTTCCGCCCAGTCTCGGTTAACCCTCTGCCATCGGCAGGATTATCACCATGGTCGTTCCGCGGTGGGAAGTCTCGCCGAGAGCGATGGTGCCACGGTGGGCCTGGACTATCCGCTGGGCGATAAAGAGACCGAGGCCGAGCCCCCTCTCCTTGGTGGTAAAGTGCGGGCGAAAGAGGTGTGGTTGATGCGCCGGCGGCACCCCCGGGCCGGTATCGCTTACCTCGATGCGAACCCGCTTTTTCTGGGGGCTGATGCGCATAGTCACTTCACCTTGGCCCGCGCATGCCTCCATAGCATTGATGCCGAGGTTGAGGAGCGCCTGAGTCAACTTGTCTCGATCGCCGTTCACACGAACCGGAAATCCGGGAAGATCGGTGCGCACGGTGGGACCATGGTCGCCGCCGGTCTGACGGAGCACATCGGCGATATGATCGACCACGTCGCCGAGGTTCAACGCTTCTACGTGGAGGCTCACCGGCCGGCTTACCGACAGAAATTCATTGACGATTCGATTGATCCTTGCCACCTCACGCCGCATGGTTTCAAGCAGCTCTGGGGATTCTTGCCCCCTCCCCTCCCCTCCCTCAAGAGCCAGGCTCTGGAGTCCCATGCTGATTGCGTTCAGGGGATTCCTGATCTCGTGAGCAACCCCTGCGGCCATTTCCCCGAGGGCAGAAAGTTCCTCCCGGCGGCGAATCTCCTCCTCCATCTCTCGCACGCGAAGAAGCGTCCGTTCCTGGCGCCACACGATGAGACGAACAAGCCCAAATCCCACGAAAAAGAGGAGCGCACTCAGGAGGATTGTCCACCGGCGGCTCGTGGCGAGAAGCTTCTCCATGGCCAGAACCGAGACGCTCACCCGGACCGCCCCGACCGTGGTTCCCCGAAAACGGAGATCCCTCGTGAAGTCGAGGGCTGGTGTCTCTCCGTGCCGGGTCAGGAGCACCTCGCCCTGATGAGCTTTTCCCGTAAGAGAGCCCGCCTGGGGAGGAGGAACCTTGGAGTCGCTCTCCTCCTGAGCCCTCGCCAGGACACGACCGTCGTCGTCTACCAAGATGAGATCCAGCAGATCGTGTCGATCGCGAAAGAGTCTCACCACATCCTGCATGAGCAAGCGTTTGACCAAGGCAGGACGGGCTGTATCCGCCACGGTGAAGACGAAAAACCCTGGTCCCAGGTGCCGCCGGAAAACGACCAACAGTCGCCCGGGCCGATCTGGTGCTGGTGGCAGACGGCGAATCGCCACCGACTGCGCGCCGCTCTCGAGAGAACGAATCACATGCATGAGAAACGCATCGTCGAGGGCCTCAGCCGAATCCCCGCCCACAACCCGGAGGGAGACCTCCGGATCGGGCACCCGCACTACGCCCGAGGCCTGGGATGGAAGGGTTCGATCCAGATCGGCCGCGAGCCCGAAGATGTAGTCCAAAAGCACGTCGTCAAGGGCGAAGGTCTTGGCAGCATCAGCGGGGTTATGGCCCGACACATCAAGCATGCTCAGCGCTTGCCCCACTAACTGCTCCGCCCCGTCAGCCAGGCTCCGGGCGCTGCCTTCGTAGATACTGACCAATTCGCGCTTGGTTCGTGTGATCTGGAGCGCTCCGCTTGCTAAGACCAGTGCGGCAACCACCCCCGCGAGGGCATAGAGATAGACGGGGCGAACTACTCTGCCTGCCATGGGGCAAAGACTCCCTCTGTTTCACGGGTGTCCGGCAGGTTACCGAAAAACCCTGAGTCGACTCACGCCTACGATCATGCGGCCTGCCCTCGGACAAGACGCCAGCGGGCGCGAGAGAAGGGTTTTTCAGGACCCGCTTCGGGCGTCATTGTAGCCGAGAGCCCAACGAAGAATCTAGTCCGCATTGTGCACGAACCACTTGGTACGACCGCCGATATGGCGGTCCTTCCCGTTGCGACTTGCCTCGTCGGGGCAGGCGCGCTATAAGACCTCAGGCAGAGCCAGCAGCGGGAGGAGGTCATGAGTGCGGCGGAACCGAAAGCGCAGATGCCGTGGGCGGTTCTGATTGTGGAAGATGAGGAGGCCCAACGGCGGATCCTTGCCGATTTCCTCAAAGGCCAGGGCTACCGCGTTCAAACCGCCGCCGACGGCAAGGAGGGACTCGCCAAATTCCAGCAGGATCTCTTCGACTTCGTCCTCGCCGACTACAAGATGCCGAGGATGGACGGCCTCGCCTTGCTCCGGGAAGTCCGCGGCGTAAACCCCGAGGCCCGGGTCGTGCTCGTTACCGCCTTCGCCACGGTGGAATCGGCGGTGGCCGCCATGAAGGAGGGCGCTCTCGACTACCTGACCAAGCCGGTGAATCTCGAGGAGCTTCTCATTATCCTCGAGCGAGCCGTCCAGGGCATAACCCTCATGCGGGAGAACCGGGCTCTCAAGGAGATGCTCCGCGAGCGGCACCAAGTCGAAGGAGTAATCGCCGTTTCCCCGAGAATGGAACACGTCCTCAGCGTGGTCAAGAGGGCCGCCAGCTCGAATGCCCCGGTTCTCATCCTTGGTGAGAGCGGCACCGGCAAAGAGATCATCTCCCGCATCCTCCACCTCCAGAGCCCCCGAGCGGATAAGCCCCTCCTCAGCATGAACTGCGCCGCCATCCCCGAGACTCTCCTCGAAAGCGAGCTCTTCGGCCACGAGAAGGGTGCCTTCACCGGAGCGGTCCATGCCAAGCCCGGGCGCTTCGAGCTGGCGCACACGGGCTCCCTCTTCCTCGATGAGATCGGCGACATGTCGCCCGGCCTCCAAGCGAAACTCCTCCGGGTCCTCCAGGAACAAACCTTCGAGCGTCTAGGCGGCACCCGCACCATCAAGGTGGACGTTCGCATCATCACCGCCACCAACCGGGATTTGGAAGAGCTCATGCGGCAGGGGCGATTCCGGCAGGATCTTTACTACCGTCTGAATGTCGTGGAGGTTCATCTGCCCCCCTTGCGGGAGCGGCGGGAGGATATTCCCCACCTCGTAGACCACTTCCTCCGCACCATCTCCCAGAAGCACCGGACCGACACGAAAACCCTTAGCCGCGAGGCCCATGAGGCGCTCCTCCGCTACGACTGGCCAGGCAACGTCCGGGAACTGGAGAACGTGATTGAGCGGGCTTGCATCCTTTCCCGCGGCGCCACAGTCACCCTCGAGGATCTTCCGCCCGCGGTGACCGGCTTCTGTGAGCAGAAGGAGACCGTGGTCGTCGACGGATCCGAGCCCCTGCCGGCGGTCATCAACCGAATCGAGCGGGACGCGATCCTGCAGGCTCTCGAGAAGGCGCGCGGGGTTCAGACCCGGGCGGCCACCCTGCTCGGGATCAGCGAGCGGGTGCTTCGCTACAAGATGGGGAAGTACGGCTTAGGGTAGAGGCGCGTGCATTTCGCTCGCTCCTCCTCCATTCTTCCGGATAGGCTGCCCTCTCCCTGGCAGCTCGACGTAGGCGGAAGAATGAGGACGCCATGGCACGTTTACCTGCACAGACGCTCGCATGGCTCGGCCTCCTGGTCGCATTGGCTTTCCCCGTGGAATGTGACCAGGAGGCTCTCGCGGCCCAGCCTGCCAGCGTGGAGCCGAGCCCGGCGGAGCTGAGCCGAGACAAAGAGGTGCTCTATAGGCTCGAGTCCGAGGCGCGGAGCGGCGAGGCGTACAAACTTGTCTATCTCGTTCCCGCTCCCCTCGAAGTCTTCTGGAGGTTCAAGACCGATTTCAATAACGACTTCCTCGTGACCCGCAGGTTCATCAAAGAGCACCGGTTCATCAGTCAGCAAGGGAATGTTGTCATCACCGAAGACACCTATACAAACGCTCCCGATAAGGTTTTCCGCTGGAAGACAACGGTCTACGCCGCGCAGCATCGGCTTGAGTTCACCCTCGAGAATCCCGCGCAGTGCAACCAAAGGTTCCACTACGGCTTCATCCAGCTGGATCCCTTCGGCGAAGCTCAGACCAAGGTGACTCACGTGGCCCACTTTGATTTCCTCGGGGCCTCTCTCTGGGCGAACTACCCCTGGCCGGGCGGGATGTCCTCGTTCCTGCGCTATACGGCCACATGGGAACAGGAAACCATCCTGCGTCTGAGAGAGCGGTACTCGGAAAAGCCTTGAGGTGCCATCGTCGGGATCTCTGGCAAGTTGGATTCTGAACGAGGAGAGCATTACGGGGGCTTACATCGGCGAGAAATGTGACGCGAGAGGCAAGAATATTCGCAGCGAACTCAGGGGACTGTTTTCGCGAAACGGACTGCCTGACTCGCCAAAGCCACGGCGTCGTCCTTTAGCCCGCGGCTCACGCCCTAATGCCGTGCCGCCTCGTTCAGCCATTGGAGGATCTGCTTCTCCTGCGGGATCCTGCCGGCGCACTTTATCTGCCCGTTGATCACCAGTGCCGGCATGGATGCGATCCCGTAGCTAACGATCTCTTTCAGATCTCGCACGTGCTCCACAGTTCCTAGCAGACCGGCTGTGCTCATCGCCTTGTAGACCATCTGCTCCAGCTTGTCGCAGTTGAAGCAGCCGGGGCCGAGAATCTTCACCTCCAGCCCCTCCGGCTTCTCAACTTCTACCCGCAGACCGCAGTGCTTACGGTACTCTCGAAGGAATGCGCCAGCATAGGCTGCCTCACAGCTTGAGGGAATGTAATTTCTCGGCTTGAGCCACTGCAGAAGCTGCCGGCCACCTGTATCATCGAAGGGAACTCTCTCCGCGACCGCCTTTTCCAGCGCAGCCTTCAGACCGACGATCCCGACCGTGAAGTGCTCCACCCTGATCTTGACGACCTCGTCCTCTTTGGCCATTGTCGTCCCTCACTTGCTCAGAAGCTTCTTGATCTCCTCCTTGGTCGCCACTTTGCCGACGATCTTGACCACACCGTCCACCACGAGCCCGGGGGTCATGAAAACCCCATATTCCGCAATTGTCTTGATATCCGTCACATGATTGACCTCGACATTCAGGCCGAGTTCCTGGATAGCAGCCTTCACATTCGCTTCGAGGGCGTGGCACTTCGCGCAGCCGGGACCGAGCACCTTGATTTCCATGATCAAGCCTCCTCGAACCCTGGGATCAGGGAGCGTTAGAGCACGATATTGAAAAGGTAACCCACAATAATGATTCCCACCGTAACCACCCCAAGAAACACTCCAAGAAGTCGTGGCTTCAAAACCTTGCGCAGGATGATCGCCTCTGGGGTCGAAATGGCGATCACGGCCATCATGAAGGCTAGGACCGTTCCAAAGGCCGCTCCCTTCTGCACAAGCGCCTGCACTACGGGGATGATTCCAGCGGCGTTGCTGTACATGGGTACCCCGGCCAACACGGCGACCGGGACCGCCCACCAAGCCTCTTTGCCCATGATGCCGGCGAGGAAATTCTCCGGGACGTAGCCGTGGATACCCGCCCCAACCGCTATGCCCAAGGTAACGTACGGCCACACCTTCAGCACTATCTCTTTCACCGCATCGAGACCGAACCTGGTCCTTTGTTCCCAATCCATGTGTTCGTCGTCCAATCCGGCTTGCGGCTGGGTGATCCCGCGTGAGGTGATTTCCACGACCCAGTCCTCAAGGTGCTTCTCCATACGCAGGCGACCGATCACAACACCGGTAATCATGGCTATGGAAAGACCTGTGCCTACGTAGAGCAAGGCCACTTTCCACCCGAACAACTCGAAGAGAAGAGCGAGGGCTATCTCGTTCACCATCGGGGCGGCGACGAGGAAAGAGAAGGTTACCCCGAGCGGTACACCTGCCGCGAGAAAACCCATGAACAAGGGCACAGCGGAACATGAGCAAAACGGAGTCACAACGCCCAGCAGCCCCGCGAGAACGTGGCCCGCCGATTCCCGTTTGCCCGCGAGGATTCTCCTTGTCCGTTCGGGCGTGAAAAAGGAGCGGATGACGCCCACGCCGAAAACGACGAGCGTGAGCAGGAGGAGCACTTTGGGCGTTTCATAAATAAAGAACTCGACCGCCGCACCCAAATGGGTTTCTGGGTGCAGCGAAAGCACCTTGTACGTAATCAGGCGGGAAAGGGATAGGAGATTCTCGTACAGGAGCCACCATATTGCGAGCAAGGCCGCGCCCGAAGAGAGGTACGTGATCTTCCGTCGAAATGAATTGCCCCCGACTGAGACCGCTACAGGTGCGGCCGGCGCGACTTCCTGTTTTATCACTGTTGCCTTGTCCATGGCTTGCGCTCCTTCCTGCCCAGGACTTTTGGCCGGCACCTAGCCTCAGTCCGTATCAGCTCGAAGTGACCGCATTTCAGGCGATGCAGACCGGCGTCCCATTCCGAGCCCTGCGGCACACGTCGCCCGG
>Ga0335070_10009234_pt1 | contig 11571 bp, 9 predicted proteins | sample Lox_Sample_13_FD_206722 | JGI IMG/M metagenome (GOLD analysis project Ga0335070, IMG submission 206722) | Soil microbial communities from Loxahatchee National Wildlife Refuge, Florida, United States - Lox_Sample_1.3 | ecosystem: Environmental > Terrestrial > Soil > Wetlands | place: USA: Florida...
CCGTGGCCCGGCGGGGCGGCCGACGCCACGATACAGACGCCCCCGCACCCTGCTGAGGCGGCATGAAACGCATCTTCGGACCGCTCCTGCTCCTGCTGCTCGTGGTCGGCGTGGGATGGGGCATCATGCGCTCCGTCCGCCTCTGGCTGGGCAATCGCCAGGTCGTCGCGGTCCGTGGTCTGGTCGGCTCCGAGAAGATCCCCTTGCTGACCGATCCCCGCGTGCTCGCCGTCCTGCGGCGGCACGGCCTGGACCTCCAGGTCGAGAAGTCCGGCTCGCGCGAGATGGCCTCCCGCACCGACCTGCGGCGCTATGACTTCGCGTTCCCCGCCGGCGCCCCGGCCGCCGCCAAGCTGATGCAGCAGACGCACGTGACGAAGTCGTACAACCCGTTCTTCACCCCCATGACCGTCGCGTCCTGGAAGCCGATCGCCGACGTGCTGGCGGCGAACGGAATCGTGCAGCGGGGCGCCGACAGCGTGCTGACGCTCGACATGCATCAACTCCTGGCCGTCATGCGCCGCGGCTCCCGGTGGCGTGACCTGCCGCACAACGTGGCGTACGCCGTCGGCAAGGCGGTGCTGATCTCGACCACCGACGTGCGGACCTCGAACTCGGCCGCCATGTACCTCGCCCTCACCAGCTACGTCGTCAACGGCGACAACGTCGTGCAGACCGAGGCCCAGGCGGCCCAAGTCCTGCCGGTGGTGGCGCCACTCTTTCTCCAGCAGGGGTACCAGGAGTCCAGCACTGCGGGGCCGTTCGAGGACTACCTCACCATGGGGATGGGCAAGGCGCCCCTGGTGCTGGTCTACGAAGCGCAGTTCGTTGCCTACCAGATCGAGCATCCGCGGGCCAATCCCGACATGGTGCTGCTCTACCCGCAGCCCACGGTCTTCACCAAGCACACCCTGGTGCCGCTCTCGGCGCGCGGCGATTCGCTCGGCGCGCTGCTCGAACGCGACACCGAGCTGCAGCATCTCGCCGCAGAGTACGGCCTGCGTACCGCCGACGGCACCTACGGCGCCACGCTGTGGGCGCACAAGGGGGTCCGCGTGCCGAGCCGCCTGATCGACGTCGTCGATCCGCCCAGCTACGAGATCCTCGAGCACCTCATCACCGCGTTGGGCCGAGGCGCACCGTGCGCCGCTTCGGACACGACGTGCCACTGACGTCCCCCGCCGATCCGGAGGAGCCCCGATGACCGACGCCACCACCCCGCAGCCCGCCCTGACGCTGACCCCGCCCGAGCCCGTGGCCGCCGTGCCGCCCGCGCAAGCGGCCGGCATCGTCAAGCTCGACCCCGCCGTCACGGCCAGCCTCGACGCGCAGGTCCAGGAGTACGTCGGCGGCCTCGTCTCGGCCGACGTGCATAGCGATGCGTTCCAGGCCCGGCTCAACTCGATCCACACGCTGGGCAATGCCGACGTGCAGGCCTCCGCTCAGGTCTCGAACCGGATGATGCAGCGGCCGATGCGCGCGATGGAGCACGGCGGGCTGGGAGAGACGGGGGTGATCTCCAACGGCCTGGTCGAGCTGCGCCAGACCATCGAGAAGCTCGACCCGTCGAAGCAGGGCGACCTGCTGTCGCCGCGCCGGCTGCTGGGGATCATCCCGCTGGGCAGCAAGCTGCTGGCGTACTTCGACAAGTACCGCTCGGCCCAGACCCACCTCAACGTGATCATCGAGTCGCTGCAGCACGGCCAGGATGAGCTCCAGCGCGACAACGCCGCCATCGAGCAGGAGAAGCAGAACATGTGGGCGCTCATGCAGCGCCTGCAGCAGTGGCTGTATCTCGGCAAGCAGCTCGACCGGGCCGTGGCGGCCAAGGTGAGCGCGCTCCAGGCCAGCGATCCGGACCGGGCCAAGATGGTCCAGGAGGAAGTCCTGTTCTCCGTGCGCCAGAAGGTCACCGATCTGCTGACGCAGCTGGCGGTGAACAGCCAGGGCTACCTCGCGCTCGACTTGGTGCGGCGCAACAACGTGGAACTGATCAAGGGCGTGGACCGCGCGACCACCACCACGGTGTCGGCGCTGCGCACCGCAGTGATCGTCGCCCAGGCGCTGGCCAACCAGAAGCTCGTGCTCGACCAGATCACCGCGTTGAACACGACCACCGGCAACATCATCGAGGGCACGGCACGGATGCTGAAGGAGCAGTCCGCCGCCATCGGCGAGCAGGCGTCGAGCGCGACGATCCGCATCGACCAGCTGCAGCGCGCTTTCAACGACGTGTACGCGACGATGGACGCGATCGCCGAGTACAAGGTCAAGGCGCTCGACAGCATGGGGAAGACCATTGACGTCCTCACGACGGAGGTGGGCAAGGCGAAGCAGTACCTGGACCGCGCGCGGGGGGAAGCCGGACCGGAGCCGGCGGCCGCCCTGAACGCGCACGGCGCGGTGAAGTTGCTCGCGGGGCCGTCGGTATGATGCGGCGGCCGGTTCGCTGGCTGGCGATCGCCGCCGCGCTCGGCCTCGGCGCCGCCTGCCACCGGGGGCCGCCCCCCGAGACCTTCGCGGTCCTGGCCGGCTCGGAGCTGAAGGACCTCGAGCCCTACCTGGAGCAGATCCGCAGGCAGACCGGCGTCACCCTGACCTTCCAATACAGCGGCACGCTGGCCGGCATCGACCGGCTGAACGCCGGCGAGTCGTTCGACGCGGTGTGGTTCTCTCACGCCAAGTACCTCATCCTCAGCGATGCCGGCCGCAACCGGGTGAAGGCCGAGGAACGCATCATGCTCTCGCCGGTGGTGCTCGGCATCAAGGCGGGCAAGGCGCGGACCTTCGGCTGGGTGAACAACCCCTCCGTGACCTGGGCCGGGATCGCCGCGCGCGTGAAGTCGGGCGAGCTGCACTACGCCATGGCCAATCCCACCGCGTCGAACAGCGGCTTCAGCGCCGTCATCGGTGTCGCCGCCGCCCTCTCGCGCGCGGCGGGTGCCCTCACCGAAACCGATATCAATACCGAGGCGCTGCGCGACTTCTTCCGCGGCCAGGCCCTCACCGCCGGCAGCTCCGGCTGGCTGGCCGAGAGCTACGAGCGCGATCAGGACCGCCTCGACGGGATGATCAACTACGAATCCATCCTGCTCTCCCTGAACCGGAGCGGCCGGCTGCGGGAGCCGCTGGTGCTCGTCTATCCCAGGGAGGGCATCGTCACGGCCGACTACCCGCTGGTCCTGCTGAACGCGGACAAGCGGGCCGCCTACGACCGGCTGGTAGCCTACCTCAGGGGCCCCGACTTCCAGCGCACCCTGATGACGGCGACGTTCCGCCGCCCCGTGAACCCCGACGTGCCGCTCGACGCGTCGTTCCCACACGACCTCATCGTCGAGCTGGCGTTCCCGTCCCGACTGGCGGTGGTGGATCGAGTGCTCGAGAGCTACCTCAGCGAGCAGCGCCGGCCGGCCCACTCCTTCTTCCTGCTCGACGTCAGCGGGTCCATGAAGGGACCGCGGCTGGAGCAGCTGCGGCGCGCCCTCTACACGCTGGCGGGCGACGACTCCTCGCTGACCGGGCGGTTCGCACAGTTCCAGCCGCGCGAAATGGTGAGCGTGCTCACCTTCAGCGAGCAGATCCAGGACAGGCGGGAGTTCGACCTCGGCACCGGCGCGCAGCCGGCCGCGACCCGCCTCGCCGTGCACCAGTACGTGGACGGGCTGCAGGCCGGTGGCGGGACGGCGGTCTTCTCGTCGCTGGAGGAGACGTACGAGGCGGCGCTCGCCGCGCGCCGCGCCGACCCTGATCGCTACGTATCGATCGTCCTGATGACCGACGGTCAGAGCAACCGGGGCGCCTCCCTCGACGACTTCCGCCGCTTCGTCGCCGCGCTGCCGCCCGAGGCCCGCGAGATCCGGGTCTTCCCGATCGCGTTCGGCGAGGCCGACCGAACGCAGCTCGATCCGATCGCCTCGCTCACCGGCGGCCGCGTGTTCGACGGCAACAGTGCGCGGCTGGCCGCCGTGTTCAAGGAGATCCGGGGCTACCAGTGAGCGATCCGGCAATGGGCGTCGCGCGGCGCACGCGCCTGCTGCTCTTCCTCTACTCTCGGCGCAACGTCGCGGGGTCCCTGCTGGCGCTGGCCGGACTCGCGGCGCACTTCGTGGGGATCCTCGAGGCCGGCTGGCTGGCGATCGTGGCGGGACTGTACGGCATCGGCTACCTGGCCGTTCCGCAGCGGCGGGACATGCAGCTCGCGCTCGGCGGCGAGATCGCGATGGGCGACGTCGCCGGCCGCCTCGACCAGCTCGTGTCGTCGCTGGCGTCGAAGGTCGAGCCCGACGTGCTGGCACGTGTGGAGCAGATCCGGGAGTCGATTGTGACTCTCCTGCCGCGCCTGCTGGCTCAGGAGAACGTGGGCGACACGAGCCTGTTCACCGTGCGCCAGACCGCGCTCGAGTACCTGCCGACCACGCTCCAGAGCTACGTGGCCCTGCCGGCGGCGTTCCGGCGGATCCACGCCGTCCAGGGCGGCAAGACCCCCAAGGACCTGCTGCTGGAACAACTCGGCATCCTGGACGCGAAGATGAAGGAGATCGTCGCCAGCGTCGCCCAGAACGACATGCAGGCCCTGCTGGTCAACGGCCGCTTCCTCCAGGAGAAGTTCGGGCATCGCGGCTTCCTGCTGGGCGAGCAGCCGACGTCGTCCGGGTGACGGCGGCGGACCGGCCGAGCGGCGCCCATGCACGTCCGCATCCGGCACGTCTACGGTCCACCGTCGCACTCGCACGGACCTGACGGCGTGCCCTGACGATCCATGAACCCCAGCCCGCCCCTCCGGCGTGTCTTCCTCGCCCTCGCCCTCTTGGTCCTGCTCGCGCAGGCCTGGACGAGCCTGAGCGGCGGGATCCAGCGAATCCCCGAGTCCCGTACCATCGCCCGGCGGGTACAGACCGTTGCCGAGATCGCGTGCGGGCTGCTCAGTCTGTTGGGGGTCGTCTCCACCTTCCGGGGACGCCGGTGGCTGCGGTGGATCCAGTGGTGCTGGGTGGGCAGCGTCACGTTGGTCGCCGGCCCCTCCTCGGTTGTCTGGGGCCGCGCCGGCCCGCTCCGCGGCCTGCTCGTCTCGGGCGCGGCGCTGCTCGCGGCGCTGGGCGTCCTCTGGCTGTGGCGAGTGGGGACCCGCGGGGGCACCAGCGACTCCGGCGGGATGATGGGACGGCTACCGGGATGAGAGGCGCACTGCTCGTCATCGCCGCCGGCACGCTCTTCGGCTGCGCCGGCCCGCGAGCGGACCGGTCCGCCGACCGCGAGGTCTGGCGGAGCTTCCGGGAGGCGCTCCGATCGGGCCGGATGGCCGACTCCGCGCGCTACCGCCCGCTCGCTCCGGATCTGCTGCTGCCGCTGATGGGCTTTCTCGAGACCCTGCGGCAGTCTACCCGCTGGGACGGCGACGGCCCCGAGCCCGAGATCCACCACGAAGGCGACCGGGTCCACTACCTCGTCCCCCTGACACTCCAGCGCGGCGACTCGACGTGGACGAAGATGTTCTGCTTCACGCTGGTCCTCGATCGGGGCGGGTGGTACTTCCAGCATCTGGAGGGGATCACCATTCGGCTGGACCGCATCGGACGGCTGCCCGCCACCAGGTTTCCCGACTTCGACGACGGGCAGAAGGCGTGGATCCGCGACGAGATCCAGCTCACGAAGCACGTGCGCCTGTTCTCCTACCTGAGCCGCACCAAGGGCCGGGACGCCGCGTTGGACTGGTTCCGCGACGGGCGCGGCTACGCCCTGCAGGCACGGACGTGGGTCCCCTTCGTCTCTCCCGAGCGGGCCTTCATCCTGTACCTGTGTTGGGACCTGTCGAATCTCCGAGGTGAACAACTGGTGCTGGAGGCTCTGAGCGACACCGCAGCGACCGTGCGATTCGCGCCGCGCGCGTTCGCCCTCTATGCACAGGCCGGCCACCTCAGGCAGCAGATCAGCGCTGCGGACTTCCGCCGCCTCTTCGAGGTGGTGTGGCTGGATCGGGCGCGAAGCGCGGGGTGGGATCCGCACATCTCCTACGAGCGCGGGCTAACGGTGTTCCGGTTCCTGCGGCACGACGCCGGCCCACGGACGGAGGCCGGTCTCCGCACGGCCCCGCGATGAGCCGCGCCCGGAGGTGCAGCCGGCGCGCCGGGCGATGCGCGAGGTGCAGGAACGCCTCGACTTCAACGAGCGCTGCTGACCCGGGAGCGCGCCAGCGGCCTGCGCGGGAGCGGCGTCCGGCTCCGGGCTAGAGGGGGAAGGCGCTGCGCACCAAGGTGATGCCGACGACGTATCTCCTCGCCGGCATCGCGGCGATGATCGCCCTGCCCCTCGTCGTCCCGGTGGCGAAGACGGCTCGGCTCCCGTGGAGTCTCTTCGGCTTCGTCCCCCTGCTCATCGGCGTCGCCATCAACCTCGAGGAGCGCATGCTCGCGGCGCGGTTCGGGCCCGAGTGGGAACGATGCCGGAGGAGCACGAGACGCTGGCTCTGAGCACCGTATGCGCGGGTTGACGGTCCGCTGGCGAGGTGCCGCGCCCACGTAGCCTCCGACCGACCGCCGTCGCCCGCTACCCTGTCGTTACCTGCCCTTTACGCACACTCCGACGGAGATGTCGCAGCTTAGGTCGCCGCTCGGCGGCCCGCACCGCCGCGGACCGCCACGGCGCCCACCGTTCAGCGCAGCTGGAGGCTCCATGACCACCCACAAGACCGCAGAGCACCATCGTGTCGCCGCCCACCATCACGAGCAGGCCGCCAAGCACCATCACGCAGCGGCGAAGCACGCCGAAGGCGGCGACCACAGGAAGGCCGCCCATCACGCGCACGTGGCCCACGCGCACCATCTCCACGCGATGGACCACGCCGAGGACGCGGCCATGGCGCATGCGGAGGAACACGGCGACTCCACCGAGTGACACGCTCGCTCTCGTGGCGGCTCCGGCAGCGCACCGCGGCGAGTCGTCGGTGACGTGAGCGCCCCGCTCCGGGAACCGGGCCGGGGCGGGGCGCCAGGCTGCGGAGCATCCCGCCGATCAGCCGCGGGCACCGGCAGACCCGCCTCTCGTCGCTTTACCCAACCGTTACTCTGGAGTCGTCTGGCCGTCGAGCGCCACCCGCAAGCTTCGAACGTCGGAAGCCGGGCCCTTCACTCACTCGTCGGAGCGTCGTATGCGCGGGTCCTCCTCGCACCGCCGGATGTGGTCAACCGTCCTGACCCTCGCCGTTCTCTGTGGCTCCGCGGACCTGCACTCGGCGGTGGGCCAGACGCGCGACGGCTCGCTCACGGCGCGGGTGACCGACACCAGCAGTGTCAACATCTACGCAGCAACGGTCCGCCTTCTCGGGACCCACTGGGGCGGCACGACGGAGGCCAGTGGCATCGTGCACCTGGAACACCTCCCGGTCGGCTCCTACAACGTCCGTGTGGCCGCCCTCGGTTATGCCCCGGACTCGGTGGCTGTGACGGTGAATGACGGGCGCACGACGTCCCTTACGTTGAGACTGCGCCCGGCCGCCATTCTGCTCTCCGAGGTCTCGGTGAGGGCCCAGCGCCTCGGCGAGACGGAGGGCGCCGCGCTGAGCCGACAGCAGGACGCACCCAACATCGTGACGGTGCTGCCGGGCGACGAGATCCGCGCCCTGCCGAACTACAACGCCGCCGAAGCGGCCGGCCGCATCCCCGGCGTGTCCATCGAGCGGGACGAGGGGGAAGGCAAGTTCGTGCAGGTCCGCGGCACCGAGCCCCGTCTGTCCAACGTGACAATCAACGGATCGCACGTGCCCGGTACCGAGACGGACCGCATCCCGAAGCTGGACGACGTGCCGTCCGACCTCCTCGGTGCCATCGAAGTGAGCAAGACGCTGACCGCGGACATGGATGCGGACGCGATCGGCGGCTCGGTGAACCTCGTGACCAAGACGCCCGAGGGGCCCCCGCGCGGCTACATCGCCGGACAGTTCGGGCAGATGTCGCTGCTGTCGAGAACGAACGGTCAGGGGGGGCTGACCTACGGCGGCCGGTTCGGCGACGGCGGGAGGCTGGGGTTCCTGATCGGCGCCTCGATCGACCGCAACAACCGGGCGATCAACGACGTGGAGCCGGCGTGGGCGGTGGACGGGGCCGGTCGCTCGTACCCGGTCGAATGGAGCGAGCGCGACTATCTCTACGGCCGGAACCGCTACGGAGTGGGCGGGGACCTGGACTACCGGTTCGACGAGCACTCGTCCATCTACGTGAAGGGCATGTGGAGCGACTTCGAGAACCTCGGCATCCGGTACGTCAACGACGTCAGCTCCGGAGGCGACTCGGCCGCGACCGGTCACGTCGGCTTCGGGACCGGCACCGGGGTCACGCGCACCGTGTCACATCGCACACCCCGGGAGCAGATGTGGAGTCTCAACGCCGGGGGCCGGCAGGACCTCGCAGGGTTGACTCTCGACTACTCCTTCAACTCGACCGGCACCCGCCAGTCCGAGACGGACTATCGCACCAGTTCGTTCGACTACTCCGGCGGCGACCTGACCATACGCTACGACGGGTCGAATCCCGAGGTGCCGACCTTCACCTATGCGAACGACGCCCAGGCTGCAGCGGTCCTCGCCCCGGCGAACTACGCGCTCAGCAACTACAAGGCCAACTACAACCTCACGACGGGACGCGACATCGGCGGGTCGGCCAACGCGCTGATGCGGTACCTGTGGGGAGCGCACCCTGCGGCCTTCAAGTTCGGGTTGCGACTCCGGGACGAGAACAAGGACAACGACGCGGGCGAACTGGCGTTCAAGGCGACGGGGACACTCACGCTGGCGCAGGTCCTGGGGACCTTCAGCGATCCCCACTTCTACTCCAGCATCACGAACTCGTACCTGCCGTTCGGCCCGGTGCCGGACAACGGCCTGACGAGCACGTGGGAGGATCTGAACCCCGCTGCCTTCAAGGACAAGACCGACAGCGTGGGGAACGCGCTCGCCAGCTTCTCGGGCTCGGAACGGATCTACGCCGCCTACATGATGAACGACGTCGACCTCGGGCAGTTCCACCTGAACCTCGGCTTGCGCCTGGAGCACACGCACTCGAGCTACGTGGGACACGTGGCGGCGACGCCCACCGACAGCGCTGGCGATCCCACGGGGCCCACCACCGTGACCACCGTGCCGGGATCGCGGGACTACGACGACTTGTTCCCCAGCGTGCAACTGCGCTACCGGTCCGACGACAATACGAACCTCCGGCTGGCCGTGACACGGGCCATCGCCCGCCCCAACTACACCGACCTGGCGCCGAGCCTGAGTGGTAGCCTGGGGTCCATCTACCAGCACCAGTACAGCAACCTGTCTGCCGGCAATCCCAACCTGGTGCCGGAGCACTCGTGGAGCCTCGACGTGCTCTTCGAACACTTCCTCCCCGGGGTCGGCGTGATCTCGGCCGGCGTGTTCTACAAGAACATCACCGACGTCATCCTCCAGCGGACCTTCGTGTACAACGGGCCGTACGTGCCGTTCCAGGGGTACTACGGCACCCAACCCCAGAACGGCGGCAGCGGGCACCTGCTGGGTGTGGAGGCGAGGTGGGCGCAGCACCTGACCTTCCTGCCTGGCGTCCTCGGGGGGCTGGGGGTCGACGTGAACTACACGCACATCAGCTCGTCCGTCGTGGTGGATACCTCGGGACGCACGGCACCTCTCCTGCGCCAGGCGCCCGACCTGGCCAATGTCGCCGTCACCTACGACCGCGGAGCCGTCAGCGCGCGGATCGCCTGGACGTACAACGGCCCCAACATCACGGCCTATGGCGACGGGTCCAGTACCGCGAATGGCGACAACTACTTCTACGCGCATTCGCAGATCGACGGGTCGGTCATCTTCAACGTGACACCGTCGGTCCAGATGCAGATCATGGCGCTCAACCTGAACAACGCCGTCTTCGGCTTCTTCAACGGGACGCCAAGCCACGCCTACAGTGTGCAGCGGGAGTACTACGGGCGGACCTTCTACCTCGGAATGAAGTATGGCTTCTAGGCGCCTGAGGGTCCCGGGCACGTTCCTCGGCCTCTCTCTTCTCGCCGGTGCCGCCGGGGCACAGAGCGCCCCCCCGCCGCCCGGCCCTCCGGCGCTGGTCGTCCTCATCGCCGTGGACCAGATGCGAGCCGACTACCTCCGCCGCTACGCCGATCAGTGGGCGGGCGGGTTCCGCCGCTTCGACCGCGACGGCACCGTGTTCGACCACGCCCTGCAGGACCACGCCTCCACCGAGACGGCCCCCGGCCACGCCACGATGCTCTCGGGCCGGGAGCCGTCGCACACCGGCATCGTCCTGAACTCCCGTGGGATCCAGGATCCCTCGGCGCCGGTGCTGGGGATGGCCGATCCGGTGGGCGCGTCCCCGCGGCGCTTCCAGGGGACGACGCTCTTCGACTGGATGCTCGCGGCGGACAGCAGTGCGCAGGTGCTCTCCGTCTCGCGGAAGGACCGGGCCGCCATCCTGCCGGTCGGCCGCGCGCGCGCCACCGTGCTCTGGTTCGCCGGCGGCCGCTTCACGACCAGCCGCTACTACGCGGACTCCCTGCCAGCGTGGCTGCAGGCCTTCAACGACCGCCCCGGGCTCGCCCGCCTGGCTGGCACGACGTGGGACCTGCTGCGGCCCGACTCCGCCTATGCCGAACCCGACAGCATGATCTTCGAGAACGGCGGACGGGACTTCACCTTCCCGCACCGCCTCCCGGCGACCGCCGACTCCGTCGCCAGGCGCATCACGTCGTACCCCTGGATGGACTCCCTCACCCTGTCGCTCGCTCTCGAAGGTGTCGGTCAGCTGCGGCTCGGCCGGCGCGCGCACGCGGACCTCCTCGCGATCTCCCTGTCGACCACGGACGCCGTGGGCCACGCCTTCGGTCCCGACTCCCGCGAGATCCACGATCAGCTGCTGCGGGTGGACCTCTGGCTTGGCCAGTTCATGGACTCCCTGGCGGCGCTCGTGCCGCGCGAACGGACCGTGTTCGTTCTGACGGCCGATCACGGGATCCCCTCGCTCCCGGAGTACAGCGTCACCGTGCGCCACCGGCGCGCGGGCCGCATCTCGCTCGCGGGCTTCGCGTCGGAGCGCGAGGCCGACCTGGAGAGTCGGTTCCACGCGGACTTCGGGCTGCTCGTGGACAATGGACTGCTGACGGCGGACGTCGACGCGCTGCGGGCCCGCGGCCTCGACGTCGACAGCCTCGCGGCGGCGATCGCTGCCGATGTGCGGAAGGTCCCCGGGGTGGGTCCCGTCTACACCCCGGCAACGCTCAGCGCCGCGCCAGACTCGGAGGCCGCCGCGCACCTCTGGCGGCGGACGATCCCCGCGGGTTTCGGGTGGCTCGTCTGCGCATCGACGCAGCCGGGGTACATCTGGTCCAGCGGCGGGCTGGGCGACGAGCACGGGGGGACGAACCCGGACGATACCGGTGTGCCGCTCGCCTTCCTGGGACCGCGCATCCCCGCGCGGCACCTCTCGCGGACCGTGAAGGTCGTCGACGTCGCGCCGACGCTGGCGCGGCTGCTCCGAATCCACCCGACCGAGGCGCTGGACGGCGTCGCGCTGCCGGAGGTCGCCGGAC
>Ga0335070_10009235_pt1 | contig 11570 bp, 11 predicted proteins | sample Lox_Sample_13_FD_206722 | JGI IMG/M metagenome (GOLD analysis project Ga0335070, IMG submission 206722) | Soil microbial communities from Loxahatchee National Wildlife Refuge, Florida, United States - Lox_Sample_1.3 | ecosystem: Environmental > Terrestrial > Soil > Wetlands | place: USA...
GCGCGTCGGGAGCCGCGTCTCGACGTCGTCGAAGCGGAAGGCGCCGAAGCAGTGGAGCGCGTAGACGCCGAGCGCTCCCATCTCGGGCGCGCGCCGCTGGAAGGCGAGCAACGCGGCCGGCCCCTCGCCCGCCATCTCCTCGGCGCACGCCTCCGTCGCCACGATCTCGGCGCCGTCGAGGAGCGCGTTGCCGAAGGTGTGGTCGCCGTTCGAGTGGGTGTTGACGAGCGTTCCGATGCGCGAGGCGCGACGCGGCTCGGCGGCGCGCATCGCGGCCAGCATCTCGCCGGTGAGGCGCCGGTCGAAGAGCGTGTCGACCAGGAGCGACTCGTCCGAGTCGACCACCAGCCCCGCGTTGCTCCAGCCCCAGGATCCGTCGGGCTGCAGGTATGCGTAGGCGCCTCGTCCGAGATCGTGGAGCCCCTTCGTGTAGGCGAAGCGCGGGTGGGCGAGCGTCACAAGAGCGCCTCGATGAGCGCGGGCCCCGGCTCGGCGAGCGCCCGGCCGAGCTCCTTCGCGAAGCCCTCCGCGTCGGCGGCGCGCGCGGCGGGCACGCCGAGTCCGCGGGCGAGCGCCGTCCAGTCGAGCTCCGGGCCCGCCAGCTCGACGAGGCGGCGCGCCTGCGGTCCCGGCTCGGCGTGGCCGGCTCGCGCCAGCTCGAGCTGCAGGATGCGGTAGCAGCGGTTGGCGCAGATCACGACGAGCACGTCGAGCGACTCGCGCGCCATCGTCCAGAGCGACTGGAGCGTGTACATGCCGCTCCCGTCCGCCTGGAGCGCGATCACCTTGCGGTCGGGGCAGGCGAGCGCGGCGCCGACGGCGCAGGGGAGCCCCTGTCCGATCGCGCCTCCCGTGAGCGCGAGCACGGTGTGGCGCGGCGCCGCGGCGGCGTGCGCGAACCAGGCCGCTCCCGAGGTCGCGCCCTCGTCGACGACGATGGCGCCCTCGGGCTGCAGCGCGGCCAGCGCCTGCCCGAGCGCCGCGACGTCGAGCGCGCCCGTGCGCGGGAGCCCGGGCCGCGCCCGGGGCTCGACACGCGGAGGCGTCGGCGGCGCGCCGAGCACGTCGGCGAGCGACTCGAGCGCGCCGACGACGTCCTCGCCCGCGCGCGCGAGCTCGGTGCGCACGCAGCCGTTCGGGGCGAGGCGGCTCGGCACGCCCGGGTAGCCGAAGAACGAGACGGGGTCGCGCGTGCCGGCGACTACGAGCTGCCTCGCGTCCGCGAGCGTCTGGATCGCCGGCTCGGGGAAGTACGGCAGGCGTTCGAAGGACGGGAGCGCGCCGCCGCGCTCGAGGCGGGCGAAGAAGGTGTCGTGCAGCACGCGGCAGCCCGACGCGGACTGCACGCGCGCCGCCGCGACGAGCCCGCGATCGCGGAGCGCGGGCCCGCCGATCAGCAGCGCCGCCGGCCCGTCGCGCAGGGCGCGCGCCGCGCGCTCGACGGCCGCCGGCTCGGACGGGAGCGGCTCGGGGCGCGCCGCACGCACGTCCCTCGCGTTCGACTCGTCCCACTGGCAGTCGGCCGGGACGATCAGCGTCGCCACCTGCCCCGGCGGTGCGAGCGCGGCCTCGATGGCCGCCGCGGTGTCGGCCGCGAGATCGCCGGCGCGCCGCGTCTCGCGCACGAACGCCGAGACGGGCCGGGCCAGCGAGGCGATGTCGCTCGTGAGCGGCGCATCGGCGGCGCGATGCCAGGTCGCGTGGTCGCCGATCACGTTCACGACCGGGGCGCCCGCGCGGCGCGCGTTGTGGAGATTCGCGATCCCGTTGGCGAAGCCCGGGCCGAGGTGGAGCAGCGTGAGGGCAGGGCGGTCGGTCATCCGGCCGTAGCCGTCGGCGGCGCCGGTGCAGACGCCCTCGAAGAGGCCGAGCACGGCGCGCATGCCCGGGACGCGGTCGAGCGCCGCGACCAGCGGCATCTCGGTGGTGCCGGGATTGGCGAGGCAGAGCTCGACGCCGGACGCGACCGCGGTCCGCATCAGGCTCTCGGCGCCGTTCATGGGCCCATGCTACCAACCTCGGCAGAAGGAGGGCGACATGACGAAGGTCGAGGTGAGCGGGACGGTGGCGGCGCCCGCCGCGAAGGTGTGGGCGCTGGTGCGCGACTTCGGCGGCATTGCGAAGTGGGCGGGGCCGATGCTGCAGAACCTGTCGGTCGAGGGCTCGGGGATCGGCGCGGTGCGGCGGGCCAGCCTCCCGGGCGGGCTCTCGCTCGCCGAGCGGCTCGAGGCGCTCGACGAGAAGGGGCGCAGCCTCTCCTACGCCATCGTCGAGAAGAGCCCCATCCCGGTGAAGAGCTACCTCTCGACGATGCGCGTGGTCGAGACGGGTCCCAACGAGTGTCGCCTGGACTGGACGAGCCGCTTCGAGCCCGACGGCGCCACCGAGGAGCAGGCGCAGAACATGATCCGCGGCGTCTACACCAACGGGATCGCCGGGATCCGCAAGGCGCTCGGGGTCTAGAAGACCGACTCTCCCGAGGTCATCTTCAGAAGACCGACTCTCCGTACGGAAGCAGCGCCAGGTGGCGCGCGCGCTTCACGGCTTCCACCACCTCGCGCTGCTGCTTGGCGGTGTTGCCGGAGATGCGCCGCGGGAGGACCTTGCCCGTCTCCGTGAGGAACATGCGGAGCACGCGCGGATCCTTGTAGTCGATCGTCAGCCCCTTGTCGGTCGTGAGACGCGAGACCTTGGGGCCGCGGAAGGTCTTCTTGCGGAGCTTGCGGGCCTTCTTGCGTGCCTTCGCGCGCAGCCGCGCCTTGACGCCGCGCGGCTCGGGCTCGCGGTCGCCGAAGCGGTCGTCGCGTCCGCGGCCGAAGCCGCCGCGATCCCCGCGATCGCCGTAGGAGCGGTCGCGGTCGCCGTACGGGGGGCGCTCTTCCTGACTCATGAGGGGACGCACCCTACCGAACGGCCCGCGGGGATGCAAGGGAGCGCTGCGCTCCGCGCAGATGCGGGAGGACGTCCGCGGCGCACCGCTCGAGCGTGCGCGACACCTCGGCCGGCGGCAGGCCGCCGAGATCGAACATCAGGAGCTGCACGTCGAGGCCGAGCACCTGGCGGGCCGCGGCGAGGCGGTCGGTGACCTCGGCGGCGCTGCCGCAGATCGCCACGTGCTCGAACAGGCCCTCGTCGCCGAGATCGACGCGCGCCTTCGGATGCAGCAGCTCGCGCTTCCAGATGCGCTCCACGAAGTCGAGGTAGTTCTTGTAGTACGGCCGCCAGAAGGCGCGCGCGTCCTGGGACGTCGCGCCCACGTGCGCGTGGTGGCAGGCGCCGACGCGCATCCGCGCCGGGTCGTGTCCTGCGCGCGCGAAGCGCTCGCGGTAGCGCTCGAGCAGCGGGAGGAAGCGGATCGGCGGGGCCAGCACGCTCGGCAGCATCAGCGGGAGCCCGAGCTCGGCGGCGAGGTCGACCGACGCCGCCGAGCTGCCGCCCCCGATCCAGAGCGGTGGGTGCGGTCGCTGCACGGGCCGCGGCTCGACCGTGACACCGTCGAGCGGCGCGCGGAATCGTCCGCTCCAGTGGACGTCGGTCTCTGTCCACAGTCGGCGCAGCAGCTCGAGGTTCTCGCGGAAGCGCTCGCGGCTCTCGTCGACCGGCTGGCCGAAGGCGGCGTAGGTGTCGGCCAGGATGCCGCGCCCGGCGACCAGCTCCACGCGTCCGCCCGAGATGCCGTCGAGCGTTGCGTAGTCCTCGGCGACGCGCACCGGGTCTAGATTCGCCAGCAGCGTGACGCCCGTGCCGAGCCGGATGCGCTCGGTGCGCGCCGCGATCGCCGCCAGCACCACGGGCGGCGCCGACATCACGTAGTCGCAGAAGTGGTGCTCCCCGAGCCACATCGAGTCGAAGCCCAGCGCCTCGCCCTCGAGCGCGCTTGCGACGATGGCGCGGTGGCGCTCCGCCTGCGTCGGGCGCACCCCCGTGACGGGATCCGCCAGGCAGTCGCCGAGCGAGAGGAGGCCGAGCTCGACGGGTCGGTTCACGGCTGCTGCGGTCGGATCGCGGTCACGCGGTAGACGCCCATCCTGCGCTCGACCTCGAACTCCACGTTCTCGCCGGGCTCGATGTCGCGGAGCAGCGCCGGCTCGCTGACCTCGAAGCTCATCTTCATGGCGGTCATCATGCCCGGGAAATGCCCGTGATCGATGACCACGACGCGGCTCGTGGGGTCCACCGACACCACGGTGCCCCGTGCGATTCCGCTCTTCGCGCCCTCCTGGCAGGCGACGAGGCCGGCTGCGAGGGCGAGGGCACAGATCGTTCCCGCCGACACGCGAACGAAGGTCATCGGCCCCTTCCTTCCGCGGCGGCGCCGGGTCGTCGTCGACCCAGCACGCGGACCGCTTCCAGATGGCGAACCCGACAGGGTAGACCAAAACGCGCGCAGCGAGGAGCTTCGCCCGATCGTCGTCTATTTTGGCGCGGGCTGCATGGCGGCCCCGCCCTCCATCATCCCAGGCCCCATCCTGCCCCCGGGTCCGACCATCGGGCAGCCGGTCTGGCCCATCGTCTCCCGGCAGCCCTTGAACATCTCGGCTCGACACTCCTCGATCGGTCGGCTCGATTTCAGACAGGCCGCCATCTGCTCGTGGATCGCGGCGACTTCGGCTCACAGCTCCACCCGCCGCAGCCGCAGCGCGTTCCCGATCACCGATACCGAGCTCGCGCTCATGGCCGCCGCAGCGATCATCGGCGATAGCAGGAGCCCGAAGGCCGGGTAGAGCACGCCCGCTGCGATCGGCACGCCGAGCGCGTTGTAGAGGAAGGCGAAGAGGAGGTTCTGGCGGATGTTCCGCATCGTCGCCCGCGAGAGCCGGCGCGCGCGGGCGATCCCGCGCAGGTCGCCCTTCACGAGCGTGACGCCGGCGCTCTCCATCGCGACGTCGGTGCCGGTTCCCATCGCGATCCCGACCTGCGCCTGGGCGAGGGCCGGCGCGTCGTTCACGCCGTCGCCCGCCATGGCCACGACGCGACCCTCCGCCTGCAGGCGCTTCACGACCTCGACCTTCTGCTCCGGCAGGACCTCGGCGATCACGCCGTCGAGGCCGAGCTTCGCGGCGACCGCCTCCGCGGTGGCGCGCGCGTCGCCCGTCAGCATCAGGATGCGCAGGCCTTCGCGACGGAGCTGCTCGATCGCGTCGCGCGCCGTCTCCTTGATCGGATCTGCCACGCCGAGGAGGCCCGCGACCCGGCCGTCGGCGGCCACGAACGTCGCGGTCTGGCCCTCGCGCCGCAGCGCCTCGGCGCGGGCGGCGAGAGCGCCCGTATCGATCCCGAGATCGCGGAGGAGTGCGGCGTTGCCGAGGGCGACCGTCCGCCCCGCGACGCGTCCGACGACGCCCTTGCCCGCGCGCGCCTCGAAGTCCGAGACGTCCGCGAGCGCGATGCCGCGGGTCTCCGCGCCGCCCGCGATCGCCGCGGCGAGGGGGTGCTCGCTCCCGCGCTCGAGGCTCGCGGCCAGCCGCAGCAGCTCGCTCTCGGCGATGCCCTCGGCGGGCAGCACCGCGGCAAGGCGCGGCCGGCCCTCCGTCAACGTGCCGGTCTTGTCGGCGACGAGCGTGTCGACGGCGCGGAGCCGCTCGATCGCCTCGGCGTCCCTGAACAGCACGCCGGCCGCCGCGCCCCGACCGCTCGCCACGAGGATCGACATCGGGGTGGCGAGCCCGAGCGCGCAGGGGCAGGCGATGATCAGCACGGCGACGGCATTCACGAGGCCGCGCGCGAGCCGCGGCTCCGGCCCGATCAGCGCCCACACCGCGAATGTGGCAGCGGCCGCGACGAGGACCGCGGGGACGAACCAGGCCGACACGCGGTCCGCAAGGCGCTGGATCGGCGCCCGGCTGCGCTGCGCCTCGGACACCATGCGGACGATCTGCGCGAGCAGCGTCTCGGCGCCGACCCGCTCGGCGCGGATCACGAGCCCGCCGCTCTGGTTCACCGTGGCGCCCACCACGCGGTCGCCGGGGATCTTCTCGACGGGGATCGGCTCGCCCGTCAGCATCGACTCGTCGATCGAGCTCCGACCTTCGAGCACCACCCCGTCGACGGGCACCTTCTCTCCCGGCCGCACGCGCAGCCGGTCGCCGACCCGCACCGCATCGAGCGCGACGTCCTCGTCGCCGCCGTCGTCGCGCACGCGCCGAGCGGTCCTCGGCGCGAGGCCGAGCAGGGCGCGGATCGCCTCCCCGGTGCGGCTTCGCGCTCGCAGCTCCAGCACCTGGCCGAGGAGCACCAACGTCACGATCACGGCGGCCGCCTCGAAGTAGAGGGGCACCGCGCCGCCGTGCTCGCGGGTCGCGCCGTGCCCGCTGATCTCGCCGTGCCCGCTGATCTCGCCGTGCCCGCTGATCTGGCCGGGGAAGAGTGCGGGCGCCAGCACGCCGAGCAGGCTGTAGCCGTACGCGACGCCGGTTCCGAGCGCGATCAGGGTGAACATGTTGAGCGTGTGCGTGCGCAGGGAGCGCCATCCGCGCTCGAAGAAGGCCCCGCCTCCCCACAGCACGACCGGCGTCGCGAGGGCGAGCTGGACCCACGCGAGCGCGCGGTGCCGGGGCGCCCCGGGAAGCATCTCCGACATGGCGAGGGCCACGAGCGGCAGCGAGAGGGCGAGGCTCACCCAGAGCCTCCGCATCATGTCGCGCAGCTCGGACGGCTCCTCCTCGGCGCTCGGATCGATCGGCTCGAGCGCCATGCCGCAGATCGGGCAGGAGCCCGGCGCCGCGCGCACGACCCCGGGATGCATCGGGCACGTGTAGCCGGCCGAGGGGTGTGCCTCCGAAGCGGGGCGCGCCACGTGCTTCTCGCGCGGCTCCGACGCGCCTGCGCTCAGGTAGCGGCTCGGGTCTTCGCGGAAGCGCGCGAGGCAGCGCGCGCTGCAGAAGCGATGGATCACGCCGCGATGCTCGACGTGATGCGGCCCGTCGGGCGCGACCTCCATCCCGCAGACCGGGTCCACGAGCGGCCCGCGCATCCGAGGATCTCCTGCCCCTCCCACGACGTGCTCGAAGCCGGCGCGCCGACTCAGGGGCGGATCACGTAGAACGCGTTCACGGGATGGCCGAGGTCGAGCGACTCGAAGCGCGTGAAGCCGGCGTCCTCCGCCATCCGCTGCAGCAGGCCCGCGTGCAGGCCGAGCGTGCCGAGGCCGGCGCCGCCGCGCTCGGAGAGCGCCGAGGACATGCAGGTGAGCACCGACGTGCCGTACATCATGGCGGCCATCGGGTTCTTCTCGACGTTGGTCTCGTAGCCGTCGTGCGCCTTGATGTCCGCAACGAACCAGGTGCCGTCGGGCGCGAGGGCGCGCCGGATGCGCCGCGCGATGCCTGCCGGGTCGGTCATGTCGTGCAGGCAGTCGAAGCAGGTCACCAGCCCGAAGCGGCCGTCCTCGGGCAGCGGGTCCGAGGCGGCGTCGTGGAACCGCGCATTGCCGACGCCCGCCTCGGCGCGGTTCTCCTCGGCGCGCGCGAGCGCGTGCTGGGAGATGTCGTAGCCGTGGAACTCGGAGCGCGGAAACGCCCGCGCCATCTCGAGCAGCGCCACCCCGGCGCCGCAGCCGACGTCGGCGGCGCGCGCGCCCTCCCGCAGACGCTCGACGACGCCCGCGACCCGCGGCAGGGCAAACGGCACCAGCAGCGCGCGGAACCAGGGCGCGATGCCGCGCTCGATCCCGCGCGCGCCTTCGGGCCCGAAGGCGTCGTAGGGAAGCCCGAGCCCGCTCGCGAAGCACTCGGGGAGGCGCTCGGCCACCGCCATCATCTGGGGCAGGTGGCCGAAGAAGCCGATCCCACAGGCGGGGTGGGCCTCGTCGGCGAGCACGGCGCAGCCCTCGGGCGACAGCGCGAAGCGGCCGTCGCCGCGGTACTCGAGGACCCCCGCGGCGCCCTGCTGGTGCAGCCACTCGCGCAGCCAGCGCTCGGAGAGGCCCGTGCGCGCGGCGAGCTCCTCGGGCGAGACGGGACCCGCCTCGGCCAGCGTGCGGTAGAGACCTATGCGGTCCCCCGCGTAGATCATGGCGGAGGTCATCGCGCCGCCGAGCGCGCCGAAGACGCGCTTCGCGTAGTCCTTGAGCTTCTCCGGGTCGACGGGCGTCGGCATGGAACTCCTCGCGCCTCGCCTCAGGCGAGGAAGCGGCTGCGCTGCTCCGGGGTCGGGACCGCACAGGTCTCGCGCCGGCCGAACCAGCGGTAGCGGTTGCGCGCGATCAGCCCGTACAGCGCGTCGCGCAGCGTGAGAGGAAGCACGTGAAGCGGGTAGAGCCAGCGCCAGGGCGCGCCGAGGCCGCGCAAGATCCGCAGCACGGCGGTGCTGCGGATGGCGGCGCCGTCGGCGTCGATCAGCACGAAGGTGTCGATCGCGTCCGGGTCGAGCCCGTGTTGCCGCCGGAGCGTCTGGCCGAGCTCCGACTGCAGCGGCGCGAAGCGGAAGCGCGCGGCTCGGTCGCGCTCGATCACGAAGCGCACGACCCCGTTGCAGAGGTTGCAGACGCCGTCGAAGAGCACGACCGGGTGCACCGGGTCGGGGCCGGCGGCCGGGGACGGCGACGCGGTCATCGCGACTCCCGGCGTTGCTGAGCTGTGGCACGTCTGTTGACTTCGCTCGGCTTCGCCTCGCTGCGCGCGGCGCCTTCGGCGCCGCTTGCGGGATACTCCAAGCGACCCCCTTGCACCGGAGGCAACGGGGGCTTCAGGGCGGAGCGTTCGCGCAGGTAGTCGATCGCGTCCTGCGTCTCCGAGCGCTCCGCGGCGAGGTAGCGCGCGACGGCGTCCGCGAGGCGCGGCTCCGCCAGCAGGTGCGCGCTGCGGGTCGGCTGGGCGTCGAAGCCGCGCACCTGCTTGTACTGCCCGCCCGCCCCCGGCTCGAAGCGGCGCAGGCCGCGGTCGATGCAGTGGCGGATCCCGGCGTAGTAGCAGACCGCGAAGTGCAGGTGGCGCACGAACTCGCTCGCGCCCCAGTAGCGGCCGTACAGGGCGTCGCCCTTCTGCACGTTGAAGGCGCCCGCGATGGGGTGGCCGCCGCGCAGCGCGACGGCGAAGACGAGGCGGTGGGCGAAGCGCTCGCGCACCAGCTCGAAGAAGCGCGGATTGAGATAGCGGCGGCCCCACGGGTTGTCATCGACCGTCGCGCGGTAGAAGCGCCACATCGGCTCGAACCAGTCGCCCGGGATCTCGCTGCCGGCTCGCGTCTCGATCGCGACGCCCGCGTCCGCGATCTCGCGCAGCTCGCGGCGGACCTGGTTGCGGCGCTTGTGGCGGAGCGCGCCGAGGTACTCCTCGAAGTCGCTCCAGCCGCGGCTCGTCCAGTGGTACTGGAGGCCGAGGCGCGGAAGCCAGCCGGCGCCCGCGAGCGCCGCGAGCTCGTCCTCGCGGCAGAAGTTCACGTGCACGCCCGAGAGCTCGTTCGCGAGGCAGATCTCGCGCAGCGCCGTCGAGAGGCGCGCGATCCAGGTCGCCCGCGGCTCGGACTCCGCGACCAGGAAGCGCGCGCCCGACACCGGCGTGAAGGGAACGCCGACGAGCAGCTTCGGGTAGTAGCGGATCCCGGCGCGCTCGGCGGCGTCGGCCCAGCCGTGGTCGAAGACGAACTCGCCCTCGCTGTGCGACTTCAGGTAGAGCGGGCAGGCGGCCACCACGCGGTCGCCCTCGCGCGCGACCAGGGGGCGCGCGGCCCAGCCCGTCCGCTCGCCCACGGCGCCCGCCTCCTCGAGCGAAGCGAGCCACTCCCATTCGAGGAAGGGCGAGTCCTCGCCGACCAGCGCGTTCCACGCGGCGCGCGGCACCGCGCGAACGCCGTCCGCCAGCTCGATCTCGGCCACGGCGCGAGTCTAGCCGAGGCATCCGCGCCCCGGCGCAGGAATGACGCACCCGCGCGCGGAGCTATCCTCCAGAACCGACGATGAGCGCGGATCGCCACCTCGACCGATGCGCCGGGCGGCTCGAGACGCCCCGCGACCCGGGCGCGGACGCGCCGGTGCGCGACCGCGGAGTGGCCACCAAGACGCGCGAGAAGGTCGCCCGCCCGCCGAAGTTCAAGGTGATTCTCTTCAACGACGACTATACGCCCATGGAGTTCGTGGTCGGGCTGCTGGAGCAGGTGTTCGGCAAGAGCCCCGCGGAGGCGACGCAGCTGATGCTGCAGATCCACCGGTCCGGGCTCGGCATCGCAGGCGTCTACGTGCTCGAGGTCGCGGAGACCAAGGTGGTGACGGTGCACCGCATGGCGGAGGAGCGCGGTCACCCGCTGCGCGCGGGGGTGGAAAAGGAGTGAGCGAGATCGGCCGCGAGCTCCAGCTCACCCTGCAGTCCGCCTTCCGGGAGGCGATGGCGCGCCGGCACGCCTTCCTCACGGTCGAGCATCTCCTGTTCGCGCTGCTCCACGACACGCGCGGCGCCGAGGTGCTGCGCCACTGCGGCGCCGACCTCGCCGCGTTGAAGCGCGACCTGGTGCGCTTCTTCGACGAGGACCTCGAGCACCTCGAGGGCGAGGGCGGGGAGACCAGGCAGACGCTCGCCTTCCACCGCGTCCTGCAGCATGCCATCTCGCACGCCGAGAGCGCGGAGAAGGAGGAGATCGAGGCCGGAGATTTGCTCGCGGCGATCTTCCAGGAGCCCGACTCGCATGCGGTGTCGCTGCTGCGCGCGCAGGGGATCTCGCGGCTCGACGTGCTCCAGTACATCTCGCACGCCATCTCCAAGCTCCGGGCCGGGAGCGGGGGCGATCCGCACGCGGACGCGCCGTCTGGGCGTCCCGCCGAGCCGGCCGGACCCCACGGGCCCGGCGCCGACGACGAGGCGCTGCCCGAGGACCCGCTCGCGGCCTTCGCCACCAACCTCTCCCAGCGCGCCGCCGCAGGCCAGATCGATCCGCTGATCGGACGCGAGGCCGAGCTCGAGCGCGCGATCCACATCCTGGCGCGACGCCGCAAGAACAACCCGATCTTCGTCGGCGAGACGGGCGTCGGAAAGACCGCGATCGCCGAGGGCCTGGCGCAGCGCATCCACGAGGAGCGCGTGCCCGAGGAGCTGCGCGGCGCCGAGATCTACGCCCTCGACCTCGGCGCGCTGCTCGCAGGGACGCGCTATCGCGGCGACTTCGAGGCGCGCTTCAAGGCGCTGGTCCACGCGATCCAGCGGCGCCCGAAGCCGATCCTCTTCATCGACGAGATCCACACGATCCTCGGCGCGGGGGCCGCGTCGGGCGGCACGGTGGACGCTTCGAACCTGTTGAAACCGCTGCTCGCCGCCGGCGAGCTGCGCTGCATGGGCTCGACCACCTATCGCGAGTACCGCCACTTCGACCGCGACCGCGCGCTCGCGCGCCGCTTCCAGCGCGTGGACGTCCACGAGCCGTCCGTGGCCGACACGATCCGCATCCTGCAGGGCCTGGCGCCACGCTACGAGCAGCACCATGGCGTGCGCTACTCGGCGGCCGCGCTGCGCGCGGCCGCCGAGCTCTCGGCCAAGCACCTGAACGATCACTTCCTGCCGGACAAGGCCATCGACGTCATCGACGAGGCCGGCGCCGCCGTGAAGCTTCGCCCCAAGCGGTCGTCGCCTCCGAAGCAAGATGAT
>Ga0335070_10009236_pt1 | contig 11570 bp, 11 predicted proteins | sample Lox_Sample_13_FD_206722 | JGI IMG/M metagenome (GOLD analysis project Ga0335070, IMG submission 206722) | Soil microbial communities from Loxahatchee National Wildlife Refuge, Florida, United States - Lox_Sample_1.3 | ecosystem: Environmental > Terrestrial > Soil > Wetlands | place: USA...
AGTGATGACTTGAAATCAGGACGCGAACCTCGTAAGGGGCTCGAGCTTGGCCATAGACGCCGCACGCCGCATTTCGGCACCATCCGCGCCCGATGGATCGAAACTGCTGGCTACGCCACGCTGGGCCTTAGATCCACCTTCTTGGTCGTAATCGTCACCTGGGTGGGCGGCAATTTCGGCGGAGGCCAGTCGCCGGTGTACGCCTCAACCGTGATCGTCCCCGGCGTGCGAGTGGACTGCACGATGACTTGCGCGAGGCCATTGAACAAACTCCGCTTCGGTTCTTTGTCGGATTCCTGGCAATTGGGATCGCCGTTGCCCACGCCGATGAGCGCTCCTTCCCCGGCGACCTTGAAGAGAATCGGAACATCGGCGGTCGGAACCGGGCGTCCTTCCTTGTCGAGCGCCTCGACCCGAAGAACGCAGACATCCTGGCCATCGGCATCGATCTCGGTGCGATCAGGAGTGAGGCGAATCGATTGGGGCGCGCCGGTCGTCTCGCGCTTGGCGGTAAGCACGACTTTTCCGTCTTTCGTTCCGCGTGCTTCGAGCACTCCGGGTTCGTACTTCACGCTCCAATCCAGATGTGTCTGCGGCTCCACTTTCTTTGAGCCCTGACTATTTCCATTGAGGAACAATTCCACCGAATCCAGGTTCGAATGCACCCAGACGGAGATGGGTTCGCCTTCGCGTTGCTCCCAATTCCAGTGGGGGAACAGGTGCAGCACTGGCTCCGATCCCCACCAGGCTTTGTAGTAATAGAAGTTGTCTTTGGGGAAGCCGCACATGTCGACGATGCCGAACTGCGAGTTGATCGATGGCCAGCTGTAGGGTGTGGGCTCGCCGCGATAGTCGAAACCCGTCCACGCGAACCCCCCGGAGAGCCATTCGCGCGCAGCGTAGAACTTCCACCATTCCTCGGCGAGTTGAGACCATGCAGTGTGGTTCAGGTCGTAAGCGCTCACCCAGTTGCGAAGCTTGTCAGTTGTGTAAATACCCCGGGTCGAGACCGTGCTGGCCGTTTCCGATCCCACGCTCGGCTGCTTGGGATGCGCTTTGTGATAGGGGTCATGCTGCTGCAGGTTGTAGTTGAATCCCATCACATCGAGTTGTTCAGGAAAGTGGGTGTCGAAGGCGGCGTTTACTGCCGCACTGCACAGGCGAGTGGGGTCGAGTTCGTGGGTCCGTTTGATCATGTCATCGATGACGCGGACGCCCTGGGGCTGCGGCATCATGGTCGACTCTTCATTGCCCATCGACCAGAGAATGATCGAGGGAGAATTGCGGTAACGCTTGATCATGGTTTCCAGTTGGGCCATGCCTTCCGGGTTCGAGCTCATCTGGCGAGTTTCGCACATCATCATCATGCCCATGCGGTCGCAGGCTTCCACCCATTCGGGCGTAGGCATGTTGTGCGAGGTGCGGACGGCGTTGCCGCCCATGTCTTTCAGGACAGCAACACGAAACGCTTGCAGGCGATCGGGGAGCGCCGCGCCGACGCCGGCATGATCCTGATGGTTGCAGGTGCCTTTGATCTTGACGGATTTGCCGTTCAGGAAGAATCCTTTGTCAGCATCCCACTCAGTGTCGCGCACGCCGAAAGTGATGCGCTCGGCATCGCGCGGCTTACCTGTGGATTCGACTGTGACCACAGCTGAATAGAGATGGGGAGTCTCCGGGGACCAGAGTGCCGGATTCGGCAAGTTCGTGGTGGCGGGAAACAGCACCGCGCCGTCAACCGGGATCGACTGGGGTGCTGAATCAGCGGTGGCCACGACCTTTCCTGCGGCGTCCATGATCTGCCAACGTAATCGGCAATTCTCAGCTTGCGTGCCTTCATTCTGCACGATCGTGCCAAGGCTGATCGCGGCTGCGTTTCCTTTCACTGTCGGACGAACATAACTCTCACAATGACCGAGATGGAGCGCGTCAGTTTTCGTCAGCCACACATGGCGGTAGATTCCCGCGCCTTCATAGAACCAGCCGTCGCCGAAACTCGCGTCCATGCGGACGACCAGATAGTTTTTTTCTCCATATCGCAGGAAGTCACTCAGATCGAAGCGGAACGGCGCATAGCCGTTGTCGTTGCGGCCGATGAAGTATCCGTTCAGAAACACCAGGGCGCTGCGGAAGGCGCCATCGAATTCGGCGACGATCCGTCGTCCTGAATCTTCCTTTGGAATGTTGAACGTGCGCCGATACCAACCGATGCTGGTCTCGGGATAGCGGCGCCCAAGTGGTTTGTATCCATGCGATTGTTGTTCCTCATCACGCACGAAGGGCAACTCGACCGCCCAGTCGTGCGGCAGATTCAGATCTCGCCATTTCGAGTCGTCGAACTTCTGCGTGGAAAACCAGAACTCGCCGCTTTTGGCGAAGTCTCCCTGTCCTTTGCCAAAGCCGAGGTCGCGCGCGGGATCGGAGCCGTGTCCCTGGAAGAATTTCCATCCGAAGTCAAAGAGAAGGCGCTCGCGCGGAGCCAATGCGCCCGCGGGTTCGGGAGCGGGATACCGTGCAAGAAGAGCATGCGCACGCTGAATGGTTCCGGGGAGCAGAGTGGAAGCCGAAAGAGCCAGAGCGGAGCGAAGCAGATCACGACGGGAGAGGGAAGTCATCAATGGCCTCGGAACTTGACTGGAATGTCTCAGCGCGGTTGGGGTCAGCGTCAGGCGCAGGCCTCGTGCGTTGGGACCCCGCATTATAAAGCCTGATTGGTCCAAGCGGCGATGTGGCAGGATCAGTTCTGTGGCAGGATCACTTCCTGCCGAGCCATACTCGCGCATGAGTTGATGCGATGCACTTGGGAAATAGCTGCTCGCTAGATTGTGTGGGGACAGCCGCCTTCGGCTGTCCGTTGTCCGAAGGGCGAGGGTTTTTGCCGCGCGCTGCTGCCAGGCAAGCCGTGCGTTTCCTGCTTGAAATCTGATATCTCAAGTATTGGGTTTTGGCTCACGGGGAAGAACGGCCGCGGGCGCGGCCGGACAGCCGAAGGCTGTCTCCACAAATTCTTCAACCCGTCCGCCGAGACAGTCTACCTTGGCTCCTGCACTTCGCCGATCCCGACGATTTTCGCCGAGGTGCGGAATTTCTTGTAGTCGCGATAGGTCTGCTCGCCGTCGACGTTGTAACCCTTCAGCAACGCGAGACGGGCATTAAATTTGTAACTCACGTGTTTGGGAAGCCAGACCTCATCGTTGACACGCGTTTGTTCAAGAACGAATCGGGTTCCCTTGTGGATACGGGCCAGGACGAGGCCGAAGGACACGGTGTCGAGGGTCTCGATATCCATTTTGGCGAGCTGCAAATCGTCCTTGTCGATCCACACGCGGCCGTGGAACTTTGAAAGGAATTTCGATTCTTTCATGCGCGGCACGAAGCCCGGCCGCGGTTCGCCATCGATTACCCAGGCTTCGCGTCCGCCTACCAACTCGGTTCCCGCCAGTTTGAAATCGTAGGCATCGGCCACTTCGTGGACGAACTTGCGGCCCTCTTCGCGTTGTTTGAGTTCTTTTTCTTCCCGCTTCTTGCGCTCTTCCGGTGATTCGTTTTTGCGCTTATCGATGATCTTCTGGATCTTCTCTTCTTCTTTTGCAGCCTCTCTCGCCTCGAGCGGCTTGTCATTTTTCGCAATCAGCCGCTGCACCTGCTCGCCGTAAATCTCGAGAATCTCGTAGGTCTTGATCTCCGTGGATTTCCTGTTGCCCTTGCCGTCCAGATTGTCTTGCACCTCGCGCTCGGTGTAGGTGTAATCGCGCTGACGCTTGTCGTTCTCCAGGTCCTTGTCGGCCACCACGCGGAACAAATTCTGCATCTGCTCCTGCGAAAGTTTTCCCTGCGCGTCGGGGGTGAGGTCAGGCCTTTCCGGACTGGCTGGGGCGCTGGCAGTCGAAGGCTCCTCCCTTGAGTCGATGGCGACACCGCCATTGCCGGGAGGCACAGCCTCGACCTCCTGCTGAGCGGCAACGCTGGAACATGCAAGCAGGCAAACGGCGAAAATCGGGGAACTGCTCCTCATACACTGCATCATAACCTCACCACAAAGACGGCAGGTGGTTGTGATTTCTTACAAGGAACGGCTAAAAAAAAGCAGTTTCAGAAGGATTGAACCCGAAGAATGGGAGAGAGTTGCTTAATTTCCCAGATGTCCCGCCGTTGCCTGGGCCACAGCCAATTGCCGACAGGCGCGCTGAATCATCTCAAGTTGCGAAACGGCTTCGAGAAACTCAAATCCGTAGCGGAAGGCATTTCGCTGCCGGGCAAGAGCATGAATCTCGACGTCGCCCGTGGGCAGAGAGAACTCCAGTCGGACGACCTCTCCGATCCGTACTTCATCGCGGAGCATGGCGGAGATTCCAGATTGGCTGATATCCACCGAGTGTCCGCGCACCACGGGGGAATTGCGCAGATAGATGCGAATATCGACTTCCAGCCTGAAACGAGGATGACGGCGGGCTTCAGTCACTGCTAATGCCGGTCCTTAAACGCCTTGCCCAGGCACTCCGCCTGAAACAGTCTGTCGTCTACTCGATGCAGGCGCCTCTCCTGCGCTTTCGTGAGCAGAGGGTAGTGCTTGACGTCAAAGAGATGATAAACGATAAACCACACAGGTTTGTCGGTGGTCATCCACTGCTGGGCGTCAAATCGGCGCAGGTTTACGGGCAGGGAATAGCGGCGTAAAGTGCGCTCGCGACGCAAGTTGAAATAGATATTGAAATAGCTGAGAGCCAGTTCGCGCAATGTGCGATAGACGGGTTCGCGCCAACGGCATCCGGTGTAATTCGATTTCGCCAGCGCACCCCAGCAGCCATCTTGACGGTAGATCGCGAGAACGTGATCGGTGTCGTGATCGGCTTCGAAGTCGAGCAGGAGTGGAGGATACCCGTTCGCACGCAAAGCGGCAGCTCCGAAGATGGCGCCCTCAAGGCAGTGCGCCGATTCTTCCGCCAAAACCTTGCGCGGAGACCACGCGGTGTCCTCGAGGTGATACGGCAGGTCGTCGAGGAACTTCTGAATGCCGTAAGGGTTTTTCATGCTGCGCAATTTGCGCAGTTCAGCTCGGCTGAAGCCAAAAGTGTCTGTGGTCATCTTTTCGGTCGAAAACGACGTGAATGTGGGGACAGCCGCCCCCGGCGGTCCGTCGAGCGCAGCTCGACTTGTGGTCCCAATTGCTTAACGAAAAACGCTCATCAATTCCTGCGGCGTATCCACTTCAATATCCGAAGCCTCGACCTCCAGCGTGTGAGGCGCCAATCCGTAAGTCACGGCCACTGTCCAAAGTCCCGCATTGCGGCCGGTGCGGATGTCGACGTGGGAGTCGCCGACGATCGCTGTCTGCTCCGGTCTGGCACCGGCTTCTGTCACCAGGTGCAGTGCTCCTTCGGGATCGGGCTTCTTGGTGGGGAAGCTGTTTCCCCCGTAGACGTGAGTGAAAAACGGTCCGAGCCCGAGCGCTTCCACTATCGCTCGCGACGGTTTTACCGGCTTGTTCGAAAGCACGGCCAAGGTGCGCGGCAGGCCGTTACCCGAACTTTGAATCGACGCCAAAGCCTGCTGAATTCCCGGATAGACCTTTGTGTGGTCCAGTTTGTGCTCGCGGTAATAGGAAAGAAAGAACTCCAACCCTTTTCGTATGAGAGCCTCGTCTACGGCCTCCGGGCCCAATGCTCGTTGTATGAGAACCGGCGCGCCATCTCCCACATAGCTGGCGATGACGTCGTCGGGGAGTTCCGGCCGATGAATGTGGCGCAGCGCGGCATTGACAGAGTGCACCAAGTCGAGGCGCGAGTCGATCAGCGTGCCATCGAGATCGAAGATGACCAGTTTTATGGAGTGAGGATCAAACGCCCGCCGGATGCGAATCATGGACTCATTAGAATAAAGCACCCGGCGGTCCGCCGTCAGCAGTCCGGCCGATTAGATCTCCAGAATCACCGGCATGATCAACGGGCGCTTCTGGCTCTGTTTGCTGATGTAACGCTTCAGGTCGGCGCGAATCTTTTCCTTGATCACGCCGTAGTCGGCCTTTTCCTCTTCGCTCGAAAATGCCAGCGTATCTTCGACGATGCGCTTGGCGCCATCCATGAATCCGTCTTCGCCGATGTTGAATCCGCGCGTGACGATTTCGGGAGTGGTCTCGACTTTGCCGGACAGCTTGTTGATGGCGATGATGGGCAGCACAATGCCGTCCTCGCTGAGGTGGCGGCGGTCTTTGATGATCAGGTCTTCGACCACGTCGGTGCGGTTGCCGGAGTCAATGCAAACGCGCCCGACGTTCACTTTGGCGATCTTGCGCGCGCCCAGTTCGTCAAATTCAAGAACCTCTCCACTCTCGATCAGCATGACCTTGCCGACCGATCCGCGCATAGCGGCGGCCATTTCGGCATGCAGCTTGAGTTGACGGTACTCGCCGTGAATCGGGATGAAATATCGCGGCTTGACCAGGTTGATGATGAGCTTGAGCTCTTCCTGGCTGGCGTGCCCGGAAACGTGGACCGGGGGGCTGGTTCCGTCTTCGTAGATGACGTGAGCCTCACGGCGGAATAGATGGTCGATCATCCGGTAAATGGTTTTTTCGTTGCCCGGGATGATGCGGCTGGAAAGGACGACGGTGTCGCCCTTTTCGATCTTCGCGTGCTTGTGATTGTCTACGGCGGCGCGCGAGAGCGCGGACATGGGCTCACCCTGCGTACCGCTGATCAGCACGCAGACTTTTTCTGGAGGAAAATTCTTCATCTCGCCGGGATTAATGACCAGACCTTCGGGAACTTCGATATAGCCGAGATCTTCGGCGATCTCAGCCGAGTTGTTCATGGAGCGGCCAATGAAGGCGATTTTGCGTCCATGCTGGTGGGCGAGTTCGACCGCGAGGTTGATGCGGTGGATCGAACTGGAGAAGCAGGAGATGAACAGGCGGCGCTTGGTATGCGCGAAAACTTCGTCGAACTTGCGGCGCACGGCGCGTTCGCTGGGAGTGTATCCCTTGCGCTCGACATTGGTGGAATCCTGAAAGAGCGCGAGCACGCCTTCTTTGCCGTATTCGGCGAAGGTATGGAGGTCGAAGAGTTTGTTGTCGGTGGGCGTGGGATCGACTTTGAAGTCGCCGGTGTGAATGACAACACCGAGCGGGCAATGGATAGCCAATGCAACGCAATCGACCAGGCTGTGCGTCACCTGGATGGGGTGAATGGTGAACGCGCCCAGCTTGATGCGCTCATTGGCGCGGAGTTCGCGAAGGTCGGCGTCATCGAGAAGCCCGTGCTCGTCGAGTTTGTCTTCGACGTAGGCGAGCGTGAACTCCGTTCCCCAGACCGGGACCTTGAGTTCGGAGAGCACCCATGGCAGGGCGCCGATGTGGTCTTCATGTCCGTGGGTGAGGATGATGCCGCGAACGCGCTGGCGATTTTCGACGAGATAGGAAATATCGGGGACGACGATATCGACGCCGAGAAGCTCGGCTTCGGGGAACATGAGTCCGGCGTCAATGACGATGATGTCATCTCCCCAGCGCACGGCCATGCAGTTCATACCGAATTCCCCGAGGCCGCCTAGGGGAATGACTTGCAGTTTTCCAGTGGGCATGGAGTAAGGAGAATGCTAGCACGTTCGAGTGGCGAGTACCGAGTCGCGAGTCCTGAGTGGCGAGTACCGAGTAACGAGAACAAGGCGTCGGGCGTCAGGCATTCGACCTCAGCTTCGGACCTCGGACCTCGAACCTCGGACCTCGGACCTCAGACTCCGTGTTTTGGCGTTGCTTTGAAAACTGAGAACTGAGGTTCCCTCCCGATGGCATTCTGGCGTTCGCTACGATAAGGTGGAGCTAATGGCAGACGAACGCAAATCCTGGTTGCGGCGGCGCGTGGAAACGGCTTTGCAGAAGGGGCTGACGCGAGCCTATGAAGGCGTGCGAGTCGACCCCGCGAAGTTTCTGATGCAGCTGCGAGTGGCCTATCGGGTGCCGATCAGCGGCTATCATGGCGTCTTTTCGCTGGAAGTGTACGAGCTTGATACCGTGGCCGAGTCTGTTATCCGAAGTGGGATGAAGATGGCGGCGATCGAGGGAGCAGGATTCGGGCTGGGAGGGTGGATCACCATTGTGCCGGACCTGGGAATTCTGTCGGCGATCACCATGCGCACGATCCAAAAACTCAGCCTCATCTACGGATTCGAATACAACACCGACGATGAGATTGCTGAGTTGTGGATTGCCGCCGCGAGTGCAGCGGGCGTAGACCTGAGCCGGGAGCTGCTGGAAAGGGAAGTGGTCAGCAAGTTTGTGCCGCGTGTCATTCAACGGATCGCGGCGCGAGCCAGCACTGAGGTTGTCGAGAAGTGGGCGGGGAGAGTCATTCCACTGGCGAGTTCGGCGATCGGGGCCGGGCTCAATTATTGGTTCGTGAGGGCTTGGGGACAGCGCGCGATGGCGCACTTCCGTCAGCGGCACCTGGCAGCGAGGCATCGCGAACAGGGCATCCGCGTGATCGATGCCGCGCAGGCCAGCCTTCCGGCAAACGAATAGAGGACTGACGCGGTGGTAGCCAGTTCGATTTGGATTTACTTTCGCATCCTAAGTCCGGCAACTGCATCTGTAGGGTTTACGTTCAGCTTCGCTGTTGCTTAACAACGTAGTCGGCTGCACCTGACCAGTCCCAGGTGACGAAAACTCGAGCATGCCAACATTTTCCTGTTCCGCCATCCTATTTGATTTGGACGGAGTCCTGTGTGACTCAACTAAGGCCGTCGACCGCGAGTGGCGGGAGTGGGCCGCGCGCAAGGGCGTTGATGGCGATGCGGTGATGGCCATCGCACATGGTGTGCGGACGATTGAAGTGATCCGTAGGGTGGCGCCACATCTCGATGCCGAAGCCGAGGCCGCGGCGATCGAGAATCACGAGGCGCATGATCAGCGCGGCGTTACCGTCATGCCAGGCGCAGCGGACTTTTTGAAGTCGATTCCTAATGGGCGCTGGGGGGTGGTGACTTCGGGGTCGCGTCTGCTGGCGCAGAATCGCATGCGGTATTGCGGGCTGCCGGTGCCGGAAGTTCTCGTCACCTCCGACGATGTGAAGAATGGAAAGCCGCACCCGGAGCCGTATCTGATGGGAGCGGAGCGGTTGGGATTTCCTCCGGCGAAATGTTTGGTGATTGAGGATGCGCCGGCAGGGATCGAGTCCGCGCGGGCGAGCGGCATGATGGTGATTGGGATGGCGAGCACATATCGGCCCGAAAAGCTATCTGACGCCGATGCTGTTATACAGACGTTCGCGCGAATTGAGGTAAGCATGAATGGGGCAAAACATCTGCTGATTGAGTTAAGACCGCTCTAGGCGCCGCGGACGTTGATTTACCTCAGCCAGTCTTCCAATTCGATGCCCCGGTCAGTTTTCTCGTCACGGTATTTCACGATCACTGGAGTGTAGAGCGATAGATTCCATTCTGCGGCTTTCCCCTTTTTGATTGCTCGAGAGCCGGGGACCACCACAGCGTTCTCTGGCACTTCCAGCGGAGCATCTGCGGTGGCGCGGTAGACTTCGCCTTTTACCAAGTCGTAGAGCGGCGTGGAGCGCGTGAGGATTGTGCCTGCGCCCAGAACTGCTCTTGCTCGCACCAGCGTGCCCTCGAAGATTCCGCAGTTGCCTCCTACTAGAACATCATCTTCGATGATCACTGGCGCGGCGTTGACGGGTTCGAGTACACCTCCGACCTGGGCAGCGGCGCTTAAGTGGACACGCTTGCCGATCTGTGCGCAGGAGCCGACCAACGCGTGGGAGTCGATCATGGTGCCTTCATCGACGTACGCGCCGACGTTGATGAACATCGGCGGCATGCAGATGACCGACGGCGCAATGTAGGCTCCGACGCGCGCCGAGGACCCACCCGGAACGACACGCACGCGATCGGCAACCGTGAACTCGCGGGCCGGGAAGGTGTCTTTGTCGACAAACGACAGGCCGGCTGTCATGTCGGCTAGAGCGCCTAGACGGAATCCGAGCAAGATGCCCTGCTTCACCCAGGCGTTAACTTTCCAGTCGCAGTCCACTTTTTCAGCGGCGCGGATTTTGCCTTGTGTGAGTTGGTCGCGGAACTCGAGGAAAATCTTTCGCGCGTCGGGATCGCCTTCGACCTCGCTTTGTGCGGAGAGGTGTTCGATGGAGGATTTCAGATTCGACATGAATTGTTGATTGTTGATTGCTGATTGTTGATTTGTCAAAAAGTGGCCGAAACACAAGATCCCTCCAACTGCGCTCCCCTTGGGCTACGCTCAGGGTCGCAACGGTCGGGATGACAAAAGGTGGAGGGAGCTGATTTTCAATCAAAAATCCAGAAATCAACAATTTTCCCTACACGCACTTGCATTCGCTGCGAATCAGCACGCCGGTCATGGCGTGCGCGGCTTCGCGAGCTTCGGGGAGAGTGGCGTAGGGGCCGTGCCAGCGGGCATGATTGGCGTCGTGGCCGGAGGGGCGTCCTTTGCCGTGGCTGCACTGGCCGCAGGTGGCGCGGTGCAGGACGATTTTGTGCGGGCCGGCAGCCCAGTTTTCATAGATGAAGAATGCCGCCGTCTCGGGAGCAGGGGCCGCGGGTTTGCTGATGAGTCCGACTTCGGTGGCAATCTTCTGCAGGCGGGAGCGCGTATCGCGGCGCATCGGGACGAGCGGCAAGCGATACACCTCTTCGAGTTTACCCATCATCGCGAGAACCGCCTTCACCGGCAACGGGCTCGACTCTATGAAGTTGCCCTGCATCAGTGGCAGGTATTTGCGATTCAGGGATCGCGCAGTAGCCCAGTCGTTGTTCAGGGCCGCACGAGTCAAGGTGGCCATCTCGTGAGGAATTTCGTTGGATGCGACCGAGATGACACCGACTCCACCGAGCGCGATGACGGGAAGCGTAACGGCGTCGTCGCCGGACAAGACGAGGAAGTGCTCAGGCACAGACGCGATCGCTTCTGCGACCTGCGTCATGTTGCCGCTGGCCTCTTTCACGCCAACGATATTTGGAGTTTCGGCAAGTCGAACAAGCGTGGCTGGTTCGAGGTTCGACGCGGTGCGCCCCGGGACGTTGTAAAGGATGACCGGCTTGTCACCGACCGCGTCGGCAATGGCTCTGAAATGCCGGTATTGGCCTTCCTGCGTGGGCTTGTTGTAGTAGGGCGAAGCGGTGAGGATGGCGTTGACACCGGGGCGCGAGGCTAGCTCTTTAGCCTTTTGAACGGCTTCATGAGTCGCGTTCGAGGTTGCTCCGGCAACGATGGGGACGCGTCCGGCGGCAACTTCGATTGTTGTGTCGATGACGTGGAGCCATTCGTCGTGAGTGAGGGTGGGCGTCTCACCGGTCGTGCCGCAGGGAACAAGGAAATCGATGCCAGACTCGATTTGCCAGGCGACCAGGTTGCGCAGAGCGGCGTCATCAATCGAGCCGTCCTGATGAAAAGGAGTAACTAGCGCAGTGCCGCATCCACGAAGTTGCATAGGGATAAGATAGCGCGAATGGGTTCAGAGGGAAAATTTGTGAGCGGCGTCACAAATTGCAGAGTCGACCGAAACAGGGGGTCGAGCTGCGCTCGACGGACA
>Ga0335070_10009237_pt1 | contig 11569 bp, 19 predicted proteins | sample Lox_Sample_13_FD_206722 | JGI IMG/M metagenome (GOLD analysis project Ga0335070, IMG submission 206722) | Soil microbial communities from Loxahatchee National Wildlife Refuge, Florida, United States - Lox_Sample_1.3 | ecosystem: Environmental > Terrestrial > Soil > Wetlands | place: USA...
GCGTTCTACGCGGAGATCCCGAACCGGGTGCTGGGTGTGACAACGAGCGGGCCGAATCAGGTGTGGGTGGGCGATGTGACGTTCCTGCGGACCGGGCTCGGGTGGCGCTACCTGGCGGTGGTGATGGACCGTCACTCAAGGCGGATTCTGGGGTGGAGCCTGAAGGTAAAGCGGGACCTGGATCTCACCCTGGCGGCACTCAACCACGCCGTGCGGCGCCGGCGGTCGGTGGAGGGACTGACGTTTCACTCGGATCGCGGCGCCGAGTACGGCGCCTACGCCTTCCGCGCCCGGCTGGCGGCGCTCGGGATCACGCAGAGCATGAAGCGCCCGCGGGAGCTCGGCGACAACGCGTTCATCGAGTCATTCTTCCACTCGATGAAGGCGGAGGCGATCCACGCCAGGACCTTTCCGAACGAAGAGGCTCTCCGTCACGCGGTCCGGCGCTACATCTGCCGCTACAACCGGAGCCGACTGCACTCCAGCCTCGGCAACCGGACACCCATTGACTATGAACGTGCCGCAGCGTGAGGATGACTCAGTGGAGTGTCAACCAAATCGGGTCAACATCCCCCACTCGGCTGTCACGCGGCTTGCGTGCGCAACCCGCGCGCCAGCCGGCGGGCGGCTGAACGGCGGCGTTAGCTGGCCCTTTTGAGTTCCTCACGAATGATGCGGCGTAGCTTCAACTCCAGGGCTTCCCGGTTTGCGGTCATGTGGTCGCGGAGGGCCGCATTGATGAGGCTCTGGTAGTTGCCACCGCCTCGGCGATGAACCTCGCCCTTGAACCACGCCAGCACGTCGTTGTCGATGCGGATCGTGATCCGGGTCTTGCCAGCAGCTGGCTTGACCACAGGTCCCCTCTTGCCACCAGCGAAGTCGTATTCGCTCTTCATCGCCATTCCCCATACTGCCGCACTTCGCGGCGGGTTGCCTTGCGCGCCGAGATCAGCCGGACTGTCTCGGAGCGCCAGGTGTACACGACCACGAGAACTCGGCCCATTGGGTCCATGCCGAGGGTTATGAACCGCTCCTCGGAGCCACTCGCGGGGTCAGGCACCGTGAGCGCGTGGTCGTCCTCAAGGGCCAGAGCGGCGTCAGCGAAGTCCACTCCGTGCTTTCGGAGGTTGGCGTCGGCCTTTCTGGCGTCCCACTCGAAGCTCACAAGGGCATTATATGTACGTTGTCTGTACATGTCAAGGCCAGCTAACAGGCGCTTGCGGGCGCCGCGCCCGGAGTCACGGTTGCTCGGAGGTGGGAGCGTGGCGCATCATCGTGCCATGCGAAACGCCGCAACGGTCGTGGGCGCGCGCCTGAAGCGCGGCGTTAGGCCGCAAGGCGATAGAAGGGTGTAGACTCACGACATGGAGTGGGAATTCGACGTCATCGTGGAGCGAGACGCGGACGGCTTCCACGTGGCTTCCGTTCCGTCGCTGCGTGGCTGTCATACGCAGGCGCGCTCGCTGGGCGAGCTCATGGAGCGGGCTCGGGAGGCGATCCGCCTCTGCCTTGAAGTCGAAGGCCAGCCAGCGGAGGCGCTCGACTTCATCGGCGTGCAGCGCGTTCGCATCCCGGCATGAACCCGTACCGAGCGCTCAGCGGCAAGAAGGTCGTTGCTGCGTTGAAGCGCCATGGCTTCGAGGTGATTCGCACGCGTGGGAGTCATCAGTATCTGCGTCATCCCGACGGGCGCGCCACGGTGGTGCCGGTTCATTCTGGCGAGACCATCGGTCGGGGCTCCTGGCCAAGATCCTCCGCGACACCGAGCTGTCTCATGAACAGCTCGCCGGCGAGTAGCTTGCGGCCCAAAGCCGTTGCAGCCGCCCCACTCGGCTGTCACGCGGTTTGCATGCGCAACCCGCGCGCCACCGGCGGGCGGCTGAACGCCGGCGTTAGGTGGCCCTGCCCGCGATGGCCAAGGCACTTCGGAGGTGATGACGTGGAGATCGTGGGACGAGTGATTGTTCGCCGCCCGGCGGATGTGGTCTTCGACTTCTTTGCCGACATGACGCGGTTGCCAGAGGTTGCGCCCGAGGACTTCGTTTCGGTTACCCGAGACACGCCGGACCCCATCGGTCTGTCGAGTCGGTTCACGTATGTGATGAAACGGGCCCGCGCCAAGTCCACGTACGAGTGGGAGACGTTCGACCGACCAAGGCGGCTGGTCTGGTCTGGTCCGCGAGTCGACATTGGACCGGGCTGGGTTGAATTCTGGGGCGAGTACGTGTTCGAGACAGTCGGGGGCGGAACACAGGTACACGCGAGGTTCCGACCGAAACTCGGTGGCGCGAGCCGCTTTCTCGCGCCGGCAATCAAGATGCGAAACACGCTCGTCCTCGGGCGGCAACTCAGACGCGCAAGGGATCTCATGGAGCGTCAAGCGTGAGCCGCCACACTTCTGCATGGCCGAGTGGTCGTGTCGTTTCGCCAGGAGAGACCAAGACGGGCTGTACCGACGAGCCAGCTACCAGGCCGTTGCAGCCGGCGGCCGGCTGAAGCGGGGCGTCGGGTCCCGCGAATGAAGGAGCTGAGATGAGCCTGGGGGCGATGGTTCGGAGACCGAGCGCGTTCCTTCCATTGGCGATGTCGGCGGCCGCGCTCGCCGTGGTTCTGCTGCATGTGGCTCGCTACGGCGTGGCCCGTGAACCCGACGAGGGCGCGACCGCTCACATCTGGCAACTGCTCATGGTCGGGCAGCTGCCCGTCATCGGGTTCTTCGCGGTCACGTGGTTGCCGAGAGACCGGAAGCAGGCTGGGGCGGTGCTGGCGCTGCAAGCGCTCGCGATTCTCGCCGCGGCTGCGCCGGTCTTCGTGCTTCATCTCTAGCGCCATCTACCGCGTCGGGCCTACCGGGCGCTTGGAGACGGCGCGCCCGCGGCGGCGCTGGTTCAGAGGTGTCCCGGTGGTGCATCATGGTCCCATGTCAGTCGGCCGAGCGGTGTCGGGCGGGCGCCTGAGGCGCGGCGTCGGGCGGACGAGACGCGTGCGTGACGGAAGGGAGAGGACATGAGCGCGACCGTTGAAGCGACCAAGGCCCTGGTCCAGCGTTTCGGCGCGGCCATGAACTCGAGACGGTTCGATCTCCTCGACGACATCGTGGCGCCGGAGTTCGTGCGCCATTGCCAGGCGACGCCCGACGTCACCGTCCGGAGCCTCCCAGCGTTCAAGGAGTACCTGTCGCAGGACGCCGCGGTCTTCCCCGACTCCGTCCAGACGCTGAGGCACCTCGTCGCAGAAGGCGATCTCGTGGCTCTGTGGGCGACGTACGAGGGTACGCAGAGGGGACCGATGGGGCCCTTCCCCGCGTCCGGCAAGAGGGTGTGTCTCGAGTTCGGGGCGTTCCTGCGCATCGACGCCGGCCGTATCGCCGAGATGTGGGTGACGTGGGACAACATGGCAGCGCTCGCCCAGCTCGGGCACCTGCCGCCGGCGCCTCCGGCGACCGCGTAGGGCCGCGTGACGGCGGCGTAAGGCCGCACCCGCCGGGCCGGCGGTATTCTTGCCCGATGCGACCCCTTCGCTATTCCATCAACGTCACGTTGGACGGGTGCTGCGATCACCGCGCCGGGATCGCGGACGAAGAGTTGCATCGTCACGCGGTCGAGAACCTCGCGAGAGCCGACGCCCTTCTCTTTGGCCGGGTGATCTACGAAATGATGGAAGCCGCGTGGCGGCCGTTTGCCCGGACGGGGACGAGGCCCGATTGGATGGACCCCTGGATGGAACCGTTCGCCCGGGCAATCGACGCGGCGAAGAAGTACGTCGTGTCGAGCACCCTGGAGCGGGTCGACTGGAACGCGGAGCTCGTGCGGGGGGATCTCGGGAAGGCCGTCCAGCGGCTCAAGAGCGAGTCGGGCAGGGGACTGCTGGTGGGAGGCGTGACGCTCCCGCTCGCGCTGGCGGAGCTCGGGTTGATCGACGAGTACGAGTTCGTCGTGCAGCCCATCCTCGCGGGCCATGGGCCGACGTTGTTCGCGGGGTTGTCGCAGCGTATCGACTTGAAGCTGGTTGGCCGGCTGGAGTTCGCCTCTGGCGCGGTAGCGATGCGGTACGAGCCGCGAGGATGGGCGCCGGGCTCGTCGGCGTGACTCGGCCGCGTCGTCGAGCCACTCGGATGAGGCCCGTGCACGTGTGGGCCTCAGAGAGCGCGGCGCGGCCTCACACGCCGCTGCCGCCGCCTGTCGCTCGCCCGCCACTCGGCACCTTCGGACTCGGGGCGGCTCGCGCCGGCGGCTGAACGGCGGCGTTAGGCGGCTAAAGGCTCTTGTAGACCTTGCTGCGATGACCGACCTTCACCAGCACGACCACTAGCTCGAGGTCGCGCACCTCGTACACGATCCTGTATGCGCCCTGTCGGACGCGGTAGCGATCACCTGCGCCAGCGAGCTTCTCGCAGCCCGGTGGCCGCGGGTCTGTCGCAAGGGCTTGGATGCGAGTGACGATCTGTCGGCGGATCTTCTTCGGTTCGACCCGCTCGATCTCCGTTGCTGCAGAGTCCTTGATCCGGAGGCTATATCTTCCCACTTCGCCTCATCGACCTCACGAAGTCCTCGAAGGCCCGCTCGGGTTCGTTGGCGCGCTTCTCAAATGCCTCGAGGTCCTCGGCGTCGTCGGCGAGCGCCGCACGCACAGCCTCATTCACCATCTCGGAAACGGAGCGATCGCTGGAGGCAGCCTTCAGCTTCAGCGCACGGTGAACCTTGGGTTCGAAGTAAACGGTTACGCGGCGAGCATCGCTCATGCCAGGCAATATAGTGCCTAAACGCTATGACGTCAAGCCGCCTACCACACTGTTGCAGCGGTCCCACTCGTCTGTCACGCGGACTGCGGGCGCATCCCGCGCGCCGGCCGGGTGCCGCTGAAGCGAGAGCTTCAGGCGGCACGACCACGACACGTCATCGAGATCAACCCCCGACGGCACCGTCGTCGTCGCCGTCGTCCTTTTCGCCAACCTCGATCTGGGCTGCCCGCACCTTCGCCGCGGGCGTGACGCCCTGGTATGGTACTGAAGAGGATCGGGTCGAAGGAGGCACCGATGCGCTGGTATCACTACGTCGCGTACTTCTTCGGGGGCGCCTTCGTGGCGAACGCGCTCCCGCATCTGGGCGCCGGCATCACGGGGCACGCGTTTCAGAGTCCGTTCGCGTCCCCGCCCGGGGAAGGCCTGTCCTCCGCGACCGTCAACGTCCTCTGGGGCCTGTTCAACCTCGCCGTGGGATATCTGCTGGTGTGTCGGGTCGGGCGCTTCGACCTGAGGAAGACCCGGCACGTGCTGATCTTCGGGCTCGGCATCCTGGTCATGTCGCTGATGCTGGCGCGGACGTTCGGCCGGTTCCACGGCGGCGGATGACGCCCTCGACGGTGGTTCCGGGGCCGAGGAGCGCGGTGCTGCCCGATTGACGTTGGCCGAGAGAGACGGGTGGAGCGAATGACCATGGAGGCCGACCGGCTGGAGGAACAGATCCGGCGGGCGCTCGAGGGCGAGGCGTGGCACGGGCCCTCGGTGCTCGAGCTGCTGGCGGGCGTTTCCGCGGCGCAGGCGGCCGGCCATCCCATCGCCGGCGCGCACAGCATCTGGGAGCTCGTGCTCCACATCGGCAGCGACTACGACCTGGTGCTCCGGAGATTGGCGGGCGATGGGCGCCGGCTCACGGCGGCTGAAGACTGGCCCGCGTGTCCGGCACCGACCGAAGAGAACTGGCGGCGGACGGTCCAGGAGCTCAGGCGACTGAACGAGAGGCTGCGGCAAGCGGTGCGGGAGTTCCCCGCCGAACGGCTGGACGACCCCCTCGTGCCCGAGGTTCACTACACCGCGTACACGCAGTTCATCGGCGTCACGCAGCACAATCTCTATCACGCGGGCCAGATCGCGCTCCTGAAGCGCGCCCTGGCCGCGACCACGGATGGTTGATCAAGGGACGGCCCAGCGACCGGTCGGAGCGGCCGAGCCCAGGGCCGCGCCCGGCAGGTTCCACCGCTCGCGCGCGAGGCGGGATGCGCGCTCGGCGCTCTACCGGGCGTGAGGAGTCACCCGGGCATCCCGCTGTCGAGCCCGCAGAGTCTCGTTCGGCCATCGGTCGGGGAATGAAGCCGATCGGTCGCCGTTGTTGTAGGCGTTCCGTGGACGAGAACCTTCACGAGGACGAACGTGGAGAAGAGCATGCGCAAGCTCATCGTCGCCGAATTCATGAGTCTGGACGGCGTCATTCAATCCCCCGGCGGGCCTGACGAAGATCCCAGCGGCGGATTCCGCCTCGGCGGCTGGCAGGTCCCGTACCCCGACGACGCCATCGGCGAAGCCGTGATGGACCTGTTCTCGCAGCCGTTCGAGCTGCTGCTGGGGCGACGCACCTACGACATATGGGCGGCGTACTGGCCGCGCATCGGGGCCAGCTCGCCCGACCACCCCATCGCCGGCCCGTTCAACAGCGTGCGCAAGTACGTGGCCACGCATCGCCCCGAATCGCTCGACTGGCAGAACAGTCACGCGCTGGAGGGCGACCTCGCCGACGCGGTGCGCGCGCTGCAACGCCGCGGCGATGCCAACCTCTTGACCTGGGGGAGCGGCGAGATGGTGCGTCAACTGCTTGCGGCCGGGGTGGTGGACGAGCTCCGGCTCATGATCCATCCCGTCCTGCTCGGGCGCGGCAGGCGTCTGTTCGGCGACGACGCGCAACCGTCGGCCTTCACGCTGGCGCACTCGGCGAGCACGCCCAGCGGCGTGCTAATCGCCCGCTATGTGCGCGGCGGCGAGGTGCGCACGGGGACGTTCGGTGAGTAGGAGGAGCCGGCCACGCCTCGCGCGCGGTTCCAGGCGGCGCCGTCGCGCTGCGCGCTCGGGCGCGCCTGGATGGCGGCGTCAGGGCCCGGAAGCGCGGAGAGGAGAGCCCGATGAGCAGGGGACAGGCGGGACCTGAGACGAGAGGTGTCACGGTGGAGTTGCTCGCGACGGTCGACCTCGGCCCCGAGATCGAGGGCATGGCAGGGCGCCAGCTTCGAATGCGCAGGGTGACCATGGAGCCCGGAGGCGTCTTCGGCCCGGTTCACGACCACAAGGACAGACCGGGCACCGTCTACATCCTGCAGGGGACGATCACCGACCACCGGGACGGAGTGGCCAAGGAGTATGGGCCGGGAGTGGGCTGGCCCGAGGACAGGAACACCCTCCACTGGCTCGAGAACAGAGGAACGATCCCGGCGGTGGAGATCTCCGTCGACATCGTGAGGCAGGGGTAGGCTCGGGCGCGACATCGAGCGCGGTCGGGCCTGGCACGCGGCTCAACCGGGCGCGCGTCGGTCCGCTTCGCCTCCTTCGGCGCGCCGGTCCGCCGCATCGTCGGGCGGCCGGAGAGGCAGGAGGGCACCGACGGCGAGGGTCACGGGAATCGGCGGCGTCTTCTTCAAGACCACGGGAGACCGCGCTGCGCTGGCGGCGTGGTATCGGCAGCACCCGGGCATGACGCCGGACGAGTTCGGCGGCGCGATCCTCAGATGGCCGGACGACAAGACCGACGACCGAGGCGTTACCGTGTGGCACGTCGCGGAGAAGGACAGCCCGTGGTTCAGCCCGTGCACGTCCTCCTTCATGATCAATTACCGGGTCGACAACCTCGGCGAGCTGCTGGAGCAGCTGCGTGCCGGGGGTGTGGAGGTCGTTCAGGGACCCGAATCGCACGAGCACGGCACGTTCGCATGGATCATGGGCCCGGACGGAAACAAGGTCGAGCTCTGGGAGCCGAAGGCCCGGGGCGACGAGAGCGAACGCGCCCGAGAGTGCCGCCCATTCTGCGGTAGGCCGGCTCTGGGCCGTGGCAGTCGGATCGGAACGAGGGGTGGCGAAGGAGGTTTGCCGTGACGAGGCTCTGGGTCGTGGCCATCGGCCTTGCGGCGATGTTCGGCCGGCCAGCATCTGGAGGCCCGGCAGCGCCGGTACCGTCCAATCTCTTGGTGGATGTGTCCATCAGCCCGTACCCGAACGGCAGTCCCGTTCTCGTGCCCGGCGACCGGAGCGACAAGCCTGCCTTCGTCGCGGAGATCTTCCTGTTGAACCCCTCCACGAAGATCGCCTACGGCCACAAGCGGCTCGCAGTGTTTTCGGGTGAGCCGGCTCAGGGGACGTTCTCCGCCGACGACCTCTCCGTCGACTACAGAATCAGGATCGACACGGAGACCGGGCGCGCCGAGACAGAGGTCCGTGCGCGGCGGGGTGAGGAGTTCGTTTGTGGGTCGCGCGGCACGATCTGGCTCGGCGGACCCCCCGCGGGTGTCCAGCCGGCGCCGCGAAAGTGAGAAGGCACTCGAGGGTGGAGATCGCCCGACGGACCACGCGGCCTGACAACCGATGGCGGCGACGGTGTCCGGAGGTGAGGTTGTCCCGTTGCGACCCCCGGAGACAGGCGCCGGGCGGCGGAAAGGTTAGAATCCCGTCCGAAAGGGGATCAAATGAAGGTAGAGCTATCCTCGTCGGACTCGATCTCTGTCCGGTCCCTCGTCGCGGCTCTCGAGGGAGCGCGGAACGCCGCCGACGGGCAGGCGTTCGCGGCACCGATGGCTCCGGACGCCGACTTCGTGACGATCAGGGCGGAGCACTTCCGGGGACGCCAGGCCATCGGCGACGGGCACGACGCGATCTTCCGGACGATCTACGCAGGCAGCAAGACCAAGTTCACGATCGACTCGGCGCGAATGATCGGTGACGAGGTCGCGCTGCTCCACGTGCGGTCGGAGCTCGACGCACTGTCGGGACCTCTCGCGGGCCGTCACCACGCCGTGTTCTCCGCGGTTCTCCGCCGGCGGGGCGACGGGTGGGAGATCGTGTCGTTCCACAACACCGTGGCTCCTCCGCCGCAGCGTCAGTAGCGGCCCGCCTTCAGGACCCGTTCCTCCGCGGCCCCGCCGGCCGGCGCGAGCGGTAAGCTACGGTGGCACGAGCGGAGGAGCGGATCATGAGCGCCGTCGCGGCAGCGATCGTCGTCAAGGAGAAGCACATCGTTCAGTCCTTCCGGGACGCCCGCGCCACGGGCCCCGACACGTCCATCGTGCCGGCCTCGATCGGCGTCACTGAGCGCGCGGCTTCTTGCAGGCTCCGCCGACGGGCCGTCCTCCGCGAGGCGAGCGCGGGCACGTTCTACCTGGACGAACCGAGCTGGCAGACGCTCCGCGCGTTGCGCCGCAGCGTGCTGCTCGTCGTTCCGGTCGGACTCCTCGGCGTCCTCCTCGCCCTCTCCGCGTTCTCCTCGTGCGTTCGGTAAGCCGCCGCTCCGACCAGTGCTTGCGGCGGCGCGCCGTCCGGACGGCTTGCTCGGGGGTTGCCGCGTGGTCCATGATGGTGCCGCGTTGCAGCTGCCAAGGCGACGCCGGCGGGCGGCATGAGCGTCGCCCTCGGCGTCGGCCGGGACGCCAGTCGGTCCGAGGCCGTCGGTTCTGCCGGGAGGGCGGTGGGAGGCGTCTATGGGCCGGGTTAGCCTCGTGCGACACACGGGTGGTGTGAGTGACAGCGTCTCCCGCGCCGTAGACCTGATCGGCGGCCTGGGACGATACGTGCGCCCGAACGACCGCGTCCTGCTCAAGCCGAATCTCAACGACACCGGGGTGTTCACCAAGATCTCGCTCACCGAGTCGCTGATCCAGATGCTGCTGGACCTTCACGCCAGGCCGTTCATCGCCGAGTCCACATTCGGCGGCGCCAACATGACCGACGCCATCTTCCGCCAGACGGGGTACCTCGACCTTGCCGCGAGGTACGGGATCGACATCTTCAACCTCAACGAGTCGCGGGCCGTGGCCGTGAAAGTGTCCAGACCACTCGTCACCAGGAGCGTTCGCGTCGCGAAAGAGGTCCTCGAGGCCGACAAGATCATCAACCTGCCCACGATGAAGGTGCACTACGCGACCGGGATCACCATCTGCCTCAAGAACCTCAAGGGAGTGCTCGTGGGAGACGAGAAGCGTCGCTTTCACGAGATCGGCCTCGACGACGCGATCGTGGATCTCAACAACGCCGTTCATCCGGACCTCAACGTCGTGGACGCACTCACCTGCATGGAGCGGATGGGGCCCCGGGGCGGCGATCCTCTCGAGATGAACGTCGTCCTCGCCGGAGCCGACGCCTCCGAGGTCGACTACGTGGGGATGTCGCTCATGGGTTACGACCTGGACGAGGTCAAGTACCTCAAGCGATTTCTCGAGCTCAACGACGTGGACGTGAACCGGGTTGACGTTGTCGGTGAGAGGGTCGATCTGGTCAGGCACCCGTTCAGGAAGGTGAACCTGGGCGTGGTGCCGAGCGGGTTCACGGTGCACGAGCACGGCGCCTGCAGCTCGTGCGTGAACGCGTTTCTCCTTTCGTGCCACACTCTCGACCCTGCACAGACCCGAACGTACGACGTCTACATCGGGTCGCATCGCGAGGAAGGTTACGGCGCGGGACGGTCCATAGCGTTCGGCAGCTGCTGTCCGACGAGGAGCTCCGACATCGTCGTGAAGGGATGTCCGCCGTACCCGTTCGCCCTGAAGGAACGCATCGACGCATCGGTTGGAAAGCCCGAGGCCCGATAGCATGGGGCCGAGGCCGGCGCGGTCGGGAGCTCCTTCGCGTTCGGAGGCGGCCGTCTCGCGGCTGGTTCGCCTCGCGTCGCGCGGCGCCGGCGCGAAGCGCGACCGCCTCGTTGGGCCGCGGAGGGGAACCCGACGGAGCGAATGCGGGCCATCGTAGGCGTGGGTGACGCGCCGTGCAGCTTCAGGCCCGCCGCCGAGGCGCACGCCGTCATGCGAGCCACGGTGCGGGGCGGCTGCTGAGCGAGAGGCGGGCGAGGGCGATGGAACCGATCCTCGATCACATCCAGATAACGGTCAGGGACATGGAGGTCGCCGTCCCGTTCTACGACAGGCTGCTGCCCATCCTCGGGTTCAGCCTGGAGAAGAGGACGAGCGCCGTCATCCGCGAGCACGAGCTCCACGTCGTCGAGTACGCCCACCCGCGGCTTTCATTCGCCATCACCTCACCGCGCCCGGCGCTCCGCGACCAGGCGGTCCACCGCCGCCGGCCGGGGTCCGTGCACCACATCGCGTTCCGCGCCGGGTCGCGCGAGGAGGTGGACAGGCTTCACCGCGAAGTCGAAGCGGTCGGAGCCGTGATCGTGGCGCCGCCGCGGGATTACCCGGAGTACGCGCCTGCCGGGTACTACGCGTTCTTCTTCAAGGATCCCGAGGGGATCAAGTACGAGGTCGTCTCCCACGGCGAAGGCGCGTGAGGGGTCCTCCTCGAAGCCCCTCGTGAGAGAGTGTGGGACGCCAGGGCGCATCGAAGGTAGGGGCGATGCGCCGGGCCGCTTGCCCGAGGTGTGGAGCGGGTCCATCATTTCGGCATGGCTGGACACTCGAGAGCAGAAGCGAGCCGGGCGCACGCGCGCCCTGCGAGGAGGGCCTCGGTCGTGCCGAGCGGCCCCGACCTCGAGAGCGCGCTCCTTGCCGCGTGGCAGACCAACAGCGGCGTCACGGAGAGCCTCGTCGCGAAGATCCCCGCGTCGCTCTGGTCCGCCGCGGTTCCCGGGATCCCGACTCGCACGGT
>Ga0335070_10009238_pt1 | contig 11568 bp, 8 predicted proteins | sample Lox_Sample_13_FD_206722 | JGI IMG/M metagenome (GOLD analysis project Ga0335070, IMG submission 206722) | Soil microbial communities from Loxahatchee National Wildlife Refuge, Florida, United States - Lox_Sample_1.3 | ecosystem: Environmental > Terrestrial > Soil > Wetlands | place: USA: Florida...
TCGTGGCACCGTGGCACAAATGGCACCTGTTACGCCCGATGCACCGCCGGCCCACCGCGCCTGGTCGCTCGCTCCCACCTCATCCCCCCGCCCTTTACATCGCCCGGCGATGTCAAGGGTCAGCGCTCATCCCTCCCCCCCATGTCCCAAACACCTCCCAAACCTGATTTTCCGCCCCGAAAACGCCCATCCACCGTCATCCTTCAGAAAAACGGGGAACGGTGAGCAAGCTTAATAGATGGTTTGCGAGGGAATAGCCGCCGAGCCCCCGGCGTGGGCCGGCCCGCGGCCGCTCCACGATGGCCCGACGCGGCTCCAGCGCCACCGCGCCCGCTCCGTGCCGGGCGTACGGCTTACCAGAAAGTCCAGAGCCCCATGCTGACGCTTGTCTTCCAGGAACAGCAACTCGCCCCCGCGGCCCCGCGTCTCTCGCCCCAGGACGATCAAAAGTTGCGCCTGGTCGCGTCTGGTTGCATTTTTTCCCCGGACCCGTGCCAGCGCAACTGCCGCGCCGCCTCCGTCCGCCGCGACTTCTCCGGCTGACCCGCCGCAGGCGGAATGGCCGACGGCTCACGGCCACGGAACGGCTCAGGGCCAAGAGCTATCAGCCAACGGCTTTTGCCCAGGAGGCATCTGTATGAAATCGCATGGAACTGCATGGAATTGCGCGCGTTTTTTCCCGTGCAGCGTCTGACCAGCCCGCGGCATCTGCGCTCGCTGACTGCCGACCGCTGACTGCTGACCGCACTCTGAAGGCAGCACTCAGGACTCTCCCCCTCGCCGCGTCCAGACCTTCGACTCCAACCCCGGCGCCCTCACCATCCCCAAACGCCGCAGCCATTGGGACTGAATACTGCCCTGATCAAGCCCGATGATGACTGGGGTGGCACGGACAAAGCCGCCTTGTCCGTGCATGCGGGGAGGGCAAAGCTCTGCTTTGCCACGCGGTGGCGCCCACATGGCGGCGCCGCACATGTGGTTCGGGCAGAGCAAAGCTCTGCTTTGCCTCAAGGCAGTGCCCCGCGCGAGCACGAGCCGGCTTGCACCCAAGGACCAACCAGGTCTGTCCGTGCCACCCGCCCCACAAATCTCCTTCGTGTTCTTCGTGTCCCTCGGGGTGCGTCTTCCGCGTTCCCTTCACCTCAGGTCGATCAGCATCAACCCGCTGGCCTCATCCAGGCGCCGCTGCACCCGCGCCGGCCATGCCGTCAGGAACAGCTCCAGCGTCGGGCGCACATGGGCCTCCAGCAGATGGCCGCCGAGCGCCGTGCCGTCGGCCCTGGCGATCACCACATGGGCGTGGACTCGCGGCTGGCCGTCCGCCTCGGTGATATTGCCGGCCAGCATGACCACCTCCGCCTGTTCGACGACGGGCATCCGCTTGTACTCGCGCCGGTCAACCTCGAAGTAGCCCAGCACCAGGTCGCTCACCGCGCCGATGGCCGTGAACCGGCAGGTCTGCAGACCTTCGCGAACGGCGAACTCGCGGAGCGCCGTCGTCACCTCGTCGCCTGTCTCGAAGACCAGCAGATAGGTTGTTTCCGCCCCTTTGCCACCGACTCGTTGTGCTCGCATGTCGTGCTCCTTCCAACGCCGTGGAAACCGAACGGCACCGCCAACGCCGCCGCCATCCTACACGCCGGCCCGCCTTCCGCCATGCCGCACGGGGTGGCACGGACAAGCCCGGCTTGTCCGTGCGGTCCGCCGCGCCGTTCCGCCCGCGCCCTTGAACTCCGGCCACGTGCTATGTAACGTTGTGACATCGGACCCGAGGGCGCGCGAGCGGACGGCGAGCATGCCGCCCCGCCGCGTACCATACAGGCTCGCCCCAGGGGCCTTCAGAGCAGGAGCTGTCATGCAGGCACGTCCCGTCGATATCGGCCCGTTCAAGATCGGCAGCGGTCAGCCGCTGGCGCTGATCGCCGGGCCGTGCGTCATCGAGTCCACCGAGCACTGTCTGGCGATTACCGAGTTCGTCGCCCCGCTGTGCCGCAAGCTCGGCATCAACTACGTCTTCAAGTGCAGCTTCGACAAGGCCAACCGCACCAGCGTCCTGGGCTTTCGCGGCCCCGGGCTGAAGTCCGGCCTGGACACGCTCGCGGTCGTGCGGAAGAAGACCGGCGTCCCGATCCTCACGGACATTCACGTGCCCGACCAGGCCGCGGCGGCGGGCGAGACCTGCGACCTCGTTCAGATCCCGGCGTTCCTCTGCCGGCAGACCGACCTGCTTGTCGCCGCCGCGAAGACGGGCAAGCCGGTCAACATCAAGAAGGGGCAGTTCATGGCCCCCGAGCAGATGGCCGAGGCGGTCCGCAAGGTCCGCGACAGCGGCAACGATCGCGTCCTGCTCACCGACCGCGGCTCATTCTTCGGCTACGGCCGGCTGGTCAACGACCTCACCGGCCTGCCCATCATGCAGCAGTTCGCCCCGGTCGTCTTCGACGCCACTCACAGTTGCCAGCTCCCCGGCGGGCTGGGCCACCAGTCCGGCGGCCTGCGGCAGTTCGTGCCCCTGCTGGCCAAGGCGGCGATGGCCGTCGGCGTGGACGCGCTGTTCCTCGAAGTCCACGACCGCCCCGACGAGGCCAAGTCCGATCCCGCCACGGTCTTCCCGTTGGACGAGCTCGAAGCCTTGCTCGCCTGCTGCTGCCGCATCCGCGAAGCCGCCCGGTAGCGGCCGGAAAGCCCTCGTTGACGCATCGCCCGCGGCCATCTAGGATTAGCTGATTCGGCGGGGAGCGGGTGATTTCGGATGCGATGTCACTACGCCCTGCGCTGCCGGCCTGGAGCAACCCGCGATGATCGAGAAAGACCTTCTGGATATCCTCGTTTGCCCAAGTTGTAAGAAGCCGGTGCGGCAGGAGGGGCCCGAGCCCGGCGAGAACGTCCAGGCATGGCTGGCCTGCACGGGATGCGGCCTGCGGTACCCCGTCCGGGACGATATTCCGATCATGCTGATCGACGAGGCCTCGCCACCGAAGAAATGAAACCCGGATACTGGCAATACCCGACCCCCCGCGGGGCAATACCATAAGAGACCATGTTCGCGATCATCTCAGACATCCATTCGAACCTCCAGGCCCTGCGGACGGTCCTCGACGACATCAAGAGCCGCGGCGTCGAGACCATCTACTGCTTGGGCGATATCATCGGCTACGGCCCTGAGCCCGCCGAGTGTCTGGACCTGATCGCCGAGCGGGTCACGGCCAGCCTGTGCGGCAACCATGACCACGCCGTCTTCTACGAGCCGATGAACTTCAACGTCAGCGCCGAGCGGGCCGCCTTCTGGACCCGCTCCGCCATCGACGACGAGCAGAACGCCGCCAAGCGCAACAGCCGCTGGAAATTCCTGGGCAGCCTCTCCCCGCGGATGGAGATCGACGGAATGCTCTTCGTGCACGGCTCGCCGCGGAAGCCGATCAACGAGTACCTCTTCCCCGACGACGTCTACACCAATCCCCAGAAGCTGTTGAGCAATTTCGATCGCATGGAACAGATGACTTGCTTCTGCGGGCACACGCACGTGCCGGGCGTCTTCGTGGATGACCCCTACTTCGAGCCGCCGGAGGAGTTGGGCGGCTCGGCGCGCTATGCCATCGGGGACGAAAAGGTCATCATCAACGTAGGCTCAGTGGGACAGCCGCGGGACCGCGATCCGCGGGCCGCCTACGTCATTGTGCGCGAAGACGAAGTCGAGTTTGTCCGCGTCGCATACAACATCGACGTGACGGCCAAGAAGATTCGGGAGAATCCGCACCTGGACGACTTTCTCGCCGCCAGGCTGTATGAGGGCAAATGACCCAGCCGCCGACCCACGCCCCTCGCCGCCAGTCGGAGCCCTTCGCCATAATCAGGATTACCGCGCCAGCAGGTGGATGAGCAGATGGAAGCCCAGACAAAACGCACCCTCCTGACGACGTTGGTCTGCTTGGTCATTCTTTTCGGATGGATCAAGCTGCAAGGCATCCTCTACCCCCCGCCTCCGCCCACGACGGCGCCGGCGGAGGGCGCGGCCACGACTCAGCCCGCGATCGCGGAGGCCCCGACCGCGGCTGCGACGGAGCCCGCCACGACACAACCGGCGATGATTTCGGCGCTCCCCGCCGAGGAAAAGGCGGAAACCGCGGCGCGGCAGGAGGCCGCGGGCCTCACTGTGGTCAACGCCGAGTCCATCACCCCGGTGATGCTGGGCGACGATCGGCAGAACAATCCCTATACTGGTTTCTCCAACCCATACGAGTTCTCGGTGACGGTAACCCCGCGCGGCGCCGGCGTGGAGTCGGTCAAGCTCTCGCGTTACCGCAACAAGGTCGCCAAGAGCCGGCGCAACCCGGACCATGACCCGTACGACCTGCTGCAAGTGGTCAAGAACCCGCAGAACGAAAAGGAGTACGCTTCCCTGGTAACGGACTGGGTCCGCGTAGTGCGGGAAGACAAGGCCCGCAAGAAGCAGTCGCTCGAAATCCACCTCGACGACAAAGTGTGGTCGCTGGAGAAAACCGCCGACGATCACGGCGAGACGGCGACCTTGCGCACCACCATCAAGGAGGCCGGCGCGGACCTGCTGGCCATCGAGAAAACGTACCGCGTCGAGAAGGGCTCGCACGATCTGCAGATCGGCCTGAGCTTCCGAAATCTCTCCGATCAGCCTTTCGACCTGATCGTCGGTGAGCGCGGCCCCACAGGCATCAAGAAAGAAGATCCTCGCTCGGAGTACCGCCGCACGGTCACGGCGGTGATCGACGACAAGGGCGTCATCTCCGTCGCCGAGAGCCCCACGCGCGACAAGGTCTTCGCCGCCGAGGACAAGACCTTTTCCGTGAAGCCCGGCGAACGGCATCTGCTCTGGTCGGACGTCGGCAATAAGTACTTCGCCTGCATCGTCGCCCCCCTGCCGCAACCGACGGCGCAGGATAAGACGATTTATCCGAAGTACCTCAGCAGCGTCGCCGGCAGGATCCTCATCGACGATCGTGGACCGCACGACGACCTGACGTTCGAGGAGCAGTTCACGACCCAGAAGCCCATCCCTCCCAGGGAGAGCTGGGCGATCCGCGTGCAGGCGTTCTGCGGAGCCAAGAGCAAGAAATTGTTCGATGAATCACCGGAGGCGACCGCCCGCAATTACATCGCCTCGACCTATCCCGATCACGCCGGCTGCACGTTCGAGGGCTTGTCGCGGATCATGCTCTGGCTGCTGACCACGGCCTACCGGCTGGTCCACAACTACGGCATCGCCATCATCATCCTGGTGATCATCGTGCGCGTGATCCTCCACCCCATCAGCCGGTATGGCCAGATCAACATGATGAAGATGCAGAAGGGGATGGCCAAGCTCAAGCCGAAGATGGAGGCGCTTCAGCAGCAGTACAAGAACGACAAGCAGAAGCTTAATGAAGAAATGATGAAGCTGTATTCCGAGGAGGGCATCAGCCCCGCCGGCCAGTTTCTGGGCTGCCTGCCGATGATGCTGCAAATGCCGGTCTGGGTGGCTCTCTGGACCACGCTGAACACCAATGTGGACATGCGCCACATGCCCTTCTTCTGGTGGATCAAGGATCTGTCTTCGCCCGACGCGCTGATCCCCCTGCCGCCGGACTGGTACTTCAACATCCCCCTCATCGGCGGGATGGTGGGATCGATCGAGGCGTTCAACCTTCTGCCGGTCATCATGGGCGTGTCGATGTACCTGCAGCAGAAGCTCACCCAGAAGCTCACCAAGCCGCTCACGCCGCCGACGCCCCAGAAGGACAAGGACGGCAAGCCCGTGCCCGATCAGATGGCCCAGCAGCAGAAGATGATGAACTTCATGATGATCTTCTTCGGCCTCATGTTCTACAACTTTCCGAGCGGGCTGAATCTTTACATCTTCTCCAGCAACCTGCTCGGCATGGGCGAACAATGGCTGATCCGGAAGCACATCCGCGAGAAGGAGGAGCGGGGCGACTTCGCGATCAAGAAGAAGGAAGCTCCGGCCGGCCCTTCGCTTTTCCAACGGCTGCAAAAACTCGTCGAGCAAGCTCAAAGCGGCCGACCGGCCAAGGGCGAAGGCAAACCGAAGAAGAAACGAAAGCAGCCCCGGTTCTGACGGCGGCAAGATGATCCGCAGGCGCCGAGGCTACGTTGTGCGACTCCTGCTTGCTCCGGGCATTATCGGCAAGGCATCAATCCGCCACCGGTGCCGGGGCGGTCGGCGGCCTGACGCGGTGAGGATGAGAGGCGAACAGCGTCTTAGCCTCGCTCACCAGGTAAAATGAGCCCGTAATGCAGATCAAGTCCTCCCGCGTGATGGCCTTCTGGGCGATCTCCAGCGCTTCGGGGAGGCTCTGGGCTATCTGGGCCATGCGGCCGCTCACCTCCGTGAACCGGGCTGCCAAATCCGCGGGATCAGCGGAGCGAGGCGACTTCATCCTCGTGAAGATGATCTTGTCGGCGCCAAGCTGAATGAGCCGCAGCATGCCGTTGATGTCTTTATCCACGCAGCAGCCGAAGATGACCACCATGGAGTCATAGGGAATGTTCTGGCCGATGGCGCGCATCACGGCTTCGATGCTGGCGGCGTTGTGGGCCCCGTCGGCCAACACACGCGGCTTCTCGCAAAGCATCTCCATGCGGCCTTCCAGGCTGACCTTGGCCAGGCCGGCGACGGAGGCCTCGTCATCCAGGGGAAGACCCCGGTTCTTGAGCTGGTCCAAGACGCCGATGGCCACGCCGCAGTTGATCGCCTGATGCTTGCCGACCAGGGGCACCGCCAAGTGGTCAAAATGGCACGTCGGCGTGGAAACGCAGATCCTGGCTTGCGGTCCGCCCCCGCGAGACGACTCGAAGCGATAGCTGAACGCGATATCGTCACCGGCGATGTGCAGCGGTGACTTGGTCTCGGTCGCGATTTTCCTGAAGACCTTCTTCACGCTATCCGGCTGCGGGGCGCTCACCACGGGCACGGAGTCCTTGAAAATGCCGGCTTTCTCAGCGGCGATCTCTTCGAGGCTGCTTCCGAGTTGAGCCATATGGTCATAGCTGATGCTTGTGATCGCGCAAACTTCGGGCATCAGCACGTTTGTAGCGTCCAGGCGGCCTCCCAAGCCGGTCTCGACCACGGCAATGTCGACGCTCTTCTCGCTGAAATACTGAAACGCGATGACGGTGATGGCCTCGAAAAAGGTGGGATGATCATCCTTGTTGGCGCTGGCCAGACCGGCCACCCGCGCAACAAGTCTCGTCATATCCGCTTCCGGGATGCGCTCGCCGTCCACGCAGATCCGCTCGCGAACATCCATGATGTGCGGAGACGTGAACAGGCCCACCTTAAGACCATTGTTTTGTAGCATTTGCGCAAGCATGGTCGCCGTGGAACCCTTGCCCTTGGTCCCCGCGATGTGCACGCTGCGAAATCGTTTGTGGGGGTTCTCCAGCTCCGCCAGGAGCCGCTTAGTCCTCGCCAGCGTTATTGTGCTTCGCTCGCGCTGGGTCGGGGGTCTCCGTTCGAAATTGACCAAGCCGTCAAGATATCCCAGGGCGGCGGCATAGGTCTTAATAGGTCTGGCTGGGGTCTTCTTGACGGCCAAGCGCGACCTCTTGGTCGGTAGATCAAGCTTGTCCACCTTCTTGCCAACCTTCGTGGATGCGGACGAACGAACTCTCGCCGCGGAGGAAGTCGTTTTTGCCGTCCGGTTAGCCTTTGATCGAGTCACGGTCACCGATCGTCCCATAGGGGCACCATGTTATCCGCCGCAACGTCCTTGGTCAAGGATCGACACCAAAACGTGGCTATTCACCCGCCTCGTTCTGATATGTAACTCATTCCCAAGGCGAATGTTATAGAATCTCACTGCAAAGCGTCACAATACCAAACATTTTGCGAAAACCACGCCCGTGGCCGTATTGGAGCTTCGCCGGCTCCCTGCGGACCCCGCGAGGTAACCATCCATGAAGGCGAAGGTTAGACGCCTTGCCTCCTTCCATGTCGTACGATAGCATTATGTTACCGCTCCTGCGCTCTTATTTAGACGTAACTCGCGGGAACAATGTTCGCAAAGTCGCTGTTGTTCCCCTGGTTTATCAACACTCCAGCTCGGCATCCATGCCTCCGACCACCTCGTCCGCTCGATGGAAAGGTTGCCGCGGCCGCAGCATTATCGGGCCATCAAATCACTAATACGCCTCGCTGAAGCCACCAAGACGCCCCGCTGACAAAGAGCATCGTGTGCCCCGAAACGGCGCCGCCTTTCGTGCCTTGGTCCGTCAACTGAACCGGCCACGGAGAGGCGCCTCGCCCTCCATGCTCGGGCCAGCGCGGCCTTTGTGCGTATCATTCGCCCGCAGGGAGGCATGCACGCCTTTAGGCAGACAGCGTCTGGATCGTTACAATGGAAACCATGACGGCGGGGACCAAAATCGTACGCTGTTGCTTCTGTCGGGGGATGATGAAGGTCTCCGCGAGGGCGCTTTCCGTCCCCTGCCCGCACTGCCACCGTGCGATCTCGCTTGAGAACCTCCGAATCATCGGCGCTCATCCCGGCAAAGCCCTGGCCACCTGCGGAGATATCCGGATCGAATCCACGGCGCGGCTGAACCTGATGGTGATTGGTCGAAACGTAATGATCCATGGTCGAATCCGAGGACCAGTGAACGCATTCGAGTCCGTCGAAATAGGCCCGACCGGATACGTAATTGGAGACATCACATCTCCCAAGATCGTGGTCCGCGAGGGCGCCGTCATTCAAGGGCGATGCCAGATGAGCCGGCCCTTGCCGGTCCAATCTGAGCCAACCCTTCCGGAGGCCACTCCGCGCCCCGCTCCCGTGATCGAACCGATCGGCATTTCCCCTGCCGGCGATATCGCCCCTGCTTTACCCACGCGACCACTGCCGACAATCCGGCCGCAGCCTCTACGGCGCCCTCATGGCAACCCATAGTGTTGTACCGCCGGAGCCGCCTTCCGCCGCAAGCCTCGCCACGAATATCCACGGCATAAAGAAGCCACCGGGCAGCTTGCGCCACCCGGTGGCTTTGGGTGTGGAAGATTTGAATCGCCAGACTCTTCAAAAACCCGATGCAGTTGTGGGGGTCTGGTGCCCCGCGATCCTGCTTCCGGTTCGCACGCTCATTTCGATCGGCCGCTCAATTTGGTCTTGTACGCGCAATCCGGGCAGTCGCCATAGTAGTCTCCGTAGTACCCACCATAAGAGTCGTCGTAGTAGTAGCCGCCGGTGTCGACGTAGGTTTCGGGGTAGTAGGCCGGCGTGTAGTCCTCGACCACCGTGTAGCCGGGCCAGGAACCAACGCCGACGCCGACATCCGTCCAGGAGTAGTCACCACAGCAGGCGTATTGCTCCCAATCGTGCTCATCGCAGCCAACGATCGGTACACATGCCCCCAGGAACGCGACGCTCAGCAGGATTTTGATAGTTTTCGTGGCCATCGCAGTGTCCTTTCTTCACGAAGCCGCACCGCTTTGACTGGGCCGTTTTCCTCTCCGCCATCAGTTTGGCGGTGGGCTGCCGCATCAACGTAGCCACTGGATAAGACACTCGCTGAAGTGGCAGGTTAGCTCGGCGCAGGCCCGCGAAAACAAGTCCCCAAAGCCAGTGGGGGAGTCCACGGAAGATGAAAACGGCTTAATGATGGATGGGGGCGGCCGAGGCCCTCCAAGAGCGATTTCCGCACGCGATCGCTCGCGTCCCTCGAGGGGGTCGCAGAGCGCACATCAGCCCGGAGCGTCCGCAAGGGATGACGCCGAATCAAGCGGCGCCCCTGCCGGCGGTACGGGCCAGTGAATGCTTTGCGACCGGGCCTTTATGGCAGCACGGGCGCCTCACGAGGCGCCGCATTGCCGTTGAGCAGATCGAGCACGTCGAGCGTCGCCGGCCGCGGCCGGTCGAAACCCCAGGCAGGCTGGATTTCCGGCACGGCCATCCAGCACAGCGGTTTGGGCTCCCGGGCGAAATAGCGAAGTTGGCTATCGAATGAGATCGCCGGCGCCGGCGCATCCGCGCCCATCATTGCCTGCGTCATTGTGGACATCCCGAAGAGGCTCTCCGCCAACTCGCCGATCGAGGCGGCCCGCGGGTAATGAACCAGCTTTACTTCGGCGCTCGGCGGGATATCGGCCATGTCGCGAACGGCCTCCACCGCGTCCTTCAACGAACCGATGCGATCCACCAGGCCGATGTCCATCGCCTGGCGACCGGTGTAGATCCGTCCCTCGGCCAGCTTTCGCAGTTGATCCTTGGGGATCTTGCGGGTCGCCGCCACGCGGTCGAGGAACTGCTCGTATGTCTTCAGGATGTACTTCTGAATCAACTCGCGGTCCTCCGGGCGCAAGTCGCGATGGCCGGAGCCGAGCAGCGATCTCTCGCCCCGCTTCATCTCGACGATATTGACGTCGCGGCGATTCAGCATCGACGCCTGATTGGGCAGAATGGCCAGTACACCGATTGAACCGGTCAGCGTGCTCGGTTGAGCGAAGATCAGCCGGCCCGGGCAGGCGATGTAGTAGCCGCCCGACCCGGCCACGTTGCCCATGCAGACCACCAGCGGCTTCTCGTCGTCGAGCTGGCGGAGCTTCCGCCAAATCACGTCGGAGGCATAAGCTGATCCGCCGGGACTGTCGATGTGGAGCACGACGGCGCGGATGGTCTTGTTCTTGCGGATCTCCTCGATGGATTTCACGAACTCGTCGCGCATGATCATGGACGAGGCGAAGGCGGCGCCGGCGTTGGCGTCCACGATCGGCCCGCGAGCGTGCAGGACGGCGATCTTCGGACCGACCGCCTTGTACTTCTCCTGGGCCTCCTGCATCTTCTTGGTCATCTGGGTGAGCAGATCCTGCAGCGACGTAATCTGGGCCCACTCGGATTCGCCTTCCCGCCCCTTCTTGAACTTGTCGCGGCGCAGGATTCGATCGCGATATTCGTCGTAGTAGGCGACCACATCAACAAGACCGGTGTTCTTGGCGTCCTCGGGATCGAAGATGGCCTGGTCGATGGCCTTCTTGACCTTGTCGCCGGAAAGCTTGCGTCCATCGGCGATGATCTTCACGTAGTCGTCATACCAGCCGTCCAGAATCTCACCGAACTCCTCAAGGAAGTACTTGTCCGGCTCCCGGCGATTCACAAAGCCCGGGTATTTGAACTTCCCTGCCGTAATGACGTCGAACTCGATACCCTGCATTTGATACATGCCGCGCATGAAGGGGAAGATCCGACCGAGGCCGGGGATGACCAGTGTCCCGCTGGGGGCCACGGCGATCTCGTCGGTCGCGCAGGCCAGCAGAAAGTCCATCGGATCTCCCGAGTTCAGAAACGCGGAAACCTTCTTGCCGGACTTGTGGAACTGGGCGATGCCGGCGCGGAGCTCTTCCACGTCAGGGATGCCGAGCGCGACGCCGTCCAGATCGAGGAGGATCGCTCCGACCTCATCGTCCTTGGCCAGCTTCTCCAGGCGTTCCAGCAGCTCCTGGGTTGTCTTCACGCGGCCGGGCAGCGGAACGTTGATGGCCCTTGCGGGAACGAGGAACTCATCCAGCCGGATCTCGACGAGCCGCTTGATCGGGCTGGGTTTCTT
>Ga0335070_10009240_pt1 | contig 11566 bp, 10 predicted proteins | sample Lox_Sample_13_FD_206722 | JGI IMG/M metagenome (GOLD analysis project Ga0335070, IMG submission 206722) | Soil microbial communities from Loxahatchee National Wildlife Refuge, Florida, United States - Lox_Sample_1.3 | ecosystem: Environmental > Terrestrial > Soil > Wetlands | place: USA...
AGAACTCGACGACGCCCAAAACTACGGATATAGACCAAACTATAATCGTGGGAATCATGAGTTTCCAGACTTTGGAGCAGCCTAGGTCTGCCAGAGGTTCCGTGAACCAGGCGACAACTATGATTGCGCCAAGAACGATGGAGGCGACACCGACTATGCTGTGCACCCACATAAGTGGAAATATTAGGTGCCCAAATGCAAATGACAATGAAACCATAGAGCGGAAGGGTTGGAGCATGGTTGTGAAGAAAAGAACGACGTAAATGATTAGTACCGCCATCGAGAGGAAGCCATGCTTAATTAGGTTCATGTTAACTTCTCTTTTCTCTTCGGAATAGACGCACAATATTGGCACCCCAAGCGCGGCAATTTGAATTGCAATTGAGAGAATTCTGAACCAATCCAAATTCAAGTGTCCCCCCGCTATCATAGGGCAAAGTGCAGATAAAACCTTTTTCACTGTAGCGAACTAGTTCCATTTTGCGTGGCGTGCCCTAAACTTTGCCCGGTTAATCTGCCACATAGTCAAGAGCTTGCAAGTATAGATATTAGGCGCGGTAAAGACAGGTAACGTAAACTTTGGTGGAGTACCTTGTCCAAACCGCGAATCGGTCTCTCGATGCTTTACTTGCTTGGCCAACCCTTCAATTCGATGGTCAAGCAACTCGGCGGTGCAGGAACATCTTGGATCGAGATAGTTGATGATGGCTATCACATGTTGAGCAAGACGCGTGTAAGGAAGCTAAACGAGGCTGCAGCCTCCCTGGACCTAAGGTATTCAGTGCATGCACCGTTCTCCGATGTAAACATTGCTTCGCCCTCAAAGCCTATGCTAAGGGCATCCATGAAGCGCCTTATGAAAAGCATGCAGTTCACCAGCGACCTAAACGCCTATCTGTGGGTTTTTCATCCGGGAAGCAAATCTGGCATTAGCTCCTTCTATCCCGGCGCGGATTGGAAGCAAAACGAATCAAGCACAATCAAGGTTCACAAAGCTGCGAAAGACCTCGGGCTAAACATTGCAATGGAAAATCTTCCTGAAAAATACAATTTCCTCATGAAGACGCCTCAGGATTTCTCCCAATTTTATGCTGAAACGGGGTTGGACGACATCGGCATCGTCCTTGATACGGGGCACGCTCACCTTGAAGGGCAAATTCAGCCCTTCTTAGAGCAGCTTCCCGCCAAAATCGCCCATATTCATGTCAGCGACAACCATGGCGTGATTGATGAGCATCTGGGATTGGGGCTTGGAAGCATAGACTGGGAGAAATTCACCAAAATGCTGAGGGCAGCCAACTTTTCAGATACCATCCTTGCAGAATCTGTCTTCGACGTTGAGGAAACCCTGCAGAAACTAAAGCAGCTATTCGCTTAGGGGCAGTTTAAGTTCAAGTAAGTCTTCAGCGACGATCGTATTGGAGAAAATCCTCTTTGCTTGCTCCTCAAGCAGCGCAGTGTCCATGTACCGAGCGCTGATGTGGGTCAAAACTAGGCTTTTTGCATTTGCCTTCTTAGCTTGGGTTGCGGCTTCACTGGGCGTGGAATGTCCGTCGGCTTCAGCTCTCTCAATTAGGGAATCGTCGAAAGTGGCTTCGTGAATCACCAGGTCTGCGTTGTAAGCGAAAGAGGCAAAGGCGTCGAAGGGTCTAGTGTCGCCTGTGTAGACGATTTTTCGGCCTTGCCGGGGCGGACCGGACACGTCTTCGGACTTGATGACTTGGCCGGCGTTTGGGAAGACATATTCTCTCCCATGTTGCAGCCTGCCCCAAGCTTCCCCTTTAGGAACTCCTAAAGCTTTTGCCTTTTCTGGGAAAAACTTGCCTGCCCGTGGTTTTTCGACAAACGCGTAGGCGAAGCTTTTGATAGCATGTTTTGATGGCACAGCTTCGATGCTGTATTCTTCTTCGTTGCAAATTACGCCTACGCCGGTGACTTCGAAAACTTGAACCTCAAACGTCAGTTGAAACTGGAGGGTCTCTTGCATGCATTCCAGAAAATGCGTCAGTCCAGGGGGTGCGTAGACGGCGACAGGTTTGGTTCGGTCCATGAGAGCCATCGTCTGTAACAGTCCGGGAAGCCCCAGGACGTGGTCACCGTGCATGTGGGTCAGGAAAATCCTCATCTTCTTGTGCAAGCCCACTTTAGCTCGTATCATTTGGCGCTGAACTGCTTCGCCACAGTCGAAAAGGAACTGCTCATTTCCGCGTTGCACAAGCACGGCTGGCAAACTCCTCATAGCCGTCGGGACGGCGGCGCCTGTACCAAGGAAAACCACGCGCATACTCATGGGTCATGCCTGCCTTTCGAATACAGCAACTTCACGAGTTAGAGTCCGGTGAACGTATGCGAAGTTGGATTCGATATGTTTGTAGCCGAGTTTTTCTCCGACTTGCCTTATGCTTATTGTTTTGGGTGCGGCTATACAAATTCGTTGCCCCACGGCTAAGAGCGGATATGCCGCCGCTAAGACGCCTTCTATAATCGCTTTGGTGGTACTCTTTAAGGTCGTGGCGCTTCGACCGTACGGCGGGTCCGTCACCACGCAATCTACACGCGTAATTGGCATTTGCCTTGCATCAGCAACCAAGATCGCTTCCGGCGACAGGCCAAAATGCCGCACATTCTTCAAAGCACCCCGAGCCATTCGACGCTGTACATCTAGCCCAATGGCGAGGCATCCAATGATAGTTGCCTCGATTAAAGCTGTGCCTGTCCCGCAGAACGGGTCCAGCAGAACACCCCCCCGTTTAGCGTGCGCCAAGTTCACCATGCAACGAGCGAGCTTGGCGTTCATCGCCGATGGGTGAAAGAATGGCTTCTTTCGGGCTCTGCGCTCAACGAAGGGTTTGGGGATTATTTCAGCGAGTTTTAGACCAAATATTAACTTGCCGTTTGTGAGCACGCCAAAGAAAGTCTTCTGCGGCGTCTTCAAGTTGACTTTTGCTTGTGGGGCACTTTGGAGGATAAGCTTGCCCAATAGCCTTTCGTAGTTCATGGTTGCTTCTTTGGTCGCGTATTCTTTGATTCGACGAATGCGCACCTCAAACGTGTCGCCATGAACGAGTAAGCTTTGGAAGTCTGTGTCTTTTGCGGCTTCGGTTATGGCATCGTCGTTTGTGTCACAGGTGAAGAGTTCTAGATTGCAGACTCTAGTGTAGCTGCTTCGAAATGCAATTTTGCTTACGCTTTCTTGATCTGCTTGGATTCTTACGGTTTGGTCAAGCTTCTCAGTTACCACGTAAGGGTAGTTTTCGGTCTCAAGAATTGCTTTCAACTCTGCAAAGGAGAGTGTCTCGTACTCGCCTGAAATTAAGAAGAAAAGGTTTGCCACTATGTTAGCGCCTTGAGTTCTTTACTTAGTAAAGGAGCCAAAGAGACTTTGCTGGCATTGCTTGGCACGCTGTCGGTGGCGACGATTTCTTCTGCGCCAGCATCCAGTATGCGTTTCTCCGCGTCGCCAATGAGCAAACCGTGAACGCATGCCGTGTAAACATGTGCTGCGCCTTGTTCGCGCAGAATTTTGGCCGCTCCGACAATGGTTCCGCCTGTACTGATAATGTCGTCAAAGATTATTACTGTCTTGCCCTCCACGTTTAGATGTGAAGCCGTCTGAGTAGTCTGACCCGTGTACCTGTCTCGATGCTTCTCCAGGTAGCCAACTTCGCCTTGAAGGCTTGCTTGCGCTTGCTGCGCAATGTACATTGCGCCTTTGTCTGGTGAAAGTGCGAAAGCTCCTTTGACGCCCTTCTGGACAAAATATTCAGCCAGCAGCGGAATTGCCGAAACGGATTTGGCTTCGAATGGAAACAACTTCAACGCGTTGGCTTCATGAACGTTAACTGTGACAAGTTGATCCACACCAGCTGCCTTAAGCATGTTTGCAATAGTTTCAATGCTGACATTTTCCCCCGGAAGAAAAATCTTGTCTTGCCGCGCATACCCCAGATAGGGCACGACAGCAGTCACTCTTTTGGCTTTGTTGCGTTTTGCCGCCGCGGCGATGAAGGCGAGTTGCATGAGCCGTGAATCCTGAGGCGCGCAAGTCGTCTGCACAATGGCAACATGTTCGCCCTCAACGTTGCCCTCGAGACGAATGTAACTTTCGCCATCAGGAAAAACTCGGGTAGCCACAGCAACTCTCTCATAACCCGTTTGCAGCGAGATTTTTTCCGCCAAATCAACAGAAGCGGGACCAACAACTATCTTCATTTTGTTTTCCTCAACTCACCGTCGAGCTTAACTATCTGGATTCTTCTCTTACACTGTGAACCCTTTTTAACATTACCGTGCACAATCAGCACGGTACGGAGATTTCCACAAAAACCACGGCCGCATTTAGTTCTGTAAAGAGCCTTCCAAATACTATCAATCGCGACCAAAATTGATGATTCCAAAGGACATTAACGCCGACCCCAAGCCGCAAAATGCATAAATATATCGGAGACCGAAAACTGTAGCACAGAACCAGTGGGCCGGTCGTCTAGCCTGGTTAGGACATCTGCTTGACGTGCAGAAGGTCGCCGGTCCGAATCCGGTCCGGCCCACTCCTATTCAAAGACCCAGCCCCAGATAGGGATGAGCCTGATCCAACTCTGGCTAGCTTTTTAACTTATAAAGGTGTTTGCTGTGGCCCCGGGTCAAATGATAGGGAGAGAATTATAGGAGAGAGAACGAATACATGAGAGCCCTGAGATTTTGGGCACAAGCAAATTGATAAGACACGTCATTGACTCTAAAGGACAGCCAGCATGCGCCAGAAAAATAGGTTTGGAGTTAAAGAGCATTGATACCTAGTATCGAGCTAGTTGTCGCTACATTTCTGCTGTTAATCTTTCTAGCAGCGCTCGCGTCGATACGTTTGAAGATTCCATACACTTTGTTCCTAGTCCTGATCGGAGTTGCCATCACTGCCTTTGCAGCGTTTCTTTCCTTTGTGGGTGGTCCAGCTCAGATTCCAATACAGAATGTCATCAACCAAATCCGATCTTTCTACGGCGAATTAATCCAAGGGGGCGGAGGAGGCTTGTTTGTCGGCTTGGTCGTTCCGCCTTTGATTTTTGAAGCTATGATTCACATACGCTCGACCGACCTGCGAGCCATAATCAAACCTTCACTTGCACTTGCAACTGTTGGCGTTTTGATAGCTACCGCAGTTGGAGGTTTAATCCTTTGGAAAGCAGTTGGGCTTTCCCCTTACGTCTCGTTTCTCTTTGCTGCGCTAATAGCGCCCACAGATGTCGTCACAGTACTAGAAGTTTTCCGCAGAGTAAAAGTGCCCTCAAGGCTCTCTGCACTTTTGGACACTGAAGCCGCATTCAACGATGCCACCGCAATTATAGTCTTCACCATCATATTGTCGGCTACGGGAATACAAAAAATAACCTTATTGGGAGCAACCCTCAATTTTGGATTCACTCTCGGCGCAGGGGTTCTCACAGGATTGGCCGTGGCGTTCATAGGCGAATTGCTCTCAAGCCTAATTGACGACAAAGTCGCTGAAACGATTCTCACAATCTCGGTTGTCTATGGCTCGTACGCCCTGGCAAGCGGTGTTGGAGCCTCTGGCCTCATTGCTGTGGCCGTGGCGGGCCTCTACTTTGGCAACTTTACGATGCACTCCGCAATGGAGGCAAGCTCGCGAGAAACCGTAACGACTTTCTGGCAAATAGCCGCCTTCTTAGGTAACTCGATTGCATTCTTATTCATAGGGTTCCAGACAAACATCATAACGCTACCTCAATCTATCCTCATCGTAGGAGCTGCATTCCTCGCTGTCACAGTTGCCCGAGCCGCTACAGTCTATCCAATTCTTGCCTTCTACAGAAAAATAAGCGGCAAGATGGCAGCAGTATGGAGCAACATCGCCATGCTAGGCGGAGTTAGGGGCGCTTTATCAATCGCTCTTGCAGCAACAATTACCGTATCCTCAGTGATTTCTCAAAATGATATCAACATCATCAACACAATGGTGCTGGGGGTCGCTTTCATTTCAATAATGATCCAGGTGCCCTTGCTATTTCGCTATGCTAAAAGGAAAATCCCGCAGTTCGACATAACTGTGACGACAGACATAGATGAGCAATTCAACCTGATAGCTCTCCACATTGAAGAAGTTAGGAATTTAAAACTGCAAGGAAAGATATCAAACGAAGAATTTGCCCAAAAAATAGATAATAGCAAAAGACAGCTCGATGAACTTCTCAACAAATCTGCTGTGACAGTTGAAACGAAAAGAATTATCAGAGAACGAGCGTCCGCTTTGTTTGCCTCTATGCCCAGGATTCCAAAACGTAGAGGTTCTGAAAAACAAGAAGGACAAAAAGAGTCTTCCAAGAAAGAAAGCTGAAGTACCTCACATAGCTGAAATAAGAGCATTTTCCCCAATTCTATGCAGACATAAGTTCAAGTATTTTTTTCACCACGTCAATTCCTGAAACGACACCAACCAATTTCTCGTTTTTGCCGATGACAAAAGCGTGATCTTGCCCTGTTTCCATTATGAGTTGAGCGATTTCTTCTATACTTGTCTCTTCTTTGATTAGCAGTGGTTTATGCATAACAGATTCGGATAGGCTAATTTCTTGGTGATAGATGTCTACGCATCCTAGGTCTTCGAGATTAACAACCCCAATTATATGAGTCTCATCATCAACTACCGGCAGAACCCTAAGTTTTGTGTTCTTGAAAGTTTCCAATGCATCCCATACAGTGGTGCCCTGATGAAGCGTTACCAAATTTTTGGTCATTAATCCTGCTGCATTGTTCGCCTTTAGCTTCTCTGGAATCAGGGTTTCACCCTTACTATAGAAGCGTTCTAGTGCCAACTCTTCAGTCTTCAACCTTGACTTAGGCTGCAGGGGATAGAATGAATGATTCCCCGACAAAACATAGCTAACTCCACTTGCGAGAAGAGCAGGGATAGCAAATGCGCCACCTAATGTTTCGACAACGAAAGCTACCGGTGTTAAGAGGACTTTGTGAGTGCCAGCCAGCAAAGCAGCCATTCCAACAGCAATGAACATGACAGCATAGTTGACATGAAAAACGGATGAGAATATAAAACCGATACCAGCTCCGACAACGATAGTTGGGAAGAACAGACCACCGCTTCCTCCAAAATTCAACGTGACAGAAGTTGCCAAGGTTTTCAATAAGATAACTACGACCAGAACTACTAAGCTGAATGCCGTGCCCTTCATAATTGCGCCGACGAAGTCTAGTCCCACGCCAATAGTGTACAATGACAAAGCTCCTGACACAGCCAAGACCATTGATCCAAAAGCGATAGCCCCGAAGCTACCTACTCTTTTCTTAAGCGCGAAAGCAAAGCGTTCGGTCCAACCGAAAGTCTTCGTGAAGAAAACGGCATACACGCCGCAGATTAAGCCAAGCACCAGCGAAAGCCCAATTTCATAAAGCGTAATAGGCACATTTCCAACTGCACCGAAAAATGGCTCGCTGCCAAGCACGGCCACCGAAAGAAGATATGCAGGGACAGATGCAACAACAGCTTCAAAGAAGGTTTCTCTATCAAGATCGTTCTTGTAAGGAATTTCAAGTGCAAAAAGAATTCCGGTTAACGGCGTCCTAAACGTTGCCGCTAACCCAGCTGCGGCTCCAGCTACAAACAGCCGTCGCCTTCGGTCTGATTGGACTTTGAAGCGTACCGAAATGGATGAAGCCACCCCGCCTCCAGCAAGAAGGCTGGGTCCTTCTGGACCAGCACTCCCCCCGAGTCCAATTGTCAGCATTGCTGCCGTAGGCTTGACTATAGCATCCTTAAGATTTACTTCCCCATTTGATAAATGATATGCTTCTAGGACGGTATGAGTGCCTGAACCCGTAGTTTTTGTGTAAGCAAACAACCTCACTAGGAGGTAGGGGACGAGAATTGCGGCAAAAGACAACGGAACAATTGTGATTAGTGAGAGTGACAACGCTTCTTGTCTGAAGCTGTCGAATACCATATAAAGCAAGTAAAATGCAACTGAAAGCGAGGCTGAGAGTAGACCAACCCCCGCAACTAGCAAGTAGTATTGTAGATCGTCATGAAGTTTGCTCATTGACTAGTCGTGAACTCCCTGTTTCACATAAAAATTTTATGTACAGAAGTATTGCATGTATCTATGACAAATTCGTGAACAGGCTAGTATGCTGAGCCTTACCTAATCCCATCATGTCAAGGCTTTAGTTTACTTGGCGATTTTTTTGACAAGAAGAGAATTTTTGATCTTTTATTTTTGAAATTAATGTCAAAACTCTTTCGCAACCCTCAGATTGGTTCAGAGGAAATATGGTTCTCGTGAGTAACTTTTTAAAAAAGTGTTAAATTGAGCCTTGCTATAACCGAAGGCGAAGGTTATCGGGTTTGTCAACCAACAGCGCGCGCGGCGTTCTCTCAATTTTCACACCTTAAGACCAAAATGAAGGGCTTTATCATTCTCGACGTCGCCTTCCTGATACGAACCATAGGCAATTTTGCCTCCCTCACGTTTTTAGCGTACCTTTCTCCGAGTTCAGGAAACGAACTTTTTGTCCCGTTTTAGTTTGTTGGTATTATTCAATTTGGGGGGTAGTGACGGCTTTCGCAGTTCTGCTTGTTGCAGGCGTAATTCTTCTCTACAAAGAAGTCAAGCCAAACACAACGCAAATGCCCAAATCGCCTCGCACCGAAAAATGAATCTTGAACATCGTTTTTTGAACAAGACAGCGAGCTTTGGGTTTGACTTGATCATTACAGCGCTTAAAGAACAAAACAAGGATATCATCGCGCTCTCCGTCATGGCCAATTCGTGATAGGCTTCAATCGTCCAAGCTTGCCAAAACTTTTAACCAACTTAACTCTCATCATCAGTCATGACTGCAAGAGAACGCGGCCCACTGTTGACTGTGTGGCTGATTCTGATGTTATTCTCGAACGCAATCACCGTGCTGATTTACTCCGTTCTGTATGTTTCCCCAGTCGGGCGTAGCTTGCTTCTCCCATTTGTCCCGGCATGGATGATCCCCATCTTCATTTTTATGGGAGCCCTGAACCTTGTTTGCGTGTGCTTTCTGTTTCTTTGGAAGAAGTGGGCTTTCTTTGTATTGTGTGCAAGCGCAGCAATCGCCTTAATCATAAACTTGGATGTCGGAGTAGGCGCATTTGCTTTTGTAGGGTTGGCTGGAGCAGTGTTGACATATTTGGTTCTTCGCTCAAAATGGAATCTTTTTGACAATCTTTAACTAAATCTCGTAATCGCAAAACTCATTTAGAGCTCATTCCCGCTCTTAGAGGCAAATGAGGAACGTTCTTTGCTTTTCCCGAGTGTTGTAAATCGAACAATAGATATGACAACAACAGCTACAACTGCAACGATGAATATGACCAAGTAGAGAGAATGGGAAATCGGGTTTGCAATCTGCGCTAGGCTGGGTTTGACTTCTAATGATCCGTACAGACCAATTGCGTGAGGGGGTCCAGCTGAGTCTCTGTAGTTGATTTGATACATTATGCTGTAAGAGTCTGCTTGTGCCGTTTCAGGAGCGAATACTTTGAATGACACCTTTTCCCAAGCTGAACTCGACAGATTGCCCAATGAGAAGTACTTGGGAGTAAATGTGAAAATGTTCGGATCAGGAACTGTTACCTCAACGTCTGAAGCTGTCTCGTTATAAGGAGGCGGATATGCAATTCAAAATTGCCACATGCTTTCGTGCCAAAGAGAGTTATAATAAGCATGAAAATGCAACATATCATAAGGGATAGAAATGAGAGATTGCGAGGACATACTCCAGAAAGCGTCGGCTGAAGGGCGATCCACGTTATATCCCAACGAAGCTCAACAGATATGCCGACTGCACTGCATCTCCACACCAAAGTCGTACCTTGTTTCAAACCTGCAAGAAGCGGCTTTGAAAGCGAAAAGAATTGGATTCCCAGTAGTGTTGAAAATCGTGTCGCCGCAGATCATTCACAAGTCTGACGTCGGCGGTGTCATCTTAAACGTTCGAAGTGAAAGCGAACTAAAAGTTCAATACAAAAAAATGACCGCAGATGTCTCCAATAAGGTTCCTTCGGCTAAAATTCTTGGAGTTTCAGTTGAAAAGATGATGCCCTCATCAACAGAATTTATAGTAGGCGCTCTGAGGGACGCCCAATTTGGACCAACAATCATGTTTGGAGTAGGCGGCATATTTACAGAAATATACAACGATGTAGCATTCAGAGTCGCGCCAATAGACAAGATAGATGCCTGGAACCTGATCCACAGCCTTAATGGATCACGGATACTCGAGGGTGTAAGAGGCAATCGCCGCATCAACCCCGAGGCAATCATTAATCTCCTACTCAAAGTGTCAGAACTCATTACGGAACACAATTCAATAAACCAAATTGACCTCAACCCAGTAATGGCATATCCAGATGCGGTATGCGCAGTTGACACCCGAATCATAGTGAAACCCAAAAAAGGAGGCATATAAACGAGCTTAGACGCATTTTTCAGCCCCAAATCCGTCGCCGTGATAGGAGCTTCCAGAGAACCCAAGAAATTCGGACACGTAGTCTTCAAAAACTTCGCCAGATCCGAATTCGAAGGCAAAACCTACCCTGTCAACCCAAAAGCAAAAGACATCCTGGGCTTCAAAGTTTACTCGAGCCTAAGGGAAGTCCCCGACGAAATAGACCTAACGGTCATCGCAGTCCCAGCCGCTCTAACCCCAAAAGCAGTTGATGAATGCATAGAAAAAAACGTCAAAGCATCGGTAATAGTATCCGGAGGCTTCAAAGAAGCGAGCGAAAAAGGAGCAAAGCTAGAGCTCGAAATAAAAGAAAAAATAGCTGGAACAAACCTCAGGATCATCGGTCCAAACTGCATAGGCGTATTTGACCCCTCGAGCCATGTCGACACGCTATTCTTGCCGACATACCGCCTAAGACGCCCCAAGCCCGGATCGATAGCTTTGATTACACAAAGCGGAGCGTTCGGTTCTGCGGTGCTCGATTGGGCCTCCTCTCAAAGCATTGGCATCAGCAAATTCATAAGCATTGGCAACAAGGTCGACGTAGACGAGGTAGACCTTCTAAATTACTTGGTTGATGATCCCCTCACAAACTGCATCACAGTTTATGTCGAAAGCATAGATAGAGGAAGAGAGTTTCTGAAGACAGCCTCAGAAGTCACTGCGAAGAAACCGGTTGTAATACTGAAAGGTGGAACCACGCCTGAAGGCGCAAGTGCCGCGCTCTCGCACACGGGTTCTATGGCCGGGATCGCAAACATCTACAAAGGCGCGTTTGAACAGGCAGGGGCAATACAGGCAATGAAAGTAAGCGATTTGTTTGATTACGCAAGAGTCTTGGCGTATCAACCCACTCCAAAGGCCCAAACAGATGTGGCGATCGTAACTAATGGTGGAGGATTTGGAGTCATAAGCACTGACGAAGCTTCAAGACTCGGAATAAAGCTAGCAAATCTTAGCCCCAGCACCACAAAAACCCTCAAGGAAAATCTTCCTGAATATGCCATAGCACGCAACCCCTTAGACCTTGTGGGCGACGCAGACGCAGACCGCTACCGAA